>Ga0335074_10013142_pt1 | contig 11631 bp, 14 predicted proteins | sample Lox_Sample_23_FD_206715 | JGI IMG/M metagenome (GOLD analysis project Ga0335074, IMG submission 206715) | Soil microbial communities from Loxahatchee National Wildlife Refuge, Florida, United States - Lox_Sample_2.3 | ecosystem: Environmental > Terrestrial > Soil > Wetlands | place: USA...
GACTGCGAGAAGCGTGATCCAATCTGCACGATTGCTAAGACGAACTTGGCGCGCGGGACGCGCTAACTTTCTGGCCATCGAAATAGCGCATCTGTTCGAGATCGGCAATCAGTCCGGGCCCAATCGGGCGCCATCCCAGCCGTTCCTGCGTTTGCGCGCTTGACGCCGTAAGGTCGAGACCGACGAACGGCGCGAGCCAGCCGAAATGGGCGGCTGCCTCCTCGGGGGATTTGGATACGACCGGCACCTTCAAGCCTCGGCCGATGATTTCGGCGATCTCGCGAAGCGGCACTCCTATTTCAGCGACGGCGTGATATCTGGCGCCTGCTTCTCGCTTTTCGAGCGCCAGCCTGTAGAGACGCGCAGCGTCGAGCACGTGCACGGCGGCCCAGCGGTTGAGTCCCTCGCCGAGATACGCTGAGGCTCCTTTTTCGCGGGCCAGAGCGACCAGGTACGTGACGAGGCCCTGCTTGACCCGGTCGTGAACCTGAGGAAGACGCACGACCGACACGTTGAGACCACGCCCCTCCAGCGCAGCAGCCGTCGCCTCCGAAGAACGGGGATACGAGGCGGAGACGGGCACCGGCGAATCGTCCTCGGTTGGGGCGCGGCCCTTCCCCAGGAGCGCGAGACCGGAGGTCACAAGCAAGGGCTGGTCGGAGCCGGCCAGCGCCGAACCGAGCGCTTCGATTGCGAGCCGATCGATCTCGCAGTTCGCTGCGAATTTCGAGAAATCGTGGATGAAAGCCGTGTGGACCACGGCGTCCGCGGCGGTGACTCCACTCCGCAGACTATCGAGATCTTCGAGCGAGCCGCGATGTACGTCGGCGCCCGCCGCCGCAAGCGATTTGGCGCCCGCGTCCGAGCGAGTGAGGCCGAGCACCTTGTGCCCCGCGCCGATTAATTCCGGGACAATGGCGGAACCGATGAAGCCTGTGGCTCCTGTGACAAAAACACGCATAGTGGTTTCTCCCCTTTCGCTTCAATCTCTAGAGTTGATTCGCTTCGCAGTAGCCTGTCTTTGAATTTTCCATGGGCAACTCCTTGATCTCGTCGTGCACGAAAAGCTCGTGCCCAGCCCTTTCGGTCGCCACCAAGCGAGGAACTGGTAACAGAAGGCATATCATGCGCTCACCCCCGAATTCCATGTACGGTTAGTTGTTTCTTTGAATCGAAGCCGCCGCGCCGACATCCAAGGAGATACGGTACAGGGAAGGAAAATGGGCGTTCGCTGGAACTTTCGCGAACGCTGGTCCGTATTAGCTGATGAGGGTACGACAATGCGATACGAATACAATGCAGGCGGAATCGCCGAAGCAAGCAACAACTTCGAGGTCAAGGACTTGCGGAACCATTCGCCCCGGACGCTCGAAACCTTGCGCACATTGCTCGCCAACGGGGCGGGCGCGCGTCCCGATTCGAAACGCCCGCACTTTTTCGAAATCGAGGGCGAGACGTGCGTCTTCTACGTCTATGCCTCGCCGGTCGACGGATCGGTGGAGCTACTCGCAACTTGGCCCCGCATTCCGAGCGCCGAGGAACTGGCGCTCTGCCACTAAAAGACCTCTAGTCACCCGCTTTTCGAATGCCGAATGCTCGCGCCTGAGCTCTACTTTAGGGCCTTGCATAACTCGGGATAAAACGGCTCTTTTTCACGACAATTTAGTTGAATCTTCCCCCGCGGCAATGAAATCAAAGGTAGCCGGGGGAAAGTGACATGGGTAACAGTCCGAGTGGCATGGCACGTATGGTCCGCTTCCACGCGACCGGCGGACCCGAGGTATTGAGAATTCAGGAAGAGCCGATTCCCGAGCCCGGGAAAGGCGAAGTTCGGCTGCGAGTAAAGGCGATTGGACTCAACCGGGCCGAGGTGATGTTTCGCCGCGGTCAGTATCTCGAAACCCCGGTTCTGCCGTCCAAACTCGGCTATGAAGCGGCCGGCGTGGTGGAAGCGGTTGGCCCGGATGTGGACAGGAGTTGGGTCGGGAAGAAAGTCAGCACGATTCCAGCGTTCCTGATGACGCATTATGGCGTCTACGGGGAAGTCACGATTGTCCCGATCGGCGCGGTGGCGACCTATCCAGAGAAGCTGACGCCGGAAGAAGGCACGTCGATCTGGATGCAGTATCTGACGGCCTATGGCGCGCTCATCATGTATGCGCGAATCTCAAAAGGCGATTTCGTGATCATCACGGCGGCTAGCAGCAGCGTGGGAATCGCCGCTATCGAAATGGCGAATGCGGAAGGCGCCGTCAGCATCGCCACGACGCGCAAATCGAAGAAGAAAGGCGTGTTGTCCCAAGTCGGTGCGGCGCACGTGATCGCGACGGAGGACGAAGATTTTCTCGCCCGTGTAGAACAAATCACAGGAGGCAAGGGCGCTCGCGTGATTTTCGACCCTATCGGCGGCAAAGGGATCGAGTTGCTCGCTAAGGCGGCGGCTTACGGCGGAACGATCTACGAATACGGCGCGCTTGCGCCCGAGCCCACGCCGTTTCCGCTATTCAACGCTCTTGGCAAAGGCCTCTCGATTCGGGGGTATACCCTGCGGGAAGTGTTCCTCGACCCGAAACTGAGGGAGACGGCGGTACGGTACGTTTTTGAACGCGTCGAGGAAGGCAAATTCAAGCCTCGCGTCGATCGCGTTTTTCCGTTCGAACAAATCGTGGACGCGCATCGCTATATGGAATCGAACGAGCAGATCGGAAAAATTGTCGTCAGAGTGTGAAGCTGGCCTGAGTTAGTTGCGCATGCCCCACCCTCAAAGTGAGGATGGGGCACCGCAAGATCAAAGCGGACAACCGCCGCTTAACTGCCGAGGCGCACCGCTTCCGTCTTTCCCTGGAATTCAACCTGCACGATCTGGTTCCGGTTTGTGTCGACCTCGGTGTCCGAAGCCTTCGTTGGCAACTGGATCCAGTGGCACGGCGTCTGAGCGATCACTTTGCCGTTCCGCAGGATTTCGAGCGTGTTCTGATCTGCGCGCGCTTCGACTTGATACGTGCCGGGCTTGACTTGCGTGTTGCCGATCATCGTGGTTTGGGAGTTATCCCACTCGGCGGTATAGGTTTTATCGGGGCGGGCCCAAACGGGAAAGGCCAGAAATAGTATGGCGAGCGCGCCAAAAAACTGCTTTGCACTGCAACGCATTTGGCTATCTCCTTTGTGTCGCCACTTCAGTTCTTGTCCGCTCACGGCGGCAGAACGTGCGACATCAGCGACGAGGGCACCGGGCTGGGGCAGTTCGAGGCGACCCGAAGTCACTCTCTAAGTTGGATGCGGCGGGCGTCAGAACGGGATGCGACCGAATTAAAGCGGCCACGCGAGAACGCGAGATGCTGCGCGGACGCCTTGAGAGCGGAGCGATCGCGCTTGGCGCCCCGGAAAGTTAGCGGCTTGAAATCAATGCGTTAGGAAACTGATGACGCCCAGCGCGGCAATGGACCCCGCCAGGACCGCGATGGCGAGCCAGCTCGACATTCGCTGGCTGCGTCTACGCAGGCGCCGCATGTGGGCTGCAAGGCTTGCGTCTACTGGCGAGACGACTTGGTCCCAGCCTGCGGCATCGACGGCATCGTATGGAACCGCGCGCACTGTAGATCTTCCCTGCGAGCGGCTGCGGATCTTGCGAGTAGCGCTTTCGAATGTCATGGATCGATCCTAAACGCGATCGCCTTTCAGGCCGCACAGAAAATCCGCAACGCGTCGTAAGAGTCGTTTGCGAGACAGTTAATTGCGCGGGGTAAAACAGCGGCGCAATGGAGCAAGCGAGCGCAATCGCGACAAATGGCGATCGCTACCTGATCTACTTGATCTCGATGGCTTGCGGTAAAGCGGCCCGGACGGTCTTCCAGCGCCCCAAATCCCTGCTTGGACCTGCCACTGAAAGCTCATAGACGACCGGCCATTTCTTCACCATCACCAGGTCGACATCAATCGCGCGAGGAGAAGCCAAGTGAAGGATGTGAGCCGGCAGGCCGCTGATGACGGCCGATTCCTCGCTGCTCAGCGTCCATCCATGATTTGTTTCATATCGTTGAGCGACGAGCGCAGCATCGCTATCGACTGATGGAGTGAATACCGGGAAATCCGTGGCGAAGACGGCGACAAAGCGATGGAAGTCGATCAAGTGGCAAAGATACGGCGTAGGGGTGTGCGACGGCTCCCACGCACCGGGAAGCGTGAGCTTCACTCCGTAGGCTGGATTCTTATAGGTCGTGTGTAGCACTGGGCCTGGAGCGCCGTCCCACGACAGTGACTCATGAGTCCTGTCCATCTGCGCGAACTTGGCGGCGTAGCGGACCAGCAGAGTTCCGGAAATGGCAAAACCGGCAACAACGATGACGAGAGCGACCGAAAGGATGATGAAAATGGATGCGCGATTGTTCTCGTAGGGCACGAACCGAGGATCGGCCTGAAATGCGGGCGCGGAATCACCCGCGAGAGGGGCGCTCATTCAGCAACTCCGTCATGGTGCAACCTCGAAAACTTGACCGGCCGAAGCCGGGGGTGTCACGCGGCTTCGGAGAGGAATTCCACCTGGAACGATGATGGGACGAGCCCGACGCTGGCGCCCCGCGCGAGGAGCTCGCGTACGGCGCGGCGTCCTTCTTCGCCGTAATCGAGCGTCCAGCGGTTCACGTACATGCCGACGAATTTATCGGCGAGAACCGGATCCATATCGCGGGCAAATTGAAGAGCGTATTCGAGGGCTGCGTCGCGGTGTTCGAGCGCGTAGCTGACGCTTTCGCGAATGATGCGCGCCACCTGGCGGCCCATGTCGTTGCCGAGGCTGCGGCGAATCGCATTGGCGCCGAGCGGAAGCGGAAGACCGGTTTCCTCCTGCCACCACTGGCCGAGATCGACAACGCGGTGCAGTCCGATCTGCGAGAAAAGCAACTGGCCTTCGTGGATCAGTAGCCCAGCCTCGACTTCCTTGTTGCGGACGGCGTCGAGAATCTTGTCGAAGGGCATCGTGACCACTTCGACGCCCGGCTCGAAAAGCTTCAGCGCGAGATAGGAAGTCGTCAGCGTACCCGGAATGGCGATCTTGCGGCCCTTCAGGTCGTTCTTCTTGATCGAGTGCCCGGAGATGACGATCGGTCCGTAGCCCTCGCCGAAACTCGCGCCGCAATCGAGCAAAAGGTACTTGTCGGCCACAAACGCATAGCCGTAGAAGCTGACTGCGGTAACATCGTACTTCTCGTTGTGAGCCGCGTGGTTCAGCGTCTCGATATCGCAGAGGACGTGATTGAACTTCACGCCCGGCAGGCGCACCTTGCCGGTGGCCAGGGCGTAAAACATGAAGGCGTCATCACTGTCCGGTGAGTGAGCAAGTTGTAGTGTGGTCGTCATCGGCGTCGCGGCGGGTGTCGACATTTTGTGACCATCCTGGCACTCAGAAGAAGCTCACGGTCGATCGGTCCGGAGACACTCGATCACAACTTATCTGGCCTGGAAACAAAAACGGCGTCCGGAGTGTGCGCTTTCCTGTGTGAGTGCCGTAGTTCGAACCGGGGAAGAATACCACACGATAACGTCGCGCGTACAGGACGCTCCGCCAGGTGGTCAGCTCTCTGAATGGTATTCAAGCAACGAAATAAGCTGCTGAAAACCTGCCTACTTCACGGGGTAAGCAGCAGGCTTGCCTTTAGGCAGCACCTCAAAAATCAGCAGCTTGGCGGCTTGCATCTCGCTCATGTTTCGGAGCAGGCGATGAACGTGCATTGCCGGCTCATACCAGCAGTCGCCTACGTTATATTTTTTGAGGCCGTCCGGGTCGACTTGATTTTCGACGCTGCCTTCGAGGACGTAGGCGAAAACTGGGCCGGAATGCTTGTGCATCGGGAAGGCGCTATGCTGCCCTCCCAAGGGTCTGGGCGGGATGTTCAGTATGAGCATCGTTACTTCGGCGTCGGCGATATCGCCGATCGATTGCTGCAATAGAGCCGGCACTTGGCGCGGCGGATTCGACGGCACGGTCTGCGGCGAGCTTTGCTGGGGCGGCCTTGGCTCTGCCCGCAGGGAAGCGATCGTCCCCGAAAGAAGAGTAGCCAGCGCACCCAAGGCAGCGTTCATTTCACGGCGAGTCATCATGGTTCACTTCCCTTTCAGGCGGCGAACCAGCCTCCGATGAGCTCCTGAGGGCCGAGTTGCCGCGACGAATTAAGGATGGGCCGGCACAGCGTAAACTTCCGTTTTCGGATGAAATTCCGACCATGCAAACCAAAACTCCGGTTCTAGCACAAGCGCTTTCAATTGCGAGCCTTTCAGTCGTCCCGCAACGCACAGCCCATACGCATTCCACGCGGAGTGTGTCTCGATGTCGGCTAGCCGATCCGCTCCGGCGTCCTCCGCTCGAAACTTCAGGACTTTGCCTCTGAGCGTCGGGTCGAAAGCGGTGGTTGTGTCCGTCGCCGGCTGATGCACCACGACCACCGGTTCCCCCGCAACTCGGTCGTTAATCACCCGCTCCTTGCGCAGCGCCGACAAAGAGTAGGCTTTTTGCCCATCATTCACTTGAAGCCCGAGGACGATCTCGTGCGGCCTGAGCCGGTCGTCGTCTCCAAAGGCGCCTTTCGGCGCCGGGCGCGTGTCCCGGACGGAGGCACTCCATTGCTGGTTGATGAACTTGTTCATGCCCGGCATGAGCTCTGCGTATCCCGGCAGCGGCTTTAGCACCAGGGTATCCGGGTGTTGCCCTCTCCACTCACCCCATTGAGTCAGCAAGAACGGGTAGAGTTCCAGATGCGTCCCCTTCAACGGCCCGGATGTCGCCGTCGAGAGCGTTTGCTGCCATAGGCTGCCGGTCTCGCGATCTTTGAATACCTCGTTTTGACCGACCATGCTGTCATAATCGAAATGGAGCGTCTTTCCCTTCGCTTCAGCCCTGATCACGAGGGCTGTGTTGCAGGTTCCTCACCAGGTGACCGCGATCGGACCGTCCGGCATTTGGTCCTGGACCACTCCATGTTGCGCCAGATCTGCGCCCGGGTATGCCTTGGTGACGCCGCCGCTCGAAACGCCGATCACGACGTCGTTATCGGAGAGAAATGAGGCACGCGAGGCAGGAACGAATTCCGGATGGTCCACCGTCGTGTAGGGCATCATCTTTGGTGTTTTGGTCTGGCCAATCGCCGCGCCAGAAATCGCGAAGCCGATAGCCAACAGCATCAGCATCGCCTTCTGAATCGATGACGTAGTCATGTGATACGCTCCGTGCCTGGTTTTCTTCCGGCGTTCATTCTTTATCTGAACCAAGACCGTATGAGAAGAGCCAAGATTGTTCCAAATGACCATGCCATGCGCGGACTGGGGCGACGGCGAGATGGACTGGGTTTCAAGTTAGATCGATATAGCCGCACTCCGTTTTATCGCCAGATTTACGAGCGCATCTCCCATGCGATCATCGACGGAACGCTTCGCCAAGGCGAACGCCTCCCCTCCGTGCGCAGTCTGGCGAGCCAGCTTGCCACCTCGCGCGGAACCATCGACTTGGCATACGGTCTACTTTCAAGCGATGGCTACATTCTCACGCGCGGCGCCGCCGGAACTCGCGTCGTTTACGAATCCCCTCGCCCGTCACAGAACCGTCCCGGTCCAAGGAGAACCTCGCCGAGAAGCGCCTCCTCACAGCCCCCGGGCGAGTATGAGCCCGAGGTCATCCCCGGCGTACCCTTCGCGCTGGGCCTGCCGGCCTTCGACGCCTTTCCGCGGAAGCTTTGGTCGCGGCTCACGATCAGGACGGCTCGCGCACTCCCGCTTCACCAACTCAATGCCCCGCCCGCAGGATATAGGCCGCTACGAGAAGCGATCCGTTCGTACCTCGCGGTATCCCGCGGTATTGCGTGTTCCGTCGACCAGCTTTTCGTGACCTCCGGATTCCAGAGCGCTCTCGGACTGATCACGCGCGCTCTGCTTCACGCCGGCGACCAGGCTTGGATCGAAGACCCCGGGTATTTCATGGCTCGGCTCGGGTTGGAAGAGGCGGGGGCGAAAACCGTTGCGGTCCCCGTCGACGCCGAAGGCCTTGACGTCCGGGCAGGCGCGAAAAAATCACCCAACGCCCGCTTCGTCTTCGTGACGCCTTCCCACCAGATGCCGCTCGGCGTTTCGCTGAGCACCTCGCGGAGAGCGGCCCTGCTTACCTGGGCGGCAAAGGCGGGCGCCTGGGTGATCGAAGACGACTACGATAGCGAGTTCCGTTACGGCAGCCGTCCCTTGCCCGCATTGAAGAGCCTCGACGACGCCGAACGTGTCCTCTACATCGGCACTTTCAGCAAAGTGCTTTTCCCGGGGTTGCGGCTGGGATATTTGGTGGTCCCAGAATCGGTCGCGGACCGCCTGTTCCGAATCTGCCAGCTGCTCTATCGCGACCGGCCCATCTTCGATCAAGCCATCGTCGCGGATTTCATCAAGGAGGGGCATTTCGCGCGGCACATCAAACGCATGCGCGAGTTGTACGCGGAGCGTAGATTGGCGCTCGCCGAGGCACTGGCGATAGTTTTCGACGGCAAGATAAAAATTGAGCTCCAGGCGGGCGGGATGCACCTTCTCGCGCGGCTCGCCGATTGCAGCAACGATCGCGATCTGGTCGCGCGCGCAATGGCGAAAGGTCTCGTCCCTGCGGCTCTCTCAACCATGGCTGTCGAGCATGATTGCGGCCACGGGCTCTTGTTGAGCTTTACCAACATTCAGCGAGACGCTGCGTTTGAGGTCGCGCTGCGACTCAAGCAGGCGATTGCCGCCAAGCCATAGGTAAAGCAAGTGGACGCCGGCAAGGCGGCAATCGGCGGCTTCCCTGGCGTTGCCGGACGCAAGTCCAGTAGAATGCGAGGAAGACGGCCGACCTGCCGGGGAAGTTCCCGCGTAATCTCGGAGACAGGAGAGTTCCTGTGCCATCGTTTCCTGGTGTGGATTTTCTCGAATTCGATTCCCTGCTGAGCGACGAGGAGCGGCTCGCGCGGCAAACGGCGCGGAAGTTTGTCGACGAGCAAGTGCTGCCGATTATCGTGGAGCACGACCGCGCCGGCACGTTTCCGATGCAATTGCTGCCGCAAATGGCGGAACTGGGCCTCTTCGGAGCGAGCCTCAAAGGGTACGGCTGCGCGGAGATGTCGAATGTGGAGTACGGGCTCGTGACGCAGGAGCTCGAGCGCGGAGATTCGGGATTGCGCAGCTTCGTTTCGGTCCAATCGGCGCTCGTGATGTATCCAATACATGCGTTCGGATCGGACTCGCAGAAAGACAAATGGCTGCCGCTGCTGCAACAAGGGAAAGCGATCGGTTGCTTCGGGCTTACCGAACCGCAGTTCGGCTCGAATCCGGGCGGAATGCTGACGCGCGCGGTCAAGAAAGACGGCGGGTACGTCCTCGACGGCGAGAAGATGTGGATCACCAACGGCTCGGTCGCGGACGTCGCCGTGATCTGGGCAAAGTGCGAGGACGGAAAAGTGCGCGGCTTTCTCGTCGAAAAAGGCACACCCGGATTTAAAGCGTGGCCGATCCACGGCAAGCAGTCACTGCGCGCCTCGGTGACGTCCGGGCTTGCGATGACCAATTGCAAGATCCCCGAAGAAAATCTGCTGCCCGGCGTCAGCGGGCTGAAGGGGCCGCTGTCGTGTCTTGACCAGGCGCGCTACGGAATTGGCTGGGGCGCCATCGGAGCAGCGATGGCTTGTTACGACGCGGCGCTGAACTACGCGAAGCAGCGGAAGCAGTTCGACAACCGGCCGATCGCGTCGCACCAACTGGTTCAGGAAAAGCTGGTGTGGATGATCACCGAAATCACCAAGGCTCAGTTTCTGGCCCTGCAAGTGGGCAAGCTTAAGGATCAGGGACGTGTGCATCCGTCGCACATTTCGATGCTCAAGATGAACAACGTGTGGATGGCTCGCGAAACGGCGCGGCTGGCCCGGGAGATTCTCGGAGCGAACGGTATCGTCGACGATTCGCCCGTTATGCGGCACATGAACAACCTCGAGTCGGTGTATACGTACGAGGGTACGCACGACATTCACAAGCTGGTGATCGGCGAGCGTATTACAGGGATTGCGGCGTTCGTATGATCGTTCGCCTCAGACAACGCTTCCCGTTTCTTGCGCGCGGTGCTATATCGGCGCTGACTTAACATTGCTTTCCGGTTTTCGGTCCATCTTTCGATCTGGGCTCTAAATCACGTGACACTCGGGAGCGTCCATGGAACAGGAACTGAGTCTGGAATTTTTGCGGGTTGTCGAGCAGGCCGCGATCGCCTCCGCGCGGACCATGGGGCGGGGCGACGGGCACACCGCCGACAAAGTCGCCGTCGAAGCCATGCGCACGGAGATGGATACCGTCAGCATGGACGGCACGATCGTGATCGGCGAGGGCGAGCGCGACAAAGCTCCCATGCTCTATATCGGCGAGCACGTAGGCATGGCGGCGCGCGACAAGAAGCATCTTTATCCGGCCGTCGATATTGCCGTCGATCCGCTCGAAGGGACCAACCTGTGCGCGAGCGGTGCGCCCAACGCCATCACCGTGCTCGCTGCGAGCGACAAGGGCGGCCTGCTGCATGCCCCGGACTTGTACATGGAAAAGATCATCGTCGGGCCCCTATGCAAGGGCGCGGTCGATCTCGATGCTCCGGTGAAGCAGAATCTGAAAGCGATCGCCAAGCGGCTCGACCGGAAAGTGCAGGACCTCGTGGTGACCGTCCTCGACCGGCCGCGGCACGAAAAACTGATCAAAGATATTCGCGAAGCCGGCTCACGCATCCGGTTGATTCCCGATGGCGATCTTTCCGCGGGAATCAGCGCCGCTGTTTCGGACATGGGCGTTCACGCCGTGATGGGCACGGGCGGTGCGCCCGAGGGAGTGCTGACCGCGGCGGCGTTGCGCTGCCTGAACGGCCAAATCCTGGGGCGGCTCGTGATCTCGAAGCCCGAGCACAAAGAACGCGCGGCGAAAATGGGCATCAAGGATCCCAAGCGGATCTACGACACGGGAGATCTGGCGCCGGGAAAGAAAATCATCTTCGCGTGCACAGGAGTGACGCCGGGCGGCCTGTTGCGAGGCGTACGGTTCTTTGGCGGCGGCACGCGAACGCAGTCGCTGATCATGACGCACGACGACCGCGAGATCCGGTTCATCGATTCGGTGCACCTCGAGAAGGGCTCAAGCGACGTCCGCGTGCGTTTCTACTAAAGACAAGCACCGGTTTAGGCGCTTCCCGATGTTTACCATTATGAACCTTCAAAGCAGCAAGTTGCAGCACGGGCGGCCAAGCGGGTGACAATTGGGACAAGAGGAGCACACCGCTCCACGAATTCCAATCTGCGCAAGAGGAGGCACTGGCATGGGCGACCACGGGATGCTTCCGTTTGGGCTGTCTTTCGGGTTTTTCCTAGTGTGTCTGGCGGTGGGTTACATTTACGTTTCGCTGGCGCTGCAAACGATCGCTCAAAAGACCAATACGGCAAATGGATGGCTGGCCTGGATTCCCATTGCCAACATCATCCTGATGCTGAACGTGGCGAAGAAACCGATTTGGTGGATCATCCTGTTTCTGATTCCGCTCGTGAACATCGTGATGGCGATACTGGTCTGGATGGGAGTGGCCACGGCGCGAAACAAACCGAACTGGTGGGG
>Ga0335074_10013143_pt1 | contig 11631 bp, 10 predicted proteins | sample Lox_Sample_23_FD_206715 | JGI IMG/M metagenome (GOLD analysis project Ga0335074, IMG submission 206715) | Soil microbial communities from Loxahatchee National Wildlife Refuge, Florida, United States - Lox_Sample_2.3 | ecosystem: Environmental > Terrestrial > Soil > Wetlands | place: USA...
CCGCGCTACCTTCACTACATCGTCGAAGCCGTAAAGATGATGGGCTGCAAGCCGGTCTCCGGCGGACTGCGCCTCGCCTGGAACGAATCGCGCGAACTGAAATTCGCCCTCGGGGAAGAAGCCTTCTAAGACAGCGATGGGCCGTTGATACTTAGCTAACCAAAACCTGTGTAGCATCAGGTATTGGCGGCGGTTGGAAAGCAGTGCACCAGACAATCCCCGCGGCAAACGGCAAGGAAAGAAGAGTTAACGGCTAATCGCTGATGGCTGCCTCTACGGTTCCCAGAGTCGCCTACTTTCCCGACTCGTTCTACGAGATCAACGGCGTCGCCCACACCAGCCGCCAGTTCGAGGCATATGTCCGCCGCCACGACCTGCCCTTCCTTTTCGTCCGTCCCGGCAACCGGCAACCGCGCCTCATAGTCGAAGGCCGGCTCACCACCCTCGAGTTGCCCCGCGGATCCGTCTCCTTCGCACTGGAAAAAGACCTCAGCTTCGACGCTGGTTATGTCCGCCATCTGCCGCTGATCGTCCGTACGCTCAAGGAATTCCGTCCCGACCTCATACACATCACCGGTCCCAGTGACAACGGCATAATCGGCGCCGTTCTGGCGAATCACTTTCATCTTCCTCTGGCCGCTTCCTGGCACACCAACGTGCATGAATATGCCGCGCGGCGCTCCGCCTGGCTCCTCCGCCACTTTCGCCAGAATCGCCAGCCCGCAATTGCCGGAACGATCGAGCGCTCTGCGCTCTACTTCAGCGCAAAGTTCTACTCCATCGCACAGATCCTCTTCGCGCCGAACACCGGACTGTGCGGACTCCTCGAAAAGGAGACCGGCCGCCCCTGCTTTCTCATGGAGCGCGGCGTCGACACCCAGGTTTTTTCTCCCGCCTACCGACGCCGCGAACCGGGCGATAATGCCTTCATCCTCGGCTTCGTCGGCCGCTTCTCCGTCGAGAAGAATGTGGCTCTCCTCGCGCAGGTGCAGCAGCAACTCACTGCTTCCGGCCTGACCAACTTCCGCTTTCTCATCGTCGGTCATGGAGCCGAGGAGCCCTGGCTGCGGGCGCACCTGTCCGCCGCCCAATTTCCCGGCGTCTTGCGCGGTGACGCTCTTTCGCGCGCTTACGCCAACATGGACCTCTTCGTCTTCCCGTCGCACACCGACACCTTCGGCAATGTCGTGCTGGAAGCACTCGCCTCCGGCGTGCCCGCCATCGTTACTCCCGACGGCGGTCCGCCCTCGATTGTTCGCCACGGTGAAACCGGCCTGATCGCCAAAGACGAAGACTTCGCAACTGCCGTCGCCTCCGTCCTCACCGATCCGCCCTTGCACGCGCGCATGCGCGAAGCCGCCCGTCAGGACGGCCTCCGCGCCTCGTGGGATTCAGTTTTTGAAGCTGTGTACGACGGTTACAGGACCCTGCTGCAAAGCCGCCGCTGCCGAAAATCTACCGCGGGCCGGGGTGACCCGTCAGGTGATCCATAGCCGCTTCATACCCGCGTCGGTACCCTTCGCGATAGTCTTCGCGGTCGGCTTTTGAAACCTTCGGGTGCCGGTACTCATCGCGGTTGTTCACGTCGGGCATGCGGTGATTATCAAAGTCCTTCTTCGCTCCTTCGACGCCATCATGATATCCCTGTCGTTGAATCTCGCGAAACTCACGCGGAGGCGTATCCCAGTCGTCATGATCCTGCGCGTACGCTGCAGCAGACGATCCCGCTGACGATCCATTGACCGGCTGATAAGGTCCGTGTCCTTGGGCAACGACAATGCCCGATGTCCCTAGCACAAAAGCGATTAGGGGAAGCGTGCTGCGATTAAGTCTCATATAGTGGGTTCTCCCTGTTATTTCTACAACTTGCAGTTGGATGAGAGAACCTCTGTGGCTGTTGTCCAGGGCGTATCGCAACCCGGCAAAGATCACTGCCCGTTTAGCCACCTGTAATTCGACCAGCTGTCATTTGAATCGTGTAGAGTATTGACGCTGTTGACCGAACTCTCCTGCAAGAGGTGACGTCATGCGCGCCATCCCCCGCCTGCTCGTCTTCGCGACATTCTTATCCGCGCTCTCCGCACTCAATCTCGCCGCCCAGACATTCCGTGGAACCCTCCTCGGCACCGTCGCCGACGCGACAGGAGCAGTCATTCCCGGTGCTTCCATCTCGGTGAAGAACATGGACACCGGCATCGAACGCACCACCGACAGCAACAGCGACGGCGCCTTCACCGTCCCTGAGCTCCCCATCGGGCGCTATAGCGTGACCGTGAGCATGACCGGCTTCACTCCCTACCATGCCGAAGGCATCAACATCGAGGTCGCCAGCCAGGTCAATCTCAACATCACCCTGCGGACCGGAGTGCAGAAAGAGGAAGTCGTTGTCACCGGCAACGCGCTGCGGGTCGAGACCACATCCAACACTCTCGGCGCAACCCTCACCACAAACGATGTCAAAAATCTTCCCGTAAATGGCCGCGATTACACCAAGCTCATCTATTTATCGCCCGGAGTAACCGGCTCGCCCGATCAGATCAGCGATTCTCCCGGCTCCTTCGGCACGTTCTCCGTGAACGGAGCGCGCGGGCGCTCCAACAACTTTCTGCTGGACGGCACTGACATGAACGATGGCTATCGCAATGATCCCGCGATCAATGAGGCAGGCGTCTTCGGCACGCCGGCAACGATTCTGCCCATCGATGCCGTCGCGGAGCTGCGTGTGCTGTCCAACTACGAGCCTGAGTATGGACGGAACGCGGGCGGAGTCATCAATATCGTAACCAAGAGCGGCACAAATAAATTTCACGGAACGGCGGTGGAATATTTCCGCAACAACGCTCTGGATGCCCGCAATTATTTCAACCCGGTTGGGCAGACTCAAGCGCCATTCCACAACAATCAGTTCGGCGGATCGATCGGCGGTCCTATCATTCGCGACCGTACCTTCTTCTTCTTCGATTACGAAGGACAGCGTGAAAGGGTGGGAACAGTCAGCCAGGCCTGCGTACCCGACCCCGCTTACATTGACAGCCTCGGTGGTGCAACAAACCCGGTCATCGCCGCCCTGCTCGCACGTGACCCGTGGCCGGCTCCCAATCTCGGCGGCGGAACAACAGGTGAAACCGGATGCAGCGCTCCCAACGCTGCCGTCATCGCCCCTTCCAGCAACGACATTACCAGCCTGATCGCAAAAGTCGACCACAACATTAGCAAGAACAACATGCTCAGCGGACGCTACTATTACGGCGACAGCACGCAGAGCTTTCCGCTTGCGCTATCCGGCGGTGGCATTCTGCCCGGCTTCAACACCTTCACACCCACACGCGTGCAACTGGTCTCGATCTCACTTGTTTCCATCCTCGGTCCCACCAAGGTCAACGAGGCCCGCCTGGGCTGGAACCGCTTCGCTGAAGGATTCTTCCCCGAAGACCGCGGCTTCGCGCCAAGCTCCATCGGCCTCAATACCGGCACCGGATATGCCGACGAAGGCTTGCCGGTCATTGTCGTCGGCAGTTACTCAACAATCGGCGCAAGCAAATCCGATCCACGTCAGCGCTACGACTCTAACTGGCAGGGCTTCGACAACTTCTCTTGGACTCTGGGCAAGCATTCGATCAAGTTCGGTTACGAATTCCGCCGAACCAGCATCACCCAGCTTCTCGGAACAAACTTCCGCGGACGCCTCGTCTTCGATACCCTCTCCGATTTCCTCGCCGGCACTGTTGACAGCGGCACGCAGTCATCCGGATATTCGAACCGTCACAGCTACCAGAACAACAGCGGTCTTTACTTCCAGGATAGTTACCGCGTTCTGACCAGGTTGACGCTCAACTACGGCATCCGCTGGGACTACTTTGGAGTCTTCCACGAGAAGAACAACCTGCTGAGCAACATCACCGCCTTCGATCCTGCAGCCGCCACACTCACACTCACGCAGGTCGGCCAGCCGGGGCTCGGCGAGCTCTACCAGCCCGACTATAAAAACTTTGCCCCGCGCGTCAGCTTTTCCTACGACCCATTCGGCAAAGGACAAACCGTAATCCGTGGCGGCTTCGGCGTCTTCTTCGATGCCTTCTCACAAGACGTTTTCCTCGCGCATCTGCCGTATAACAGCAGCTTCGACCCCGGGCCGGCCTACAATCCCCTCGGCCCGGCTCCCATCTACTCCGTCAGCGCCCTCGGTGGATCCATCGTCTCCGGCGCGCCCGTCTTTGCCGCGCCTGGAGGAACCCCCGCAGGCGACATCTTCTCCGTCACCCGCAACGTCCGCATGCCTTACATGATGAATTACAACTTCAACGTGCAGCAGGCGCTCTCCCGCCACGCCCTCGTTCAGGTTGGTTACGTAGGGTCGCTGGGACGCCGCCTGTTTCGCTTCCGCGATATCAACCAGCCCAGCCAGGCCACCATCACCGCGACCGACATCGCCTTCGCCCAGGCCAACACCTACAACGATACCTCGGGAGCGACTGTGTCCTGCTATCCCGGAGGAGGCCCCGGCTGCATTCCCACCTATAACTCAGCCAGCCGCGTCTACGCCAACAATCCCTACGGAGCCTTCTACATCAACCAGGAAGAGGCAACTTCCTATTCGAATTACAACTCGTTGCAAGTCAGCTTACGAATCTCCGACTGGCACGGAATCCTCAATATCCTCAACTACAACTGGTCGCACTCCCTCGACAACGCCAGCGACAGCGAAGACTTTGTCCCGAACGCCGCGCAGCCCAACAACAGCACCCGCCCCGACCTCGAATACGGCGACTCGAATTTCGACGTGCGCAATCGCTTCACCTGGGTCTTCGGCTATCAGCTGCCGAAAACAACAGGAAACATGGCTATGCTGCGCAATGGTTGGGGCTTCGACAGCACAGTCACTCTGCAGGACGGCCAGCCCTTCAACCTGAACTACAACTTCGAGGACGACTACAGTGGAAGCGGCGAAGGCTTCGATCGCCCCGACATCCTGGCGCGACCCCGCTACACCACGAATCCCGCCATCTTCCTGAATCTGTCTTCCTTCGCCATTCCCTGCACCTTGACTTCCTATGCATTAACAAACGGCATCAGCGGCACCGCGCAGGACTGCGTACCTGGCACGCGCCACTTCGGCAGCCTCGGGCGTGATTCTCTGCGCGGCCTGTCGTATAAAAACTGGGACTTCGCGCTCTACAAGAACACCAACTTCGGAGAAGTCCTCTCCATGCAGTTGCGCGCCGAGTTCTTCAACATCGTCAATCACCCCAACTTCTCGAGCCCTTTGCTGCCCGCCTTCATCGCCGACGCCGCGCCTAACGGATTCTCCCAGAGCGGCGCGCGCGAGGTAAGCGCTGGCTACTATGCCATCACCGCCACCGGTGACGTCGGCATCGGCAATCCCTTCCTCGGCGGCGGGGGTCCGCGCGGCATTCAGCTTGCGGCAAAATTCACTTTTTGATCGGGCATGGATCACCGGCGTAAATATCTGGACGGGCAATAATTCACGGTGCTAAAAAGATGCCATTCGGCCCCCCGCGAAAAAATCGACATTGTGACACTTAAGGAGCGAGTATGCGCAGACCATCAACCGTCGCACTGGTCTTGATATTTTTCGGAGCCGTACTCGCCACAGCCCGCGCGAACGCGCAATGGGTAATGGTCGCCCGCGCTGTCTCCGGGCAGATCCAGCAGATGAGCCACAAGGGAGAGAATGGCAACGGCTACGACGTCGCCACCGTGGTGCTCGAGGCCAACGCCGACAAGGTTTACTCCACGGCCCTTTCCGCCTTGAAATCCCACCCCGGAATCACCGTCACCAAGGATGACTCGAAGAAGCGCCGTATCGACTTCACCAACGGCGCGCAGTACGCCAGCCTGCAAGCCACACCACTCGGCGAAAAGCTCAGCCAGTTGATGATCGCGTCCAACCTCACAGGCGCGCAGCCCACCGCCACCTCGCTGGTTCTGCAAGGAGTCCTGAAAGTCTGCAAAGAAATGAACGTGAATTGCACTGTGGCTGGCGAGTAGCTGACTACTTACTCAGTACCAGCGCGATAGGAGTTGATCATCTAACCCATGGATGGCAATTCCCTCGCATCGCCGACTCGGCAGTCATGAGGTAATACAAGTAGGCGGTCGCTCGCTCCGGCAATCCCACGTATCAAATGCTCGCAAATGCGAGTCCAGGCGCTGACGGGCGAACCGCAGCAGGCGCTCAGTACATTGTTGAATCGGTCGCACCGTCAGGTGCGACCGTCGCCCGGAATCGATTGCTCGTCACGCACACATTGAAGTTCGGGAACATTTCTGCCAGACCCCGCGTACTTTCAAGCGTCAGCTCCGATCGCCGCCAGCTTGCACAAGGACGCTATGCAAAACCTATTCAGGCTTTTACCCGTTGTTCTCGGCCTTGGGATAGGCATTAGTCCGAGCGCACGGCTCTCGGCGCAACCTGAACAGCCGACACCAGCCGAGCTCCACGCAAAAATCGTTCAGGATCTTCCTGGCTGGCTCAAGAAATACAACGTCCCCAGCGCCGCAGTCGCCTACATCGCGGACGGCAGGCTCGCCTGGACAGCTTTCGCTGGCGAGCAGGGACCGGGTATTCCCGCTACCGACCAGACCCTCTACAACATCGCCTCGCTCACCAAGCCCATCGTCGCTGAGACCATCCTACGCATGGCCTCGCAAAACAAGCTCCAGCTGGACGAACCCATCTATCCGTTCTGGGTCGACCCCGACATCAAGGACAATCCCTGGAACAAGCTGCTCACCCCGCGTCTCTGTCTCTCCCACCAGACCGGCTTCGCCAACTGGCGCAGCATGACCAATCAAACCCTCACCTTCAAGTTCCAGCCCGGCACCCAGAGCAGCTATTCAGGCGAGGGTTACTTCTACGTTGCCCGCTTTGCGCAAAACAAAGCCGGTCAGCCCTTCGATCGGCTCGCACAGAACTACGTGCTTGGCCCGATCGGCATGAAGGACACGTCTTTCACCACTCAGGACTGGTTCAAGGGCCGCCTCGCCCAGCCCTACACGAATAACGCCTTCGCCCCGCCCGCGCTTACTTCCACCTGGAACGCTGCCGACCTCGTCGAAACGACCGTTGCCGACTACGCTCATTTCGTCGCCAGCGTCATGCGCAACGAGGGCCTTAGCCCTGCGATTGCCGCGCAGCGCCTCGTCATGACCCGCGACTGGACCACGGAAGACGCACGCAAGCAGGTCTGCGCCTACGAGACGCCCGGTACTCCCTGCCACATCTCCGCTGGCATGGGCCTAGGCTGGCAGATCATTGTCCACAATGGCGTCACCATCGTCGACCACTCCGGTTCCGATCCGGGAGCGCACACTCACGCCTTCTTCATCCCTTCCAGACACATCGGTGTCGTCATCTTCACCAATGGCGAAAACGGCCCCAGGGTCATTGGCGAAATCGTCCGTGTACTCTATTCCGATCCGGTATATGCGGCGATAGTCTCGCACTGACTTCTTCCATTTGACTCTGCCCGGTCCGTAAACAGCGTTGCGATCCCAAGACATTCGTACCGACAAACGCGCCTGCGTTGGTAATGTCCAGGTTGCCACGTTCTCGAAAGTAACAATCACAGATACAAAAGGCGCGTGGCATCAGCCATGCGCCTTTTCAAACGCGCCGCAATGAGTTCGGACTACTGCGCCAGCTTCGCGTAATTTGAGTTGGTCGTCGTTACCTGCAATTGTTTTGCAGTCGCGTTCAGCATTGTTTGCTGCGCGTAGTTGGTTCCATCGGGAAGACTGGCAAACTGCACATTCAGAGTTACTACATCCTTAGGGTCGTCGAGATACGTATTCACGTTGATCGTCTGGACCTTCTTCGACGTCGTATTGAATCCGACTGTCATCTTGTCGCCCTGCTGCGCGTAATTCACAAAGACCAGGTCCACCACGCCGGGCCCACCTTTGCTGAACGAAACATTTCCTGCCTGGAAGGCGCGCTGCATGCGTTGCGGATCAGGCGGCACGTAGAGAGCGATGACGCCCTGAACCTGCTGCATGTAATCCTTCATCTCTTCGGTCTTCTTTTCGACAATGTGCTGCTTGAGTCTTCCGCCGCGGCCGCCGCCACTGCTGGGGCTCGCTTCCTGGGCTGCGCCGATGGGGGTTTTCTGCACCCGCCCGTCCGGTCCGTACTGGCATTGGAACGTCTTCGGCGGCTTCGGTTCGCCCTTCAGCGTAAGCTGCTGCGTCTCCGTCCAGGTGTATTGCTGTAGACGTTGCTTGTTCGCTGCGCTTGCTTCCTTCAGCGCAGCCAGTTTCTGCTGGAGCTCCGGATTGCCGCCGGCTTGAGCGTAAGCTCCAACCGCCAGCACCGAAGTGACGGCAACTGCGCCCATAAAGCGCAGGACACCGGCTGTGAAAAGTCGTTGCGGACGTAGAGCCGCGCTGGCCATTAGGAATTGCATAGGTACGTCTCCTGGGTCGAAATAGGATGAATCCGTACTTCCCAAGACTGCCAACTGGGGGACACTTTGCCAGGCTCGTTTTACGTTAGGAGATTACCAGATTGGTGCCGAAGAAGGGACTCGAACCCCCACACCCTTGCGAGTACATGGACCTGAACCATGCGCGTCTGCCAATTCCGCCACTTCGGCACGCATGTCATGTCCAGCGCGAACGGCTGGACTGGCAGCAGTTCCTAGTGTTACAAAGGCGTCCATCTGTGTCAAACGCGCATCCGCTGATCCCCGTTCCGGCGCGGAACCAGTTTCACCACTGTTTCATTCCGGTCCAGCAGGCATCAAAAATTCTCAGAAAACCAAAGGATCAGGACTCCAAGATGACCGATTCCGCCGGTACGCCCCCCATCCCGATCGAGCACGCGCAGGAGATACGCCGCCTCTCTCACGACCTCAGCAATGCCCTCGAAATCGTACTCCAGACCAGCTATCTCCTCGGCACCGTTGATCTCGACGAGAATGCCCGCAAGTGGCGCTCCATGCTCGACGGCGGAGTCCAGAAGGCCACGGACATTAACCGCCGACTGCGCGACTTCGTCCGCACCAATAGTTAGTCCCGGAAACACAAACGCCGCGGCTTTATCCGCGGCGTCGTGGCACTGCACTCTGTCTTCTACGCCAGTTTTGCGTCCAGCGTAATCTCCGTATTGCCCTTGAACAGTCGCGAGATAGGGCATCCCGCCTTTGCATTGTTGGCCGCAGTCTCAAAGGCCGACTCGCTTGCTCCCGGAACCTTGGCCCGCGTCGTCAGGTGAATCGACGTAATCGTAAAGCCGGCGTCCGTCTTCTCGAATTTCGCCACCGCCGTCGTTTCCAGCGATTCCGCAGTCAGTCCCGCCTCTCCAAGCTGCGCACTTAAAGCCATCGTGAAGCAGCCCGCATGCGCTGCTGCAATCAACTCCTCGGGGTTCGTTCCAATGCCCTCGGCAAAACGCGTGCTGAAAGAATATTGGGTCTCCTTCAGAACCCCACTCTGGGTCGAAATCGTTCCTTTGCCATCCTTCAAGCCGCCATGCCACACGGCATTCGCTTTGCGCTCCATAAAACAGCTCCTTCTTATGTTGGGAAATCAACCGGCCGGTTCACTGATTCAAGTCGCGATACCGACGTATTCTGTGCCGACTTGAGAATAACCAAACCCGCTCCCGCCGTCGAATTTGCAAACCAGGAACCTTCTGCCGGCAAATCGTTCCACGACGCCCTTTGCCTCCAGTAAGCTATTGCCGTGCAGCCCTCCGCAACTCACAATGGCTTCCAGCCGCCGCCCCAATCCCCACAGGCAACCGCCCCGCAAACAACCGCGCCGCCGGAACACCACTCCGTCTACTGCCCCAACTGCTCACACCGTCTTCACGGACATCGCTGCAAGCTCATCTGTGCGCAGTGCGGGTACTATCTGAGCTGTGCCGACTACTACTAAGCGTAAAGCTCACAGTCTGGCAACCCGCACCGAAGCCGCGCGGCTCGCTGAGTCCGCCTCTACCTTCCCGATTTGGCTTCGCGCAGCAACTGATTCGCAACCAGCAGTTCGCCAATCAGGCTCTTGAGCCGCGCATTCTCGGCCTCCAGCTCCAGCACACGCTCGGCCAGGCGGTAGGACATCGGCTCATCGCCGTGGACCGCCACCCGTGTCTCCTGCCGCCGCGCCTTCTGATCCCTGTTCCCTGATCACTACACCCTGTCGTACCATCACACCCGCTCGATCTCCTTGGCTGCAGCGTCCAGGATCTCCGCAATCTTCCCAAGCTGTTCGGCAGAGAGATCTCCCCGCCCGAACTTCAGCTTGAGCGCCAGTTTGCAGTTGTGCATCGCCCGCATAACCTCGGGAGCTCTGCGGCTTCCGTATGCCTCGCCCATTTGCCGAATACGTCCCAGCAGCTCATCGATACGCGCCTTGTTGGCGTCGAGTTCCGCCCGTCCTGCCTCAGTGATCGTGTATTGCTTCTTGCCGCCCTCGGTCGTAGCCGTCGCAAAACCCTCATCTTCAAGCTGGTTTAGCGTGGGATACACCACTCCGGCACTCGGCGTATACAGGCCGCCCATCGTCTCGGCAATGCCCTTCATGATCTCGTAGCCATGGCTCGGCTTCTCCGCGATGTAGCTCAGGATCACCAGTCGCAGGTCACCGCTGTCAAACAGCCGCCCGCCGAACTCGCCTCCGAACTGGTGCCGACCATGCCGCCCCCAGCCCTCTCCCATTTCTGCCCAGAAGCCGCCTCTGCCTCCGCGAAAATGCTTCCACGGCCCGCAATGGCCCGATCTTTCGTCAAATTGCCTCTTATCGTGTTTTCCAAACATTTGTCTTCTCCTTGATATTCTTAAGATATATCTTAAGTTACATCTTAAGATATATCTTATATGCATCTCGATGCAAAAAGATTTACACGACTCGCACTGAAGTTCCTCTTTCGGAGCAACGTTGGCCCCACTCCTGGCTTTCTAAGGAAGAAAAAGGCCCTGAAAATCCTAAGGAGACTTAAATGGCCGAAAACGCCGAAACTGTTGAATTCTGGAAGGGTGCCGTAGTCGGAACCCTCTTCGGCCTGGTGGCCGCCGCCTATGCCCGGGGAGACTTTCGCCGCCTGTTCAGCTTGGTTCCATGCGCTGACCCACTGTCCACTGGCCAGTTGCCTGCAGACCCTAAGCCCGCTTTCCGCAACCATTCCGCCGAGCTCAAACTGCGCCGCGAGGCATCCGAAAACGCCGGCGATCCCACCCGCTTGTCGTCCCTCGCTCTTGGCGGCGACCTTGTCCCGCAGGCTATTTCGATTGAGCGTGCTGGAGGCGCGCCCGGGCCGGTGTCAGATCCCGAAATCCTCGAAGTTCCCGGCCATCCCGGCCAGTTGATCGACCACTCCGATTCCGCCCAACGCGTCCGTTCAGCGGCGCGTACTCACAAACTCGGCATCAGTTAACAGGGAAGATTTAGCCGGGAAGATCAAGGCCGGAAATCAAAAATCGGCAGCTCCGCGTGGGGTGGATTTAAAGCTGACCGTGGACGTCGAACCGTTGTTTGTTGCTTCGTCGTGAATGACCCATGTGCCCTTGAGCCGGTAAAACCCCGTCTCCTGCTTGCTCGACACGTCGGTTCGCACGATCGCACCGTCGAACGAATACCAGATGCCGTGAACCTGCTTCGTCGTAAAGGTCA
>Ga0335074_10013144_pt1 | contig 11631 bp, 11 predicted proteins | sample Lox_Sample_23_FD_206715 | JGI IMG/M metagenome (GOLD analysis project Ga0335074, IMG submission 206715) | Soil microbial communities from Loxahatchee National Wildlife Refuge, Florida, United States - Lox_Sample_2.3 | ecosystem: Environmental > Terrestrial > Soil > Wetlands | place: USA...
CTCGGCATTGCCGCCGCCGAACAGCTCGCTGAACAGCTTCTTGAAATTCTCGTTCACCGTGGCGAAGGAGACGAGCAGGCGCTCGCGCGCTTCGTGATTGAGGCTGTGGATGCCCTGGCGCAGCCGGCGGATCGCCTCCACCAGATCGTCGCGCTCGCCGACGAGTTTCTGGTGCTGCGCTTCGACCTCGTTCAATTCCTGTTCGGCGCGCAGATTGACGGCGCCCAGCCGCTCGCGTTCGCGGCGGATGCGCTCGAGTTTTTCTTCCGCCTCGGCGGTGCTGGGCGGCTCGGCGCCCGGCTTGAGTTCGGCGAGTTCGGCCGCCGCCGCCGGCTCGATATCGAAAATCTCGCGGATTTCGTGCTCGATGTCGACGAGCCGGCGCTTGGCGGCATCGCGGCGTTCCTCGCCGCGCGCGGCTTGCGCCCGCGCCTCGCCGACCGCTTCGAGCGCGGAGCGCGCGTCCTTGTCTGCTTCGGCGAGCGCGGTCTCGGCTTCCGCCAGCCGGTCAGCCGCCGCGCGCCGTTCCGCCGTCGCGGTTTCGACCTCGCCGATCAGCGCTTGCCGCGTTTCCGCAAACTTTTGCGGCGCGGTTTTCAGTTCGTTGCGCTCGCTGTCGGCTTCGGCGCTGCGCTGCTCGATGGTGGCGATCTGCGCGACCGCGCCGTCCTTCCGCTCGCTCCATTGCGACCGTTCGGCGGCGATCGTCTGTAAGCGACGGTCCGCCAGCTCGGTCTGGCGTGCGATGGCCTGCGCCTCGACCCGCACCTGAGCGCATATCCCGCGCTCGCCGGCGATGATCTCGTTGACGGCGTTGAGCTTGGCTTCGATTTCGGCTGACGACGGCAGCGCGGCCAGCTCCGTCTGCGCCCGGTCGCGCGCCAGCAGCGCTTCATCGCGGCTGGCGGCGATGCGCGCCCGCGCTTCCTCGAGCGCGGAAATGCGCGCCGCATTGCGGCTGCTCTCGCGTTCGGCCAACGCGTGTTCCTCGCGCGCGGCGTCGGTGACCCGTTGCGCCTCGCGCCAGTCGGCGCGCGCTTGTGTCTCCGCGACGGCGGCGGCGGCGAGCGCCGCTTCTGCTTGCGCGGCGGTGCGGCGCCTGGCTTCGACTTCGGCCTGCGCGGTGACGAGTTCCTGCTGGATCGCCTGCAAGCGGCCGCGCTCGGCAAGCCGGCGCGCCGCGCCGGTCGGGGCGTGGGCAGCGACGGTGAAGCCGTCCCAGCGCCAGAGGTCGCCCTCGCGCGAAACGAGACGCTGTCCGGGTTTGAGCATGCGCGCCAGGCGCGGCCCGCCGCCGCGCTCGACTACGCCGATCTGCGCCAGCCGCCGCGCCAACTCGGGCGGGCCCTGCACCAAGCTCGCGAGCGGCGTGGCGTCTTCGGGCAGAACCGGATCGGCCGCATCCGGCGCCGCGCCGGCCCAGCGCATCGGCGCCGTATTGCCGACCGGCGCGTCGAGATCGTCGCCGAGCGCCGCACCCAAGGCTTTTTCGTAATCCTTGGCGACGATCAGCGAATCCATCACCGGCGGCCAAAGGTTCTTGTTCTCGACCGCAAGCAGCTTGCCGATGGTTCTCGCCTCGGTCTCGAGCCGCTGCACCGCGCGCTCGGCGGCGACCAACGGACTCCGCGCGGCTTCGAATGCTTCGCGGGCGGATGCGTGAGCGGCTTCGGCGCCGCGGCTGACGCTTTCGGCCTGCGCCAGCGCCGTCTGGGCGGCTGCGAGCGCGGCGGAAATTGCCGGCAGGTCGGGTTCTCCGCTGTCGGTCGCGGCCAAGCCGGCCTCGATATTGGCGAGTTCGGCTTGCAGTTTCTCCGCTCGCTCGGCCTGCTCGCGTTGCGCGGCCTGCAGCTGATTGCGCCGCGCGGTCAGATCGGCGAGCGCGCCGGTGAGCTCGGCGAATGAGCTTTCCGAGGCTGCGAGCGCGGCGTCGGCGATGGCGAGCCGCTCGTTGAAGCCGGACAAGCGCGCTACGCCGGCTTGTGCCGCGGCCTTGAGCGCCGCCTCTTCGGCAGAAAGCCGTTCGAGCGCGGCCGCGGCGTCGGCGCCCAGCCCCCGTTCGCGTTCGAGATCGGCCGCGAATTGCGTCAGCCGATGGTCGAGCTCCTCGATGCGTTCCTTGGCGCGGGCTTCCTCGCGATCGAGCGTCTCGCGCGCGATGATGAGCCGCTGCAATCGTGCGGCGGCTTTGGCTTCGCTCTCGCGCAAGGCCGGAAGTCCCGCGGCGGCGTTCGCCTGTCGCGTCGAGGCTTGCGTGTGTTCGCTGGTTCGCTCCGCCACGACGCGCACGGCCTCGTCATGCGCCCGCTCGGCCTCGGCAACCTCGGCGCCGGCGCCGGTCCAGCGTAAGTGGAAAACAAGCGCCTCGGTGCGCCGCACCTGCCCGGAAATGTTGCGGTAACGCACCGCCTGCCGCGCCTGGGTCTTGAGCGCCGCCACTTGGGCTGCGAGCTGGCCGATGACGTCCTCAACCCGCGCGAGATTATGTTCGGCGGCCTTGAGCCGCAGCTCCGCCTCATGGCGGCGCGCGTGCAGTCCGGAAATGCCGGCGGCCTCTTCGAGCACGCGCCGGCGCTGGTCGGGCCGCGCCTGGATGATCTCGCCGATGCGGCCTTGATGCACCAGAGCAGGCGAACGCGAGCCGGTCGAGGCGTCGGCAAACAGCATAGCCACGTCGCGCGCGCGCACTTCACGGCCATTGACGCGGAACGTCGAGCCCTGCTCGCGGATAATGCGGCGCGACACTTCCAGCGTTTCGGCGTCATTGAAGGCTGCCGGCGCATTGCGCTCGGCATTGTCGACCTGTACCGCCACTTCGGCGTGATTTCGCGCCGGCCGCTCGGTGTTGCCGGAAAAGATCACGTCCTCCATCTCGGCCGCGCGCATGGCCTTGTGGGACGCCTCGCCCATGACCCAGCGCACGGCCTCGACCAGGTTCGACTTGCCGCAGCCATTGGGTCCGACCACCCCGGTGAGCCCGGGTTCAATGACGAAGTCGGTGGGTTCGACGAAGGATTTAAAGCCTGTTATGCGCAGCCGCGTGAGCTTCATTTAGTCTTGTTTCCCAGCCCCTTGCTGCGGCCGCGAAGGGAATCATTATAGGATCGCGCCCTCCAGCCCCGTGGGCGCGCCGAATGCCGCATCGGCGCGAAGAATGAATCGGCGTAGCCGCGAGCGCAACTGCGACGCCGCTTTTTTTACAGATTTTGCAGAGGCTCGGTTTCGCCGCCGGCCGCAATTAGCCCCGGTGGCGGCGGCGCGTCGAGGCAAAAAACCCTTATCCTGTCTTGAGATAGGGGTCTATTTCCTTGGCCATGGTCTCGATCGGCACGTCACCCACCAGCTTTTTGCCGTTGATGAAGAAAGTGGGCGTGGAATCGACGCCGAGCTGTTTGATGGCGCGATCACGGACCGTTTGGATGTCGTTGAGCACCTGCTGATTCGTCAAGCAGGCATTGAACGACTCTTCCGAGAATCCCAGTTGCTTGGCGATGTTCTTGAGCGGCGCCAGCGGGTGTTCGTTGACCCATTGGTCCTGCTTGGCGAAGAGCGTCTCCACCACCGCCATGTAGCGGTTGTCGCCGCCATCCTTTCGGGCACAGCTCGCCAGCATGAATGCCGCCCCGGCGACCGGGTCGAATGGGAATGGGCGGAAGATGAAGCGCACTTTGCCGGTATCGATGTAACGCTTTTTCAGCTCCGGAAAGGTGTTCTCCGAGAAGTGCGCGCAATGCGGGCAGGTCATCGAGGCGTACTCGATGATGGTCACCGGCGCTTTGGCCGAGCCCAGCATGACATCGCCGTCGGGTCCGGGCTTGGCCAATTCCGCCAGCAACTTGGCATCGGGAGGAGCGGCCGGCGACGCTGCCGAGGTCTGTGGCGTGGCGGCGGGAGCCTGGGCCGTCGCCGCCGGATCTGCCTTCGCGGGGCCGGCAAGGCGCGCAAGCAGGAGGCCGGAAAGTCCGGCGCCGGCGACCATGGAGATACCCCCGGCAGTGAACAATCGACGACGCGTGAGCGGCAAGATCGGCTCCCTCATGTAACGGCGGAAATTCGCGCAAGAGTCTGCGGCTCCAATGTGGCATCAGCGCGTCGTCGCGCCAAGCCCCTGCGGCCTTTCGCTGTTTGCGGCTTAGCTTCGTTTGACGGCCGCCCCGAGCCGCGCCAAGGCCTGCCGCAACTCGTCGTCGGCAATTTCCGGCAATGTGGCCTCGATACGCGCCACCGCCGCGGGATCGCGGTGCCGCGCCGGTTTGCGCTCGCTCCGCCGCAACGGCGCTTGGCGAAACGCGAGTCGCGCGACGCCGCGCCAGCCGAGGAAGCGGTTGACGCGTTCGCAGATAACATTGGCGAGATGCTGAATTTCGATTGCCGCCGGACCCGCGACCCGGAGCACCAGCGTCCCAGGCTCCTGCCCGCCGCCGGAAACATCCGAGGCCGCGGTCCGCTGCCACTGAATCTTGATCGGTTCGCTGTGGGCGGCGATCTCCGCCCCGACAATCTCGCTCCAGCGCGTCACCAGCTCCGCGGAGGCAAAGCCCTGCCGGCCAAAGGCTTCGCGCACGATTTTTCCGGCGACATCGCGCAACGGCTTGGCAAATGGACGGGCGGGCTTGTTCATCGGGCGCGGCTCTGCCATCGCTTAGGCGCATGACCTTAGCAGCCAAGGGCAACAGCAAAAAGTCCTTACCTCCCCGCAAAGGCGAGGGACCTAAAGTCTTGCGGCAAGCCGGCGATTTGCTGGCTTGGTACGACCGTCACCGGCGCAATTTGCCCTGGCGCGCAATGCCGGGCGAGCGCAGCGATCCCTATCGGGTGTGGCTGTCCGAAATCATGCTGCAGCAGACGACGGTCAAGGCGGTCGCGCCATACTATGCGCGTTTTCTGGCGCGCTGGCCCGGTGTGCACGCGCTTGCCGCCGCGTCGCTCGAAGAGGTGCTGAAAACTTGGGCCGGGCTCGGCTATTACGCTCGCGCCCGCAACCTGCACGCCTGCGCGCGCGCCGTGGTCGAGCGCCACGGCGGAGAATTTCCGCAAAGCGAAGCGGCGTTGCGCGCGCTGCCCGGTATCGGCTCCTACACGGCCGCCGCCATCGCCGCGATCGCGTTCGAGGTGGCGGCAAGCCCGGTCGATGGCAATGTCGAACGCGTGCTTGCCCGGCTCTATGCCATCGACACGCCGTTGCCCGCCGCCAAGCAGGAGATTTTGCGGCTCGCGGGCGCGCTCGCGCCTTCGCGCCGCGCCGGCGATTTTGCGCAGGCGCTGATGGATCTGGGCGCCACCATCTGCACGCCGAAAAATCCGGCTTGTGCGCTGTGTCCCTGGCGCGATGGCTGCGTCGCGTACCGGCGCGGCAACGCCGAGACATTTCCGCGCCGCCTCCCCAAACGCGAAGGCGCGCTGCGCCGCGGTGCGGCCTTCGTCGCGCGTCGCGCCGACGGTTCTTTGCTGCTGCGCACGAGGCCGGCGAAAGGGCTGCTCGGCGGCATGACCGAGGTGCCCACCTCGGTATGGGAGCACGATTTCGACCGTGAGACCGTCCCGGAAATCGCCCCGCGGCTCGCTAGCAAGGCGCAAGTAAAATGGTGTCGGACACCCGGGGTGGTCCGCCATGTGTTCACGCACTTTCCCCTCGAACTCGAGGTCTACGCCGCCGAATTGCCGCCGCGCACGCGCGCCCCCGCCGGCATGCGCTGGGTGGCTGCCGCGGATATCGCCGGCGAGGCGTTGCCGAGCCTCATGCGCAAGGTCTTGGCGCACGCACAGACTTCGGATCGAATAGGCAAGGCTAAACCGGGAAAGGAACAACGATGAAGATCGATCGACATGAAGCTGGGCCGCGCATGAGCAAGGCCGTCGTCCATGGCGACACCGTCTATCTCGCCGGCATCGTCGCCGATGCGCCCAAGGGCAAGAGCATGGCCGAGCAGACCGGGAGCATCCTTTCGCAGATCGACGGCTTTCTCGCCAAAGCCGGGAGCGACAAGAGCAAGGTGTTGTCGGCGAATATCTGGATCACCGACATGGCGAATTTCGCCGAGATGAACGCGGTGTGGGACGCCTGGGTGTCGCCCGGCAATGCGCCGGCGCGCGCCACCGTCGAGGCAAAGCTTGCCTCGCCCGATTACAAGGTCGAGATCATGGTAGTGGCGGCGCGATGACGGCGGAGCCCGGCATACTTGCGATCTTCCACGATTGCCGTGCGGGTCGCGAGGCGGAATTCGAAGCCTGGTATCAGGGCGAGCATCTCGTCGAGCGGCTCGCCGTGCCCGGCTTTCTGTTCGGCCGCCGCTTCAAGGGAGTTGCGGGGACGCCCGGCTATTTCTGCTTCTATCTGGTCGAAGCGGCCGATGTGCTGACGTCAAAGCCGTATCTGCAGCGGCTCGATAATCCGACGCCGGCAACACGCAGGATGATGGCGGAAGTTTTTGTCGACATGAACCGCACGGTGTGCCGGCGCGTTGAGCGGCGCGGCCGTTTCCGCGGCGCGTTTGCCGCCCTCGCCCGCTTCAAGCAAAAGCCGGATGACGCCGCGCTATCGAGATCATTAGAACAATTGACGTCCGATAACGCCGTCGCCGGGGGCGAAATCTGGCTCGCCGCCGATGGCGCCGGCATGCCGGTGTCGCAGGAAGAACAATTGCGCGGCGGCGATCAGAAGATTACCGGTGCGTTGATGATCGAGACGCTTTTCCAGGAACGCGCGCAAACCGTCGGCGCGCAATTGGCGCAGCAATTCCCGCGGGCCAATATCGGCATATTCGCCGCGCTCTGCGAAATCGGCAGGAGCGATCTATGAAAACCTTGCTGCCATTGGCCGAGACGATCGCCCGGCGCCTGATCGCGCGCCGCGAGACGATTGCGGTCGCCGAATCCTCGACCGGCGGGCTCATCGCCGCGGCGCTGCTCGCCGTGCCCGGCGCTTCGGCTTATTTTCTCGGCGGCGCCGTGGTCTACACCAAATCGGCGCGCGCCGCGCTGCTCGGCATCGGCGATGCCGACATGGCGGGCCTGCGGGCGGCGACTGAGGACTACGCGCTGCTCATCGCACGTTGCGTACGCGATCGGCACGGCGCCGTTTTGGGTCTCGGCGAAACCGGCGCCACAGGTCCGACCGGCAACCGCTATGGCGATCCGGCCGGCCACACCTGCATTGCCGTTGCCGGCCCCACCGAGCGCGCTATCACGCTGCGCACCGGGAGCGGCGACCGATTGGCGAATATGGACGCCTTCGCCAGGCGCGCGCTGGAACTCCTGGTCGAAGTTCTGGCCGCACAATAGCCGGAACTTTACTCGGCGGTTTCCGACATTTCTGCGCGCACGATGGCGCGGAAGTTGTCGATCACCGTCAGCCCGCGCGCCGTCTCGACATGCCAGAAGGTCCAGCCGTTGCAGGCTTCGAGGCCTTGCGCCAGCGCCCCGATGCGGTGGATGGAGCCGACCGCCTCGCCGAACGCGAGCGCGCCGTCGGCGCGCACCAGCGCGCGGTGCCGGCGCTTGGCGTCGACAAGCTTGATGCCGGGGGCGACGAGGCCGCGCTCGATCAGCGCCGCAAAGGGCACGCGCGGGGCCTCGCGCGCGGTCATGAAGGATTGCAACGCCGGCTCGGCCAACGGCTCGACGGCCTCGATGCGCGCCTGCGCGGCGGCGGCGTAGTCGGCCTCGCGCTCGATGCCGACGAAGTTCCGCCGCAACCGTCGCGCCACCGCGCCGGTCGTGCCGGTGCCGCAGAACGGGTCGAGCACGACGTCGCCGGCTCGCGACGCCGCGAGGATCACGCGGGCCAACAGCGCTTCCGGCTTCTGCGTCGGATGAAGTTTCTTGCCGTCCGTCCCTTTGAGCCGTTCTTCGCCGGTACATAACGGGATGAACCAGTCGGAGCGCATCTGGATACCGTCGTTGCCGGCTTTCAGTGCTTCGTAGTTGAACGTGTAATCGCGCGTGGCGGCATCGCGCGCCGCCCAGATCAGCGTCTCGTGCGCGTTGGTAAAACGGCGGCCGCGAAAGTTCGGCATCGGGTTCGATTTGCGCCAGACGACGTCGTTTAGGATCCAGAAGCCGAGATCCTGCAGCAGTGCGCCGACCCGGAAAATGTTGTGATAGGAGCCGATCACCCACAGCGCCGCCTGCGGCTTCATCACCCGGCGGCACGCGGTGAGCCAGGCGCGGGTAAAATCGTCATAGGCGGCGAAGCTCGAAAACTTGTCCCAGTCGTTGTCGACGGCGTCGACGCGCGAATCGTCGGGCCTTTTGAGATCACCGGCAAGCTGCAGATTGTACGGCGGATCGGCGAAGACGAGGTCGACGCTTGCCGCCGGCATTTTCGCCAGCTCGGCGACGCAATCGCCGCGAAAAATGCGCGCTGACGGCGTGGAGTCAAAACTCACGCGGGGCGCCCGTACGGACGCCCCGCGACGCGACACAACCATGACTCAGAACTCTGACTCAGGCGACGCGGCCGGCGACGCGGGACCTACAACCGACAAAAGTCAGGATGCCCGCCCAAGGTAAAAAACCGCTTAAAATGTCGGCACGGCGACTAGGCAATAAATGCCGGGAGATGTTTGGTTAATTCGGTTCGACCCGCAGTCGCTGCGGCGCTGGAATAGCGGCAAGAGAGCCGGCGCGGGCGGCGCCGGGACGAGTGGAGAATGCGGCCTGCGCGCCGACGATTTCCGGCCGAGCCACAACGTCAAGGACGCTCGCGAGGAGAGCGCCTCCAGGGGTGCTTAAAACGCTATTGGCAGGCGCCCCGGCGAGAGCCTAATCTTCCGTAAGTAAAGGTGTACCCATGCCCGGTCTTGACGAAAGCAAACAATTCGTGCCGCTGAAAATCGCGGTGCTGACCATCTCCGACAGCCGCTCGCTCAAAGACGACAAATCGGGCGCGCTGCTGGTGCAGCGCATTGTCGGCGCCGGTCATGTGATTGCCGAACGCAGCATCGTTCCCGACGACGTCAAAGCGATCCGCGCCCGCGTCAAGGCGTGGATCGACGATCCCGTCATCGACGTCATCATCACCACCGGCGGCACCGGCTTCACCGGCCGCGACGTCACGCCCGAGGCCGTCGAGCCGTTGTTTGACAAGAAAATGGACGCCTTCTCGGCGCTGTTTCTGGTGATCAGTTTTCCGAAGATCGGCACCTCGGCCATTCAGTCGCGCGCCACCGCCGGCGTCGCCGGCTCGACCTACATTTTCTGCCTGCCGGGATCGCCCGGCGCCTGCAAGGACGCCTGGGATGAAATCCTGGTGCACCAGCTCGATTACCGTTATGGGCCGTGCAATTTCGTCGAGATCATGCCGCGGCTCGACGAGCATCTGCGCCGGCCGAAGGCGCAAGGCGCGACGGCGTAGTCGCCGGAGCCTGTCCTCATATGCCCAAGGCAATGTCCGCCGTCGGACGAGATGGACATCGCTGTGAAAAGCTTTGGACTCGTTCCTGACCCACTTCCGAAGTCGAGCGGTTGCTCCTGTTTCGGTGCACCGGATGCGTCTGCCCAGACCGAAAGTGCCGTCAACGAGGGCGGTGCCTCTGGCACTGGCTCCACGCAGGTCGGGTTGATCCAGATCAATGCGCCGGTGCGACTTCAATACTTGCCGCTAATGGGCTGAAAAGGGGCGCGGATACCGGCGCATGGACAAAGAGGAGAGTAACTCGTGAAGGTGCCCCGGGCGTTGAAGTGGCTTTTCTGCGTCCTGCTCGCGATAGTGATCCTCCCTGTGATCGCTATTGGGGCAGGTTGGCTCTATTACACCGAGCCTTGGTACGACCACGACCTAGTCGAACGCCTGCCGGACCTTCCATACCTGCCTAACCGCATCGCGCATGACGACACCGCTTCGATCGCAACGCTTTTCCCGCGCGGAATGCCGTGGACGAAAGCAGAGGCCTTCCTTCGGAGAAACGGTTTTTCTTGTTCGGAGCAGAGCGCCGGGAGCGAACAGGTCAAATTCACATGTGTGCGTAAACCCCACGAATTCAGTATCATCTGCACCGATCCCACTTACACCATCTACTTTTCCGTAGTCGGAGGAGCCATAGCCGACATACAAGAGCAATCATGGAAAGATTGCACGGTGGTGGATTAAACGGATCGAAGCATACTCGGAAGCATATTTGAAAGGCCGACGATGAGATGCTCACGGTTCCGGAGGCCCGAACGTCTCTGCTATCGCCGTGCTTTTCGGGTAGAGCATTACTCCGGGCATGGTGAGGATGCGCAGCGACGAATGACGCCTAAAACTCCAAATCCCAGTATTCGCTGACCACGAGTTTACCGAAGCTCACGCGCTCCTCGCTGCTCGTGAGCGTGAACCCTGCTTTCTGGTAGATGTGGCGGGCGGCTTTGAGCACGCTGTGGGTCCACAACGTGATCTTTTTGTAGCCGGCGCCGCGGGCGAAGCTGACGCATTCGTCGACCAGCCGCGCGCCGAGCCCGAGCCCGCGCGCTTTGGGGTCAACCAGCAGCAGGCGGATGCGGGCGACTTCGTCGGAGTCCTTGACCAGAAAGATGCAGCCGACATTTTCGCCGTCCATCTCGGCGATCCAGCAACGCTCGCGTTGCGCATCGAATTTATTGGCGAAGTCGGCGACGATCTGCGCGCAGACCCCTTCGAACGGCTCGGTCCAGCCGTATTCTTGTGCATAGAGTTCGGCGTGGCGTTTGACCACCCAGCCGAGATCGCCGGGCAGCGGGGCGCGCAGCTCATAGCTCCGCGGGGCTGACGGCGCCGCGCCTGCTTCGCCGTCGAGCAGGCTCTCGATCGTTGTCATCGCCGCGATCAGTCGCAACTGATCTTGCGCCGGCAGCCTGCCGAGCATCGCCGCGATGTCGCGCTGCGACCGGCGGTCGAGCGGCGTAAAATCCTTGCGGCCGCGCGCCGACAGGGTGAGATGGCTTTGCCGGGCATCTTTCGCCGACGTCGTGCGGCGGATGAGCCCGCGTTTTTCAAAGTTGCGCAACAGGCGGGAGAGATAGCCGGCGTCGAGATCGAGCGCATCGCCGATATCGGTCGCGGTCGGCGCGTCGCCGTGCGCGATCTCGTAGAGCACGCGCGCCTCGCCGAGCGAATACGGACTGTCGAGGAAATTCCGCCGCAGGGCGCCGACCTGCCGCGTGTAGAAGCGGTTGAAGCGGCGCACCGCGCCGATGCGCGCGTCGTCGACGCTGGGGCTGGCGGCAGCGGCGCGGCGGTGAGAGACCATAGCCAAGCTTCGCGCATATACTTGACTTAGTCAAGTATCTCGGCCGCAAGCGTGACCAGCCGGCGGCGGCCGATGCGGCGGAGGAGGTCGCGCTCCGCATCGGCGGCATTTTCGGGGTGGCCGCCGAGCGCGTCGTAGAATTGCCGGGCGATCAGCAGGCCCTGATCGCGGCCGGGCAGTGCGCCGAGCGCTCCCGCGAGCAGCGCCCATGCTTCGCGCAAGCTCGTCTGCGGCGGGGCAGCGCGGCGAAATACGGCGGCGCATTGCGCAGTTGCCGGCCGCTCGGTGAACCGCCTGGCCTCCCCGACCCAGCGCGGTTCGAGCGTGGTTCCCGGCCGCACGAACAACAGAAATGGCGCGCGCGCTTTGCCGGCGGCAGCTTTCAGCCGCCACCCGAGCGACCCCTCGATGCCGATGAACGTGC
>Ga0335074_10013145_pt1 | contig 11630 bp, 8 predicted proteins | sample Lox_Sample_23_FD_206715 | JGI IMG/M metagenome (GOLD analysis project Ga0335074, IMG submission 206715) | Soil microbial communities from Loxahatchee National Wildlife Refuge, Florida, United States - Lox_Sample_2.3 | ecosystem: Environmental > Terrestrial > Soil > Wetlands | place: USA: Florida...
GGCGGCGACCATTGGATCGTCACCGGGCGGGTGGTGGCGCTTCACCGCGGAGTCGAGCCGCATCGACCGCTCCTGTTCTTCGGCGGCCAGTACCGCGCGGTCGATTTCGCCGCCGGGTCCGCGGCGCCCGATCTGACGCGTGTCGAGGACGAGCCCGCGCACGTCTTCTACCCGCATTGACAGGTTTGCAGCACGGCGAGCGTGCCGCGGCCGGCGCGGGGAATTCGCGCGCCACGTCGTACTTTTGCTCCGCGCGCTGGTCAGATGGTGAGGACGCCCGTATGATGGGTCGCGTCCGATGCAATGGAGTCCGCGTGCCGTCCAGGCCTGCCGCATCGCACTCTCCTTACGCCCGCCTGCGCTGCGCCGCCGTCGCGCTATCGGCGTGCCTCGCCTCGCAAGCCGGGACTGTGCAGGCGAACACCGAGCCCGCCTCCGCTCCGCCCACCCCCGCAGCCCCGATTCAGGAAGTGCCGGTCAAGGCCCCGGAGCCGCGATATGTCGCCCCGACGCTGCGGGATTCGATCGGCCGCATCTGGGCGCCGGTGATGATCGATGGCAAGGGACCCTTTCGGCTGGTGCTCGACACCGGTGCGAGTCAGTCGGCCGTGACCGCTGCAGTCGCCCAGGCCCTTGGGATACCGCTCGACATGAGCGCAATGATGGAGTTGCGCGGGGTCACCGGGTCGGCCGCCGTACCGTCCATCCGGGTCAATAGCCTCCTCGTCGGCGATCTTCTCATCAACTCCACGCAGCTGCCGATCGTCCCCGATGCGCTCGGCGGCGCCCAAGGCGTCCTCGGCACGCAAGGCCTGCTCGACAAGCGCATCTTCATCGACTTCCGTCACGATCGCATCACGATCACACGCTCGCATCTGCGTCGCGCGGGCTACGGATTCATCACGATTCCGCTGCGGATCACCCCGCAGCGCCTGATCACGACGACGGCCTACGTCGGCTCCGTGCGCGTCGTCGCGATCATCGATACCGGCGCGCAGGTGACGATCGCCAATCCCGCGCTGCGCGACGCGCTCGCACGGTGGCGCGCGCACGCCAAGCTCGAGGATGAGCAGATCATCGACACGACCGACGCGGTGGCGAAGGGCGTGGCGCAACCGGTACCCCCGATCGAGCTCGGCGATGGCATCATCATCCGCGGCGCCCGCATCACGATCGGCGACCTCAAGATCTTTCAATCCTGGAACCTCGCCGACAAGCCCGCGGTACTGATCGGCATGGATACGCTCGGGCTGGTGGACACGCTGATCATCGATTATCGCGCCCGCGTCATGCAGATCCGCATGCCGGACAGCTGATCATTGCGACGGATCGATCACGGTGAGCGGACTGCCGAGCGGTGCGGCGACCCCGCAGTGGGCCACTGCGCGCGGCGGCCCAAATAAAAACAGCGCGTGACCGGTTTGCGGCAGAGGAACGTGCATGACGGTGATTCACGTGGTCGTGCTCGCGATCATTCAGGGCCTGGCGGAGCTGCTGCCGGTGTCGAGCTCCGCTCACGTGGTGGTGGCGGAAAAGCTGATGGGGCTCGATCCCTCGCGGCCGGAGCTCACGCTGCTGCTCGTGCTGCTGCACACCGGAACGATGTGCGCCGTGATCGTGTATTTCTGGAAGGACTGGAGCCGGCATTACTTCGGCTCCGCGGCTGCGCTCACGCGCTTCGCGCTGCTGATCGTCGTTGCGAGCGCACTCACCGGCGCGATCGCGCTGCTGGTCGCGCGGGCGGTCGAGAGGGCGATTTTCGGGACGGGACCGCACGCACAGGTCGAGGACCTCTTCGGTCACCTGGAGCTCATTGGGCCCGCGCTCTCGGCCGTCGGCGTGCTGATCGTCGTCGCTTATCTGCGCGAACGGCGTATCGCGAAGCGCTCCGAGGTCACCCTCGCGCAGTCGGCGGTCATCGGCGCGGTGCAGGGGCTGTGCCTGCCATTCAGGGGTTTCTCGCGCTCGGGCGCGACGATCTCCGTCGGCATGATGATCGGCGTGGAGAAGCGCGTCGCGGAAGCGTTCAGCTTCGCGCTCGCGGTGGTGCTCACCCCGCCGGTCGTGGCGCGGGAAGCGCTGCGCCTGAAGTCGGCGGGCAACACCCTGAGCGCGGCGCAGATGCATTCGGCCGTGGGCCTGAGCATTCTGGGCGGTGCCCTCGCCTTCGTTGCGGGGCTGCTCGCGCTCAAGTGGTTGAGCGCGTGGCTCGAGCGGGGGCGCTGGTACCTGTTCGGCGGCTACTGCATCGTCGCAGGTATTGCGGTCGCGGTCCTTCATTTCCGCGGCTTCTGAGCGCCCACTGCGCGCTCGCACGCGCAACCGCCATGACGCCGCCCACGCATCCGCGCTAGAGTGTCGCTTCCCCCTCTCGTGCGGAGACCGTCCGTGGCCGCTCGCCGCTCATGGCTCTTGATCACCGCGCTCTGCGCAGTGACCTGCGTGCACGCTCAGGTCGATCCCGCCTGGTACCAGGGTCTCGGCTGGCGGCTCATCGGACCGTTCCGCGGCGGGCGCGTGCTGGCGGTGAGCGGCATTGCCGGTGACGATCGCCACTTCTACTTCGGGGCCGTCGACGGCGGGGTTTGGGCTACCGCGGATGCCGGGCGCACCTGGAAGCCGATCTTCGATTCCCAGACGGTCGGCTCGATCGGCGCACTCGCCGTGGCGCCCTCCGATCCGCGCATTCTCTACGTCGGCAGCGGCGAGGCGGACATGCGTTCCGACATCGCGCACGGCAACGGAATGTACCGCAGCGCAGATTCCGGTGGGCACTGGAGCCGCATCGGACTCGAGGACTCGCGCCAGATCGGGCGCATCCTGGTCGATCCGAGCGATCCGGAGCGGGTTTTCGTCGCCGCGCTCGGTCACGCCTACGGCCCGAATGCGCAGCGTGGAGTCTTCCGCAGCCTCGACGGCGGGCGGCACTGGCGCAAGGTCCTCTACGAGAATGCCGATACCGGGGCCATCGATCTTGCCTTCAAGCCCGGTGATCCGCAGACGATCTACGCGGCGCTCTGGCAGACGCGCCGGCCACCCTGGAGCGTCTATCCTCCCTCGAGCGGACCGGGGAGCGGGCTTTTCATCTCCCACGACGGCGGCGAACACTGGAGCCGGGTGACGGGCGGCGGATTTGCCGTGCATCCGGGGCGCATCGGGATCGCGGTCGCCCCGAGCGCACCGGATCGAGTGTTTGCGCTCGTCGATTCGACGGCCGAGGAGGGTGGACTCTATCGCTCCGAGGACGGCGGTGCCCACTGGCGGCACGTCTCGAGCGACCGGCGGATCTACGAGCGGGGCTGGTACTTCTGCGAGCTCACGGTCGACCCGCGCAATGCGGACCGCGTATACGTGATGGACACGATCGTGCTGCGCTCGGACGACGGCGGCAGCCACTTCATCGCACTCAAAGGCGACCCGACGGGCGATGATTTCCATCAGATGTGGATCGATCCGACCGATCCGGACAGGCAGATTCTCGGCGTCGATCAGGGGACGCTCATCACGCTCGACGGCGGGAAGACCTGGAGCAGCTGGTACAACCAGCCGACCGCGCAAATCTATCACGTGAGCACCGACAATCGCTTTCCCTACTGGGTCTACGGCGCGCAGCAGGACTCCGGCGCCGTCGCGCTCCCGAGCCGCACCGACGGCGGCGATGGCATCACGCTCGAGCAGTTTCGCGAGATCACCGCGGGCGGGGAGAGCGACATGATCGCCCCGGACCCGGATGATCCGGGGATTATCTACGGCGGGCGCGTGGACAAGCTCGATACGCGCACCCATCAGACCCGCGACATCGATCCGACGCTCGCCTACCCGGCGTTGCACTACCGCGCGGCCTGGACGCTGCCGCTCGCGTTCTCCCAGCGCGGCAAGAGCGTGCTTTACTTCGCCAACCAGATGCTCTTTCGCACCACCGACGGAGGCAATCACTGGAGCCCTGCGAGCCCGGACCTGACGCGCGCCGATGCGGGCGTACCGGGGAATCTCGATGCGCCGACTGCGGCCGACGACGATCACCTGAGTAAGCGGCGGGGCGTCATCTACACGATCGCGCCCTCGCCGCTCGATGCAGGCACGCTCTGGGTGGGCACCGATGACGGACTCGTTTGGCACACCCACGACGGCGGTGCGCACTGGCAGCAGGTCACTCCCCGTGCGCTCACGCCGTGGTCGAAGGTCGGCGGAATCGAGCTCTCGCATTTCGTGCCCGCCATCGCCTACCTCGCAGTCGATCGGCACCGCTTGGATGACGACACGCCCTACATCTATCGCACCGTCGACGACGGGGCGAGCTGGACGCGGATCGACGCCGGCATCCCGCGCGATGCCTTCGTCAACGTCGTGCGCGAGGATCCGGCGCGGCGCGGCCTGCTGTACGCGGGCACCGAGAAGGGGATGTACGTATCCTTCGACGACGGGACGCATTGGCAATCGCTCGAGCTCAATCTGCCGGCGACATCCGTGCGCGACATCGACGTGCACGGCGACGATGTGGTGATCGCCACGCACGGCCGCGGCTTCTGGATCATGGACGACGTGACGGCGCTGCGGCAGATGAGCACGGTGCGCGCGGCCGGGGTCACGCTGTTCACGCCGGCCGTGACGTACCGAGTGCGGCTGCAGGAGTTCACCGGCACGCCCTTCCCGAAGGATGAGCCCATGGCGCAAAATCCTCCGGCCGGCGCGCTCGTCGACTACGTTCTTCCAGAGCACGTCGCTCCGCCCGTCACGCTCACCGTGCTCGATGTCGAGGGCCGCGAGATCAGAAGCTTCAGCAGCACCGATCGCTCGCCGCCGCCGGACCCGGCGAAGCTCGCGTTCGCCCCGGAGTGGGTGAGACAGTCGCCCGCGCTGTCGAGCGCACCGGGCATGCACCGATTCGTGTGGGATCTTCACTATGCGCCCGCGCACGCCGCTCACGCGCGGGTAGCCCCGCGCGATGCGGGTGTATGGGCTCCCCCCGGACGCTACACGCTCGTGCTCACCGTTGGCGGTCGGCACTACCGCACGCCGCTTGTGATCGCACCCGATCCGCGGGTGGAGGTTCCCACGGCGGCGCTCGGACGCGAGTTCGCGCTCGCGCGGGAGGTCGAGCTCGCGTGGTCGCAAGCATCCTCTGCAGATGCGGACGCCGAGAAGCTGCTCGATGCGCTCGGCAAGCGGCACGCATCGAGCCGCGCCGTGGACGAGGAACTCGAGCGGGTACGCGCCGCGCTCTCCGCCCTCAGCGGGGCTCCGCTGCAGGCGCCGGCGCCGAATGCGCCCGAGCCGACACCGCAGCGCAGCGATAGCTTGCGCGCCCTGAGCTCCGATCTCGCCAATCTCGAGAGTGCGGTCGACGGGGCGGACGCCGATCCGAGCCCCGATGCCCTGGCGGGCTACGGGAGGCTCTCGCGGATGCTGACCGCGGCGCTCGGCGAGTGGCGGGATTTGCAGGCGCATGATGTCGCGGCGCTCGAGCACCGCTTGGACGCGCTCGCTCCGAAGTCCCGCGCCCCCTAGCGGCGCCGGACGACGGCCACCGGGCGGCCACCGCTTGGAGGGCACACGCGCGCAGCGCTAACATCGCTCCCAATCAGGGGAGGATCCCATGCCGCTCCGCCGTTTCGGATTGCACGCGGCGCTCGCCGCGCTCGTTGCTGCCGCCGCGGCGTGCAGCCGCCAGAGCGCGCCCCCCGCGCCCCCCGCGCCGCATCCGCTTGCGGCAGCGCAACCCAGCTGGCCCGATTTCACCACGCGGTTCATCGAGGACTACTTCAAGCTCGAACCGTTCGCCGCGGTCCAGGCGGGCCGGCACGAGTACGACGGCCAGATGCCCGATCTGAGCGCCACCGGTATTGCGCACGAGGTCGAGTGGCTCAAGAAGGAGCGCGCCGAGACGAGCGCGTTCCCCGCTGCGGCGCTCGCGGAGCCCCAGCGCTTCGAGCGCGATTATCTTCTCAACGTCATCGACACCGAGCTGTTCTGGCTCGATCGGGCGCGCTCGCCCTTCACCAACCCCGCTTGGTACATCGATGCGCTCGACCCACAGGTCTACGTCGGTCGCAAGTACGCACCGCTCGCCGTGCGCATGAAGGGCTACATCGGCTATGCACGCTCGATCCCCCGGATCGCGGCCGACATTCGCGCGAACCTGAGCGCGCCGCTCGCGCGCAGTCTCCTCGAGCGCGGGATCTCGGGCTTCGGCGGCTACGCCGATTTCTACCGGCACGACGTAACGGCGGTGTTCGCCGCGGTCACCGATCCTGAGGCGCAGAAGGCGCTCGCGGACGCCGATGAGGCCGCCGCGCGCGCGATGGACGGTCTGAGATCGTGGCTCGTCTCCGAGCGCACGCACGCGACCGGCCGCTTCGCGCTCGGCGCGCCGCTCTTCGCGCAGATGCTCAAGGACACCGACGATGTGGAGATCCCGGTCGAGCAGATCCTCGCGATCGGCCGCGGGGATCTGGAGCGCAACACGCGCGCGCTTAAGGCGGCGTGCGCCGCCTATCTGCCCGGGCGCAGCCTCACCCGTTGCGTCGATCGGATGCGAGCCGACAAGCCGCAGGGCGGGCCGGTGCGCGCGGCCACCGAGCAGCTGAAGATGCTGAAGGCGTTCATCATCGCGAAGAAGATCGTCACCATTCCGAGCGACAATGAGGTGGTGGTCGTGGAGGCCCCACCGTACAACCGCGCGAATTCCGCCTACATCGAGGTGCCCGGACCCTACGACAAGGCACTCGCCTCGGAGTACAACATCGCACCGCCCGATCCCGCCTGGAGCGCGAAGGAGCGCGAGGAGTACATCCCGGGCGTGGCCGACCTCCTGTACACGAGCGCGCACGAGGTGTGGCCGGGGCATTTTCTGCAGTTCTCGTACTCGAACCGCAACCCCTCGAAGGTCGCGGCGCTGTGGGTGACGTATGCCTATGCGGAGGGTTGGGCGCACTACTGCGAGCAGATGATGTGGGATGAGGGCCTCGGGAACGGCGATCCCGAGCAGCATGTGGGCCAGCTCGAAAACGCGCTGCTGCGCGACGTGCGGCTGATCTCCGCGATCGGACTGCACACCGGGGGAATGACCGTCGCCGAATCCGAGCGACTGTTCCGCGAGCGCGCGTTTCAGGATCCGGGCGATGCCGAGCAGCAGGCCGAGCGCGGCACGTACGATCCCGCGTACCTCAACTACACCTTGGGCAAGCTCATGATCATGAAGCTTCGCGACGACTGGGTTGCGATGCAGATGCGGGCGGCAGGCGGCTCGGATCCGAAGGCGTACTGGCCTGCGTTCCACGATCGGTTCCTCTCGTACGGGGGTCCGCCGATTCCGCTGGTCAGGCGCGCGATGCTCGGCGGGGAGGGCGCGCTCCTGTGACCGCGAACACATCGAGGACCACTTAAGGGGGAGGGGCGATGGGCCTCGTGTCGCTGCTCGATCGCGAGCGGACGGTCGCGCCTGCGGGCTTCAACCGCTGGATGGTGCCGCCGGCGGCGCTCTGCATTCACTTGTGCATCGGCCAGGTTTACGCATTCAGCGTGTTCAACCTGCCGATGACGAAGCTCCTCGGGGTGACCCATTCCGCCCCCGCAGACTGGAGGCTCACCGATCTTGGCTGGATCTTCACGCTCGCGATCTTTTTCCTCGGCCTCTCCGCCGCCGTGCTCGGTCGGTGGGTCGAGGAGGGGGGTCCGCGCCGCGCGATGTTCACCGCCGCGGTGTGCTTCGCGGGCGGCTTCTTCCTCTCCGCCCTCGGCGTCCATGCCCACGAGATCTGGATCATCTACCTGGGCTATGGCCTGCTCGGCGGCATCGGACTCGGACTCGGCTACATCTCACCCGTTTCGACCCTGATCAAATGGTTTCCGGACCGCCCTGGCATGGCGACGGGCATGGCGATCATGGGCTTTGGCGGCGGCGCGCTCATCGCCTCGCCGCTATCGGTGCGGCTGATGGCCCATTTCTCGACGCCGGTGCACATCGGCGTGGCGGAGACGTTCATCTGCCTCGGCGTCATTTATCTTTGCTACATGCTCGCCGGCGCGGCCATCGTGCGCGTGCCCGCGCCGGGATGGCGTCCCGCGGGCTGGGAGCCGCCGCTCAAGCCGAAGAAGCTGGTCACCACGGCCCACGTCTACGTGTATCGGGCCCTGCGTACACCGCAGTTCTGGCTCGTTTGGTGGGTGCTGTGCCTCAACGTGACCGCAGGCATCGGCGTGATCGGCCAGGCCTCCGCAATGAGCCAGGAGATGTTTCCCGGCAAGGTCACGGCGATTGCGGCCGCCGGCTTCGTCGGGCTGATGAGCCTGTTCAACATGGCGGGGCGGTTCATCTGGGCGTCGTTCTCGGATCTGATCGGGCGCAAGTCGACTTACTTCTGCTTCTTCGTGATCGGCACGGTGCTCTATGCGCTCGTCCCGACAACCGGCGCCATCGGGAGCGTCGCGATGTTCGTTCTCTGCTTTCTCGTCATCATCAGCATGTACGGGGGCGGGTTTGCGACCGTTCCGGCCTATCTCAAGGACCTGTTTGGAACGCGTTACGTCGGGGCGATCCACGGCTGGCTGATCACCGCCTGGTCGGCGGCCGGGGTGTTCGGGCCGGTCCTCGTGAACTACATCCGCCAGTACGAGATCGACCATGGCGTGCCGAAGGCGCAGGCGTACGATCTCACCATGTACATCATGGCGGCGCTGCTCGTCGTGGGCTTCTTCTGTAATCTGCTCATCACGCCGGTGCATGCGCGCCATCACATGCCGCAGGCGCTGGGGCAGACCGCGGCGCTCGCCGAGTGAGGGGAACGACCGTGTCGAGAGCCGGCGATCGCCGCACGCCCGCGAGCCACCTTCTCCTCGCCTGGGGACTCGCCGGCATTCCGCTCCTCTGGGGCGTGCTCACCACGCTGAGCAACGCCCTCAAGCTCTTCGCCTGAGGCCTTCGGACCGGGGTGTGCCGCCGATCATGGAAGCGCTCGGTGCGGGCGGCTATCCTCTGCTGCAAGGGCTCGCCGCCGCGTTGCGCGGCGATGCGTTCGCTCGAGGAGGTTGGGCAAGGTGCGAAAGATTCCCCCGGGAGTCGGGCCGCGGTGCGCGCAGGTTCTGGTGCTGGTGGGCGCGACCGGCGATCTTGCGCGGCGGAAGCTCCTTCCCGGTCTGTTTCACCTCGCGAGCGCCGGCTTCATACCAGGCTGCCGAATCATCGGCATGTCGCTCGATGAGCTCGACGCGGAGGGCTTTCGCAAGCTCGCGCGCGGCGCGCTCGATGAGTTCTCCACGCGCAGCGTGAGCGAGTCGGACTGGACTGTCTTCGCCGCGAACCTCGACTATCTGCCGCTCGCGGCCGGAAGCGCCGCGTTGCGCGAGAAGGTGCTCGCGGCCGAGCGCGCGCTCGGCGGGGACAGCGAGCGGCTCCATTACCTGAGCGTTCCGCCGGGCGCGGCGCTGCCGGTGGTGAGGCTGCTCGGGGATGCAGGCCTCGTCGAGCACTCCCGGATCGTGATGGAAAAGCCCTTCGGGGTCGATCTGGAAAGCGCGGTGTCGCTCAACGAGCAGCTGCACAAGGTGTTCGCCGAGAGTCAGATCTTTCGCATCGACCACTTTCTCGGCAAGGAGCCGGCTCAGAACATCCTTGCGTTCCGTTTCGCGAACGGATTGTTCGAGCCGATCTGGAACCGCAACTTCATCGATCACGTGCAGATCGACGTTCCCGAGACGCTCAGTCTCGGCGGCCGTGTCGGTTTCTATGAGACGATCGGGGCTTTCCGCGACATGGTCGTCACGCACCTGTTCCAGATCCTGGCGTTCGTCGCGATGGAGCCGCCGACCGCACTCGAGCCGGCGCCGATCAGCGAGGAGAAGAACAAGGTCTTTCGCAGCATCCTGCCGATCCAGCCGACCGATGTCGTGCGCGGGCAGTACACCGGCTATCGCACCGAGCCGGGCGTCGATCCGGAGTCGGACACCGAGACCTTCATCGCACTGCGCTGCGCGATCGACAACTGGCGCTGGGCCGGCGTGCCGTTCTACCTGCGCACCGGCAAGCGTCTCGCCGAGGGGCAGCGCATCATCTCGATCGCTTTCCGCGAGCCGCCGCGCAGCATGTTCCCCGTCGGCTCAGGCGTGGGCGCGCAGGGACCCGATCACCTGACCTTCGATCTCGCCGATGCCTCGAAGATGTCACTGTCGTTCTACGGCAAGCGTCCCGGCCCCGGGATGCGTCTCGACAAGTTGAGCCTGCAGTTCGCCATGCACGACACCGGCCATGTGGGCGACGTGTTCGAGGCGTACGAGCGGCTCATCCTGGATGCCATGCGCGGCGATCACACGCTGTTCACGACCGCCGAGGGCATCGAGAGGTTGTGGGAGGTGTCGAAGCCCCTGCTCGAGTCGCCGCCTCCAGTGCGGCTCTATGCGCCGGGGTCCTGGGGACCGAACGCGATTCATCAACTGATCGCGCCGCGGACTTGGCGGCTGCCCTTCGAGCGAGTCTGGCGCGATCCCAATCGGCTCGGCGCCTGATCGCGGCTCACTGCGGGGCTTGGAAGTTGCGCTGCAGTACTCGGGCGAGCAGCGGGTGCGCGTCGGCGCGCGCGGCGATTGCGCGCAAGCGCGGACAGGCTTGCGCGAACCAGTCTCGCCGCGGGCGCCAGTGAGTCATCACGGCAACGTAGACATCGAGCGCCGAGAAGCACTCGCCGAGTGTCCAGGTGCCCTCCGCGAGCGTCGCTTCGAGCTCGCGCCACAGCCGCTCGCGGTACGCCTCGATCGAGGCCTTGAGGCGTGCGGTCTCCGTCGTCACCCAACGCTCCGGGTAATCACCGTACGTAAAGGTCGGGTAGACATTCGCGACGAGCCAGATCAGGCGCCGCAGGAACGGCGCACGCGCGGCATCCCCTGGCGCGGGCGCGAGGGAGGCGTGGGGGAACTGCTCGGCGAGGTACAGGGTGATCGCCGCACTCTCCGTCATGACGGCTCCGTCGCGGAGGATGAGCGTCGGGATCTGGGCGAGCGGATTGACCGCGAGGAGTCGCTCGCGCGCAGCACCGGGCTGATCGAAGCCGGTCACGTCCTCGATGCGCGGCGTGAGTCCGCAGAGCGCGAGCAGCGCCTCCGCGATGGCCGAGCCCCAGCCGGGTACCGCGTAGAGCGTGTAGCCCTCAGGGATTGGCGTCTCCCTGCTTCACCGTCACGTCACCCGGATTCTCGAGCACGACCATCACCACGCGGCGGTTCTGGGCACGGCCCTCCGCAGTCTTGTTGGTGGCGATCGGTCGAGTCTTGCCATACCCCTTGGCGATGAGCTCATCGGGTGGCACGCCCTTGTTGACCAGGTAGTTTCGGACCGACTCCGCGCGCGCTTGCGACAGACGCATGTTGTACGGCCCGGAGCCGATCGCGTCCGTGTGTCCCTGCAGCTCCACGCGCAGGCGCGGATGCGCCGCCAGCTCCTCGGCCAGCGGGTCGAGGACCTCGGAGGATTCCGGCGTGAGCTCCGCCGAGGCGGTCTTGAAGTGCACACCGATCAGGGTGATAGAGCCGTGCAGACGCGAGGGGGCCGCAGTCGGCGCGGGAGGCGGAGCGGCCGGCGGCGGCGGGGGTGCGGGCGGTGGAGGTGGCGGTGGCGGTGGCGGGGGTGGCGGCGGTGCAGC
>Ga0335074_10013146_pt1 | contig 11629 bp, 11 predicted proteins | sample Lox_Sample_23_FD_206715 | JGI IMG/M metagenome (GOLD analysis project Ga0335074, IMG submission 206715) | Soil microbial communities from Loxahatchee National Wildlife Refuge, Florida, United States - Lox_Sample_2.3 | ecosystem: Environmental > Terrestrial > Soil > Wetlands | place: USA...
GCAGGCGTCGTTGCCTCGCACCTGAGCGTGTGCCTGCTACTGGCCGGGTTTGCCGCCGTGAACTCGGCCCTCAGGACCGCGGCACAGCGTCGGATCACCCAGGTTCGCGCCGTCGCCAGGGTGGCGCAGAGCGCGATCCTGGCGGAAGTCCCAGCCACCGTGACTGCCGGGCGGCTGGCCTCACGATACGTTTCGGCATCGCCGGAGGCGCGGGTCGGCGGCGACCTGCTCGAGGTGGTTCCCGGCCCGGGCCACCCGCGCTGGCTTATCGGGGACACCCGAGGGAAAGGCCTTCCCGCGGTGCGGCTGGCGAGTGTCGCCATGACCAGTTTCCGCGACGCCTGCGCCCAGCCGGGACTCTCGCTGACCGAAATCGTCCGGGTAGTCGACGGGTCTGTCAGCCGGGCGGCGGGCGAGGAAGATTTCGTCACCGCGGTGTTCGCCGAATTCGACCCGAACGGCTGGCTTCAGCTCGTGGTCTGCGGGCACCCGCCGCCACTGCGGCTCAGCGCAGACGGGGACCTGCGAGCGCTGACGCCCACTGCTTACGCAACGCCGCTGGGCCTGCACCCCGACATCCAGTCATCGACATTCACCGTGAACGTCGGCGACCGGCTCGTCTTTTACACCGACGGGCTGCTCGATGCACGCGACAAGGCAGGGCAGTTCTTCCGGCTCGACGACTGCCTTGACGCGCTCCGCCACCCAGACCTCGAGGCCAGCGCAGACGAGCTACTCAACAGGCTCCTGGCGCACGCCAAGCGCAAGCTCAACGACGATGTGGCTCTGCTCCTGGTCGAGGCGACCGCTCCGGAGGTCTGGCCGAGCGGCCATCCGGCTGCGGGCGCTGGTCCCGGACTGACAAGCGCGCCTGAAGCCAGCCCGGTCATCCTGGCCAGGGCAACCTTGCCACCCCCGGCATCAGTGCGGTGAGCTGCGCCATACCGGGCTGGGGCGGCGTCGCCGACCCGCAGGCCGAACTGGCCTGAGCCCGCTGCCTAGGCCTGGGGCTGCAGCTTGGCCGCCGGGCTGTCGGCTGGGTGGAAGACGCCCAGCACGCGCAGCAGTGCCGTCCCGGTGTTTTCCAGGCAGTGCTGGCTGCCGGGCGGCAGGTGCAGGCACGTTCCCGCTGCGAGCGCGTGCTGCGAGCCGCCGACGTGGGCCACGCCCTCGCCCGCGAGGATGAGCACGACCTCGTCGTAGGGATGGCTGTGATCGGGCGCCCGGCCGGGCGGGATCTCGCCGACGAACTGGGTCGCCGCCGAGCAGCCGCGACCCGGCCCGAACAGGACGCGGAACTTGCGGTCTCCCGTCGTCTCTACGTCGCAGGCAGCAAGGTCCCTGGCGTGCGGAACGGGCGGGTCGGGTGGCGGGGGCGGGTCGGAAGGGTGCGCGGGTCCTGCTGCGGGCAGCGTCACAATGTCCAGCGTGAGCTCGCCGGTACCGGCGGCTGCCAGATCGTAGACCGCGCCCGGCGGCAGCCACAGGCCCCGGTCCTCGCTGAGCTCGGGCCCGGCGGTGCCGTCAAGCTCGAGCCTGGCATCTCCCGCCAGGACGAACCACAACTCCCCCGCCGCACCCGCCGCGCCGGCGAACCGGGCGCCAGGCGGCACAGTGACCAGGCGGCGCACCAAGCCGGGAGCATCGGTCCCGGTGTCGAGCAGCAACTTCACGCTGGCGCCGGTCTCGGTCAGCTCGACGGGGACGTTGTCCGCGCGAACGACAGCGCCGGCGGTCATGGCTGCCCCGCAGCCGCTGCCGAAGCGGGCGCGTGCGCCGCCACCAGGCCGGCTAGCGCGTCGTTGAACCGGTCGATCTCGTCCGGAGAGTTGTAGTGCGCGAGACCGACTCGCAGTGCCTCTCCCCAGCCGATCCGGTCATGCAGGCCAAGCGCGTAGTAGCTGCCGTGGCTCCAGACCCCGAAACCGAGCTCCGCCAGCTCCTCGCTCAGCAGACCCGACGGGACGTCAGCGAAGTTGATCAGGAACACTGGCACCCTGCCCGCCATGGTGGGCAGGCCATAGAGCTGGGCACCCGGCGGGAGCCCGGCTAGCAGCCGCTCGCCGAGCTCGCGCTCCCAGGCAGCGAGCCGCGCCATGCCGCCGAGGCTGTCGAGGTAGCTGAACGTGGCAAGCAGGCCGCCGAGCAGCTCGTACGGCAGCGTACCGGTCTCGAACCGGTGGCCGACGGGGTCCATCGGCACGGGCCTCGCCTTGTAGGGCCGCCAGGACTCCAGCAGCTCCCGGCGGCCGTAAGCGATGCCCAGATGCGGGCCGCAGAACTTGTAGGCCGAGCACGCTACGACATCCGCGCCGATCGCGCGCACATCCATCGGCTCGTGTGCCGCGTACTGGACCGCATCCACCCAGGCCAGCGCGCCTGCCTGATGCGCGAGGTCGCACACCGCGCGGGCATCCACCACCGTTCCGGTGGAGTTCGCGCACCACGGGAACGCCACCACTTTCGTCCGCGGTCCGAGCTGGCGCTCGAGGTCGGCCAGGTCCAGCGTGGTGTCCGGGTGCACGTCCACGTGCCGGATCCGGAGTCCGAGGTCGCTGGCCAGGTCCAGCCACGGAGCGACGTTGCCGTCATGATCCAGGCGGGTGACCACGATCTCGTCGCCTGCGCGCAGTTCGCGCCCGAGAGTCCGGGACAGCATGAAGTTCAGCGACGTCATGTTCGCGCCGAAGATGATCTCCTCCGGCGCGCAGCCGAAGAAGCGCGCGGAGGCGGCCCTGGCCTCGTCGACAAGCGCGTCCAGCCGTCTGCTCGTGGCGTACGGCGCGCCGGTGTTGCCGCTTGCCTCCCGGTAGACCTCTGCTACTGCGGATCCGACCTCATCGGGAGTCTGCGTGCCGCCCGGGGCATCGAGGTAGACGAAGTCACCATTGAGCGAGCTGAAGCGGGCACGGAGGGCGGCGAGGTCTGGTGCGGGCATGACGCCGTCGCCAGTACGGGGAACGCGGGGGGCCGACACATCGGCGGGCAAGTTGCTCACTAACCGGACGCTAAGGGCAGAAGCACGGCAGGTCAATGCCCCGCAAAGGTCAGCGGCCGAGGTAGGCGCGCTTCAGGTCCTCGCTCCTGAGCAACTCGGCCGCACTGCCCTCAAGTACGATCTCACCGGTCGATAGCACGTATCCGCGGTCGGCGATAGACAGCGCCATCGACGCGTTCTGCTCGACCATGAGGACCGCGACGCCCGATTCGTGGATGTCCTTGATGATCCGGAAGTTCTGCTGCACCAGCGCTGGCGACAGGCCCATCGAGGGCTCATCCATCAGCAGCAGCTGGGGCCGCGACATCAGCGCCCGGCCGATCGCGACCATCTGCTGCTCGCCGCCAGACAGTGTCCCCGCGAGCTGGCTGCGGCGCTCCAGCAGCCGCGGGAACAGCGCGTGAATCCGGTCGAAGTCGGCATCGAGCTTGTCCCTGCCCCGCAGGACGGCACCAAGCTCGAGGTTCTCCCGCACCGTCATGTCCCCGAAGAGGCGACGGTTCTCCGGCACTATCGCGATCCCTCGCGTGATCCGGTCCGGCACCGGCCAGCCCGTCACGTCCTCGCCGCCGAGCAGCACGCGGCCTGACCTCGGCCGCACGATTCCGAGGATCGTCTTGAGCGTTGTCGACTTGCCGGACGCGTTTCCGCCCAGCAGGCACACCAGCTCGCCGTTATCCACGTGCAGCGAAACGCCCTCGAGTATCCGCATCTGGCCGTAGTAGGTCGTGACGTTCTCCAGGCTCAGCAGCGGCCCGCTCATTCGTGCTCCGCCAGCGCCTCAGGGTCGCGGCCAAGATAGGCCTCGATCACCGCCGGATGATTCGCGACCGCATCGAAAGTGCCCTCAGCGATCTTGACACCGTGATCTAGCGCGACTACGCGGTCGGAGCAGCCGGCAACGACGTGCATGTCATGCTCGATCACCAGGATCGCAACGTCCCGCTCAGCACGCAGCCGGGCAATCAGTTCGGTGATCTCGTGCGTCTCGGCCGGATTCATGCCAGCCGCGGGCTCGTCCAGCAGCAGCAACCGGGGTCTGGTGGCGAGCGCGCGGGCGATCTCCAGCCGACGCCGGTTGGCATAGGACAGCGAGTAGGCCGGCTGCTCCCAGCGGTACCCGGCGAGCCGCTGGCCAAAGAACGACAGAACCTCTTCCGCCAGTGCCCGGACCTCGCGCTCCTCGCGCCTGGCCCGCGGCAGCCGGAGTATCGACTCCGCTGGCGACGCTTTGGTGGCACCATAGGTCGCTGCCATCACGTTCTCGAGCACAGACATGTTCGGGAACAGCCGCAGGCTCTGAAACGTCCTCGCGACACCGCGCCTTGCGATGACATGCGGTGCCAGCCCCGCTATCGACTCGCCCGCGAACCTCACCTCTCCCGAGCCCGGCGAGTAGATACCGGTGATCACGTTGAACACCGTCGACTTGCCTGCTCCGTTCGGCCCGATCAGGCTCACGATCTCAGTGACGCCGACCTCAAGGTCGAGCTTGGCAAGTGCCTGCAGGCCACCGAACGCCAGGGAGAGCTCGCGGAGGTCAAGCACTGGTGAGGAGGTCACGTCGGCACCTCGACTCGACGCGCGCCGAGCAGTCCTTGCGGCCTCGCGTTCATCATCACGATCAGGATCGCGCCGATCATGAGCTGCCTGGTAATCGACGGATTCGCGCTCAGGATCGTCTCCCACACGAACGCGGCGAGGTAAATCGTCGGCACCAGCAGGATTGTGCGGGCGTTCCCCTTAATTTGCACCAGCGCGATGAGCAGGCAGACCAGCAGCACGAAACCAGCCTTCCCCGCGTTCTGCGAATTGGCGGGGATCACGAGCCAGTATCGCAGGACGTCGGCGATCAGGCCCGTGGACTGCGGTGCGCCCGCGACCCAGCTCGCCGAGATCGCCCTGGCCACGGCATGCACGGCGAACCCCAGCGCCACCAGCGCGGCCAGGGTAATGCCCAGCCGGCGCCACGGGCGCAGCTTCGCGATCAGAGCGATCAAGATCAGGCCGTAGAACAGGTAGCCCGAGTCGGTCGGGCTGCGCAGTATGCCGTCATAGGTCACCATCACGACCAGGGCACCGGTCGTGGCGCCGGCAATGCTGCCCGCGCCGCCGAAGACCAGGCCGGCGTAGATCAGGATGAGGATCGGCGTGTCGAAGTCAGTCGGGAACACGCTGATCTGCTGCGCCGCGTACACCGTCCCCACTAGCGCGGCGACGATCGCCCCGAACGAGAAGGCCAGCAGCTTCACCCGGTCCACCGGGATCGTCATCGACCCGGCCGCCAGCTGATCGTCGCGGATGGCCCGCCAGGCCCGGCCGGTGCGTGAGGTCTCCAGCAGCCGGAGCGCGGCCATCGCCGCGATCAGCACGGCCACCAGCAGGTAGTAGTAGCTTGCGTTACTGAGGAACTGGTACCCGGCCACATGAATCGGGTCGAGATTCGCGATGCCGTTCGCGCCCCCGAAGGTATTGGGCGCGACGTTGTTGGTGAACTCGACGAACGCCTCGCCGAAGAACAACGTGACGATCGCCAGGTAATCGCCGCTGAGCCTCCGCGAGGGGAGGCCGACAAGCAAGCCGAGGATCGCGGCAGCGATCATCACGAGCGGTATCGAAGCAAGTGACGGCAGATGGATCCCGTTCGCGCCGATCTGACCGGACGAGAGCAGCGCATAGCCGTACGCTCCAAACCCGAAGAACGCCACGTAGCCAAGGTCCAGCATGCCCGCCGAGCCCACGACAATGTTGAGCCCGACCGCTAGTGCCGCGATCACCAGCGAATCGATCCCGACCTGAAGCTGGAATCCGCTCAGACCGAGCACTGGCAGCAGCAGGCCGGCGACCGCTGCGATGCCGAGGCGTGGCCACCAGCCGACGCGCTCGGCGGCTCGCTGCACGGCTCCGGGCCACGATGGCAGGTATTCTCGCCGGCTCGCCCGCCGGGCGACCCACTCATCGACCCCGACCTGCGGGCCGGCGACCTCTGGGCCGGTGGCCGGGGGCAGCGCTTCGCCACTCATGCCGGTCATACCTTCCGCAGTTGCGGGCGGCCGAGCAGGCCCGTCGGGCGAATCAGCATCACGACAATAAGCAGGCAGAACACCAGCAGATCGCTGTAGAGCGAGGAGATATAGCCGGTGATGAACGACTCGGCGAGGCCGATCAGCAGCCCGCCTAGCATCGCGCCGGGGATCGAGCCGATGCCACCGACCACGGCCGCAGTGAACGCCTTCAGCCCAGCTATGAAGCCGATCGTGTTATAGACCTGGTTGAAGAGCAGTCCGGCCATCACGCCGGAGACACCGGCCAGCGCTGAGCCGAGGAAAAACGTGGCCGCTATCGTGAAGTTCACGTTCACGCCCATCATTTCGGCAGCTTCGCCGTCGGACGCCACGGCCCGCATCTGCCTGCCAAGCCTGGTCCGGTTGACGATCAGCCGCAGCCCGACCATCAGGGCTGCTGTCATCACCAGCACCATGATCTGCACCGCGTCTATGCTGACCGAGCCGATCCGGATTCCGGACGAGAAGGACATGAAATCTGGCGTGTTGTACACCCGGTATTGCGCGCCGAACAGCAGGAGCGCGGCGTTCTCCAGGAAGAATGAGATGCCGATCGCAGTGATCAGCGGCGCGATCCGCGGAGCGTTGCGCAGCGGACGATAGGCGAACCGCTCGATCGCGACTCCGAGGAACCCCACGAGCCCGCCAGCCAGCACAAACATGATCACGAGCAGCAGCGGTACCGGAATGTGCAGCGAGGACGCCCCGCCGAACCACTGGATGACAAAGAAGCCGATATAGGCCCCGACCATATAAAGGTCGCCGTGCGCGAAGTTGAGTAGCTTCAGCACTCCGTAGACCATCGAGAAGCCCAGCGCGATCAGCGCGTAGAGCGCTCCCGTAGTAAGGCCGTTCACCAGTTCCTGGAAGAAGAAGCCCATCCGGTGCCAGTCCGCCCATCACCCGTGCCGCCCGGCGCGGGCCGTCCTCGGGCAATCGTGCCCGGTGGCCGGCCCGCGCCGGTCAGCGATCTCAGTTCACCTGTTCGGCCGGTCAGGAACTTGGAATCAGCGTGTACGCGCCCTTCGAGTTGATCTTGAAGAGGAAGAACTTGCCATTCACCAGGTCACCGTGCGAGGTGAAGCTGATCGGCTGGCCAAGGATGGACGTCGGCTCATTCGTCTTCTTCACGGCGGCGAGCACGGCTGCCCTGGTCGGCACGTGGCCGGACTTACAGACTGACGCGATCGCCTCGTCCAGCACGTGCGTCGCCGCGAACACCGGCGGGCCGAAGGTGCCGAACGATCCGTACTTCTTGTGCGCGGCAGCCGCGATCGCGGCATCCGCGGGGATATAGGTGATGTCAGGGCCGAACGACGACACGTAGGATCCGGTGATCTCGAAGGTGCCGGGCGAGAACAGCCCGTCCGTACCGAAGATCGCCGCAGTCTTGTGCTCCTGCTGCATGTCCCGGCCGAATTGCTGAGCATTCGCCGCGATCTGCCAGGGCAGGACAACGACCGTCTCGGCGGGGGTGATCTTGGCCACGAGCGAGGAGAAGTCGGTCACCTTCTGCGAGACCGATTCGTGATCGACCTTGATGCCGGCCGCCTTGAAGACCGGCAGCATGGCCGCCACCAGGCCGGTGGAGTAGGCCTCTTCGTCGTCGACGATCATCAGCGCCTTCGGGTGCAGGTTATTGACGATGTAATTGGCGTCCTGCGGTCCCTGCACGCTGTCCTTGGACACCACCCGGAAGAAAGTCGGGTACTTGCCGGTGGTGAGCGCCACAGCGGTTGCCGAGCCGGAGATGAAGGGCATCTGGGCACGTGCCATCAGCGGCCCGACCGCCTCTACCTCCTGGCTGCCCGCCGGGCCGACCACCCCGACGATGCCGCTGTTAGAGGTGAACTGCTGGGTAACAGTGATCGCCTGGGATGGCTCGAGCTGGGTATCTCCCTGATCCAGCTTGATGTGGGTCTTGTTCGCCGCGTTGTCCATCGAGACTGCGAGCTCCGCGAAGTGCAGCTGTTCCTGGCCGAGAGGGGCCACGGACCCGGTGAGCGGTGCCTCGATTCCGATCGTTGTCGCGCACTTCTTCGCGGCCGCACTGGCGGAACCGCCAGCGCTGCTGTTGCCGCAGGCCGCCAGCGCCAATGCGCCGAGCGCCGCCGCCGCAGTTGCGGCGGCAATCCGCTGTCGTTTCATCCAGACGCCTTCCCTTCAGGGATGGATGTAGTAATGAAGATCAGCCGCGAAGCAGATGGCAGTCGTGACCCGAGAACGGCATCTGCTGGCCGGCGCCAATGACGGCCAGCGCGAACCAGCCAACTGGCGGCGCCATTTCCTGCCAGCTCGCCGAGCGCAGCGACCAGCCAACAGGCCTCCAAGCCTCGAATTTGTAGGGTGATCAAAGCACTGGCCTGCAGTGAAGTGCAAGAGGTGAGCTGGGGCCCGATTGCCAGATTGTTATTGGCTGGGCGGCGCCCGGTAACCGCGCGCTGCGGCGGTCAGGCGTCAGTCTCAAGCAGGATCTGCGTGAGCTTGGCCAGGTTAATGTTGCCGCCGGAGACGATGCACACGACCTTTCCCGTTCCGGCCCGGCCGGAGAGCGCCGCCGCCGGTGCGAGCGCGCCGGCGCCTTCGGCAATGACCCGGACCCGCTCAGCCAGTATCCGGATTGCCGCGGCCACCTCACCGACGCCTATCGCCAGCGCCTGGTCGACCAGCGGAGAAACCAGCGGCCACATGCTGTCGAGGACGCGACGGCTGCCCGCGCCATCGACGAAGGACGGGCGGAACTCAACGTCGGCCGGATGACCGGCGCGCATGGCTGCGGCTAGCGCGGCTCCCCCGTCCGGCTCGACAGTGATGATCTTCGTAGCCGGGCGAAGCGCCTTGACAGCGCTGGCGATGCCGCAGGTCAGACCTCCCCCGCCGTACGGGATGACGACCGCGTCGGGGTCTGGCAAGTCTTCCAGGATCTCCAGTCCGATGGTCCCGTTGCCCGCTATGACAGCCGGGTCCTGCGCCGGGTGGACGAACAGGCCGCCGATACCGTCAGCGCGACCGGCGACGATCGTGCGCCACCACTCGTCGTAGGGCAGCTTGCGGATCGTGCCGCCCAGGCGCGTGATGGCTGCCAGCTTCGCCTCGGGCGCTGTGTCCGGCACCAGGATGGTGGCCGGCAGCCCCAGTTCCCGCGCCGCCCACGCCACACCCTGCGCCATGTTGCCCGCACTTGCCGTGACGATTCCGTGCGCCCGGTCCGCCCGGGATGCCAGCAGCACCGCGTTAGTAGCACCGCGGATCTTGAAGGAGTTGACCGGCTGCAGCGTCTCGAGCTTCAGGTAGATCTCGGCGGGCGCATCCGCTACGGGAAGCGGGACGAGCGGCGTGCGGATCGCGGCGCCCGCGATACGGTCCCGTGCTGCCTCGATCGCGGCCAGCGTCGTCATAGCTGAGCGTTCCTCCGGTTTCTCTTGCTAGTCGTCCAGCAGAGCCAGCGCGCTTTCGATCGCCGCCCGTTCGTCGGTAGTGAGCGGATGCTCGATCGCTTCGGCCACCGGCGCAAGTTGCGTCCGGCTGCCGGGACCGACCACGATCTGCGTGACCCGGTCCTCGCCGAGCAACCAGCCCAGCGCCAGCCCGGCCATCGAAGTCCCGCGGTCGCGGGCGATCCCGGCGAGCCGGTCGAGCAGATCGAATGTCTGGCCGCGTGCCAGTCCGGCGTAGGGCCCCGGTCGCTGCGTCATCCGGGACCCGGCCGGGTAGGGCTGACCCTGCCGGTACTTGCCGGTCAGCCAGCCGCCGGCGAGCGGGCTGAACGCGAGGTAAGCGACATCATGCTGCTGGCACAGATCCAGCAGGTCGGGTGCGTCCTCGCGAGCCAGCATCGAGAAGCTGTTCTGTATCGCGACAGGAGTTCCTGCGGCCAGCGCCGACAAGAGCTGCCCGGAGTTGAAGTTGCTGACGCCGTACGCGCGGATGAGTCCGGCTGCCATCGCGTCCTCAAACGCGGCGATGGTGTCGGCCAACGGCACGTCCGGGTCGAACTCATGCGCCAGGTAAAGGTCGACCTGCGTCACGCCCAGCCGCTCCAGGCTGGACTGAAGCTGGCGGGCGATCCGCTCCGGACGCAGGCCGCGATCCGCTCCGGCCGTCATGGGGTTGAAAGTCTTTGTGGTCAGCTGCGGCACTACGCCCCTGGTAGCGATCCACCGGCCGATTGCGCGCTCGCTGCGCCCGCCACCGTAGGCGTCGGCAGTATCAAAGTGGGTGATGCCGAGCTCCCATGCCGCGTCCATCAGGTCGACCGCCTGGTCATCGGTTAGCCCGCAGCCGAAGAACTCCGGCGCGGACCCGACGCCGCCGAAGTTGCCGCAGCCAAGCGAGACTGGCGGAACCTGCACGCCTGAGATGCCTGCTGGCTTGCAGTTACCCAGCGCAGCACGGAGCGCAGGCGCCGGGTCGGGAGTAATCATCCGCGTCATTAAATCAACGCGGCGGGCCGGGGCCAAGAGAAAGATCGCTTGCGCACAGCGCAGGCCACGGATACCCGGTCACTGAAGCCAGGGATCTATGGTCTCGACGCCGGTGCCGGCGAAGTCGGCCACGTTGCGGGTCGCCAGCGCGGCGCCCCGGGACCGGCAGACGGCAGCGGTTAGTGCGTCGAAACCGGAGATCGGTTTCCCGGCCCTCTCGCGGCTGCTGGCGATGACCGCGTACTGTTCCGCGGCTGCGCTATCCACCGGCAGGACCTGGTCTGCGAAGGCCGAGAAGATCTCGTCGGCTGCGGCGAGAAGGGCCTGCTTCCTGCGTCCATCCGGCAGCCGGGCGATACCGTACCGGACCTCTGCGAGCGTGATGACGGTCATGCGCAGCTCGCGCCGGTCCCGGTCGCGGACCCAGTTCGCGACGACAGGCGCGGGCTCCGGGCGCATCAGCTCGGAAACCACGTTCGTGTCGAGGATGATCACGTGGAGAAGTCGGCGGAACGTGCGGGTTCCTCGCGCCCGGGGAGATCCAGGTCGATTCCGCCCAGCGCGCCGAACCGGTCGAGGAGCGTCGTGAACAGCCCTGCGGAGTCCGCGGGCTCGCGGACCGCTTCCGCGAGAATCGCGCGCACCTCAGCTTCCATCGACCTGCCGTGACGAGCCGCTCGAACCTGAATGCGCCGCTTCACCGTCTCGTCAAGGTTCCGGATGTTCAATGCCGCCACTGCGACCACCTCTTGCAACCAATGATACCAGCGATGATAGCACTACTGGCAGCTACTGATAGCTGTGGGTCTGATCGGGGTAGGTGCCCGCTGCGACGTCGCGCACGTACTGGCCGGCGGCTGTCAGCAGGTCAGCGCGCATGTCGCCGTACTGCTTGACGAACCGGGGCAGGCGACCGGTGGTCAGGCCGGCCATGTCTTGCCAGACCAGGATCTGCGCGTCGCACCCGGGCCCGGCGCCGATGCCGACGGTCGGGATACGGAGCGCAGCGGATACTCTGCTGCCAAGCTCGGCCGGCACCGACTCCAGCACGACTGCGAACGCGCCGGCCCGTTCCAGTTCGCGGGCGTCGGCCAGCAACTGCTTGCCCGCGTCACCGCGACCCTGGACCCGGCGCATACCGC
>Ga0335074_10013147_pt1 | contig 11629 bp, 8 predicted proteins | sample Lox_Sample_23_FD_206715 | JGI IMG/M metagenome (GOLD analysis project Ga0335074, IMG submission 206715) | Soil microbial communities from Loxahatchee National Wildlife Refuge, Florida, United States - Lox_Sample_2.3 | ecosystem: Environmental > Terrestrial > Soil > Wetlands | place: USA: Florida...
CCCACGAGATGGACCTCATCCGCGAGGCCCAGGCCGGCTCCCGCGCTGCCTTCGATGCTCTCGTCCGTCAATATGAGCACCAGGTCCTGCGCCTCGCCCTGCACCTCACGGGCTCCGAACAGGACGCCGAAGATATCTACCAGGACGCTTTTCTCAAGGCCTATCGCTATATCGGCAATTTCCGTTTTGAGTGCTCTTTTTACACCTGGATCTATCGCATCGTAACCAATCTCTGCCTCGATCAGTTGCGCCGCCGCAAGACGCGCCGCGAGGATCATGCCGTTGTTGTCGACCGCACCGGAGACGAAATCGATCTTCTCGCCTCGGTATCTGACAACCGGTCGTTTTCCAACCCGGCCCGCGAGCTCGACCGCAAGGTGCTGGGCGAAAAGATCCAGGCGGCGCTGGGCAAGCTTACCCCGCGCGAGCGCATGGTTTTTGAGTTGAAGCATTATCAGGGCCTTCGCCTGCGCACCATCGGCGAAATGTTGAACACCACGGAAGAGACCGCCAAGAACACCCTCTTCCGCGCAACCAAAAAGTTGCGCGCGCACCTGGCGGAACTGCGTTAGAAAACGAGCTATCAGCTGTCAGCTTCCAGCTTTTAGCCGATTCGGAATGAAGCGGGCGCGAGGCATTGCACCCGAACGAGCGGGAAGAAAGAATGACATGCTCGAACCAGGCACGATGAGCTGAAAGCTAAGAGCTGATAGCTGAAAGCTGTTTTCAGGGGCTGGAAGGACGTAATCATGAATTGCGAACTCGCACACGAGCGAATTGTCACTGCGGCGTACGGTGAACTCTCCGACGAATCGACCCACGAACTCGAGCGCCACCTGGCCCACTGCCCGGACTGCCAGAACCAGCGCCAGCAGATCATCGCCCTCAAGGTGCTTGCCGGCACGCATCCCGTCCTCGAGCCGGATGCGAATCTGATCGCCCGCGCTCACCTGCGGCTCGATGAAGCGCTGGATGCGCTGCCGCCCAAACGCTGGTATGAGTATCTGGCCGGGCGCATTCTGAATAACTTTGCCACCTTGCAGGGAGCTCCCGCCGCCGCGCTGCTCCTGCTGGTCGCCGGAGCCGGAGCAGGCGTCCTCGGCGGCTACCATTACGCGCAGAGCCGTGTGGCTCATGCCGCCGCCCAGCCCGCAGCCGCTGCGGACGCCGACAGCAAGGCGCAGTCTGCCGCGCAGCCGGCCGCGCTGACCAATGTGGCAGGCGTTTCGGCCATTGTCCGCCAGCCCAACAGCGAGATCGTCCACGTCACCTATAACCAGGTCGTCCCCCGCCAGATTGAGGGCTCGCTCGATGATCCGGCAATTCGCCAATTGTTGATGCTGGCCAGTGAGGATGCGGCCTCGCCCGGCGTCCGTGACGACTCCGTGGCGCTGCTCGCCGCCGAGTGCCGCGCCGGCCACAGTTGCCAGCCCGCCGGCATCCGCGAGGCGCTCATGGTCGCCCTCCGCTACGACCGCAGCCCCAAAGTCCGCCAGAAGGCCCTTGAAGGCCTTGAGCCCTACGTGGCCGACGACGTCCGTGTTCGCGACGCGGTGCTTGAGGCGGTGCTCAATGACAGCGATCCCGCCATCCGTACCGCGGCCATCGGTTTGCTTGAGCCTGTCGACGCCGATACCAGCGTGCAGCAGGTGCTCTATTCGGTTTCCAATTCCGACAATAACCCCCAGATTCGCACGGTTTCCCGGCAGGTCTTGAGCCGGGTGCCCGATATTCAGTAAGCATGCATACCATTCCGGCCACCGCATCGTCTTAGAGAGTGCGGACCGGAGGAAAAAATTCCGGGGAGTAGAAACCATGAATCACCTTTTGAGGCCTTACCGTATATCCAATCGCAACCTTGCACTTGCCATTCTGGCCGCTGCAGCCGCGCTGCTCGCCGCGGCGCCATCCGTTGTCCACGCGCAGGCCGACGAGCTTGCGCCCATCTTTGGCGATGCGAGCCCCCTGCTTGCCCACGCCAGCCCCGCAGGTTACCTCGGAGTTCTTGTAACCGATGTCGACGCCGACAAGGCGCAGACCCTCCGGCTCAAGGAGGTCCGCGGCGCCGTCATCACGCTCATCGATCACGACGCGCCCGCCGGCCAGATCGGCCTGAAGGTGAACGATGTCGTGCTGGCCATCAACGGCCAGAATGTGCAAGGCGCCGAGCAGTTCGGCCGCATGTTGAAGGAAATTCCGCCGGGTCGCAAGATCAGCCTCGAAATCAGCCGTGACGGCAACATCCAAACTCTCGCCGTCCAGCTCGTCGACCGCAAAGCCCTCGACCACGACATCTGGAATCGCATCCGCGCCGACGTCGACGGCGTGGCGCCCGCTGCGCCGCCCGTGCCCGCCATGGGCATCACCGGCTCTGACGTGCCCGCCTCCAGCGGTTTCCACATGTCCCTCTTTACCGGCACGCTCAACGTGGGCGCCATGGTTGAGCCGCTCACCTCCCAGATGGCCGCGCATCTCGGCGTGCAGGGCGGCCTGATGGTCAAGCAGGTCTCCAAAAAGAGCGAAGCCGCCAAGGCTGGCCTTAAGGCCTTCGACGTCATCCTCAAAGTGGGCTCCGATTCCATCGCCACCTCGGCCGATTGGGACCGCGCTCTCCGCTCCAACATCGGCAAGCCGGTCCAGGTCACCATCCAGCGCGACAAGAAACAGCAGACCGTAAATCTCCAGGTCGACTCAAAGCATCGCAGCGCCGTCGAATACGAAAACATCTTCGGCCCCGGCGCCGGGATGATCGTCGCGTAGCAGCAATAGCCTTCGGAGAGTGGCCGCGTGCCCCAGGTCTCGATTTTGAGACCTGGGCGGGCCGGACGCACCGGTTGAGTTTGCCTGGCCAAAGGCCGGGCGCTCACAGAAACTACACTAATCTCATGGAAGTTCTCTACGGCCTGCATCCGGTCGAGGAAGCTCTCAAGGCCGGCCGCCGCCGCTTTGACCACATCCTCGTCGCCCGCGAGCGCCGGGACGATCGTCTCGAGCGCCTGGTCGCGCAGTGCCGCCAGGCCGGCATCCGCATCCGCCAGGAGCCGCGCGAGCAGCTCACGCTGGCCGCCAAAACAGCCGCGCATCAGGGCATCGTCGCCCTGGTCCGCGCGCAGGAATTCCTCTCACTGGAGGACCTTTTCGAACCCGCTGCCGCCAACCCCGCCGCACACCGCCTCATTCTCGCCCTCGACGGCGTGGAAGATCCGCAGAATCTCGGCGCGCTGCTTCGCGTGGCCGACGGCGCCGGCGTCGATGGCATCCTCCTCACCGAGCGCCGCTCCGCACCTCTCAGCCCTGCGGCCGTCAAGGCCAGCGCCGGCGCCGCCGAGCACCTGCGCATCGCCCGCGTCGTCAACCTCGTCCGCGCCCTTGAAGAGCTCAAGCGCCGCAACCTATGGATCGTTGGCCTCGACGAACGCGCCGAAACCGGCTACGACCAATTCGATTTCACCGGCGACCTCGTCATCGTTCTCGGCCGCGAAGGCGCTGGTCTGCACGATCTGGTCCGCCGCACCTGTGATCATCTCCTCCGCATTCCCATGGCCGGCGGCGTCAGCTCGCTGAACGTCTCCGCCGCCGGAGCCGTCGTTCTTTATGAGGCCGCCCGCCAGCGCCGCGCTGCCCGATCCACCACCACGTTCGTCCAAAAGTCTGCTGCACGCAGTGCCGCTGCAGGCAGTCCTGCAAAAGGTCTCGGTTCATGAGTTGTCCCTTTGCCCGGATCACCCGGGCATCTCTTCGTTTTGCTTTCATCGCTTTCGCGACGGCTCCGATCTGCGCGCTCGCGCAGAACGCGCAATCCACGCCACCGGCCAGCCAGGCTCCCGAGCCGCACGGCCGCGTCATCTTCTCCCGCTCCACCGATGAGAACGGCCAGATCACCGAAGGTGGCGGCCCGATTACTCCTGAATCCGTCGGCCGGTCTGTCGCTGCTCCCGTCGCCACTGACGCGGAACGCCAGGCCGTCACCTTCACCGCCATCGACCTCGACGTGCACCTGCATCCCGTCGACCACAAGATCGCCGTCCGCGCTCTCCTCACCGTTCGCAATGATGGCAAATCCCCGCTCGCCCACATTCCGCTGCAGATCTCTTCTTCGCTCAACTGGGAGCACATCGACCTCGACGGTCACGGCACTCCATTCACCGTGGCCACGCTCAACTCTGACCTGGACCATACCGGCCAGCTTCACGAAGCCGCCGTCACGCTCTCGCATCCGCTGGCTCCCGGCGCCACACTCGAGTTCCTCGCCTGGTACTCCGGCGCCGTCGAGCAATCCGCCAAGCGCCTGCTCGCCATCGGCACGCCCGAAGACGACGCCGTCCATTCCGACTGGGACGAGATCGCCGAAAACTTCACCGGCCTCCGCGGCTTCGGCAACGTGGTCTGGTACCCGGTCTCGAGCGTTCCCACGATCCTTGGCGACGGCAACCGCGTCTTCGACGAAATGGGCGAGCACAAGCTCCGCATCTCCGGCGCGCGCTTCAGCCTCCGCGTCAGCGTCGAGTTTCCTCCAGGACACGCGCCCACCGTCGCCCTCATCAACGGCCGGCCCGTGCCGCTGCACATCATTCAGCCCTCCGCTGCCAGTGGCGAAGCCTCCGGCTTCGCTCTCGCCGAGCTCGACAACACCACCCTCGGCTTTGAAGCGCCCAGCCTCTTCGTCGCCGACCGCACCCCGCACAAGGCCGGCAACACAACGCTGTGGACGCTTCCCGCCCACGAATCCGCCGTGCCTGACTGGATCTCGGCCGACGGCACCGTCACTCCGTTTCTTCAAGGCTGGCTGGGGACCTCGCCGCGCTCGCAGCTTACGATTCTCGATCTTCCCGACCCGAACGACGCCACCTTCGAAACCGGTCCGCTCCTGGTCACCGGCATTCTGCCGGCCCCGCCCGATCAGCTCACCGGCATCTTCGCGCACGCCCTTACTCACGCATGGATCGCTTCTCCGCGCGCCTGGCTCAGCGAAGGCGTCGCGCACTTCATGGGCACGCTCTGGCTCGAAAAACAGTCCGGCCGCGAGAAGGCTCTCGAAGCTCTCGAATCCGGCCGCATGGCTCTCGCCCTCGCCGAGCCTTCCAGCCCCGGCATCAGTGCAGGCCAGCCGCTTGCCCAGGCCACATCGCCCGTCTACTACCGCACCAAGGCCACCTACGTTTTCTGGATGCTTCGCGATCTCATCGGCGATCCCGCCCTTGCCGCCGCTTTCCGCGCCTACGATCCCGCTCAAGACGCCGCCAGCGGGCTCGGCCCCAATGCCAATTCCGCGTACTTTGAGCAGATCCTCAAGAACGCTGCGGCCCAGCCCGACGCATCGACAGGCGAAAGCTCTTCGCTCGCCACGCCGCAACCAGCGGTCAGTCAGACCACGCCTTCCGCCAACCTCTCCTGGTTCTTTTCTGACTGGATTGACAACGACAAGGGCCTGCCCGACATCGCCATCGACAACGTCTACCCCACCTCTGCCGCCGCTCCGCCGCCTCCGACCGAGCGCACCGTCATCCGGTGGAAGGCCGTTGACCCTTCCAGCGGCCAGGACCTCCCAAGCCCAGCCGCCGCGCCGTCTTCGTCCTCAGACGGTACGGCCATCTCCGGTCCCGACGCCGGCACGTGGATCGTCGCCGTCAACCTCTCCAACTCGGGCTACGCCGCAACGGAGATCCCTGTCACCGTGAGCAACGCCGACGCCACCATTACCCGGCGCGTTGTGGTTCCCGCGCGCGGCAAAATCACTGAGCGCATCCTCATCCAGGGCCGCCCCACCCAGGTCCAGGCCGACGACGGCACCATCCCCGAAACCGAGGCCGACATCCACATCACCAAGCTCGCCGGACTCGCCGGCAGCTCGCCAGCGCCCGGCACAGCGCAGCCATAAGCCACCGGCGCCATTGCATCGGAGTCGCAAATGCGAAACGGCCGGAGCATTCGCCCCGGCCGCCGTTTTCTCGTTCCCCTATTCCCTCGTTCCCTTCATCCCTGCCTTTACGCCGCCAGCCTGAACCCATCCGGATCTTTTCCGCGCACCCTCCGCCACCACACCTGAAACGTCGGAATGTTCAGCGTGACGGAAAAAATCTTGCGCAGCTTTCCCGGCGGGCACGTCAACGGCTTCATCCCATGCCACGAGTGCGGCGTGCGCTGGAACAGCAGGCTCCCGTTCCCCGCCGGCCCGTGCCCCGCGGCCACTTTCAGCTCTTCAAACGTCGGCGCCGAGTGCGTCGGGATCGGCTTCTCGCTCGCGAGGATCAATGTCTCTCCACCCCACGCCTGCTCCCAGTCGCTCTCATCGTTGAAGTGAAAGATGTGCGTAGCCCGCTTGCGCGCCGCGTCGCAGTGCGGAGAAACCGAGCATCCGCCCCACGCGTAGTGCCACGAGAATGTCGGAATGTAGGTGCGATTCCCCAGCAGCCTGCGCAAAAACAGCTGGTAGTAGTCGCCGCGCAGCTCGTCGAGAAACTCGCGCCAGGGCTCCGGCAACTCCAGCCCGGCCTTGTAGTGCAGCATGAACCGGTTGTGCGGCATCTGCCCGTGCCCGCGCGTCATGTTTACGTGCTTGTCAAAATCCTCCACCGCGGGCAGCGTCTCGCGCAGCCGCGCGTAGCCCTCCGCCGTCAACGTGTCGTCAATGTGAACGTAGGGATACGGCTCCGCCTTCTGAAACGTCTCAGCAGACAAACGCTCCAGCACTTCGTGATTCAAATAGTTCATCCCGACGAACCTCGTAGGGGGAATCAGGGCCCGGCATCTCTATTCTACGTGCGCTGCAAGCGTCGCTGGCCCCGCTCGCCACTGACCACTGACCAATGATCACTGTTCACTGACCACTGATCACTGATCACTGCGCCCGCCCCGCGCCCTCACTTTGAACCACACCGGCGTGCCCTTGAAGCCGAAGGCCTCGCGAATCTGGTTCTCAAGGAACCGCTCGAAGGCGAAATGCAGCTTCACCGACCGATCAGTGAAAAGCACAAACGTGGGCGGAGCCACCGCGGCCTGCGTCATATAGAAGATACGCACGCGCTTGGCCATGGGCACCGGCGCGCGCTGAAAATCAATTCGCTCCAGAAAGCGATTCATCTGCCCGGTCGACACGCGCTTGCGCCGCTCCTTCGCAACTGCGACCACCTCGCGCAGCACGCGCGTCATTCCCTTGCGCTCCGGCCCCGTCCCTTCCAAAGCCGATAGAAAAATCACCGGCGCATAATCCAGGTACTTCAGCGCCCCGCGCAATTGACGCTCGAAGATCTCGCGATCAGCAGGCGGCTTCCCATCCGCTCGGCCCGTCGTTACCGCATCCCACTTATTCACCACTAGTATCACGCTGCGCCCGCTCTCATGCGCATAGCCGCCGATCGTCGCGTCGCTTGCCGTCACGCCCTCCGTCGCGTCAATCACCACCAGCGCCACATCGGCTGCCTCAAGATGCCGCCGCGCCATCACCACGCTCAGCTTCTCCGCCATCAGCTTCGTCTTGCCTTTGCGCCGGATCCCCGCCGTATCCACAAAACGCAGAGCGTTGCCCTCGAACTCCACCACTTCGTCCACCGCATCGCGCGTGGTTCCCGCAATCGGCGAAACGATGGCCCGCGTCGTCCCCGTCAGCGCATTCAGCAGCGTGCTCTTTCCCACGTTCGGCCGGCCGATAATCGCTACCGAAGTCTCGTGCTGCTCAAACTCTCCATGCGTGCGGATTCTCTTCTTCTCGTTCTCGGCATCATCGGAGTATCGTTGCCCCCCGTCGCTTGACGTCATCCTGAGCGAGTCGCCGACAAGGGGTCCCCGGCGACGGGTCTTCGTTGCTGGGGAAACGAGGCGGCGAGGAGCCGAAGCGCCTGCCTTTGCTTCATTCCCGCTGGCAGGGTACGCATTGCTCCCTCGCTCTTCGGATTCCTCGTTCCCTTGTTCGCACGCCGGGTGCCCCGCCCTAACTTTGTTAGGGTGGGAACTGACCCCCGATCCCTGATCCCTGATCCCTGTCCTCTCCGCAATCGCATCCAGCAGATCTGCCACTCCCTGCCCGTGCTCCGAGCTCACCGGAAACAGATCCCCGATCCCCAGCCTGCGAAAATTCTCCGCCTCGGCCGCCAGCGTCTCGCCCTCCACCTTGTTCACGGCAAGGAACAGCGGCTTGCCCATGCGTTGCAGCAATCGCGCCAGATCGTAGTCGGGCCGCGCCAACTCCGTCCGCGCATCCACCACCATCACCAGCGCGTCGGCTTCCTCCAGCGCCACCTTCGCCTGCGCAAAAATCTCTGTCGCCATCAGCTCGGGATCGTTCGGTACAATCCCGCCTGTGTCCACCAGCCGGTAGCGCCGCCCCGCCCATTCATACTCCCCATAGATGCGGTCGCGCGTGATCCCCGGCTCGTCTCCCACAATTGATCGCCGGCTCCTGGTCAGCCGGTTGAACAGCGTGCTCTTGCCCACGTTGGGCCGCCCCACGATGGCCACCAGCGGCAGATTCCCGCGCGGGCTAAAGCCTGACCGCGTCGGTCTCGGCTCCTGCGTTGCTCCGCCGGCGCTCACCGCCGCATCCGATTTGCGATTCGTCGGCAAAGTCTCTCCTCGTTCCCGCTTATTGCCGCAGCGCCTTCCTCATCATCTCTTCCTGATCCTATTCTCTCGTACGAATTCGCTTGCCTCACCCGCCGAATCCTTCTATAAACTATGCCAATTCCCCCGCTCGCAAAGGAGGTCGTCCCCATGCCAAAATTCGTCATCGAGCGTGAAGTTCCTGGCGTCGGCTCTTTCTCCGCCGATCAGATCCAGGCCATCGCGCAAAAGTCCTGCTCCGTGCTCAACCACCTCGGCCCGCAGATCCAGTGGCTGCACAGCTACGTTACCGACAACAAAATTTACTGCGTCTACATCGCGCCCAATGAGCAAATGGTCCGCGAGCACGCGCGCCAGGGCGGCTTCCCGGCCAACAGCGTCGCCGAGGTCCGGCGCGTCATCGATCCCACCACTTCAGAATCCGCCTGACCGCGCCAACATCACGGCAACCCTACGCTGCCCCACAGGGGCCGGCGAGTATACGCCTCCTCGCCAGCGCTCCCTCCGTCCCTCAGTCCCTGTCTCTATCATGGAGTCAGCGCCCTCCATGTCCTCCTCCGGCTCCTCAACCCGCACGCTCCCCACGCTTCACGAGTTCTTCTCACCCGGTGGCATCCTTGCCCGCTCGCCCCTCCCCTACGAATACCGCCCCGGCCAGTACGAAATGGCCAAAGCCGTCGAGCAGGCCCTCGCCGAGCGCCGCCATCTCATCGTCGAAGCCGGCACAGGCACCGGCAAAACCCTCGCCTACCTGCTCCCCGCCCTGCGTACCGGCCAGCGCGTCATCGTCTCCACCGGAACCAAGGCTCTGCAAGACCAGCTCTTCTTCCGCGACATTCCTTTCCTTGAAACCCTGCTCGGCGAGCTCCGCGTCTGCTACATGAAAGGCCGCGCCAACTATCTCTGCCGCCACAAGCTCTACGCCCTGCGCGATCAACCCATCCTCACCGGCCTCGTCGAAATCGACGAGTACCAGCAGATCGCCGAGTGGGAGCAAAAGACCGAAACCGGCGACCGCGCCGAACTCTCCGGCCTGCCCGAATCCAGCGCCCTCTGGCAAAAGCTCGATGCCCGCTCCGACAACTGCCTCGGCTCCAGCTGCCCCAACTACCGCCGCTGCTTCGTCACTGAGATGCGCCGCCGAGCCCTTGAATCCGATATCGTCATCGTCAACCACCACCTCTTCTTCGCCGACACTGCCGTCCGCGAAATGGCCGCTTCTGCTCCCGACGCAGGCGTCCTCCCCGAATCCGGCGCCGTCATCTTCGACGAGGCCCACGAGCTTGAAGAAGTCGCCTCGCAATACTTCGGCCGCTCGCTCTCCAACATCCGCTTTGAAGATCTCGCGCGCGACACCGACGTGCTCCTTCGCGGCAAGCCGGGCGCCGGCAGCATTCCCGCCCTTGCCCAGCAGCTTCGCGAGCGCGCCCGCCTCTTCTTCGCCGCCCTGCCGCACTCTGCCGACGGCCGCCAGCCCTTCTCCCATCGCGAAGAGTTTCTCGAGTCCTCCGGCGACCTCTACCTGGCCGTCACCGCCTCGCTCAAAATCATCGAGGCCGAGCTCGACCGCCTCGCCGATATCGACGAATCGCGCGGCCTCAGCGCCCGCGTTGCCGCCCTGCGCGCAGACCTCCAGTTCATGCTCGAATCCAACGCCGCCAACATGGTCTTCTGGCTCGAGCGCCGCGGAACCGGTTTCACCGACCGCCCGGCCCGCTCGAATCTTTCTCCTTCCTCGAATCCTGCTTCCTCTCCTTTGAAGGGGCACGACTTCAGTCGTGCCGTTGACGGAAGCACCCCGGCTTTGAAGGGGTACGAACCCAGTCGTGCCGCTGACGGAAGCATCCCTGCTTTGAAGGGGCACGACTTCAGTCGTGCCGATATGGGAGGCAAAATGAGCGGGGCTTTAGCCCCTGAGGGACGTCGTGGCCGCTCCGCCACCACTTTCCTCCAGGCCACGCCCATTGATGTCTCCGAGATCCTGCGCAACCTCGTCTTCGACCGCATCCCCACCGCCGTTCTTACCTCCGCCACGCTCACCGTGCAGGGCGGCTTCGAGCATCTCCGCCGCCGTCTCGGCCTCGCCGAAGCCCGCGAGCTCGTCGTCCCTTCCCACTTCCGCTACGACCGCCAGGCTCTCCTCTATCTCCCGCCCACCATGCCCGATCCCCGCTCCGCCGACTTCGTCCCCTCCGCCGCCCAAACCATCGAGCGCGTTCTTCGTATCACCCGCGGCCGCGCTTTCTGCCTCTTCACCAGCTACGCGCAAATGCGCGCCCTCTACGAGCGGCTCCTCCCCGTCCTCGACTACCCGATCCTTCTGCACGGCTCCGCGCCGCGCAAAGCCCTGCTTGAAGAATTCCGCTCCACGCCCAACGCCGTTCTCTTCGGCACATCCAGCTTTTGGCAGGGAGTCGATGTGCAGGGCGAAGCCCTCAGTTGCGTCATCATTGATCGCCTGCCCTTCGCCGTCCCCTCCGATCCCGTCGTCCAGGCCCGCATGAAGGCCATCGAAGAAAACGGCGGCCGTCCCTTCTTCGACTACCAGGTGCCTGAAGCAGTTTTGACCCTCAAGCAGGGCTTCGGCCGCCTCATCCGCTCGCTTGAGGATCGCGGCGTCCTCGTTCTCCTCGATCCCCGCGTGCGCACCCAGCGCTACGGCCAGATCTTTCTCCAATCCCTCCCGCCCTACCGCATCACCCAGAACATCGGCGATGTCGAGGCGTTTTTCGCCGCCTGAATCGCGCGTGCGCCCCTTCCGGCGCAGTTTTCGCCATCGCGGCGGCTTGGCGCCTGGAATCAGGCGAGATGTACGCGCCAGCGGTGTGTTGGCCGGCCCGGAGCTTCGCAACCGTGGTGCGGCCTGGTCCCGAATCATGACCCTCTGTGATCGATCATTGGTCGGTCCCCACCCTGGGCGCAAGAAAACAAAGGCGCGCCGAGGGTTGACGCCTGCGGCACCCGCGCGATATTTCAGGCGGCGAGGGGTGGTCAGCCGGCAGTTGCAGGGCTATCGTCGGCTGGAGGATCGGCGGATTTGCGGCGGCGGTTGAGGCCGGCGCGGAGTTCTTCG
>Ga0335074_10013149_pt1 | contig 11628 bp, 9 predicted proteins | sample Lox_Sample_23_FD_206715 | JGI IMG/M metagenome (GOLD analysis project Ga0335074, IMG submission 206715) | Soil microbial communities from Loxahatchee National Wildlife Refuge, Florida, United States - Lox_Sample_2.3 | ecosystem: Environmental > Terrestrial > Soil > Wetlands | place: USA: Florida...
GTCTGTGACGCCCGCCCGCGGATGGCCCCCTAAATGCCTATTCACCTCAGCTTTGCGGTATGAATAGGATTTAATGAAATCATCCGAATCCCGAACGCCCTCCATCCTGATCGCCGACGATCAGCCGGACGTGCTGGAAGCTTTGCGCTTCCTGGTGAAGGGCGAAGGCTATGTGGCGGAGACCGTCAACTCGCCCGCCGCTGCGATTGACGCCATCGAATCCCGCGATTTCGATGCTGTCCTGATGGACCTCAACTACACCCGCGACACCACCAGCGGGCAGGAAGGTCTGGAGCTGCTCCAGCGCATTCAGACTCTCGACACGACCTTGCCGGTAATCGTGATGACCGCCTGGGGATCGGTGGAACTGGCCGTGGAGGCCATGCGCCGCGGCGCCCGCGACTTCATCCAGAAGCCCTGGGACAATGCGCGGCTCTCCGCCATCCTCAAAACCCAGATCGAACTGGGCCGCGCCTTGCGCAAAGGCCAGCGGCTGGAAGCCGAAAACCGCGCCCTGCGCGCCGAGCGATTTCCGCAGTTAATCGCCGGCTCGGTTGCCATGCGGCCGGTGCTGGACGTGATTTCGCGCGTGGGCCCCTCCGACGCCAACGTGCTCATTACCGGCGAAAACGGCACCGGCAAGGGGCTGGTGGCGCAGACGCTGCATTCGGTTTCGCTGCGCTCCTCGCGCCCGCTGGTCACCGTGAATACCGGCGGCCTGGCCGAAGGGGTTTTCGAAAGCGAGCTGTTCGGGCACGTGAAGGGGGCCTTCACCGACGCCAAGAGCGACCGCGTGGGCCGCTTTGAAATGGCCGATGGCGGCACGCTGTTTCTGGACGAAATCGCCAACATCTCGCAGGGCCTGCAAGCCAAGCTGCTGCGCACCATCGAAACCGGCGAGTTCGAACGCGTGGGTTCTTCGAAAACCCGCCGCGTGGACGTGCGCTTCTTCAGCGCCACCAATGCCGACCTGCACGCCGCCGTGGCCGAGCAGCGCTTTCGCCAGGACCTGTTGTTCCGCCTCAACACCATCGAAATCCGGCTGCCGCCGCTCCGCGACCGGCGCGAGGATATCCCCGTTCTGGCCGCCCATTTCCTGCACCAGCACGCCCAGCATTACCGCAAGGCCATTGACGGTTTCGATGAGAGCGCCATCAAGGCCCTGCTGGCGCATGCCTGGCCCGGGAACGTGCGCGAGTTGGATCACGCGGTGGAGCGCGCCGTCCTCATGGCGCAGAGCGGCTCGATCCGGGCGGCCGACCTGGGGCTGCGGACCGGCCGCGAAGGGCCGCCGCGCCTGGAAGAGATGAGCCTGGAAGACGTAGAGGCGCTGCTCATTAAGAAGGCTCTGGCGCGCTTCAGCGGCAACGTGAGCCACGCCGCCAACGCGCTGGGGTTGAGCCGCAGCGCGCTCTATCGCCGCTTGCAAAGGTACGGATTGTAAAGCCGCGCCGTGTCCAAAACGCCGGAAGAGAAAATCGCGCGCATCGGCTATGAAGGCCGCGTGGTCCTGCTGTCGCTGCTGGCGGGACTGCCCGGCTCGGCGGTGGCGCTATGGCTGCTGTGGACCGGCGATTTTCCTACGCGCGTGCAGGCCACCCTGACAGTGCTGATCGCGGGCTGCTGGCTGGGCCTGGCCATGGCCGTGCGGGAGCGGGTAGTGTTTCCGCTGCAAACCTTATCCAATTTGCTGGGCGCCTTGCGCGAGGGCGATTTTTCCGTCCGCGGCCGCTCTCCGCGCCCGGATGACGCGCTCGGCGAGGTGATGCGCGAAGTCAACACCCTGGGCAGCACCCTGCGCGAGCAGCGCCTGGGCGCGCTGGAAGCCACCACGCTGCTGCGCACGGTGATGCGCGAGATCGACGTGGCGATTTTCGCCTTCGATGAACACCAGCGCCTGCGCCTGGTGAACCGCGCCGGAGAACGGTTGCTGGCCGCGCCGCCCGAGCGCCTGCTGGGCCAGACTGCCACGGAACTACACCTGCTTTCGTGCCTGGAAGGCCCCCCGCAAACCACCCTGCAAACGGTGTTTCCGGGCGCCGCGGGGCGCTGGGGAGTGCGGCGCACGCGCATCCGCGAGCGCGGGCTGCCCCTGGAGCTGGTAGTGATCTCCGACCTGACGCAAGCGCTGAGCGAGCAGGAACTGCAAGCTTGGCAGCGCCTGGTGCGGGTGTTGGGCCACGAGTTGAATAATTCGCTGGCACCTATCAAATCGATTGCCGGAAGCCTGCTCACCATCCTGTCGCGCCAGCCCCTCGCGGAGGACTGGCGCGACGACATGCAGCGAGGCTTAAGCGTGATCACTTCGCGATCGGAAAGCCTCAGCCGCTTCATCGGGGCCTACGCGCGGCTAGCCAAGCTGCCGCGCCCGCAATTGCAGCCGCTGGACGTGGCCGCCTCCGTCGGCCGCGCCGCGAGCTTCGAAACCCGCATTCCGGTGCAGGTGGAAGCGGGTCCGGAAGTCACCGTCCAGGGGGACCCCGATCAACTCGAACAGGTACTCATCAACCTGCTGCGCAACGCCGCCGACGCGTCTCTGACCACCGGCGGCGGCGTGCGCACGGGCTGGCGGCGCGACGGGTCGATGCTGGAAATCTGGGTGAAGGACGAAGGGCCTGGTCTGTCGGGCACCGCCAACCTCTTCGTCCCGTTTTTTACCACCAAGCCGGGCGGCTCGGGCATTGGCCTGGTGCTCAGCCGCCAGATCGCCGAAGGCCACGCCGGCGCGTTGATGCTGGAGAACCGCACGGACGGTCCCGGATGCGTGGCGCGCCTGCGTCTGCCACTGGGCTAGCCTTAGCGGCGATGCCAGTAGCCGCCGTAGTAATGGCCGCCATAATAGCGCGGCGCAACCCAATAAGCGCGGGCATAGGGTGGGCGAGCCCAATAGCCGGCATGCCATGCATACCGTGCACCGACCGGGTAGTAGTAACCGCCTACCCAGGCATAGCCGGGGCGCACGATACGCGGCGCATACGCAACCACCGGCGCGGGCGGCGGGGCATACATGGCGATCGGCGCCGGGGCATAACCGAATCCGACTCCAACGACGACGCGCGGGCCGGCAAACATGGTGGCCGTTCCAGCCAGAAACAACAGCGCGAACAATTTGCTTTTCATGACCGTTTCCTCCATTGAACCGTCGTTTCGAATCGGTTCATGCACCGGGGAATGCAACCGGTTTGCCAAAGGTAAGTGCTGTAGAATCAGAGGGGATTCGGAGATTAGGCCTGCGGAGGTGGTTTTCAGTCACCGCGCTGGTGGTTCTCGGCCAGCTTCGCAAGGATCAATCAATTCGCGTAGACATCCGTTCACTCTGACCGACCCCGATGCTCTCGATGCCGCGCGCAAGCAGGGCGCGAGGCGAGTCCGGTTTCAGGATCGGCGAGTTCGAATTCGATTCCAACTGCGGCGCGGATCACCACCCGGGTGACAATCGGTCTATCTGCGATTTGCTTGCAGTGCAAGGCCGCCGCCCACTCCGCCGGGGCTGCAACCGCCGGATTCAGGTTAAGAGCGCCCACGAAGGCGGTGCGACGACGTGCCCGCTATAGCAGGTCCACGCTGGTCGAGCCGATCCGGGCACCGGCGGGCAGACTGCGGAGGGCCAGCAGGCCTTGGGCATCGAGATCCACCACGTAGAGCGGCAGGTCGCGCGGTTTCACCACATACCTGCCGGTCTGCATGGCCAGCGAATCCGCGTAGGTGGTCGCGACAATCGGGTTGGGGCCTTTGACGCGCACCCGGAACTGGGCCGTGGATGGCTCGTAATTGGCGTAGCTGAAGCAGCGGCCCACGCAGACGCGGTCGATCATATGGACCACCGGGCCGGCGCGCAGGACTGGGTCGTTGACGGCGTTGATCACGCGCCGGCCGGCGGGCATTTCCGCGACCAGGGTCTCCAGGCGGTCTTCGAAGTTGTTCAGCACCCCCTCGTCACGGTAGAGCATGCCGAAGAAGATCAGCGCGGCGGCGGACAACCCAGCCACCTGCCAGGCGCGCGGGCGCGGGGCGGCCACCAGCGCGCATACGCACACGGCCAGCGGCAGGGACAGGCGCTCGGCGATGAAGGCCAAGGCGTGCTTATAGCCGGGAATCGCCACCCAGGAAGGAAAAATGACAATGGCGGCCGCGGAAAGCAGGCAGAAGTGAAAGGGAGCCTCAGCCAGCATGCCCTGGCCGGCGCCGCGCAGCAGGTCCGCCAGCAGCCAGATCCACAGCGCCAGAAGGGCTACGCAGAGAATCCGGTATTTCCCGTCAAACACGTAAAGCTGATCCGCGCCGGTGATCAGGATCAACTGGCCGAGGCCGCCGTGGGTTTCCATCAGCAACCCCATGGCGACGCGCGCCAGCAGCATCGCGCCCAGGGCCGCGGTGGCCGGCAACAGGCGCCGTCCGGGAGCCACGCGGCCGGAGGCCCAGCGATAGGCCATCAGCGCCAGCGCCCAGGCTACCGGCAACGCGTGCGCCAGAAAGGCTAGGGCCAGCAGCGGTACGGCGGCAGCCGCGCGCCGCGGGTTCCCCCGCCACAGCAGGGCCATGGCCCCCAGGCACAGGCCCAGGCTCAGGTAGAAATTGAAAAAGCCAACGTGGAAGACCCAGCCGTAGGCCAGCATGGCGATGGCGGGAAAGATGTTCCAGGCGCGGCGCCCGGCTACCGCGGAGGCGAACGCGAAAGCGCCCCAGGCGAACACCAGCACGCTGAGCGAAACCGCGATGCGCTGGGCCGCGGCCATGCCGAACAGGGCGTTGCACGCGCTCAGCATCAGGTCGAAGAGGATGTTGGTGGCCTGCGGCACAACCGTGAGGCCGGGCGCCTGCCCATGGGCCACCAATTGCGCCAGCCAGGCGTTGTAGACGTGGCTTCCCAGGTCGCCTGCCTGGATGCGCGAATGCCAGAAGCAGGGCGCCAGCAACGGTATCGAGACTAGCGGATAGACCCAGCGGCTCGCTTCCGGCGCGGCTGCGGGCGAAGGGGCCGCTTTGGCGGCTTTGGCCGGCTTCGACCTACTCACCCCGGCCTCGGATCACCTCCAGGTTCAGATACGGCCGCAAGGCCTCCGGCACCACCACGCTGCCATCCTTCTGCTGATAGTTCTCCACGATGGCCACCCAGGTGCGTCCCACCGCCAGGCCGCTGCCGTTGAGCGTGTGGACCAGTTCGGTCTTCTTGCCGCTGTGGAAGCGGATGCCGGCGCGGCGCGCCTGGAAGGCTTCGAAATTGGAGCAGGACGAGATCTCCTTATAGCCGTTCTGCCCCGGCAGCCACACTTCGATGTCATACGTTTTGGCCGAGGAAAACCCCAGGTCGCCGGTGGAGAGCACCACCGTGCGGAAGGGTAGGCCCAGACGGCGCAGGATGTCCTCGGCATCGGCGGTGAGCTTCTCCAGCTCTTGGTAGCTCTCGTCCGGCAGCGCAAACTTTACCAGCTCCACCTTCTGGAACTGGTGCTGCCGGATGATGCCGCGCACATCGCGGCCGTAGGAACCGGCCTCGCTGCGGAAGCACGGGGTGTAGGCGCACAGCTTGATGGGCAGCGCGCCGGCGTCCAGGGTTTCGTCGCGGTAGATGTTGGTGACCGGCACTTCGGCGGTGGGAATCAGCCAGAAATCCGTGCCTGCGCACTGAAACAGGTCTTCCTTGAATTTGGGCAACTGCCCGGTGCCGAAGAGGCTCTTGGAATTCACCAGGAAGGGCGGCAGCACCTCGGTGTAGCCGTGCTCGCGGGTGTGCACGTCGAGCATGAAGTTGATCAGCGCCCGCTCCAGCAGGGCGCCCACACCCCAGTAGAGGGCGAAACGCGCGCCGGTGATTTTGGCGGCGCGGTCGAAATCCAGAATGCCCAGTTCGGGCCCGAGGTCCCAGTGCGCCTTGGGTTCGAAATCGAAGGTGGGCGGCGTGCCCACGCGGCGCACCTCGACGTTGTCTCCCTCGTCCTTGCCTGCCGGAACCGATTCGTGCGGGGTGTTGGGAATGCCCTCCAGCAGCTCGCGGAAGCGCTCGTCGAGGGCCTTCACCTGCTCATCCAGCGAGCCGATGCGGTCCCCGATGGAGCGCACCTGTTGTTGGCGTTCGGCGGTGTCGGCGCCGGCGCGCTTCAAGCGGGCGATCTCCTGGGACTCCGCATTGCGCTGCGCTTTCAACTGCTCAGCTTCGGTTATAGCGGCGCGGCGCTCGCGGTCCAGTTCGCGGAACTGATCCAGGTTCGGCGGGTTGCTTCGCGTGGCGAGCCGCGCGGCAATGGTGTCGAAATTCTTCCGGAAATGAGAGAGATCGTGCATTCCCCTCCATGCTATCGCAGGCTTGGAGGGCTATTCGTCTTCTTCCTCGACTGGCACGGGTTCAAGGTCTTCGGCCTCAAAGATCTGTCGGCAATCGAGACATTCGACGTAGTCGATGCCGTCTCTCCGGGCGATTATCTGGGTATGATTATGGTCACAAGCGGTCTGCATAGCCAACGCTTTGATGAGACATATTTTATCTGTACGCGCGGGCTTGTCAAGCCCCCTTATGGTTTAGCTCCCCGGGGCGGAGGGCTAGAGGTAACAAGTACCCCCGGAACTGAGGGGCACATGCGGGGATCTGCGAACCACGCCCTCACTCCACGCAGGCCGACCTCCTGTGGCGGGGCCATCCGAATCGGGCTATCTTGGCTAAGGAGATTTCTGGTGGGCGCGACATCCCCAGCCGCACGAATTGGCCCGCCCGGCGGGTTGGCTGCGTCGCCCGGCTTGCGCTGGTCGGCCGCTGGCCTGGTGGCGGCGAGTTGGGTGAGTGCTGCGTCCTTCGGCCTGTATATCCTGGCCTTTTACCTGGGCGCCATTCCGGCCGGCCACATGGAGCTGTGGAACCAGAATCTGCCCGGTCTTTACGCCAAGGGCGACACGGTGTCATGGCTGGCCATGGCCGCCCATCTGGCTACTGGCGCCGTCATCCTGCTGCTGGGGCCGGTGCAACTGATCGGCGCCATCCGCTGCCGCTGGCCGCGCGTACACCGCTACCTGGGGCGGGTCTACGTGTTCACCTCGGGAGTGGCCGGCTTGGGCGGTCTGGGCTTCATCGTGAGCAAGGGGACCATCGGCGGATCCGTCATGAACGCGGGATTCGGCCTGTACGGCGCCCTCATGGTTTGGGCGGCGGTGGCAACCTACCGGTACGCGCGCGCCCGCCGCTTCGACGAGCATTGCGCCTGGGCCCTCCGCCTGTTTGCCCTGGCTATCGGCTCGTGGCTCTACCGCATGGATTACGGTTTCTGGCTGATCGCCGCCCACCGGATCGGCCACACGTCGAATTTCCACGGCCCCTTTGACATGGTCATGTGCTTTTTCTTCTACCTCCCCAACCTGGCGCTGGTCGAACTGTTCCTGCGCTCGCGCGGTAAGGCGCTCCGCCCGGCCCTGAGACTTTCGACCGGCGTTCTGCTCAACGCCGCCACCGCGTTTGTGGCAGTCGGAACATACTATTTCCTGCGCTACTACTGGGGAGCGAGCATTCTCCACGGTCTGCTGGGCATGGGCTGAGTTTTACCACACCCTGGCTGGCCTGCGTACTCAGTTTGCAGACGGCCTGCCGCATCGATGGCAGCCGCCTGAGAGGGTGGTCCACCCGCGGCCGCCACACCGCCCGCAGGAGCCCAAATTCGTGCTCGACATCATGCTCCGGAGCGTCGATTGGGTGGCCAAATATATCGCGGAACAGCGGCTGCCACGCTGCTTTGCAATCGCTCTCTCCGAGTCGCGGCGTTAAAATCGACAAATGCGAGTGCGCGAGTTGGCGGAATGGCTGGGCGCGACCTTCGAGGGCGATGGCGAGAAAGACATCAGCGGAGCCGCGCCGCTCGAAACCGCCGGCGCTTTCGAGATCGCCTTTGTGGGTAACCGCAAGGCCGCGGCCCAGGCGGAGAGTTCCGCGGCCGGCTGCCTGCTGGTGCCCCTGGATTGGCCCAGCCCCAGCTACCGTACCGTGATCCGCGTCCCGGAGCCGCGTACGGCCTTTGCCCGCGCCATGAGCCGCTTCTATCCCACCGCGGAACTCAAGCCAGGCGTGCATCCCAGCGCGGTGGTGGGCAAGGACGTGGAATTGGGCGCCCTGGTCTACATCGGACCCAACGCGGTGGTGGGGGACGGATGCCGCATCGGCGTGGCCACCAGCATCGGCGCTGGCTCGGTGGTAGGGAAGCGCGTGGTGCTGGGCGAAGGCTGCGTGCTGCATTCCAATGTCACGGTGTATGACAACGTGGACCTGGGCCGCGGCTGCATTCTGCATTCCGGCACGGTCATCGGCGCCGATGGCTTCGGCTACGTCATGGACCGCGAACGCTGGCACAAGTTTCCGCAGGTGGGGCGCGTGGAGATCGGCGACTTCGTGGAGATTGGCGCCAACTCCTGCGTGGATCGCGCCGCCCTGGGGGTTACCGAAATCGGCGAGGGCACCAAACTCGATAACATGGTGCATGTGGGCCACAACTGCCGCATCGGCAAACACGTGGTGGTGGCCGCGCAGACGGGTTTCTCCGGCGGAGTGGTGGTGGAGGATTACGCGGTGATCGGCGGCCAGGTGGGGATCGGCGACAAAGCCCGCATCCAGTCGCGGGCCGTGCTGGGATCGGGTTGCGGCGTGCTCACTTCGAAAATTGTGCGCTCCGGGGAAACCGTGTGGGGCACGCCCGCCCGCCCGCTCAAGCAGCACCTCGAACAGCTTGCCAACCTGGCGCGCCTGCCCGAGATGCGCCGCGAGGTGGCCGATTTGCGGCGGCGCCTGGCCGAACTCGAAAGGAAGCTCTGATGGTGGTGGTGGTGGGCGGCCATTCGCGCAATATCGGCAAGACTTCGGTGGTAGCCGGAATCATCCGCAAGCTGCGCGATCGGCAATGGACCGCCGTCAAGGTCACCCAGTACGGCCACGGCGTCTGCTCGCGGAACGACGAGGCTTGCGGATGCGAGGCCGAGCCGGAGCATCCCTTCGCACTGAGCGAGGAATTCGTGCCGTCCGATACCGATTCCGGACGCTTCCTGGCCGCCGGCGCGGCACGCTCGTTCTGGCTTCGCGCCCCGTCCGGTGACCTGGCTCGCGCGGCGGCGACCCTGCGCAAGATTCTGGACTCCGGCGAAAACACCATCCTGGAATCCAATAGTGTCCTGGAACTCGTCCAGCCCGACCTTTTCCTGATGCTATTGGACTTCTCCTGCCAGGATTTCAAGCCCTCGAGCCTGCGCTTCCTGAACCGCGCCGACGCCTTCGTGGTCATCGACCGGGGCATCAACGCTCCGCTGTGGGCCGATGTCTCGCGTGGTCTGTGGGACGGGAAGCCGCAGTTCCTGGTGAAGCCGCCGCGCTACGTCACCAGGGCCGTGGAGGAGTTCGTGAACCGGCGGTTCTCGCCTGCCGTGAGCCGCTAGATCGCCGGGCGGCCTCTCAGGCTCCGGCGGGGACCACCAGTTCTTCGCCGGCGCGTCCCCGCAGGAACAGGCCTCAGCACAGCCAGTCTTACTTTTCTCCGCGCTTGTTCCGCGCCCTCCGGGCCGAGAGGGTCCCCCACCGTGCATGCCCCCGCGCCGGAGCGTTCGTGCTCAGGCCGCTTTCCTGGCCATCCCGTGCGGATCGATGACAAACTTCTTGGCCGCACCTTTGTCGAAGTCTTTATACCCTTGGGGTGCTTCGTCCAAGGAGATGATGGTCGCATTGCACGCTTTCGCGGGGTGGACCTTGTCGTGCAAGATCGCCATCATGAGCTGGCGGTTATAACGCATCACGGGACACTGGCCCGTGTAAAACGAGCAGGATTTCGCCCATCCCAGTCCGATGCGGATACTGAGCGCGCCGATCTTGGCCGCTTCGTCAATGCCGCCGGGATCGCCGGTCACATACAGACCGGGGATGCCGATGGAACCGCCGGCACGACAGATTTCCTGGAGAGCGTTCAGCACAGTAGCGGGCTGCTCCGCAGAAGCGTTCTTGCCGTGACCATGGGCTTCAAACCCGACACAATCGACCGCTGAATCCACCACGGGCTCCCCGAGGATTTGCTCGATCTGCTGGGCCAAGGTGGCATCTTTGCGAAGATCGATGACTTCGCAACCGAAGCTCCTTGCCTGCGCGAGACGCTCCGGAATCATGTCGCCCACAATGACAACCGCGGCACCCAACAATTGGCACCCCGCCGCACAGGCAAGACCCACCGGACCTGCGCCGGCGACATAGACAGTCGACCCCGGTCCCACGCCGGCAGTGACGGCGCCATGATAGCCGGTCGGAAAGATGTCGGAGAGCAGCGTCAGGTCCGTGATCTTGGACATGGCCTTTTCTTTATTGGGAAACCGCAACAGGTTGAAATCCGCATAGGGAACCATGACGTACTCGGCCTGGCCGCCGACCCATCCGCCCATATCCACGTATCCGTATGCCGCCCCTGGACGAGCCGGGTTGACCGTGAGGCAGATGCCCGTCTTGCCTTCGCGGCAATTGCGGCAGCGTCCACAGGCGATATTGAACGGAACGCTCACCAGGTCCCCGATATTCGACATTTCCACGTCAGGGCCCTTCTCGATGATCTCTCCGGTGATTTCGTGTCCCAGGATGAGCCCCGCCGGAGCGGTGGTCCGGCCGCGGACCATGTGTTGATCGGACCCGCAGATGTTGGTGGTCACGATTCTCAAGATGACGCCATGGGGAGCTTCTTTGCCACCGAACGGATCACTCTCGCTCTTGGGCATCCTCAATTTCGGGTATTCGATGGATTTCACTTCAACGGTACCTGGTTTGACGTAAGCAACTCCACGATTACTTGGCATGGGTTGTCTCCTTTCTTTTGGCCTTCGCCGCTACACGGCGACGTGTACTCCAAGTATGCAACACCGATTGGCCCGGTGACCTGGCCCGCGGCATGGAAAAAGCGCCGCCAGCGAACCGGCGGGGCCATTGCGATACCACCCGATTCCGTCCGCGCCGACCGCCGGCTTTGGCTAGTTCGCGAACAGCCCCTGAAACTCGGTGCTGCCGATGAATCCCTGGTTCGGCGTTCCTGGCCCCAGAATTTGAATCCGCGTCGAGTAGCCCGCCGCTCCCTGGAACAACAGCCCCGGCCCGCCGCTGTTCGCCACTCCCAGCCAGAACGTGAATCCACTCTCGTCCGGATTCCGGCTCAGAATCATGTAGTACAGCATCTGCACGTACAGCGAGTTGCTGTGATCCGGCCCGGTGTGGTAAATACCCGTGTTCTGAAATTCGTTATTTGGCTCGCTCACCGGCGTGATGCTCGCCGGATACCCGATGATGGTCTCGAAACACTGGCTTAAACTGGCGGCGTAGCAGGAAGCGTCCCCCGCTCCGGGCGCGCGGCCAAGAAGATTCTGATACAGGTTGGTAGCCGAATACCCCGCGCCAGTCAGCGAGTTGAACAGTCCGGGCACGGTCACGGCGCCGGCACGGAGGCCCGCTACGGAGGCGGTGAATTGCGCGAAACTGGGCGGTGTGCCGGTGGCCGCCTGGTAGGCCGCCATCACTGCGAAGTCGCTGTTGAATGCTTCCGGGCTGGTGAGGAAGTCGTCCGCCATGGTGCCTAGCTGCGCACCGCCTCCCCCGCTCCAGAAGGCGAACCCGCCCGCATCCGGATCGCGCCCGAGAAGTTG
>Ga0335074_10013150_pt1 | contig 11628 bp, 12 predicted proteins | sample Lox_Sample_23_FD_206715 | JGI IMG/M metagenome (GOLD analysis project Ga0335074, IMG submission 206715) | Soil microbial communities from Loxahatchee National Wildlife Refuge, Florida, United States - Lox_Sample_2.3 | ecosystem: Environmental > Terrestrial > Soil > Wetlands | place: USA...
GCTGGTCGAACAGCAGCTTTTGGGCAGTGACCAGGGCATGGGCGGCATCGGCGGCGTCGGCGCCCGGCAGGGCGCGGTCAAGGCGGCCGAACTCAAATACGAGGAGGGGCGGCCCGGCGGCTTCGACCCGCACAAGCGCATCCCCGACATGGATTTGGACGGCATCGACGCCGCCTTCCTCTATCCCAGCATGGGGCTCTTTGCCGGCGCCGTGCAGGAGCCCGGCCTCGCCGCGGCGCTGTGCCGTGCTTACAACCGCTGGCTGGCCGATTATTGCCGTCCCTATCCCGACCGCCTGTTCGGCATCGCGATGCTGCCGATGCAGTCGGTGCCGCACGCGATCGAGGAGATGCGCTTCGCTCGCCGCGAACTGGGCTTCAAGGGCGCCTTCATCCGCCCCAACCCGTACAACAACAAGATGATCGACCACCCCGATTACGAGCCGTTCTGGGCCGCCGCCGAAGATTGCGACATGGCGATCGGTTTCCACGAAGGCGGCTCCAGCGGCATGCCGACGGTCGGCATCGACCGCTTCGAGGGGCGCGCGGCCAAGCACATCGTGTCGCACACGATGGAGATGATGCTGGCGTGTCTGGCGGTGATCTGGGGCGGCGTCTGCGAGCGGCATCCGAAAATCCGCATCGGCTTTCTTGAGTCTGGCGGCGGCTGGATCGCGCCGTGGCTCGACCGCATGGACCGCCATTTCGACGACCAAGGCTTCAACGACAGCGGGCTGAAGACGCGGCCCAGCGAATTGTTCCGGCGCAACTGCTGGATCTCGTTCGAGCCGGTCGAGGGGTCGCTGCGCGTGCTGGCGGACTATATCGGCCCGACGAAGATCCTGTGGGCGACCGACTACCCGCATCGCGACGGGTTCTTCCCGGGCGCCCCCGACATGGTGCGCGAGCGCCTCAAAGGCACCTCGCCCGCGACGCAGCACGGCGTCCTGGCCGGCGGCGCAATGGGCTTTTACGGCCTCAACTGACGCCCGGGCCGGACGGGGCCGCGCGCCGCTTGCGCGGTCCTCAGTGCAGCAGGTTCAGGTTGGCACCGCGGCCGTGCAATTCAGCGAGGTAGCCCTCGACGACCCCGAGTTGCGTGTCCATCCGCGTACGCACCGGCACCAGCAGGTCGCCCGGGACGACGCGGGCGTACCAGATCGTCCCGTCTTGCGCCCCCTCGTCCTGCTCCGGGTCCGCGACGCCGGGCCAGGCATGCCGCACCATCCGGCAGGCCAGCGTCGTCCCGGTAAAGTCCTGGCCGCCCGCCGGCATCAGCGCCTGCTGCCCGGCGTTCGTAAACACCAGATCGTAGGCATGCCGTCCGTCGAAAACCCGCGCCGTCATGTTGCAGTTGCCGGTTGTCGCGAGCTGGTGCTCGAGGCGGAAATACGCCGTCAGATTGTCGATCGTACCGCGCGTTCTGTCCGGTGCGACGGGGTCCGGCGGCGCCGGCAGGACGGTGACGCCGAGCATGCCGTCCGGGTGGTAATCGATGTGGTTGTGACGCGCGACACCGTTGCGCACGGTGTCGCTACGGAACGATACCGGCTGCGGGACGCCATCGACGAGACGTCCGCTGACTTCGGCGAGGGTCGTCAGATCGACGAACAGTTTGGCTAATCCGTCGGTGACATAATCGAGGCTGACCGTGTAATCGCCGCCGCTTTCGTCGGTACGGCCGCGCATCGTCAGGACGTGCACGCCGGCAAAACCGAACACCTCGAAGCGGGTGACAATCGGGCCGTCCGCCGCGGCCGGCGCCGCGCCCGAGCAGCAGAGCAGCGCGGACAGCGCGAAACATGCGAGGCGCAGCCTTCGGCGGCCCGCCGCGATCATCGTCCGCACCCGGCCGGCCGCCGTTGCGGCTGGGGCATCGCTCCCTCCATCATCCACCACATCAGGGCCTCGCCGCCGCGGATGACGCGCCGGGATACGATACCAGAATGACGCCCGGACTGACGCAAGCACGGAGAGCGGTCGGCCCGGCCAAAACGCTGTCGACCCCTGCATAACAAATGCTCGACCTGTGGCCGCATCATCGGCATCCTCTCGTCCAACCTGCCCGCGGTCAACCGGCGAGGGCAGGACGCAGAGGAGAGGACGCCTGATGACGACAGCGACTGGGTCTGCCGATTCCTGGACCGCCAGCCCGGCGGAATTGCTGACTGCCCGGCTCGACCGGCTGCCGATGACCCGCGTGATGTGGATCATGGCGTTCCTGGTCTCGCTCGGCGGGTTTTTCGACGCACTTGCGCTTGAGCTGACCGCGACGCTGGCGCCCGGTCTGTTTCAGGCGAAGATCATCACGGCGACGACGCCCGGCCTGTTCGGAACCACCGGCCTCGCCGGCTTCATCGCGGCGTTGTTTGCCGGCATGTTTGTCGGCACGATCGCCTTCTCGCATATCGCGGACCGCTTTGGGCGGCGCAGCATCTTCGCATTTTCGCTGCTGTGGTACGGCATCGCCAGCCTCGTCATGGCGTTTCAAACCGGCGCGTTCGGCCTCAACCTGTGGCGCTTTATCGCGACGGTGGGCCTCGGGATCGAATTGGTCACGGTCGATGCGTACCTCTCGGAACTCGTGCCGAAAGAGTCGCGCGGCAAGGCGTTCGCGCTGCTCCTCGGCGTCAGCGCCGCATCCGGGCCGTTTGCCTATTTTCTCGCGTGGCAATTGGTGCCGACCGCGCCGTTCGGCATTGCCGGCTGGCGCTGGGTCGTGTTTGTCAGCTCGCTTGCCGCGATCGTCGTCTGGATCGTGCGGCTGGGGTTGCCGGAAAGCCCGCGCTGGCTTGCGCAGCAAGGCCGGATCGAGGAGGCGGAACGGGTAATGGCGCGGATCGAGGCGCGCGTCGAAGCTGATTACCGCCGGCCACTGCCCGCGCCGGAGCGGCCGCATCCGCAGGATGCGCGCAAGGGCTCGCTGGCCGAGATTTTCAACGAACAATACCGCAGCCGCACGATCATGCTGATGCTGTTCAATTTCTTCCAGACGGTCGGGTTTTACGGGTTTTTTGCGTGGGTTCCGACGCTGTTGATCGCCAAAGGCATCCATGTGACGCAAAGCCTCGAATACGGCTTCATCATCAAGCTCGCCGGCTTTGCCTGGCCGTTTATCAACATGCTGTTCGCCGACCAGATCGAGCGCAAATGGCAGGTCTGCCTGTCCTGCCTGTCGATCGCGGTGTTCGGCATCCTGTTCGGCTTCCAGACGACGCCGTTTGCACTGATCGTGCTTGGCACGCTGCTGTCGATGTCGACCGGCTGGCTCGCCTACTCGCTGCACAATTATCAGTCCGAACTGTATCCGACCCGCATCCGCGCCCGCGCCGTCGGCTTCGTCTATTCGTGGAGCCGGCTATCCGGCATCCTGGTCGGCTTCATGGTGGCGTTCTTCCTGCGCAATTTCGGCGTCGTCGGGGTATTCGTGTTTGTCGCCTCGTGCATGGCAGTCGTCATCCTGTCGGTCGCCGCGATGGGACCGCGGACGAACCGGCTGGAACTGGAAGCGATCGCACATTAGTGCGGTTGCGGCTGCGCCCGCACCGTCAGCCGCGGCGGCCCGCACGATTGACGGCTCGCGCGCCGCGCCGCGGCGCGCTAGGATGCCGCACCCTGCATCTTGCGCCGCAAGGAAGGCCGCATGCCGAAAGTTACGTATATCGAGTTCAACAACACGGCACATGAGGTCGAGGTGCCGGTCGGATTGTCGGTAATGCGCGGCGCCGTCAACAACGGTGTCCCGGGCATCGACGCCGATTGCGGCGGCGAATGCGCCTGCGCCACCTGCCATGTCTATGTCGATCCGGCTTGGCTCGACCGCACCGGCCTGCCCGAGCCCGGCTCGATGGAAGAGAGCATGCTGAGCTTTGCCGCCGTGACCGAGCCCAATTCGCGGCTTTCCTGCCAGATCACGATGTCGGAGGCGCTCGACGGTCTCGTCGTGCGCATGCCGGAGGGCCAGCATTAGACATACCCGGCGCGGAAAATCGGGGCGCCGTCGGCGGCAGCCGTCCGGGCGCTGGAACGTCGGGTGCATCGCGGTGTTGCTCCATCGGATCTTTTTACTGGAGCCGCCACGATGAAATTCTTCCCGTTATTATCGACAACAGCCGCCGTCGCGGCATTGCTGTTGGGCGCAGCGCCCGCCGAGGCGCAGATGGGTCACGGCGCCGCGGCCGCCGGCGCGCCCGCCGCCGCAGCGGGACCGAGTTCGGCCTCGACGCTCGGCACCGGCGGCTCGGCGGCCGGCGCGGAGGGCGGCGGCGCCGGATCGGCCTCGACGCTCGGCACCGGCGGCTCGGCGGCCGGCGCGGAGGGCGGCGGCGCCGGATCGGCCTCGACGCTCGGCACCGGCGGCTCGGCCGCAACCGGCACCGGTCCGGGTCCGGCGTCGGCGCAGACGCTCGGATCGGGCAGCTCGGCGGCCGAGACGGCGCCGAACCGCGTCTCCGGCAGTTCGTCGATCGGCACGCAAGGCGATGCGGCGGACAGGTCGGCCGGCGCCGGCACGACCGGCGGCGCCGATTCATCCTCAGGGGCCTACGCCTCGGCGTCGGCGACGGTCAACCTGACGACCCAGCAGAAGACCGAAATCAGCCAGACCATCATCAACAACTACAACGCACCGCGCGCCGGAACGGCGAATATCAACGTCGGTGTCGGCGCTGCGGTACCGGCCGCGGTGGCGTTCGCGCCGCTGCCGCCGCGGGTCGTCGCGATCGTGCCGCAATTCCGCGGCTACGACTATTTTCTCTATCGCAACGAGATTGTCGTCGTGCAGCCGCGGACGCGCCGCATCGTCGCCGTCCTGCCGGCCTGACCGCTGCCGGCCGCGCGCTCGGGCTGGGCAGCGGCGCCCGATCGCGGCATAGTCGCCGGCGAGTTTTATAAGCCGGGAGGGACAACCATGCCGCGCAACGTGGCGATCGGCGTCGGGTTGATGGAGTTTCCGTTCTCCGGCGCCGCCGCCTATTGGCGCTGGGTCGATCTGTGCGAGGCGGGCGGCGTCGATTCGATCTGGCAAACCGACCGCCTTGTCAGCCCGGCGCCGTTTCTCGAATGCATGAGCGCGATGGCGGCCCTGGCTGGCCGCACCCGGCGCATCAAGTTCGGCGTCAATGTGCTGTCGCTGGCAATGCGCGACGCCGTGCTGGTGGCACGGCAATGCGCGACCATCGATTTCCTGTCGAATGGCCGGCTGCTGCCGGCCTTCGGCATCGGCAGCCCGCTGGGGCCGGAATGGACCGCCCTCAACCTCGACCCGAAAACCCGCGGTCGCAAGACCGATGAGGGGCTCGAGGTCATCCGCCGGCTGTGGTCCGAGGACAAGGTCGATTTCGACGGCGTGCACTACAAGCTTTCGGGTGCGACGATTGCGCCCAAACCGGTGCAGCCCGATCTCCCGATGTGGATCGGCGGCTCGTCGGATGCCGCGGTGCGGCGCACGGCGCGGTTCGGCACCGGCTGGCAGGCCGGGCCGGAGACGCCGGCGCAGGCCGCCCGGATGGTCGCCGCGATCAAGGCGGCGGCGGCCGAGTTGGGCCGCACGATCGACGACGACCACTACGGGGCCGGCATTCCCTATCGCTTCGGCCGGCCGGACGATTCGGTCATGGCGCCGCTGTTCGAGGCCTACAAGAAACGCACTGGCCGCGACGGGCGCGATTATTTCGCGGTCGGCGATGCCGCGGCGATCGTCGCGCGCGTCGCCGAGTATGTCGATGCCGGCGTCTCGAAATTCATCTTGCGGCCGGCCGCGACGGGCGACGACGAGATCATGCTGCAGACCCGCCGCCTCATCGACGAGGTTTTGCCGCTCGTCGCCGCGCGCTGGCCGAAACCCGCGAAACGCCGCGCCGCAGCGGAGTAAGGCCGATGACGAGTTTTCGTGCCCTCGTGCTGCATGATGAAGGCGGTATGATCGTGCCGCGCCTCGAAACGCTCGACGAAGCGCAGCTGCCGGACGGCGAGGTGACGGTCCGCGTCGAGTATTCGACGCTGAATTACAAAGACGGCATGATCCTCGAAGGGCAGGGGCGCCTGGTGCGGCAATACCCGCACATACCCGGCATCGATTTCGCCGGCACGGTCGAGCATTCGCGATCGCCCGATTTCGCGCCCGGCGATCCGGTCATCCTGACCGGCTGGCGGGTTGGCGAACTGCATTGGGGCGGCTATGCCGGGCGGGCGCGGGTCAAGGCGGCGTGGCTCGTGCACCGGCCGGCGGGGCTGTCGGCGCGCCAGGCAATGGCGATCGGCACCGCCGGCTTCACCGCGATGCTGGCGACGATGGCGCTTGAGCGGCACGGCCTTCGCCCCGGCGACGGCGACGTGCTGGTGACCGGCGCGGCCGGCGGCGTCGGCAGCATCGCCGTCTCGGTGTTGGCGACGCTCGGCTACCGCGTTGCCGCCGCAACCGGCCGGCCGGAATGGCGCGACTATTTGACCGGCCTCGGCGCGGCCGAACTGGTCGAGCGCGCCGCGCTGGCGCAGCAGCCGGCGCGCCCGCTCGACCGCGAGCGCTGGGCCGGCGCCATCGATGCGGTCGGCGGCACGACGCTGGCGACGATCCTGACGCAGCTCAAATACCGCGCCAGCGTCGCCGCGATTGGCTTGGCCGGCGGCAGCGACCTGCCGACCAGCGTCATCCCGTTCCTGTTGCGCGGCATAAATCTGCTCGGCATCGACTCGGTCATGTGCCCGCAGGACGAACGCATCCGCGCCTGGCAGCGGCTCGCCCGCGACCTGCCGACGGATCGCCTCGATCGGATGACCGAGACCGTCGGCCTCGCCGAGGTGCCGGCGCGGGCGGCACGCATCTTGCGGGGCGAGGTGCGCGGCCGCATCGTCATCGACCTCGCCGCCTGATGCCGCCGACAGCTTGCGGCGGGATTTCTTCGCGCCGGCCGGCGTTAGGAAGGCAGCGGCAAAGGTGCGGAAAAATGAGCAGGATTCGCGGCAAGACCCGTCCCCTCGCGCCGGCGGAGCGTGGCAGGATCGTTCAGCGGGTGCTGGTCGAGGGTTGGAGCGTCGCCGAAGCCGCCGCGACATTCGGCATCCCCGAACGGCGGGTCGCCAACTGGGTCGCCGCCTATCGCCGTCACGGCATGGCGAGCCTGCGCGACGAGGGCGCGGTCGACCGGGCGCCGCGTCGCTGGCTGTGGCTGCTGCGCATCACGGGAGCCCGTTTCGCCGCCCGACTGCGCGTCTCTGGCGACGGCAATCCCGCGCGCGCGATCCGGCTGTTACGTCGCGAGGAGACGGCGCATGACGACCGCGACCGGCGCTCGCGCTCGACGTAACGGCTGCCGCGGCGCCGCCGCGGCAGCCGGTACGCTCAAAGGCAGCGGATCGTCCAATTCGTGAAGGTGTCGCCGATATCGTCGGAATAGCCGTCCGGGCTGTTGCGGCGCACGACATCGTCGAGCACGCGGAAACCATTGGGACACAACCGTTCCGCCAGCCGTCGGTTCGGCGCGTCGGAGCCGCCGGGGATGCCGGGGCCGTGGATGACGAAGGTGCGGTTGTCAACACGGTCCGATGCCGGGTTGGCCGTCGCCTGGGTGCAGGCGGCGAGCGCGAGAAGCGCTGTCAGGGCAACATAACGCATCAGATCCCCCCGTCAGGCAATGAACTGCACTCGATGTACCCCGTTTCGGCGAATTGCACCATCCGCGCGCCGAGCAGAATGCAACGGGATCGTCGCAATAAGCCATGGAACATTCCGGAAGCCATGGAACATTCCGGGCGGCTGCCCATATCGAGCAAGAACATAGGAGACGATCTTCGATGATGACCCGCTGCAGGAAGTTCGGCCTTGGCTTGGCGCGATGCGGTGCCGCGCTGTTGCTCCTCGTCGCGGCGGCCGGGTTCGCGCCGCGCGCCGACGCAACGGTCGAGCCTTACCCGGCCGCTACCCCGGGCGCGGTGCCCGCCGGCATGGCGCGCATCTGGATCTATCGCGAATACGCGCCGTACCAATCGCTGGCAACGCCGTATGTGCGGCTCAACGGGGCGATCGTCGGCGTGTCACAGCCGGGGGAAGTCTTCTACCGCGATGTTCCGGCGGGGACTTACACGGTATCGGTCGACAGCCTGGGCATGGATGTCAATCAGTTCACGACGGTAGACCTGGCGCCGGGCCAGCAGGCTTTCGTCAAGGTGCTCGTGTCGGATAGCTGGGACAGCGGCGGCGGCGGCGACCGCGGCGGCTGGGCGCGCCCGACCTTCTACACCTGGCAGATCGCACCGGCGGCGGCCGAAGCCGAAATTTCCCATCTGCCGATTTACAACGGCGGCTGACGGCGGGGCGGCGCATCGCCGGGCCGCAAACGGGCCGCAACGCATTGCCGTCAGGCCCACAAGCGCTTTGTCGCGAGTTCGGCGCCGGCAACCAGCGATTCGAGCTTGGCCCAGGCGATCTGAGCATGAACGCGGCCGCCAAGGCCGCAATCGGTCGATGCGATGACGCGCTCGCGCCCGACCAGGTCGGCGAACTGCACGATGCGATCGGCGACCAGCTCGGGATGCTCGACGACGTTTGTCGCATGGCTGACGACCCCGGGCAGGATCAACCGATCGTCGGGCAATTTGACCTCGCGCCACACCCGCCATTCATGCGCGTGGCGCACGTTGCCGGCCTCGAAGGAGAAGGCGCCGGCTTTGACCGCCAGCATCACATCGACGATGTCGCGCAGCGGGATGTCGGTCGCATGCGGGCCATGCCAGCTGCCCCAGCACAGGTGATAGCGGATGCGTTCCTTTGGCAGCCCGCGCAGCGCGTGGTTCAGCGCTTCGACCCGCAGCATCGTGAACTTCTTGTAGCCGTCGAGCGGCGGCTCGGGGCTGATCATGTCCCAGCCGGTCGCGGTGGCCGGATCGTCGAGTTGGAGGATCAACCCCGCCTCGACAATCGCCTTGTATTCCTCGCGCATGGCCTCGGCGCAGGCGGCGAGGAACTCCTCGTCGCTGTTGTAATAGGCGTTGCCGATGCGGTAGGCGCTGCCGGGCGCGACCGCGGTCATGAACCCCTCGGCGACCCCGGTTGCCGCCAGCGCCGCCTTCAGGTTGGCAATGTCGGCCTGCAGCGCGGCGTGCCCGGTATAGCGCAGCGGCCCGACGCAGACGGGGCCGGTCGCAGGGCGCGGGCCCATCGACACGCCCGATTCGGGATCGCGATAGGCCGCCGCGAAAAGCTGCCGGTCGCGCCGATCGTCCTGGCTCGTCAGCACGATCTCGCCGGGCCGCGAGCGGCGGGGCGTGCGGCCGTAAGGGCCGGGAGCGCCGAACTCGATGCCGCTCCAGCGATCGAACGCATAGTTCCACCACGCGCCGTAATGCACCCGGTGGGTGACCGCCTTGCCGAACTCGCCGTCGTTCGGCACGTCGATGCCGGCCTCCTGCTGGCGTCGCACGACACCGCCGACCGCTTCGCGCAACGCCTGCCGATCCGTTGCCGGCGCGCCCCCGCCGGCGTCGCCGGGATTTGCCGCGATCAGCCTGTCTGGCCGCGGCAGGCTGCCGACATGGCTCGTTAGGACGCGCTCCGTGCTCGCTTGCATTGCTTTTTGCCCTGCTGTCCGATGCGGCCGTGATCTTAGGATGGCGCCCGATGCGCCGTCCATTGCCGCTCGTCGCAGCGGCGCCGACAACGTTGCGGCGCCGGCGCGCCGATGTCATTAAAGGGCCGGCAACCACGTCGGCGAGGGACGGTTGACACTGCTCGATCTTACCCGGCTGGGCGCGGCGCCGCTCCGCCGCGACCCGTTCGATTTTGTTGTCGTCGATTCGTTCCTGCACGAGAACGCGGTCGGCGCCTTGATCGACGATTTTCCGGCGGTTGACGGCGCCGGCAGCTATCCGGTCGGCCGCCTCGCTTGCGGGCCGGCCTTTGCGCAGCTTGTCGCGGAGCTGGAAGCAGCGCCGCTGCGCCGGGCGATCGAGGACAAATTCGCAATCGAACTCGCCGGCCGCCCGACAATGGTTACGGTGCGCGGCTTCAGCGACGGCAATGACGGCCACATCCACACGGACTCGGCGACAAAGCTCATTACGCTGTTGCTTTATCTCAATCCGGTGTGGACCGCCGCCGGCGGCCGGCTGAGATTGCTGCGCGGTGCCGACGACCTTGCCGATTGCATTGCCGAGGTTGCGCCGCTGGCCGGCAGCATGGTGGCCTTTCGCCGCAGCCCGACCTCCTTCCACGGCCATTACCCGCACAGGGGCGAGCGCCGGGTCATCCAGCTGAACTGGGTGACCGATCGCGCCGTCGTGCGCCGCGAACTCGGCCGGCATGCCTGGTCGGCGCGTCTCAAAGCGCTCAACCCGTTCGGCTGATATGGCGCGAGCGGCGCGGAGCGGGTTGGCAAGCGCCAGTGCCGCGGGGTAACGTGCCGCGCCTGTTGGCGAGTTCTGTCATCCCTGAAAGCGGATCTGGAGAGGGCGGGCCGTGACGATGTTGGCGCGATCGGCGGTGCTTGGCGCAGCTGCAGTCCTCTCGACGACAATTCTCGCGCCGGCTGCCGCGCCGGCGCAAACCCTGCCGGCGCAAACCCTGCCGGCCCAGGCCCTGCCGGCGCAAACTGATCTGGCTCAGGCGGTGGCCGCGCCGCCGGCCCCGCCGCCATTGCCGGCGCCCGCGCCCGCGGGTTTTATCGACGAGTTTAAAATTGGCGTCCTCGACCATGATATCGGGTTTTTGACCCATCATGTCGAAAGCGGTCAGGACGTGAATTTGGAGGTGCTGTTCACCTCGCCCTCATTTCTCAGCATCATCGGTTCGCCGCGGCCGCACCTCGGCGCCGACATCAACGACGCCGGCAACACGAGCGATGCCTATTTCGGATTGACGTGGGGCATCAAGCCCTTGCAATTGTTGTACGGCGGCGACGACCGGGTGTTCCTCAACGGCAGTCTCGGCGGCGCCTATCAGGACGGCTATATCGACCAGGCCCCGCCGGGGCGCAAACGCCTCGGCTCGCCGGTGCTGTTCCGCGAGAGCGCCGAACTCGGTTATCAGCTGACCCCGATCGTCAGCATTTCGGCCATTCTCGACCACATCTCGAACGCCAATCTCGGCGCCCACAACGCCGGCATCACCAGCGCCGGCGCGCGGCTCGGCTTCAAGTTCTAGACGACCGCAGCGGGCGGCGCCGAGGCGCGCCGAAAGGCCCGGCGAGCGTGCCGGTGCGGCGCTGATTCACGCCTGAAAATCTACCCCGGCGTCGCGGGCTGCGAGCGCATCGGTGTGATCTCAGGCGACGTGGCGCGTTCGCAACAGTGCGTCGAAAACACCACCAAGCGAAGAAAGGCGGCTTGATCCGCGCATTTCGCGCAATATCATCGCGCGATGAGGAACATCCGTTTCTCGCGCGTCCAACCGCGAATTGCGAAGTTTGGGGGAATGATGAATATAAAACGGATCATCGCCACGACGACGGCGGCCGCCGCCGTGACCGGCGTGATCGCGCTGGCGGCGGGTGCGCCGGCGCGTGCCGACGGTTTGTCGATGTCGCCGCCAACATCGTCGGATGCAGCGACGCCGGCGACGACAGCCGACGAATTGTCGCAATTGCACGCCAATCAGCAGTTGCTGGAGCAGCGGCTCGACCAGCTCGAACAGATCGCC
>Ga0335074_10013151_pt1 | contig 11627 bp, 9 predicted proteins | sample Lox_Sample_23_FD_206715 | JGI IMG/M metagenome (GOLD analysis project Ga0335074, IMG submission 206715) | Soil microbial communities from Loxahatchee National Wildlife Refuge, Florida, United States - Lox_Sample_2.3 | ecosystem: Environmental > Terrestrial > Soil > Wetlands | place: USA: Florida...
TACCCCTCCGCGGTCACGCTCGGCCGCGGGCGCGAAACGCCAGCGCGGCGCGTCCGGGTCCACCCGCAAGACGGGCGCCAAACCCAGAGGCGGCTCACGCCCCAGCGGCCGGCGCTACCAGAAGCAACAGCCGCCGCCGACCAATCCGGTAGTGATTCTGGTCGTCTGGGCAGCCCACGTCATCGCCGCGCTGTGGATGGGGCTGGCCCACGCGGTCGGGGCCACCATCCGCACGATCGGCCGGAACACAAGGGAACTCGACCCGGCTCACCGCAGGGACGGAGTTGGGCTGGCATCGCTCGGCCTTGCGATCGTCACCGCCGCTGTCACCTGGTTCAATCCGGGCAATACGGTAACCCGCGGGCTGTCCGACTTCGTCCGCGGCGGGCTCGGCCTGGCCGCCCCGGCGGCACCGGTCCTGCTGGCGCTGCTGGCCTGGCGCTACCTGCGGCACCCGGACAGGAACAAGGCCACGGCCCGGATTGTCACCGGGTGGACGGCGCTGATCGTCGGCGGGCTCGGCCTGGTGCACATCGCCCATGGAACGCCGAGGCCCGCGGACGGCGCTCCCGCGATGCGGGCGGCCGGTGGCCTCATCGGCTACGTGGCGTCGGCGCCACTGGTCGCAGCCGTGACACCGTGGGTAGCGATCCCGCTGCTTATGCTGGTCACCGGGTTCGGCCTGCTGGTGATCACCGGGACGCCGTTGCACCGCGTCCCTGGCCGGCTTGCTGAGCTGCACGGCTTCGTCCGCCACGGTGAGGCTGAGGACGAGGCGGAGGCCGATGACGCCAGCGAGGCCGACGGCACCCGCCGCGTCCTGGGCGGGAGCGGGCGCAAGCGGCAGGCCGCGATCGAGGCGGGCGAGCACGAGCGGCCGTATGACACGCCACTGCTCGGCGGGACGGTACCCAAGGGTGCGGCCGGCGGCAAGGGAGCCGGGGCTGTGCGGCCGGGTGCCACCGGGGATGACGACGCTAGAGACGACAAGGCGCTGAATGAGGCGCTGGCGTTCGGTCAGCCCGCCACCGGGACCCCCCCGCTGCTGCCGGCCGGTCACGACGCGCCATGGCAGGATCCGTGGGTCGACGGCGAGGACGATGCCGGGACGCCGGACGGGAAGCCAGGCCGGCCAGCAGAGTCAGGACAGCCGGGTGACGGGACCCAGCGGCTGAAGAAGCCCGAGCAGCTCACGTTGTCCGCGGCCAGCGACGCCAGCTACACCCTCCCGCCCGCCGCGCTGCTGCGGCCGGGCACGGCGCCGAAGACCCGCACCCGCGCCAACGACATCATGGTCGACGCGCTGTCCGAGGTACTCGATCAGTTCGAGGTGGACGCACAGGTGACCGGGTTCACCCGCGGTCCGACAGTGACCCGGTACGAGATCGAGCTCGCGCCGGCCGTCAAGGTGGAACGGGTCACCGCGCTGTCGAAGAACATCGCCTACGCGGTGAAGAGCGCGGATGTCCGGATCCTGTCGCCGATCCCGGGCAAGTCGGCGATAGGGGTGGAGATCCCCAACACCGACAGGGAAACCGTCAGCCTGGGTGACGTCCTGCGTTCCCCGGTCGCCACCGCTGAACACCACCCGATGGTCGTCGGCCTGGGCAAGAACGTCGAAGGCGTGCATGTCATCGCCAACATCGCGAAGATGCCCCACATGCTGATCGCCGGGGCTACCGGAAGCGGCAAATCCGTGTGCCTGAACGGGCTGATCACGTCAATCCTGGTGCGGGCCACGCCGGACGAGGTGCGGATGATCCTCATCGACCCCAAGCGGGTCGAGCTGGCCGCGTACCAGGGGATCCCGCACTTGATCACGCCGATCATCACCAACCCCAAGCGGGCCGCTGACGCACTGCAGTGGGTCGTCGGGGAGATGGACCGCCGCTACGACGACCTGGCCGCGAGCGGGTTCCGGCACGTGGACGACTTCAACAAGGCGGTGCGCTCCGGGAAGGTGTTGGCCCCGCCCGGCAGCGAGCGCAAGTACGTGCCCTACCCGTACCTGCTGGTGATCGTGGACGAGCTGGCCGACCTGATGATGATTGCTCCGCGCGACGTGGAGGACTCCGTGGTGCGGATCACCCAGCTGGCCCGTGCGGCCGGGATCCACCTGGTGCTCGCGACCCAGCGGCCGAGCGTGGACATCGTGACCGGGCTGATCAAGGCCAATGTCCCGTCCCGGCTCGCGTTCGCCACCTCCAGCCTGACCGACAGCAGGGTGATCCTCGACCAGCCTGGTGCCGAGAAGCTCGTGGGCCAGGGCGACGCCCTGTTCCTGCCGATGGGCGCCAGCAAGCCACTGCGGCTGCAGAACGCGTTCGTCACCGAGAAAGAGATCCGCGACGTCGTCGCGCACTGCCTGAAGCAGGCGGAGCCTGCCTACCGTGACGACGTAGCCGTGCCTGAGGGCCGCCAGCGTGAGATCGACGCCGACGTCGGTGACGACCTGGAATATCTGCTGCAGGCGGCCGAGCTTGTGGTGAACACCCAGTTCGGCTCGACCTCGATGCTGCAGCGCAAGCTCCGGGTGGGCTTCGCCAAAGCGGGGCGGCTGATGGACCTGCTGGAAAGCCGGGGCGTGGTCGGGCCGAGCGAGGGCTCGAAAGCAAGGGATGTGCTGGTCAAGCCCGATGATCTGGCTGAATTGCTCGCCTCGCTGCGTGGCGGCAGCAGCGGTTCCTGACGGGTCCTCGGCCTGAGTTCGCGTGCTGCCTGGCTGGCCAGCGGGGTTAGCGTTCAGGATTCTGGGCACTGAATTGCCCGTCGGCGTGAAGTCGTTGACGGTCTGCGGACGTTGGATACTTGTGCTGCCGCCACAATGGGCCGGCTCCCGTTGACCAGACAGCAGATGTCTACACTTGGTGACCGTTCCCTCACGGAGGGAATATAAAGAGAACCGACGGCTGTCACCGCACCCCGAGGCGTCGACGGGCGGCGCAGAGGACCTACCAGTGGGGAGGCGTGGCGTGAGCATCGGTGACACCCTGGCTGAGGCACGTCGCCAGGCGGATCTCACCGTTACGCAGGTCAGCCAGCGGACCTGCATCCGGGAGACGATAATCCGGGGGATCGAGCGCGGCGATTACTCCGCGTGCGGGGGAGACTTCTACGCCAGGGGACACATCCGGAGCATCGCGCGGGCCGTGGGCGTGGACCCGGAGCCACTGGTCCGCGAGTACGACCACACTCAGGGCGCTCCGCAGGCGATATCAGCGGCTGACGTTTTCGAGCCCGCTACACCCATCAAGATCAAGGAACGGCGCAGGCCGAACTGGAGCGTGGTCATGGCCATTGCCCTGGCCGCGATTATCGGGTTCGTCATCTACCACGAGGTGTCCAAACCGGGCCCGCCGCCGCACAACAATCCAGCGGCGTCAGCGGCCGGCGTGTCGCACCCGTCGTCGAGCCCGCACACGGCCACAGGCAAGGCGAGTGCCGTGGCCACGCCGAGCAAGCCAGCCGCCACGCCCGCATCGCAGCCGTACGCGAATGAAGTAGTGATCAGCCTTACGGCGAATCAGGCCTGCTGGGTCCAGCTCACGACAGCATCAGGAGCCCAGGTGTACGCGGGTGTCGTCAGCGCAGGCAACTCGATGCACTGGACGGAGAGGCAGGCGGTGAGCCTGCGGCTCGGCAACCCAGGCGGGGTCTCGCTGACCGTCAACGGCAGAAGCCAGACCGCCGGCACCAGCCACCAGCCTGTCACGCTCAGCCTCGGGCCCGGGCAGAACTCGCAGAGCTGAGTTTGCCTTGCGCCTCCGGGGCGCTGTACCCGTTGTCCTTCCCTCGGTCGCTCGAAGCCTTCGGCTTCTCGCTCCTCAGTACAGGACAACGGCGCGTCCCTTTGGCGCGGGGTTGGCGCGGGTGCTCCGGTGCCGCCACACTGGGGAACCTGCCGTAGTCTGCCGGTGTGCCGTCGACCCAGCCAGTACCGCCCATGCCGCAGCGCAAGGTGAGCATGATCACGCTCGGCTGCGCGCGGAACGAGGTCGACTCCGAGGAGCTGGCAGCCCGGCTCGAGGCCGCCGGCTGGACGCTGTGTGATGACGACGCTGACGTGGTCCTCGTCAACACCTGCGGCTTTATCGAGACGGCCAAGCAGGACTCAATCGAGGAACTGCTCAGCGCGGGCTCGGACGGCGCGAAGGTGGTCGCGGCCGGCTGCATGGCCGAGCGGTACGGAGCGGACCTGGCCGAGGCGCTGCCGGAGGCTCAGGTCATCAGCTTCGATGACTACCAGGACATAGCAGCCCGGCTCGACGCGGTGCTGGCCGGGCAGCGGTGGCCAGCGCACAAGCCGGGCGACCGCCGCCGGCTGCTCCCGGTCACGCCGGTGACGCGGCAGGCGGCTGCCGAGCGCGGCCGGCTGCCCGGTCACGGGACCGTCCTGCCGGACCTGCCGTCGGGAGTCGCGCCAGCGTCCGGGCCGCGGGTGATGCGGCGCAGGCTCGGCGACAGTGTCGTGGCGCCGCTGAAGATCGCGTCGGGCTGCGACCGCCGGTGCAGTTTCTGCGCGATACCCGCGTTCCGCGGTGCGTTCGTGTCCCGCGCCCCGGAGGAGCTTGTCGCCGAGGCTGGCTGGCTCGCCGGCCAGGGCGTCCGGGAGCTGTTCCTGGTCAGCGAGAACTCCACGTCGTACGGCAAGGACCTGGGGAACCTGAGCCTGCTGGAATCGGTGCTGCCCGAGCTGGCCGCTGTGCCGGGCATTGAGCGGGTGCGGGTGAGCTATTTGCAGCCCGCGGAGATGCGGCCGGGCCTGATCGGCGTGATGGCGTCCACCCCCGGGGTAGCTCCGTACTTCGACCTGTCCTTCCAGCACGCCAGCGGCAGCGTGCTGCGCCGGATGCGCCGTTTTGGCGACCGGCAGCGGTTCGGCGCGCTGCTGGACCAGATCCGGCAGGCCTGCCCGGAGGCTGGTGTCCGGTCCAACTTCATCGTCGGCTTCCCGGGGGAGACCGACCAGGATGTCACTGAGCTGCACGACTTCCTGGCCGAAGCCCGTCTCGACGCGATCGGGATCTTCGGGTACTCCGACGAGGAGGGAACCGAGGCGGCGACGCTGCCGGGGAAGCTTCCGGCCGACGAGATCGCCCGGCGCGTCGAGGACCTCGCTGACCTCGCTGAGGAACTCATGGCGCAGCGCGGTGCCGAGCGCAGCGGCGAGGTGGTGGATGTCCTCATCGAGGAGCCGCTGGGCGGCGGGCGCTACAGCGGCCGGGCCGCGCACCAGGCTCCTGAGGTCGACGGGACCACGGAGGTACGCTCCCGCGGCGATCTCGCCGCCGGCCAGATGGTCCGGGCCACGGTGACCGGCGCTGAGGGCGCCGACCTGCTGGCGGACGTCGCTAGCCTGACTGGGGCGCCGCTTGCGAGAGGCGCGGAACGCGGTGAGCCGGCCTGACGCCGGCGCGGCCGGCGGGCATGACCTCCGGGTAGGCACCGCCGCCACGGCGCCGGGGCTTGTGAACATCGCGAACGGGCTGACGGTGCTGCGGCTGTGCCTGGTGCCGGTGTTCGTCGCGGCGCTGCTTGCCGGGGGCACTGGCTGGCGGATAGCGGCCTGTGTCACGTTCGGTGTCGCGTCGCTGACCGACCTCCTCGACGGGGAACTGGCCCGCCGCCGGAGCCTGATCACCGATTTCGGCAAGATCGCGGATCCGATCGCCGACAAGGCCCTCACCGGCGCCGCGCTGATCACTCTGTCCGGGCTCGGCGAGCTGCCGTGGTGGGTCACGGGCGTGATCATGTTCCGCGAGCTGGCAGTTACCGGCCTGCGGTTCTGGGTCATCACCCGCGGCGTGATCGCAGCCAGCCGCGGCGGCAAGGTCAAGACCATGCTCCTTGTGATCGCGATAGCGCTGTACATCCTCCCGGGCCCGTTCGATGTGGCCCGTCGGCTCGTGATGGCGGCAGCGCTCGTGGTGACCGTCGTGACTGGCGTGGACTACGTGGTCCGGGCGGCGCGGCTGCGACGCGCTGTGCCCGGCGGCCGCGGGGGCCTCAGTGGTCACAGCGGGAAGGGAAGGAGATGACGGGGCGCCGGGAAGAGGCAGTCCCGCAGGCGCCGCCACAGGACCGCAGCCACGAGCTTGCGGCCGAGATCATCGGGCTGCTGGTCACGCGGGGCGGGACTGTCGCCGTCGCCGAGTCGCTCACCGGCGGCTTGCTGGCCGGGGCGCTGACCAGTATCCCGGGTGCGTCCGCGGCATTCCGCGGCGGTGTGGTCGCCTACGCGACGGACCTGAAGAGCTCGCTGCTCGGGGTCCCCCCGGAATTGCTTGAACGCCACGGCGCGGTCCATCGCGCCGTGGCCGAGGCGATGGCAGCGGGGGCGCGGCGGCGCATGGCGGCCTCGGTGGGCGCAGCCACGACCGGCGTGGCCGGCCCTGACCCAGCGGACGGCCAGCCAGTGGGAACCGTCCACATAGCTGTCGCCTCGGCCGCGACCACGCGGGCCCGAGCGCTCAGGCTCACCGGCGACCGGCAGCAGATCCGCAGCGCGACCGTTGAGCAGGCTCTCGACCTCCTGGTAGCCGTCCTGCGGGAAGACGAGATACGATTACATCGTTACATCGGAGAACACGCTGCTGTGCCCTCTCCCGCATGGTCAGTGCGGGCGGGTACGGTGGAGGCGTCGGCGGAACGTCCTCGGAAGGGAGGCGACGATGGTCCTGCTTCGTCACTTGCTCGGTGACGCGCTGCGGCGGCTGCGCCTGCGGCAGGGTCGCACCCTCCGCGAGGTCTCCGCTGCTGCGCGAGTCTCCCTTGGATACCTGTCCGAGGTCGAGCGCGGTCAGAAGGAGGCATCCTCCGAGCTGCTCGCCTCTATCTGCGGGGCGCTGGGCGCGCCCCTGTCGCAGGTGCTGAGGGAAGTGTCGGACAGCTTCGCCCTGGCTGAGCTGCAGAACGAGCCGATGTTCACTGGGGTCAGGGAACTCACGCCGGCAGTGGCCAGGATGCGGCAGTCAGATGGCAAGGTCGAGCAGCTTGAGCTGACCCCGGCGGCCGGCCGGAAGGCAGCGGTGCGCCGCACCGCGGAGTTCTCGGTTCCGTCAAGCCAGCAGCCTGAATTCGAGCAGGTAACGCGGGGCATCAACGACATCAAGGACATGGTGCCGGTCTAGTCCGACCTCCAGGAAGTCAAGGGCAAGCGCAGCATCCTGTTGGTCACCACCTGATGAGCCTCGCAGCGGCGGCCGTCTCGGCCTTGCCGTCGCGTCGGCCGTAGCTTGCATGCCCACTTGCCCTTGAGTTCCTTGGTGACGCGCATGTGGTGCCACGCGATGAGCCGGCAGGGTAGGTGAGGTGCCTGGTGCACCTTCGGCAGTTAAGAACGCACCGATAGTCCGCCTGCGGCCCAATGCCGCTTAGGCGCTTCGATCATGGCAAAACAACCTGCGGGTTTAACCTAGCGATCAGCCAGGGGCCAGCTCGGTGACCGGTACCGGCTACGCACAGCCGTGCTGCCGATTCCGGTCACCGGCAGACACCCTTACTGTGGAGAGTTTTTCGATACTATCGCCGAAAACACTCCGACTTGAGTCGGCAGTCCGCGGTAAACGGGTTCCGGTGAGGCCGTATCCAGCCACCGCGCCAGCCGGAAAGCAGGCCAGCACCCGCACTTGATACAGCCTCACCCAACCCCTTTTGCGCCTGAGCCAGAACCCGCCGATGCTCCTGAGCTATCACCGCCCCGGCAGGACCCGGGTCTGCAGGACCATGACGGCCCGGCTACCTGGAGAGAACAGCGGCGCACCCCCGCCGAAAATAAAGATCAACTTTGAGCTAAGAGTGGCATTGGTCTGTGGCCGGACTATCAGTACATTCTTGTTCATCCACGACCTGGATAAGGGTGCGGTCGCAGTCCGGTTCTGGCTCCGGCCGAGCCCGGTCAGAAGATCGTTTGCTTCGGGATGGCTAGGCCCAGGCTCGGGGGTCGTCGGCGAGCCGCATCACGCTGTCGGGGAGCTGCCCGGTCACGATGTGCTCAAGGGTTACGTCTTCCAGGATCGCCCGCTCGTTAGCCCGCAGCGCGATCCAGACCGTCTGCAGCGGCTCAGCCGCCCCGATGTAGCCAAGGTTCTCTGGCCGCTCGCCGCGGACGCCGACGAGGGGTCCGTCGATCGCGCGGATGATGTCGGCCAGTGATATGTCCGACGCGGGCTTGGCCAGCCAGAACCCGCCGTCCGGGCCGCGCTGGCTGCGAACGAGCCCGCCCCGGCGGAGCTGGGTGAGGATGGCTTCGAGGAACTTCCCCGGGATGCCCTGGGTCTTGGCCAGCCTGTCGGCGGTGACGTGGCCGCTGGCGCTGGCAGCCGCGAGTTCGATGGCGGCGCGCAGCGCATAGTCGGCGCGTGCGGACAAACGCATGTCAAGCATTATGCAGCCAACAGACGGATGACCGGTGCAGGAGCCCGGGTCAGGACTGGGCGACCAGGCCGCTCCGGGCCGTTCCCGGCCGTTTTCGGACAGCCGGTCGCTATTGCCCCGGCGTAGCGTTTTTGCCGGTCAGGTCGGCCGCGTACTGGCGCAGAACCCGCTGATAAACGGCGATATCGTCGTCGGCTGTGCGTTCCAGCCAAAGGACGACCAGCCGCGCTACGGCCTCGTCGGACCGCCCAGCGCTGGTGAGTGCAAGGGCGAGAAAAAGCGCCGCCGCGTCGCGCCCGGGGAACTTCCGCTCGGCGTCCGCCAGAACCGACACAGCCTCGTCATAACGCCCGAGGTTCCGGAGCGTGCTCCCGTACTGGATCATGCCCCGGCGGAGGTCGTCACCAGCAAGACCGGCCGCGAAGGCCTGTTCGTAGACCGGTGCGGCCTCGGCCTCACGGTCGGCGAAATCCAGCGCGCCGGCGTACTCGGCTAGAGCGCGGGCGTCCGCCGGGTGCTTCCGGAGCAGGTCACGGAAGTAGCCGACCGTGGGCTCAGGGTCATCGGGGTTAGCTGCCGCCCAGCCGGCCTGGATCGCGTCACTGTCGGCGTCCCAGATCTCTGCAGGCTCCTGCTTAGTCACGACCGAGCACCCTACTCTGAACCATGGATGAACTCCCCTCTCTGGTCACGCATGCCCAGGACCTTGCCCGCGAGCTGGGCTTCCCGCTGACCCGTGAGGAAGCAGAACCCGGCAGTGCCTCAGCGTCCCTGCCGGGTGTCGGCCGCTTCCTGGCCGTGCTCGCAGCCGGGTGCAGCGGCGGGCTGATCGGTGAACTCGGGACGGGCGCGGGCATCGGCACTGCGTGGATGGCCAGCTTCATGCCGGACGACTGCACGCTGATCACCGCGGAGATCGACGAGCGCCTGGCCGTCGCCGTGCGCGGTTTGCTGGACGGCGACCCCGGAATAGCTGGCCGCGTCGAGGTGATCACCGGGGACGCGCTCAGCACCATGACCGGCAGGGGACAGTTCGATCTGCTGTTCGCCGACAGCGGCGTGCGCGATCAGGCTGACTTCGGCGCACTGGTCAGCGTGCTGCGGGTCGGCGGCCGGCTCGTGATGGACGATGTAACCCCGGTGCTGGCGCTGCCGGCGCCATCCCCGCTGCGGGTGAGCGATCCCAAGCGGCAGCTCTTCCATGGCGAGCCCAGGCTGGCCTGGACGGAGGTGGTCCTCCCCGAACGGTTTGGTAGAGCCAGGTCCGCATGTCCGGGTCGCCAAGGTCGAAGGTGTGCCCGGGGCAGCTCCAGAACAGCCACAGTGGGAGCTCGACCGAGCCCTCTGTGGGCCCGTGCAGGTCATCCAGGCTATGGCTGATTACTGCCTGGCGTCCTGGGCGCGACTGGCGCTCAGCCAGGAGCGGAACGCGATCCGCGATGGCCACGCCCAGATCATACATCGTCCTCTAGCGCCGCGTCGAATACAGGATCGATAGCTCTCATCGTTGGCGCTGTCTGGCGCGGGGGCGTCGGTGACAGCGCCCGGGACCGGCCCCGAGCGCCCGAAGCCAGGTCATGGGTCTGTCGGTGGCGCCCATCTCGGAGCATGATGCTGAATACGGCAGGTAGCAAGCCGCCAGGGAGGCATCGTGGCCAATCTGATCTCTGTGTTCGACCGGGTGACGTCGGACCGTGCCGGCCACCCGGCAGTGCGCATGGACGACCTGGTGCTGGATTACTCCCAGCTGCGGGAAGCGGCCGGCCGGGTGGTGTCGCTGCTGTCCACCCTCGGCGTGGTGCCGGGGGACCGGGTCGGCATCATGTTGCCGAACGTGCCGGCGTTCCCCATCGCGTTCTACGGTGCCCTCGCTTCCGGGGCTGTCGTGGTGCCGATGAACCCGTTGCTCAAGAGCCGGGAAGTCAGCTTCTACCTGGGCAACTCCGGCGCGAAGGTGCTGTTCGCCTGGCATGCAGCAGCCGAAGAGGCAGCTAAGGGAGCTGCGGCCACAGGCACCGCCGTGGTCACCGTCGAAGATCCCGACATGTCGTCGGTGCTGGCCGGGCTGCTCGCTGTGCACGTGCGGGCCGACCGGGCCGACGACGATGACGCCGTCATCCTCTATACCTCGGGGACAACCGGCCAGCCCAAGGGCGCCCAGCTGACTCACGCGAACCTGGCCAGGAACGCCGAGCTGACCGTCGAGACCTTGCTCGGCACGACTCCCGATGACGTCGTCATGGGATGCCTGCCGCTGTTCCACGTCTTCGGCCTCACCTGCGGCCTGAACGCGACCATCGCCGGGGGCGGCACCCTGACGCTGCTGCCCAGGTTCGACCCGGGAAAAGCCCTCAGCATCATCGCCAGGGACCGGGTGACGGTGTTCGAGGGTGTGCCCACGATGTACGCGGCGATGCTGCACCACCCCGACAGCGCGACAGCCGACGTCACGTCGCTGCGCATCTGCGTCTCGGGTGGCGCCGCTATGCCGGTGGAAATCCTGCACAGCTTCGAGAAGACCTTCGGCTGCATGATCCTGGAAGGGTACGGACTGTCCGAAACGTCACCGGTGGCCTCGTTCAATCACCCGAATATGGAGCGGAAACCCGGGTCGATCGGCACGCCGGTACGAGGCGTGGAGATGCGCCTCGTCGGCCCCGACGGGGCCGACGTCCCGCCGGGCGACGTCGGCGAGATCGCCATCCGCGGGCACAACGTGATGAAGGGCTACTGGGGCAAGCCCGAGGCGACAGCCGAGGCGATCCCTGACGGCTGGTTCCGCTCCGGTGACCTGGCCCGGGTCGACGAGGACGGCTACTACTTCATCGTGGACCGCAAGAAAGAGCTGATCATCCGCGGCGGCTACAACGTGTACCCACGCGAGATCGAGGAGGTTCTTTACGAGCACCCGGCGGTCGCCGAGGCGGCCGTGGTCGGGCTGGCCCACAGCGAGCTCGGCGAGGAGGTCGGCGCCGCTGTCGCGCTCAAGCCGGGGGCGACTGCCACGCCGGAAGAACTGCGGGACTACGTGAAACAGCGGGTCGCGGCCTACAAGTACCCGCGGGAGGTCTGGCTCGTGGACGAACTGCCCAAGGGCCCGACCGGCAAGATCCTCCGGCGCGAGGTCCGCCGGCCGGCCAGCCCGGACACGGGGCGATGAACGCCGAGGCCGACAGCTTCGAGGCTCCCATGTCTGAGGCCACAGACGCCGCTAGCGCGCTGGACCTGCTGCTGGCCGATGCGGCCCTCGG
>Ga0335074_10013153_pt1 | contig 11627 bp, 8 predicted proteins | sample Lox_Sample_23_FD_206715 | JGI IMG/M metagenome (GOLD analysis project Ga0335074, IMG submission 206715) | Soil microbial communities from Loxahatchee National Wildlife Refuge, Florida, United States - Lox_Sample_2.3 | ecosystem: Environmental > Terrestrial > Soil > Wetlands | place: USA: Florida...
CCATCATCGCGTTGAACATGTCGAAGCCCTCCCGCTGGTACTCGACCAGCGGGTCGCGCTGCGCCATCGCGCGCAGGCCGATGCCCTCGCGGAGGTAGTCCATCTCGTACAGGTGCTCGCGCCACTTACGGTCGAGGACCGACAGCACCACCCGGCGCTCGATCTCCCGCATCAGGTCCGGCGTCAGCTCCTGCTCGCGCCGGTCGTAGGCGGTGTGCGCGTCCTCGGTGACCATCTCCGTGATCAGGTCGGCGGTGATATTGGCCTTGTCCCCGCCGGCCTCCTCGATCACCTCGTCGATCCGCAGCGTGATCGGGTAGAGCTGCTTGAACGCGCGCCACAGCTTCTCCAGGTCCCATTCCTCCGGGTACCCGTCGCTGGTCGCCCCCGCCACGTACGACGCGACCACCTCGTCGATCATCGAGCGGATCTGCTCGTGCAGGTCGGCGCCCTCGAGCACCCGGCGCCGCTCGCCGTAGATGACCTTGCGCTGCCTGTTGAGCACGTCGTCGTACTTCAGAACGTCCTTGCGGATCTCGAAGTTCTGCTGCTCGACCTGGGTCTGCGCGGACCTGATCGCGCGGGATACCACCTTGTTCTCGACCGGGACGTCCGCCGGGATGCTCAGCCGGTCCATGATCGCCGCGACCCGGTCGGAGTTGAACATCCGCATCAGGTCGTCTTGCAGCGACAGGTAGAACCGCGACAAGCCCGGGTCGCCCTGGCGGCCCGACCGGCCGCGGAGCTGGTTGTCGATCCGCCGCGACTCGTGCCGTTCGGTACCGAGGACGTAGAGTCCGCCGGCGTCCACCACCTGCGTGTGCTCGGCGGCCACCGCGGCCTTGGCCTTGGCCACCGCCTCCGGCCAGGCGGCCTCGTAGTCTTCAGGGGTGTCGACCGGCGACAGCCCGCGCTGGTGCAGCTCGACGTCCGCGATGAACTCGGGGTTGCCGCCGAGCATGATGTCGGTGCCGCGGCCGGCCATGTTGGTCGCGACCGTGACCGCGCCCAGCCGCCCGGACTGGGCGACGATCATGGCCTCCTGCTCGTGGTACTTCGCGTTCAGCACGTGGTGCGGGATGCCGCGCCGCTTGAGCCGGGCCGACACGATCTCGGACTTCTCGACGCTCACCGTGCCGACCAGCACCGGCTGCCCGGCGTGGTGCCGGTCGGCGATGTCCTCCACGACGGCATCGAACTTGGCGTCCGCCGTCTGGTAGATGACGTCGGTCTCGTCGGCACGGATCATCGGCTTGTTGGTCGGGATCGGGACGACGCCCAGCTTGTAGATCGAGAAGAACTCGTTGGCCTCCGTCATGGCCGTGCCGGTCATGCCCGCGAGCTTGTCGTACATCCGGAAGTAGTTCTGCAGCGTGATCGTCGCGAACGTCTGGTTCTCGTCCTTGATCTGCACGCTTTCCTTGGCCTCGATGGCCTGGTGCATGCCCTCGTTGTACCGGCGGCCGTGCAGGATGCGGCCGGTGAACTCGTCGACGATCAGGACCTCGCCGTTCATCACGACGTAGTCCTTGTCCTTCTTGAACAGCTCCTTGGCCTTGAGCGAGTTGTTCAGGAAGCTGACGAGCGGCGTGTTGACCGGGTCGTAGAGGTTGTCGATGCCGAGCCAGTCCTCGACCTTCTCGACGCCCGATTCCAGGATGCCGACGGTCCGCTTCTTCTCGTCAACCTCGTAGTCGCCCTCGCCGTCCTCGCCGCGCCGCAGCCGGGGCGCGATCTTGGCGAACTCGACGTACCACCGGGAGTTCTGCTCGGCGGGCCCGCTGATGATCAGCGGGGTCCGCGCCTCGTCGACGAGGATCGAGTCAACCTCGTCGACGATCGCGTAGTTGTGGCCGCGCTGCACGGTCTCCTCGAGCGTCCATGACATGTTGTCGCGCAGGTAGTCGAAGCCGAACTCATTGTTCGTCCCGTAGGTCACGTCCGCGTTGTACGCGCGCTTGCGGTCCTCCGGCGTCATCTCGGCGAGGATGACGCCCACCTCGAGGCCGAGGAACCTGTGCACCCGGCCCATCCACTCGGAGTCGCGCTTGGCCAGGTAGTCGTTGGTGGTGACGATGTGCACGCCCTGGCCGGCCAGCGCGTTCAGGTACGCGGGAAAGACACCGGTCAGCGTCTTGCCTTCACCGGTCCGCATCTCCGCGATGTTGCCCATGTGCAGGGCCGCGGCGCCCATCAGCTGCACGTCGAAGGCCCGCTGGCCCAGCGTGCGCCGCGCCGCCTCGCGAACGGCGGCGAACGCCTCGGGGAGCAGGTCGTCGAGCGACTCCCCGTCGGCATAGCGCTGCCGGAACTCGTCAGTCATCGCGCGGAGCTCAGCGTCGCTCATCGCGACAAAGTCGTCCTCGACAGAGTTGATCTGTTCGCTGATCCGCTTGAGTTGACGCAGGATCTTGCCTTCGCCCGCGCGAAGGATGCTATCTAGGACTGCTGGCACTGTCGTGGTGCTCCTTGCGGATTGGCCTGGAGGGGCCGGCTGCCGCCTCTCCACACCCTTAGGGTATTTTTCTTGCCAGGCTCAGCATAGGCGTTCGAGGAGGGGTCGTGACCGAGCAGGCTTCAGGCGCCGTAGCGGAAACGGGCAGCGGCCAGTCCCTGGCGCCCGGTGCCGACCAAGCCTCGGGGCACGGCGAGCATCTCGAGCACAACCCGGGCAGTCCCATGTCCTGGGTGGCTGTCGCGGTCATCACCGTCGGATTCATCGTGGGCGGCATCGCGCTGGTCCCGCACCCCACCTGGTGGGCGTTCTGGCTCGGTGTGGGCATCGCGCTCGTCGGCTGCGTCATGACGCTGTTCGCTAAGACCTTCACCACCGACTGGTATTAGGCCGGATTGTCGTACCCCGCCGCTAGAGTCGGTGGGGTGGGAGAGAATGCCGCGTCCGTTCTGGATGAACAGCAAAGCCCAGCTACGGAGACGCGGCAGCTAACCGCGGACGAGGCGCGGCGGCTCACCCTTTACGCGCAGGGGTTTCTCGGCGGCGTGCGGCGGGGCGGCGTCGCGGGGATGCTGCACCGGGTGGGAGCGGTGCAGCTCGACACCATCAGCGTGCTAGCGCGATCCCACGAGCTGGTCGCGTACGCGCGCCTCGGCCCGGTCGGGCGGGACGCGGTGGAGACCGCGTACTGGCCGGCGAAGAAGCCGACGACGTTCGAGTACTGGGCGCACGCGGCCTGCGTACTGCCGCTCGAGCTCTGGCCGTACTACGCGTGGCGGCGGCGCGCGATCGCGGCGCGCGGCCAGCGGTGGCACAAGGTCTCCGAGGACGTCTGCGAGGAGGTGCTCGCGCGACTGCGGAGCGAGGGGCCGCTGACCGCCACCCAGCTCGGCGGGGCCAAGGGCGGCGGACCGTGGTGGGACTGGTCAGAGGTGAAGATCGCCGCCGAGTGGCTGCTCGACACGGGGCGGGCGGTCTGCGTGCGGCGCACGGGCTGGCGGCGCGTCTACGACCTGCCCGAGCGCGCCATCCCCGCGCCACTGCTCGAGCTGGCGCCGGACGACGGCGAGTGTGTCTCCTACCTCGTCGGCGTGACCACCCGCGCTCTCGGCGTGGCCACGGCCGCTGACCTGGCCGAATACCAGCGACTCAGCCAGCAGACGCGCACCGCGCACAGCGTCGACGACTCCGCGGCGGCGGCCGGGCTGACCCCGGTCACGATCCCGGCCGCCACCAGCGCGCGGCCGCTTCGCGGCTGGGCCGACCCCGCGGCGCTGGCCTGGCTCGACGCGGGCGGGCGCGGCAGGCACCGCACCACGCTGCTGTCCCCGTTCGACTCGCTGATCTGGGACCGGAAGCGGACGCTGCGGATGTTCGGCTACCGCCACGCGCTCGAGGCGTACGTGCCGAAGGAAAAGCGCGTGCACGGCTATTACACGATGCCGCTGCTGGCCGGCGGCCAGATCGTGGGCCGGGTGGACCCGGCTCGCGACGGCAAGACACTGCTCGCCAGGCAGGTGACTCTCGACAAGCCTGCCGCCGTCGCGCCCATGGCCCGGGCGCTCGCCGAAGCCGCTCAGTGGGTGGGTTGCGACACCGTCCATCCCGAACGTGTGTCGCCTTCTCACCTGGCTCAGCCGCTTGTGGCGGCGCTGCGGACCGAAGGGTTCTAGCTGATCTCGATCAGCTTTTCCCGCACCGCGATCATCACGGCTTCCATCCGGGAATGGATCTGCAGTTTCTCCAGGATGTTCCGCACGTGGTTCTTCACCGTGTTCTCGGAGATGAACAGCTCCTTGGCGATGTCGCGGTTGTTCATGCCGCGGGCCACCAGCCGGAGCACCTCCATCTCGCGCTCGGTGAGCTTCGGCGCGGGGGCGTGCTTAGCCGGTTCCTCTTCGGCGTCGCGGCGGGCGAGCGTGGCGAACTCGGTGAGCAGCTTGCCGGCCATCGACGGGTTGATGAGCGACTGGCCGTCGTGCACGGCACGGACCGCATCGGCCACCTCGTCGAGCGGGATGTCCTTGAGCAGGTAGCCGCTCGCCCCGGCCCGGATCGCCTCGAAGAGGTCCTCCTCCTCGTCGCTGATCGTGAGGATCACGATCTTGGCGGAAGGCGCGACTTCCTTCATCTGCCTGGCGGCCTCGATACCGGTGGTCTTCGGCATCCGGATGTCCATCAGCACCACGTCGGGCACCGTCTCGCTGGCGAGTTCCACCGCCTCGGCGCCGTCGGAGGCCTCACCGACCAGCTCGATGCCGTCCTCTTCCTGCAGCACCATCTCCAGGCCCCGACGGAAGAGGGCGTGGTCATCGGCTATGAGCACCCGGATCGGGTCGGCGCCCGGCTGGGCCTCAGCGCGCTGAACAGGCGCTACCGGCCGAGGGACCATCCCTGGTCTCGGCTGCACCGTCACGGCCGCTCCTTCCGCTGCTGTCGCTCACGCACAGGATAGGACATGTCACTCAACATACCCGTAATGCCCTGCTACTCCTCGACGAGCCTGATGACTCCGTAGTCGTACCCACGGCGGCGGTAGACGACGCTGAACTTGCCGCACTGGCTGTCGTGGTAGGCGTAGAAGTCGTGGCCGACGAGCTCCATCTCGAGCAACGCCTGGTCGATAGTCTTCGGGCTGGAAGAGTGGAACTTCTCCCGGACGACGAGCGGGCCGTCGCCTTCCATCTGAATGGGCACCAGCCCCGACGCGTCCTCGGCGCCCTGGCCGCCGGAGCCGAGGTTCTCCGCTGCCTCGGGCATCGCGGGCAGCGGGACCAGGCTCTCCCGGCGGCTCCTGCCGTTCACCTTGCTCACCTTGCTCACCTTGCGGCGGCCGCGCGGCCGGCTGACGGTCACGCTCTCGGTGCTGGCGGCCGGCTCGAGCGCGGCGTCTTCCGGGCCTGCGGTGTCGAGCAGCGCGCCGACGGCGGCCGCCTGTCCGGTCCCCGTGGCGGACACGGCCGACACGGCGTCGACGGGACGCACGGATACGTCGGAGCGGCGGCCCTTACGTCGCTCTGCCGCGCGACGCAGCTGTCCCTCGAGCTTGGCGAACGCGAGGTCAAGCGCCGCGTACATCTCGTCCGCGGCGGCCTCGGCCCTGATGGCCGGGCCCCGCGATCTGATCGTCAGCTCCACCCGCGTGCACCGATCAGCCTGCCTCGGGTTGTTTTCCTTCGATACCTCGACGTCGACCCGGATCGCCCTTTGATCCAGCTTCTCGAGCTTCGCTAGCTTCGCCGTAGCGTGCCTGCGGAAACGCTCGGGAACGGTGGTGTGCCTGCCTTTGAAGGTGATGTCCATCTCAATCCCCCTTCGGCTGGAAGTGACCGGGTAGTGGGCACTCGCCCGGCCGACCTGGTCTTCGACCCCACATCCGCCTGCTGAGGGGTTCGCGGCCTTTCTGTGGCCACTACTGCCCTTCTCTCGGGGCGGGGAACTAGGTATTCCCCGTCGAGGCAGGACTTACCTCTAAGCCGCACCGTGATCAGTCGACGAGAAGTCGCCTTACGTGGGCCGTTTCGCCTGCGGCTGGCATCGGCTTGCTGAGGAGGCCCTCCCGCTGCACTGACAGTGCGGAGGGCCTGCCCGGCGCAACCACGGACCCGGGCGAGTGCCATGCATGAACGCTAGCTCTCCTGAGCCCAAATGTCAGGAGGGGTATTCCGTGATCTATCGTCACATAGCGCACACACGGGCATCGATCTTGGCTGGTCACGCACTTGCGTCGCCGCCCGCGGCTGGTCAGCCGGGGTAGACGGCGGAGACACCGGTCCCTGTGACGTTCTTCCAGGAGCCGGACAGGCTGCTGTCGGCCACCATCGCGCCCTTGGGCAGGCTGGCGATCAACGGGGAGCCGAAACTGGCCGTGATCCAGCTCATGTGCGGTTGCGCCGGGATCGACGTCGAGCTTCCGCCGTTTACCGGGTACTCGGTCAGTTCCGGGCCCGGGTCGCGAAGCGCGATCACGTTGTCCGGGCCGTACCAGGTCACCGAGGTGAACGTGGCCGAGGGCACGGAAACGTAGAACTGCGACAGGACGATCTCGACGGCCGCCTGCCCGGGACGCGCGTTGGTCAGCGGGACGAACGCCCCGAAGTCGAGGTCGTTGCCGCCGACGATGATGGCCACCCGCACCCCGTCCGGCGCCACCCGGAGCCCGGTGAACGGCCCGACGTTCTCGGTTGTGCCGTCCGAGTTCACCACGTTCACCGCCACCGGTTTGCCGGCCTGCTGACTCGGGCTCGCGGCGCCGTTGAGCATCACGATCTGGTCCCCCGACGTGGCCCACAGGTCGTCGGCCGGGTCCCAGCTCAGCGACGTGTACCCGTCGCCGGCCCGCCGTACCAGCGGGCCGACGGTCCGGCCGGTGAACAGCGACCCGTTCTTCAAGGCGGCGACGTACTGCTTATCCGGCGAGACCGCGATCTGGGTGTAGCCGGTGCCGATGTGAGCCACCTTCACCGGCTTGGCCGTGGAACTGGTGCAGCTCATCAGATCGCCGGTGCTGTCGAGGTAGTAGAACAGACTGCTCGCACCGGAGGCCGGCGTGTACTTGCTCTGAGGCAGTTGCTGCACGGGGTTCGGGTAGGGGCCCTGCGGGCTCCACGGCTTGCCGTTCACGGAAAGCTCCACCGACTGCACCGCCGGCCCGCTCCCGCCCGATCCGATGAGCGTATACAGCAACTGCGACGACACTTGCTGCATCAGCTTCTTGTCGTTCGCGCCCTTGGTGATGGCGCCGCCCAGGTTGACGGCCGCCGTTCCGCCAGTCAGCGTGACGTCGCCGATCGTGGTCGTCTTCGCGGGAAGAGAGGTACTCGTGGCCCCCCGGGAGAGCCAGTCACCTGGCGGGTGAATGAGGTCGTACACCAGCCCGTCCATCAGGCTGGCGGTCGTCGCCTGCAACGGCACGTAGACCGGGTCGGGCACCAGGTAGCTGCCGGTGGGATCGAAGAAGTACAGGTTCCGCAGCTGATAGTCGTACTGGAACGAGTAGCTCGTGAGCACCAGGTACGGGGGCGCCTTGGAGATCCGCCACTGGCCCCCCACCTTCTCCAGGCGGAAAGTCGGCGGCCCGCCGGGCGCTCCTCCCGTCGCCGATGCCGAGGGAGCCACGTAGCCGCCGGTCCCGGAGAGGAACGCCTGCACCTGGCCGCCGACCGTCACCGTCGCCACCCGGCCCGAGCCGGTGCCGGTGAAGGCCGGCAGACCCACGTTAGGCCCGCTGCTGTACACGACCGCCGACCAGTTCGGCGTCCAGGCCCTGTTCTCCTTGGTCGTGAGGTACTCGCGTGCGATCCGCTGCCCGCCGGCGAAACTGGCGGAGGCGGCAAGGAAGCCGCTGACGATCTGTCCCGGTGTCCAGCCGGCCTCCGGCGGCTGCGCGATGATCTGCGGCAGCGGCTGGCTCTGGCCGCCGGGTCCCTGAGTCATCGAATAGGAGATCACCGGTCCGCCGCTCGGCTCGGAGATGCAGCCGGCCAGCAGTGCGACCAGCGCCACGACGAACACGACAGCCGCGACGCCGCGCAGACGGCCGCCCCTAGCCACGAGCGCCGCCCGCCATGTCGGCCTCGAGGACGACGCTGGTGACGACTTCCGCCTCGTCCGGCCCGAGCGGCAGCGGCGAGCCCGCGATCGGCTGCCCCGCCACTCTCGGGACCGTCAGCCGGAAGACCGAACCCCGGCCCCGCTCACCCCACGCCTGCAGCCAGCCGCCGTGCAGGTGCGCGTCTTCGAGGGAGATCGCGAGCCCGAGGCCGGTGCCCCCGGTGGTCCTGGCCCGTGCGGGGTCGGCCCGCCAGAACCGCTCGAAGACCAGTTGCTCCTCCCCCGGGCCGAGCCCGACCCCGTGGTCGCGGACCGCGACGGCCACCGCGTCGCTGTCCGCGGCGACGGTGACCACGACGTCCCTGCCTTCACCGTGCTCCACCGCGTTCACCAGCAGGTTCCGCAGGATGCGCTCCACCCGCCGCCGGTCTACCTCGGCGATGCAGGCCCCGGCGGGGAGCCGGAACTCGATGCGGCAGCCGCGGCGTTCGGCGAGCTGCTGCGCGTCGGCGGCGGACCCGCGCACGATGTCGCACATGTCCGCGGGCTCGGCGTCAAGCGTGGCCACGTTGGCGTCGTGCCTGCTGATCTCGAGCAGGTCGGTAAGCAGCGCCTCGAACCGTTCGGTCTGACCAGCCAGCAGTTCGGCGGACCGGGCCGAGGCGGTGTCGAGTTGTTCCCTGGACTCGAACAGGACTTCCGCCGCCATCCGGATCGTCGTCATGGGCGTCCGCAGCTCATGCGAAACGTCGGAGACGAACTGACGCTGTGCCTTGGACAGCTCCTCGAGCTCCCGCAGTTTCTCCTGCAGGCTGTCCGCCATCTCGTTGAACGAGGTGGCGAGCGCGCCGAGGTCGTCCGCGCCGCCGACCGGCATCCGCTCCTCGAGGTGTCCCGCCGCCAGCCGCTGCGCCGTCCGGGCCGCGTGCCGCACCGGGAGCACCACCCACCGGGTGACCAGCGAGGCGATGGCCGCGAGCAGCGCGACGAGCGCGATCCCGACGCCGATCAGCGTGGTCTGGACGAGTTGCAGCGTCTGCTGCTCCTGGTCCAGCGGGACGACGTAGTAGAGCTGGTAATAGGTGCCGACCGGCGCGCCGACGGCGATCGCGGCCTTGGTCGGCCCGCCGCTGTTCAGCGTCAGCGCGGTCGGGGCGTAATAGAGCAGCGTCTCCGCGGTGCCTTGATACTCCTCGGCATGCTGCTCCTGCCGGACATCTGCGACGAGCGCGGGCGGCAGCGTGGCCGTGGGGTCGACGCTGGTCACCCACGGCGAGTAGCCGGGCTGGTCGGTGAGCTCGCTGTTCAGCCCGACCACGACGTAATAGGTCGGGCTGCCGCCGTTCTGCGGCTGCAGCTTCTGGGCGATGCTGGTCATGAACTGCTGGGTGTTCTGCGCAGTCGGCGGCTGGGAGAGGCCGGGCTGCGACCGCGCCGTGTTAAGTCCGTCAAGCGCCTGCGTCTTGGCCGAATTCTCGGCGTTGGTCAGCAGGCCGTAGGCGATCTGCTCGGTGAGGAAGAAGCCGAGCACGGCGATCATCGTGGCCGAGATCACCAGCGTGGTGCCGACGACCCGCAGCTGGAGGCTCCGGCGCCAGCGGTACTTGACCTTTCCGGTGACCGCGTGTTCCGCGCGTAGCAAGGTCCTGATCAGGATCGTCAGCTGGTGCGGCAGCCAGCTGACCGCCCAGCGCACCAGCTTCTTGCGGCGCAGGGCCATCTCCCACGCTTCGCGCACGTCCCGGTGCGACGGCGCGGCCGGGGCAGGCTCGGACGCGGCCTGCGCCGGAATGCCTTGCGCCGGCGCGGCCGGCGGTGACTCGGGCACCGAGCCGGCCGCGTCGGGGTTAAACGCTGACCGCTCCATGCCTGAATCAGCCAGGTCCTGCCTTGTACCCCACGCCGCGGACCGTGACCACGATCTCCGGGTGCTCCGGGTCCTTTTCGATCTTGGCCCTGAGCCGCTGGACGTGCACGTTCACCAGCCGCGTGTCCGCGGCGTGCCGGTAGCCCCAGACCTGCTCTAGCAGCACCTCGCGGGTGAAGACCTGCCGTGGCTTGCGGGCCAGGGCGACCAGCAGGTCGAACTCGAGCGGCGTGAGGCTGAGCGTCTCACCGTTGCGCTTGACCGAGTGGCCGGCCACGTCGATCGAGACGTCTCCGATCTGGAGCATCTCCGGCGCCGGCTCGTCCGTCCTCCGGAGCCGCGCCCTGATCCTGGCGACGAGTTCCTTGGACTTGAACGGCTTGAGAATGTAGTCGTCGGCGCCGGATTCCAGCCCGAGGACTATGTCTACGGTGTCGGTCTTCGCCGTCAGCATGACGATCGGCACGCCCGACTCGCCCCTGATCTGGCGGCATACGTCGATCCCGTCGGAACCGGGCAGCATCAGGTCGAGCAGCACCAAATCGGGCCGGGTCTCCCTGAATGCGTCAAGCGCCTTGTCCCCGTCGGCCACGAACGTCGGCTCGAACCCCTCCCCGCGGAGCACGATGCCGAGCATCTCCGCGAGCGCCGCGTCGTCGTCGACGACTAGCACACGTCCCTTCATGGGCCCCATCGTTCCATGTATCCGGCTCCAAACAGAGCACCGCCGACGACGGACAGTAATGCCGCCGCTGAACCCGCGCTCAGCATGCGCAGGTTACCCCTTTTTATCAGCTCCGCACTACCCGCGAGTCCGTTTGCCCGCCGCGCCTCCGCCTCACACGTGACCAGGACCCTCCCGTACCCCACGAGCAGCCCCGCGCGTCCCCGTCAGGCTGCCCAGCTGCCCCCAGCCACCTGCGCCTGCCTGCGAAGTTTCTGTAGCCCGCACTAACGCGGCCAATGAGGCTTACAGGACGCAAAGAACCAATCCACCATGCCGCTGAAATACCCCTGAGCTATGACTTTATCCGAGATTCCATGATCACGTAAGAAAAGTACGCGTATAGGATGTTTTTCTTTCGCGATCATGAAAGTGTGGCTTGCTGACCAGCGCGGGGACACGTAAAAAACAGCGTCGGCGGGACAGGAGTAGCTGGCGTTTAGCGGGGGTAGGCAATTGGCCGTCACGACTATCCGGCGACACGTACGGGGATAATCATGGGCATCTTTGACAGGTTCAAGGGCCAATCAGGAAACCACACAGAGGAAGAGCAGCAGGATGCCAGCCAGCAGACCGGCGGGCAGTTCAGCGACCAGTCCGGCCAAGGAGGCATGCAGACCGCGCAGAACACGATCGGTCAGCAGGGCGGTCCCCAGGATTCCGGCATGGGCGGGTACCAGGACCCCAACCAGTCCGGCTACCAGGACCCGACGCAAGGCGGCGGGTCCCAGGGCCAGGACCCCAACCAGTCCGGCTACCAAGACCCCAACCAGTCCGGGTATCAAGACCCGGCGCAGGCCGGCTACCAGGACCAGAACCAGAACCAGGACGACCAGGGCGGTTACGACCCCAGCCAGGATCAGTACGGGGACCAGAACCAGGGCCAGTAAGCCAGCCAGTCCCACGTGGCGAGGCTGCCCGGACCGCGCTGAGTTGCTTTTGCCCTCGCGCGCATGGGCATTAGAGTTCGGCCATGCCTGAGCCGTTGTCCAACATTGTCGAAGCCGGCTGGGCCGAGGCCCTGGAGC
>Ga0335074_10013154_pt1 | contig 11625 bp, 8 predicted proteins | sample Lox_Sample_23_FD_206715 | JGI IMG/M metagenome (GOLD analysis project Ga0335074, IMG submission 206715) | Soil microbial communities from Loxahatchee National Wildlife Refuge, Florida, United States - Lox_Sample_2.3 | ecosystem: Environmental > Terrestrial > Soil > Wetlands | place: USA: Florida...
GACCGCACCCTTTCACTCTTCTTCCGCTTTCGCGCTGGCAGCGTCACACGCCCTGCGGCCCGCGGAATTTCGACTTTTTGCCGTTCAGCGATGCTAAGCGCGCTGACGAGCGCATCCGGATCGACGCCGAGGCCGCAGCGGCGCTCGAGCTCCGCATATCGCTTGGCTTCCGAGCCCCACAGCACCCCGCCGAAATTGCACTCGGCGCCGAGAAAGACATTCTCGGCGCACAGCTCGGGGACCAGGTGGATCTCCTGATGGATCATGGCGATCCCGCGCCGCAGGGCGCGCCGCGGCGGCCACGCTTCGACACGCTCTCCGAATATCTCGATGTCTCCAGCATCGGCGTGATGCTAGCCGCCGAGGATCTTACCCAACGTCGACTTGCCGGCGCCGTTCTCTCCGATCAGCGCGTGAACCTCGCCTTGTCGAACATCGAGATCGACGCGATCTCGCACGATCGTCGAGCCGAAACACTTGACGACGCCCTTGAGACGAACCGCCGCCTGCTCCGGAGAGGGATCGCTCCCGGTCTCCGGTCACGGCCGAAGAATCAAGGGCGGACGGCCTACCTCGGCCCCTTGCCCCGACAAATGCCGCCGGGCGACGTCGAGCGACGACTGGTTGTCGCACGAAATCTTTGCGGGTCAGGGCGATAGGCCCTCGGTCGCGCGGACCCTTCGGATTCGATCTTTCAGCGCCGCGACGCCGACTGCGCCGGTGACCACTTCGTCGCCGACGACGTAGCTTGGAGTGCCGGAGAAGCCGAGGGCGGAGGCAAGCTTCATGTCCTCGGCGAGCGTCTGGGCGACTTCATCGCTCGCCATGTCCTTTTCGAGCCGGGCCAGGTCGAAGCCCTGGTCCATCGCCACGCCCAAGGCCTTCTGTTCGCTCGCGGGGCCAGGCGCGCTGAGCAGCGCTCGATGAAAGGCGAGGTATTTTGCCGGATCCTGCATGCGGGCGGCGATGGCGACCCGCGCCGCCTCGGTCGAACCGCGACCGAGAATAGGAAATTCCTTGAGAACGATCTTGAGGCGCGGCTCGTCGCGGATCAGCGCCAGCGTGTCGGCGAGCGCGCGTTTGCAGAAGCCGCAATTGTAGTCGAAAAACTCCACCAGCGTGACGTCGCCTTGAGGATCGCCAAGCATCGCCTGATGAGGGGAGGAGAACAGCTCGCGGGCGTGGTCGGCGATCGCCTTTCTGGCGAGCGGGGCCGCGGCCACGGCTGCGCCGCTCGTCGCGTCGGATCGCCGCTTCAACATCTCGGCGAGGATCTGCTTAACCGCCTCCGGATGCTTGATGAAGTAGTTCTTGACGATCTCGCCGACCTCTTCGGGGTTCTGGGCGAGATAGTCCCTGACCACCGCCTCGGTCGCGGCGCGGTCGTTTTGCGCGGAAGCGTTTGGCGCCTCGGCGACGCCGGCAATCAGGAGAACGGCGGCGAGGAACGTCGCGGATCGCATCGGGTGACCTCCTATTGCTGCCTGAACAGGCCGCGTTCTGGAACGAATCTGGGCCCGGTCGGCGGGCCAAACTCGCGCGGGGCCCGGTGGAACGGACCTGGCGCTCCAAAGGGAACGCACACGCCCTCGCGGTTGCGGACCGCCCCAGGGGGGCACGGCGCGGGAATGCAAGCTCCGCGCGAGTTGCGCACCAGCCCGCGTGGACACGCAGCGGGCGCGATGGGCGCGCAGACGCCCTTGTCGTTGCGCAGCATCCCCCGCGGGCACGGGCGAGGGCCGGCTGGCGCGCAGACGCCCGTATCGTTGCGCACGGTCCCGCGCGGACATGGTGGCGGAACGGGCGGACCGCAGGCGCCGCTCGGCAGACGCACTTCGCCGCGCGGGCAACGCGGCGGCGTGATCGGAACGCACGTGCCGTTCGACGCCCTCATCTGACCGGGCGGGCAGCGGGCAGGCGGGACTCGCGCACAGCGTCCCTCCCTGGTGAGCGCTTCGCCGGGCGGACAAGCTGGCGTAACGACCGGCGGCGGAGCGACAACCGGGGGCGCTGGGGCGGGCTGCGGCGCGACGGTAACGCACCCGCCCGCAGCGTTGCGGAATTCGCCCGGTCCGCAGGCGGGCCGCCCGGTCAGGCACACGCGTCCGTCGGCGCTAACCAGGCGCCGGTTGCAGCACGTCCCATCAGGCATCCATAAGTAGCCGGCGGCGCAAGACGGGACGATCGGGGTCAGCGCCGGGCATTGGGAGCGATTGGAGGGATCGACCGGCCGGGGACAGCAGACCCCGGCGGTCGTCACGTTGGCCGGCGCGCAGCAGGCGCCGCTCCCGGTCCGGATCAGACCCGAGGCGCAGCAAAGCGGCCCAATCGGGATGCGGAGGATTGGCAGGCACTCGTTCTTGTTCGGACCGATCGGGGCCTCGCCCTTTGGGCAGCAGATTCCCGTCGATGTCGCCTGGCTGGCAAGGCAGCACGAACCTCCGGCCTGCACAAATCCGCTCGGGCAGGGGCATTGCGCGGTCAGGGGGGCGCCTGGCGGGCAAGCCGGCGGCTTCGGCGGCGCGCATTGCCCGTTCACAAGCGCGCCCGAGCAGCAGGCGGGCGCGCCGCCCGAGCCGGTGTAGACGCGGCTCGAATCGCAACAAAAATTGCTCGGACCAATCGCTGTCTGGCCCGCCGGGCAGCTGGAGTTCGAACATTCGGCGTTGGCCGCGAGCGTCGCGACCGCGCAGCAGCGGCGGCCGATCTGGATGTCTCCCCTCGGGCAGGTCGGCGAGCAGCCACCGTCCGGGATGCGCCGGACCTCGTTCGGCTGGCAGGAGCCCGGCGGGGGCGGCGGGGGAGTCTTGACGTGCGGCGGCTTCAGGGGAGGTGGCGGCGGACCGCTGGGAGGACCCCGCGGCGGCGCGAGCGGAGACGCCCCCGCGACCGCCGGAGGCGCGAGGCCGGCCGAGGCGGGCGGCGGAGTGAGGCCAGCGTGCGAAGCCGCCTCACACCCGCGAAGGACGGCGATGTCGCCCATGTGCCCCCGCGCCGCGTCGTCGGGCGGCCCATCCGCGTAGCTCACAAAATAGCTTTCCGTGGGCGGCGCGTTGCGCGGCCGGGTTTGCCAGGCGCCCACGCCCTGAAGGCCGGCGACCGGCAAGGGGCCGGTCTCGGACAGGCGCGCCGCAAGCATCGCGTTCGCCGATTGGCGCAGGTCTTCGCCCGACATCCACACGAAGCCGCCGCACGAGCCCAAGATGACGTCGCCATTGCGGTCGTAATTCAAGCCGACGTCGACCCCGCCATCGCCGTTGCGGTAGTCGTCGGGAAAGCCGAGCGCATACTGGTCGGGCGTCTCTTGCCAGACGCGCCGCCCGGCGACGGTTCCGACGGCCGCATAGCGAAGCACGCGGCCGATTCCGGGCTGAGCGAGCGCGTCGAAATTGAATGCGCCGGTCGCCACCGGTCGCTCCGCGATGAGCATCCGGCCCTGATCGTCAAAGGCGATCTTGGAGATTTCGGTCGGACCCGCCGCGGGAGGCGCGGCCAGTTCGATGACAGCGTCGTCAGAGAACGCGCCGTCGGATTTGAGGCCGACGGACCAGATTTGCAGGCTGTCGGCGACCGCGTAGTAAAGGCGTCCCGCATGGACCGCGAGGCCGAAGACGCGCCGCTCCGGGGCGGCGAGATTCCAGGTGGCGGGATCGCCGCTGTCGAACTCAGGCTTGGTCACGTCGACCGGCTGCCGCGCCGTCCAGGGGACGGGCGCGAGCCCCTGAGCGGAGCGCCCGGCGAGCCCGTGATCGTAAGAACCGAGGTCGGCGCCGTCCATTCCGATTCGATGGATGAGGCCGCTCTCGCGATCGGCGACGAAGAGAGACCGTGACCGCGGATCGAAGGCGAGGCCGCCGAGGGCGGCCCCGGAATTCGGGCGGCCATCGGTCGTCACGTTGGCGAATAGCGTGACACGGGCTGTCGCGCCGTCGATCTTCCAGATCGAGCCAGCGCCTCCTTTCCCTCCCCACAGCCCCGGCATGAAGACGGCGTTCGGAGCGCCGGTTTTGACGTGCCGGAGACTGCCGTCCGCCGCCGGCGCGGCGATCGGCAGACCGTAGGCGGAACTGGCCGCGACGTAAACGTTGGGCGGGGTCGCGTCGTCAAGCGCGACGCCGAACGCCTGCCCGATTTGGGAAGCGGGAAAAGTGAAGGGCTTCGGCGCGCCGACGAGTTGCGCCGCCGCCGGTCCCTCCATGTGGCGAAGGTCGACGATGCGGAGCGAGGGCCCGTTCGCGTCGATGAAGGTCAATTCCGCCGGATCGTCGCCTGGCGCGATCTGCGGCGGCGGCGGCGCGCCGGAAAAGCCGGTGACCGCCGCTTCGCCCGGCGCGATGACGGCGGCCGGCGGCTGTTGCGCCCGCGGGTGAGCAAGCGCCAAAAGAAGAAACGCGAGGGCGACAACGGCGACGCGCCAAACCTTTATGTCGCCGCCTCTCTCTCGGCGATCGGGATGATGAATGTTCCCCCGCCCCGCCATCGGTCTCTTACTGGGTCGTTTGCACGGGATAGCACGTGCCGTTGGCAAGATCGGCTTGCGTTCCCGGCGGACAGCAGCTTCCGCAGGCGGTGACCTCGGCAGGACTGCAGCAGGCGCCGTTCGGCGTCCTCACTTCGTTGTTGGTGCAAGGGGTCACGCATTTTCCGCCGACGTTCACCTGGCCGTTGGGGCACGGGATTCCAGTGAAGGGGATCGGGCAGATGGAGGCGGTCGGGTTGGTGGTTGTCTTGACCGGCGCCACGGCCGCGAGGCCGGTATTGTCGCACAGGCAAACTTGCGTGAGAGGCCCGGACTTCGCCGCCGCATGCGTGCCTTGCGGGCATTGGCAGGTGTAGTACCACGCGCAATAGTACTCGCTCTGTCCGATGCACGGCCACGGATCGCTTCCGAGGGCTTGAATGTCGGGCTGCGGCGCCGACAGCTGCATGGGGCTTGGACAGAAGCAATAATGTTGCGGGGAGCAATATTGGCTGTGGCCGTCCCATCCGGTGCGCAGGTCGGTGACCAGCGTTCCGTTCGATGTGGCATTGAGTTGGGCGTCCGGAGGATTGTTGTTGTCGAAGACGATTGCGCTGCAGTCTTCCGCGACCGGCGTCGGCGGCGTGCAGCCGCAGCCGCCAAAGCCAAGATCCTGCTGCAATCCGCAGATTGCGTCAGCGAGGCACGAGCCCGCTTCGTTGCTCAGCTGCCCGACGCCCTGCTCGAGGTCGCAGCCGCATTGCGCGATGCTCAGGAGGGGCCCCAAGCCGAGGCTCGAGACGTCGCTTATGAGGTCCGCCCCGACCCCCGCGGCATCGAGCCAGCTCTTGATCGCATCGACGTCGCCCAAGCCGGTGTTGAGCTGGTTGCAGAGATTGTCGACCGAGCCCTGCCCCTGGCTCGCCGCGTCGCCCCCGAGCGCCGCGGCGGCGCCGGCCGCCACAATGCAACCCGCGCCGCCCTCGGCGCAGGCCGCGCCGCAGGCGCCGGAGGAGAGCGAGGAGAGCGTGTTTTCGATGGCGTTGACGACGTCGTTGAAGTTGCAGCCGTCGGCACGAACCGGACCGGCGGCGACCATTACGATGGCGAACGCCCCCGCGTTCAGAAGCGCCAACAAGCCCCGCGCAAATCGCGGCGCTAAAGCTGAATCGGCCCCCGCCGATCCCCGAATCCGTTCGCGCTCAGAAACAAACGGCAGGCCCCGCCTCGCGGCGACCGCCCCGACCCGTGACCCATTCTCTCCCATTGTGCGGCCCCCGGCCGCCTGCGAGCTTCTTCTCGGACTCGCCGGTGGTCAACTCCCCTCACATGGGGTGTTTTTCGGTCAAGGTCACTTATTTTCGCATGAACAGACTCCGGAGCGTCGCCTCGGTGCTCCGGGGTGGGGCTATGGGCGGAGAGCACCCGTACAGAGGTCGGCTCGGGAAGGACCGCAGTCTGGCCGAAAGCCGGCATTCCTGTGCGAGCCCGAAATAAGGTTCTCCGCCCTGACCGGACGCTCTTTTCGTGCTTGGACTTGCTCAAGGACAAGGCGGTTTCGGAATCAAGTCCTATCTCGAGGTAGTTGTCGTCGCGTACTTCCAAACCTTCAAGCACGCCACCGATCTGGGCGAGTCGGCCGCTCTCGAGTCCGACGTGCACGACGGCGTCGATTCCTGCGACGTGACAGCGACGCGTCCGCCGGGAGTAAGGTGGAGCGCTGTACACGGACCCCTTAGAGCGTGACGACCTGCCCAGTGTGGATCGACTTGTCAGCTGCGATGACGATCTTGAGGCTTTTCACGGCGTCGTCCATGTGATCGGCGAGCTCGATGTCTTCGTCGATGGCTCTTAAGAGAAAGCGCTGCTCGCGCTCGCAAAGGTCATCATGACCGGGCTCGTCGCGCACATCGATGCGCTCGTCTGGCTTCGAGCCGTCGGTGTGGTGCCACAGGATCTGGTTGGTCTTGGTATGGGCGTTGATGTCGTCGGACTTCACCTCGCCCGCCGTCTCCGCCATCACGATCGAAACCGAACCTTTCGGCCCTATCACGTCTTTGACGAAGAAGGCCGTCTCGCTCATCATCGGACCCCATCCGGCCTCGTACCAACCGACCGAGCCGTCCTCGAAGGTCACCTGCAGCATCCCGTAGTTGTTGAGCTTGACCTCGTCGGTGAGCTTGGCGCCGATGGCGTGAACCTTAGTCGGCTTCGCCTTCGTCATCTGGCACATCACGTCGACATAGTGCACGCCGCAGTCGACGATCGGCGGAAAGCTGTCCATGAGCCGCTTATGCCAGTCCCATGTCTCGTTGTTCGACTGCTGGTTCAGGTTCATCCGGAACACGAGTGGCGAGCCGAGCTGCCGGGCGATCTCGATAAATCTGACCCACGACGGGTGCTGGCGGAGGATATAGCCGACGACGAGCTTGCGCCTCGTGCGTCGTGCGGTCGCGACGACCTTCTCGGCGTTGGCGACATTGTCGGCGAGCGGCTTTTCGACGAACACATGCGCGCCGGCCTCCATCGCCTTGATGGCGAATTCCGCATGCGTGTCGGGGAGCGTGTTGATCGAGACGACATCCGGCCTGAGTTCGGCGAGCGCCTTGTCGAAGCTGTCGAATTTCTTCGCGCCGGCGAGCTCCGGCGGCAACTTGCGGTCGCCGATCCGCCGCTCGCAAACGCCCACGACGTCAAAGCCGGGGATGCGCGTATACGCGAGCGCGTGGCTCATCCCCATGTTGCCGAGACCGACGACAAGAACGCGTTTTGCCATCTCTTGGACCTTCCAGTTGTCTTTTTAGTTGTCGATGCGGATCACGTGGCCGGTGCGGGCGGATTCTTCGGCTGCGAGCGTCGCCTGAAGCGCCGCTGCAGCGTCCTCCGGGCGGCCGATTGCCGGCGCCTCTCCCCTCAGCGCGCAAGAGGCGAAATAGGCGAACTCCTCGCGCAGCGCGCCTCCGCGAACGCCTTCGAATTCCGGCCAATAGGTGGTGTCAGGACTATGAAGCTTATCGCTCGACACGATGCCGAGGTTCGGGAAGGTGTCCTGGATATGAACGATGCCAGCGTCACCTATGATCGACATTCGTTCGTCGATGTCGAACGGCGTCTTCTCGGGCATGCACCACACCGTTTCGAGCGTCGCCGTCGCGCCGCCGGCAAAGCGATACATTGTCTGCCCGATGTCGGGATATTTGAGGCCGCGCACATCCACCGTCTGCGCATAGGCGCTCACGATGCGGTCGCCGGTGAACCAGAGCATGAGATCCGTGTCGTGAACAGCGTCGCCGATAATCGGGCCGATCTTGTTCAGGATCTCAGGCGTCCAGGCGGCGGGGATATTTCGACGCGAGCTCATGGCTACGATTCGGCCGATCTTGCCGGCAGCGATAGCCTTCTTCGCCATGCGGTAACGGGGGTTGAAGCGGCAGATGTGTCCGACCTGCAGAACACTTTTGGAACGCTTGGACGCGGCGATGATCTTTCGAGCGTCTTCGACGGTCGAGGCGATCGGCTTTTCGAGAAAGACATGTTTGCCGGCCTCGAGCGCGGCGGTTGCCGGTTCCGTGTGCTGGTCCCACATCGTAACGATCGAGACCGCGTCGATGTTGGGGTCGTCGAGCAGCTCGCGGTAGTCACGGGTCGCCTTCGCCACGCCGAATTTCGTCGCCATCGCCTTGAGCCGATCCGGGGTGCGCGTGCACAGCGCAGCGAGCTCCAGATTGGGAACGCCCAGGATCGCTTCGCAGTGGATTTCGCCAAACCACCCGAGTCCGATCACCCCGATGCGAAGCCTGTCCATTGGCATGGCTAGAAGTCCTCCAGGATCAGCTGGCGCGCCATGACAAGGTTGGACGCGCTCTTCCCAGGCGCGTCGGGCACGCCGATCTCGCCCGAGATCCTATGCATAGGCGAAGATGGCTCGATAGCCATCGCGGGCTCGCGAGAAGTCAGGCGCCGAACCAGCGGTCGTTCAGATACTGCATGTATTCGAAAATCATTCCATATTTGCGGATGAACACCACGCGCACGAAGTCAGCCACGACGAAAGGAGGAATTAGAATCTCCTGGCCTTCGATATGCGGCTCGAGCGACTCGACACTAAATGCGACGTGCGGATTGGCTCGCACGGGCTCGGGCACGGTCGTTCCTTCGGCGTAGCGCAGGAATTCGAGGTGTTCGGGGTGCTTGCGCGGGTTTGTCACCCAACATCGGCTTTGCTCTATCCAGTCTTCGCCTGGCTGCGGCTCGGTCGTTGTGAGGCCAACGTGATCGAACTCGAGCATGGCTCTTTCCTTCCTCTCCGATTCTCGGCGCAGTCAAAAGGGGCGGCTCCCAAGCGCCGCCCGTCGCGACAATTAGAGCGCCGCCCGAATCGCCTTGACGTCGACGGCCTGATACTCGGGCGGGAGGGCGAAACCCTGCGCGTCCGCCTGGACCTTGGCCTTGTCGAAGGCGTTTGCCTCGTCGATGAGGTCGTTCTTGCAGACGTCGTCGAACTTGATCGGGTGAGTGATCTGCCCGATCTTTAGCGCTGTCGCGAAGAAGAGCTCCCAGCTCGACGCGAGGTGGTAGCCCCACTTCTTGCGCTCATCCATGCGTCCCCCGAAGACATTGGCGAGCTGCATCATCGACTCGGTCGCCACCGTCGGATTCATTTGCGACGCAAGGCCCGGGAACTGGGTCATAACGATCTTGGTTGCGGCGCGCGGGTTCTGTTTGCCGTACTCCAAGCCCGCCGCCCAACCTTGTAAATAGCGTGCGTAGAGCTGCCTCTTGGCAGGGTCCTCGAAATCCGCCTTGCGGATGACGAAGCTGTTGGCGGGCAGCTTCGAAAAGTCCTTGCCGAGGAAGTAGTCGAAGTCGAGGCCCTGACCCTTCCATTGGGCGCGCAGGCCTTCCCAGCACAGCGCCGAATCCCCCTTGCCTGCCTTCAGCGCGGTTCCCCAGGTGGGCCAGCCGGCCTCCACGTACTTGATCGTCTTGATGTTCAGGCCCGCTGCGTACAGCATCGGATCGCAAATCGCCTGCCAGCCGGCGCTGCCCAATAGGATTGTCTTGCCTTCGAGATCCTTGAGGTCCTTCGGCTTCTCACCCTTCCGAAAGGCGAAGTCGAAGACGTCGGAGCCGCCCATGTGAAAGACGGAGACAATTGGTATGCCCTGTTCGAGACCGAGCGAAAAGACTCCGGGCGAGGGGTAGCCCATATCCGCCTGCTTCTGGTCGACGAGTTTGACGCAGGCGGTCGCGTCCGATGGCCCCGGCTCGAGGGTAGTCTGGATGTCGCCGAAATAGCCGTACTTCTTGGCGACCCAGTAGGGATAGTCATCGAGGACTTCGATCGTGCCGCGCGGTGAGACCCACCGGACCGTGTTGTCGGCCGCGAAGGCTTGCGTCGCGCCCTTGACTCCCAACAAGGCGGTTGCAGTCACGCCCCCAGCCGTCAGCGTCAAGAGTCGGCGACGATCGATCGCCAGGCCCGCTCCATCATGCTTTGACATTCCGCTCTCCCTTCGGTCGTTTCTTCTTCATCGCTCCGCTTTGTTCGTGGCGGTCACGCCTCCCAGCTGGCCCATCTCTTTCCGAGCCAGTAGAAGAAGACATAGATGGAAATGCCGATCACCGCGAGAATGAGAATGATCGCGAAAAACTGCGGCATCCGGATCAGCGCCGAATAGTACGTCAACCGGTTGCCCAGGCCCTCGGCCCCACCGACCATTTCCGCCCCGATCGCAGTCAACAGCCCGAAAATGGAGCCGACCATCAGGCCGACGATGATCATCGGCATAGCCATGGGTATGCGAATCTTGGTGAAGATCTGTAGCGTGTTGGCGCCGAACGAGCGGGCGAGCGCGATCTTGGCGAGATCGACTCGACGGAAGCCGGTCGCCGAATTGATCATCACCATCGGGCCGCTCGCGAGCGCAACTGCGATGATGCGAGGCTCGCTGCCGAAGCCGAAGCGCAGAATGAGGAGCGGCACCAGCGCCAGCATCGGCGTCGTCACGAGCAGCAGGATGTAGGGCGTCACAATTTTTTCAACGAACGGAAACTGGGTGATGACTGCGGCCATCACGAATCCGACCGCGCCGCCGATCGCGAAACCGGCGAACAGTTCGTAGAGCGTAACAAGAAGATGCGGCCATAGAAACGGCCATTCGGTATAGAGCGCCCAGGCAATCTGGCTCGGTTTCGGCATGATGTACTGCGGCACATCGAAGGCGCGCAGCAGGAGCTCGGAGCCGCCGATAATGATAGCGGCCACAAGCACAATGATAGCCGTCTCGAGGTGCGTGCGGGATTGGCCAAGCCCGAGAGACCTGAGCCCTGAGAGGCCAGGCTCATCCGTGGCTGCCGCCTTCCGGTTGAATTCGGGGATCTCGTCGCCCAAAACCTTATCCACGCCTCCCTCCGACTGTTCAGGCGACGTCAAGTCCGGGAGCTCTCGTGCGGCCGCGGTCAATCCTCGCCTTTATTTCGAGCACGCGGGCGATGAAATCGGGCTGCGTCTGAATCTCCACTGACCGCGGCCGCGGAATGTCGATGTCGTACACGGCGGAAATGCGTCCCGGCCTCGCTGACATCACCACGACCCGGTCCGCAAGGAAGATCGCTTCAGCGATCGAATGAGTGACGAAGGCGATCGTCTTCCCCGTTTCCATCCAAATTTCTTGAATAAGCATATTCATTTCGTCGCGGGTGAACGCATCGAGCGCCCCGAACGGCTCGTCCATCAACAGCACGGACGGATTGACCGCGAGGCTTCTCACGATCGACGCGCGCTGTTGCATGCCGCCGGAAAGCTCGCGCGGGAATTTGTGTTCGAAGCCCTTAAGATTGACCCGTTCGAGCAAATGTTCGATCCGCTCCATGTCTGCCCGGCGACGCTTCAATTCGAACGGGAACGCGACGTTCTTGAGCAGATTGCGCCACGGCAAGAGATTGGCGTCCTGAAAGATCATCGCGATCTCGGGATGCGGCCGAGTGACGATTTCTTTGCCAAGCCGGATCCGGCCGGAGGTCAGATCGTGTAGACCCCCCATCGACCACAGCAAGGTGGTCTTGCCGCAGCCCGAGGGCCCTAGAATGCACAGGAATTCGCCTTCGCGGACCTCGAGCGACACGTTTTCGAGCGCGTGGACAGGGCCGGACTTGGTGGCGTA
>Ga0335074_10013155_pt1 | contig 11625 bp, 9 predicted proteins | sample Lox_Sample_23_FD_206715 | JGI IMG/M metagenome (GOLD analysis project Ga0335074, IMG submission 206715) | Soil microbial communities from Loxahatchee National Wildlife Refuge, Florida, United States - Lox_Sample_2.3 | ecosystem: Environmental > Terrestrial > Soil > Wetlands | place: USA: Florida...
GGCGCGCAGGCGTTTGGGGGTTGTGGCACACATGCCCCGATAGACGGGGGTTGTGGCACACATGCCCCGATGCCGGGCGGCCGGCCCGGCCGGATAAGCTCCGCATTTCATGACAGAACCCCCAGTTCGTCCAGGACGCGGACCAGTTCGGGCACCGCCTCGGCCCCGGTGCCGAGCACGGTGGCCTGGTGCTTGCTGGACGGCGGCACGCGGAGCGCCTCCTTGCGCAGGCCCTCGGCCGTCCAGGCTGGCGCGGACCGCTCGACGGCGGCCCGCTTGGCCCGCAGCCGGCCGGGCAGCGACGGGTACCGGGGCAGGTTGATGCCCTCCTTGACCGTGACCACGGCCGGCAGGGACAGCGCATAGGACTCCTCCACGCCGCGGTACTCCCGGCGGGCCACCACGCCGTCGCGGGACACGGACAGGTTCTTGATCCCGGTGGCGACCGGCCAGCCGAGCTCGTGCGCGAGCCTGATGCCGACCTGGTAGTCGCCGGTGTCGGCCGCCTCGTTGCCCAGCAGCACCAGGTCGTAGGGGTGGGCCCGGACCTCGGCGGCGATGGCGGCCGCGGTCGCGATCGGCCCGAACTCCCGGCCGTCGGTCTCCAGCAGCACCGCCCGGTGCGCGCCGAGGGCCAGCGCGTCCCGGAGCTGGTCGACAGCCGCCGAAGGGCCCAGGGTCAGCACCGACACCGTGCCGCCCAGCCGCTCGGTGATCTGCACCGCCTCCTCGACCGCGCACTCCTCGTGCGGGCTGATCGAGAACCCGGACGCCCGGGTGTCGACGTCCTGGCCGTCCGGGGTCACCGCGATCTTGCCGCCCACGGTGGGGACGCGCTTGATGCAGGCGAGAATCTCCACGGGAACTAACTCCTGATCCGCTCGTTGGCCGGGTCGAACAGCGGGGTGGCGCTGGCCCGCGCGACCGTGACCGGGTACTGCTCGCCCATGTACTCCACCAGCAGCGACGCGCCCTCCACCGCGAAAGCAGCGGGCAGGTAGGCCATCAGCAGGTGCTTGCCCACCGACGGGCCCGAGCCCGCGCTGGTCACGTACGACGGCCGCCCCTTGGCGTCCACCAGGCGCTCGCCGGAAAGGGACAGGATCGGCTCGCCGCCCAGCATGTAGCGCAGCGACCCGTCGGCCGACACGTGCGAGTCCACGGTGAGCGTGCACATCACCGCGCACGGATCCTCGTCCCGCTGCCGCAGGTACGCCTGTTTGCCGATGAAGTCCTGCGCCTTCACCTTGGGCCGGGTCATGCCCGCCTCGACCAGGGTGTAGTCCGGGGTCAGCTCGGCGCCGAACGCCCGGTAACCCTTCTCCAGCCGCCCGGTGGTCCCGTACACGCCGATGCCGGCCGGCACCAGCCCGTGCGGCTGGCCCGCCGCCCACAGCGTGTCCCACAGCCGCAGGCCCTGCTCGATCGGCACGTGCAGCTCCCAGCCGAGCTCGCCCACGTAGGAGATGCGCGAGGCGAGCACCACGACCCCGCCAACCTCGATCTCCCGGCAGGTGCCGAACGCGAACCCCTCGTGCGAGACGTCGTCGTCGGTCACCGAGGCCAGCACATCCCGGGCCCGCGGCCCCCACAGCCCGATCGTGGTCCAGGCCGAGGTGAGGTCGGCCAGGAACGCGCCCGGCGGCAGGTGCCGGCGGATCCATGCCGCGTCCGACATCCCGGTCGCGCCGCCGGTCACCACCCGGAACCGGTCCGGGCCCAGCCGCATCACGGTCAGGTCGGCCCGGAAGCCGCCGTTCTCGTCCAGCCACGAGGTGTAGACGACCCGGCCGACCGGCAGGTCCAGCTGGGCGACCGACAGCTTCTGGACCGCGTCCAGCGCGGCGGGCCCGGAGATGTCCAGCACCGCGAACGCGGACAGGTCGACCAGGGCCACCGCGTCCCGCATGGCCAGGTGCTCGGCGTTGATGATCGGTGACCACCAGCGCGACTCCCACTCGGCCGTCCGCTCCATGAGCCGGCCGGCGTACCGCTCCAGCAAGCCAGAATTGGAGTCGTACCAGAACGGCCGCTCCCAGCCCACGGTCTCGTAGAACACCGCGCCGAGCGCGCGCTCCCGTTCGTACGCCGGGCCGACCCGGACCGGCCGGCCGGATTCCCACTGCTCGGCCGGGTGCACGATGCCGTACATCTTGTTGAAGCCCTCGCGGGCCCGGGCCCGGACGTGCGCGACGGTCTGCTGGTGCGGGTAGAGCCGGGCGGCGTCGGCCTCGTGCACGTCGACCGTGGGCACGCGGCCCGACATCAGCTCCGCGACCGCCCGCCCGCAGCCGGGACCCTCCTTGATCCACGAAGCCGCCGCGGCCCACAGCCCGCGCGCCTCGGGCATCTCGCCCAGCAGCGGGTGCCCGTCCGGGGTCATCGAGATCAGCCCGTTGATCGCGTACCTGATGCCGGCCCGCTCGTCGCCGAGCAGTTCGGGCATCAGCTCCAGGGCCTGCTCCAGCTGGGGGTCGAAGTCCTCCTGGGTGAACGGCATCTCGGTGGGCGAGAGCACCGATTCCTCGATGGAGGGGATCTCGTCCGGCGCGACGATGATCGGGCGGTGCGCGTAGGAGCCGACCTCCATGTCGCCGCCGTGCTGGCGCTCGTACATGTTGGTGTCCACGTCGCGGACGATCGGGTAGGAGATCTCCCCGGGCGTGTCGGCGAACAGCGCGATCGGGCCGACGCTGATCATCTGGTGCACGATCGGGGTCAGGGCCAGCCGGGCCCCGGCCATCCGGGCGATCCGCGGCGACCAGACCCCGCAGCAGATCACCACGTTACCGGTAAGAATCTCGCCCGCGGAGGTGGAAACACCACGCACCTGGCCGTCGGTCACCGTGATGCCGAGCACCTCGGTGCCGGCCAGCACGGTGAGCGCGCCGGAGCGCTGGGCCCCCTCCCGCATCAGCGTGCCGGCCCGCAGCGAGTCCACCACGCCCACGGTGGGGAAGTGCGCCCCGCCCAGGATGACCGACTCGTCCAGGTACGGCACGAGCTTGTTCACCTCGCCGGGCGTGATCACCTCGGCCGGGATGCCCCAGGACTTGGCCTGGCTGCACCGCCGCCGCAGCTCGATCATCCGCTCCGGGCTCCGGGCCACCTCGATGCCGCCGCTCTGGGTGAACACGCCGAGTTCGACGTACTGCTCGGTGCTGTCCCGGGTCAGCTCGTACATCATCTTCGAGTACTCGATCGGGAAGATGAAGTTGGAGGCGTGGCCGGTCGAGCCGCCCGGGTTCGGCATCGGGCCCTTGTCGACCAGGACCAGGTCCCGCCAGCCGAGCCGGGCCAGGTGGTGGACGAGGCTGTTGCCGACGATGCCGGCCCCGATGATGACGGCGCTGGCCCGCGCCGGGATTTCAGTCATGAGATTCTCATCCCGCCAGTCGCTGTGGGTTATCGATTCCGGTGCGCTCCAGGGCGGCCTGCCGCCACTGCTCGGCCTGCTGGAGCTGGTTGAAGGTGAACAGGTGCAGTCCGGCCACGCCCGAGCCTGGCGCGGCCAGGACCGCGGCGGCCCGCTCCAGCATCCGGTCCGGGCTGTAGCCGCCGGGCACCCAGAAGCGCAGGATCCAGCCCGGATGCCGGGTGATGAACCGGGCCGACTCCGACGCGCCGGCCACCGCGGCCATCCGCAGCAGCCGGGTCCGCTCGGCGGGCCCGGCCAGCCCCACGTACAGCGGCAGGGTGACGCCGCGGGCCCTGATCCGCTGGATCCACCGGCCGAGCTGGGCCGCGTCGAAGCACACGTTGCTCACGATGTAGGTGGCGTACTTGCGCTTGTCCCACATAGCCTGGATGGTGATGTCGTCGTGGATCTTGGGGTGGCTCTCCGGGTAGCCGGTGATCCCGATCCGGGCGAACGGGCGGCCCAGCTCGGCCAGCCGCTCCAGCAGCGGCAGCGCGCCGTCGAACGGCCCGGCCGGGTGCGAGGCGTCTCCGCCCGGCACGAACACGTCGTCACAGCCGATGGCCTGCAGCCGCCCGATGATCCCGGCCAGGTGCGCGTCGCTGGTCACCGACCGGGCCGCCAGGTGCGGCACCACCCGGTAGCCGCGCGCGGCCAGCCGCTCGGCCAGCTCGATGGTCGGCTCCAGCCCCTTGACCGGCGACGCGGTGACCGTCACCGTCATCCCGGCCGGCACCCACTCCGCGACCGCCGCTTCGGTCCCCTTGGCCGGGATCACCTCGAACCGCGGCCGGGAAAGGAAACCGTGCAAGAGCTCGTTCAGGCCGCCCACGGAACCACCTCCGAGACCAGCGAAGCCAGCGCCCGCTCCAGCCGCGACACCCCGGTCTCGACCCGGGTCAGCGGCAGCCCGAACATCCTCGCTACCCGCTGCGCCTGCGCCTCCAGCGCCGGGGAGGGGTCCTGGGCCAGCCAGACCAGCCGCCGGTAGTGCCCGAAGTAGTCCGGCCACAGCTCCGGGTACCGGTCCAGCCCCAGCTCGGCCAGCACCAGCCGGTCGAAGCCGCGCAGCAGGAAGTCGGTGAGCACGTAGGTGCCGGGCTCGGCGTCGAACATGGCCGCCAGCCGGGACGCGCCGGCGTACACGTCGTAGCAGTGCAGGCCGGGCAGCCGCCGCACCCCGTACCGGGCGCACAGCTCGTCCAGGGCGCCGTAGGTCCCGCAGTCGGCGTAGGCCAGGGCGACCGTGCGGCCGGCCTGCCGGGCACGAACCACGTACCGTTCTGCCGAAAAAATGATCTTCTGCGGGCGGTTGTGCAGCACGGCGGGCAGCGACCGCACGGCGACCGGCCAGCCGCGCCGGGCCACGATCTCCCGGACGTGCCCGGCCAGGGCCCCGCAGGCCAGGACGTCAAGCCGGAGGGAAATTGAGCTGTTCCACGAAGCGGTCGTTGAAGTCGGCGCGGTCGGAGAGCTCGACATACCTCACCTCCTCCAGCAGGGCCAGGCCGCCCGCCCGCTCGCGCAGGCTGAGCAGCGCCATCTTCGCCCCCTCGCCCGCCACGTTGCCGGCCGGCACCACGCGCTGGACGGGGACCTTGGGCACCAGGCCGATCCGGATCGCGGCGGCCGGGGACAGGTAGCTGCCGAACGACCCGGCCAGCAGGACCTGCTTGACGTCCGCCTGGGTCAGCCCGGCCTCCTCGAGCAGGATGTGCCAGCCGGTCGCGATCGCGGCCTTGGCGAACTGCAGCTCGCGGACGTCGCGCTGGGACAGGTAGATGCTGTCCTCGGCGGCCTTCCGGGGCCCCCGCCAGTGCAGCACGAACACCCGCTCCTGGCCGACCGTGGTCAGCCGGCCAGCCAGGCCGGGGGCCAGCGCGGCCGCGGCGTCCTCGCTGACGAACCGGCCGGAGGAATCGAGCAGGCCGAGGCGGACCATCCCGGTGACCGCGTCGACCAGGCCGGACCCGCACAGGCCCAGCGGCTCGGCGTCGCCGATCACCTTGAGTCCGAGCTCGTCGGGGGTCATCGTGACCACCTCGATCGCGCCGTCGGCGGCGCGCATGCCGCACCGGATCGCGGCCCCCTCGAAGGCGGGCCCGGCCGGCGCCGCGGTGGCCAGCAGCCAGTCCCGGTTGCCCAGCACGATCTCGCAGTTGGTGCCGATGTCGACGAACAGCCGGACCCGGGCGTCCCGGTCCATGCCGCTGGCCAGCAGGCCGGCCGTGATGTCGCCGCCCACGTACGCGCCGAAGGCGGGGAACACCACCGCGCGGGCCCGGGGGTGGGCCGGCAGGGCCAGGTCGGCCGCGAGCACCTCGGGGAGCAGCCGGGTGGACAGGATGAACGGGGCCATGCCCAGCGGCTCGGGGTCGATGCCCAGGACCAGGTGGGTCATGGTGGCGTTGCCGGCCAGCGCCACCTCGTACACCTCGTGCGGCTGCACGCCGCCCTCCGCGCACACCGCGGCGGCCAGCTCGGCCAGGGTCTCCTGGGCCAGGGCCTGGAGCTTGTCCAGCGCGCTGGGGTCCATCATGGTGGCGCTGATCCGGGTGATCACGTCGGCGCCGAACGGCTGCTGCTTGTTCAGCGCGGAGGCCACCGCGACCGGGGTACCGGTGGACAGGTCGAGCAGGGTGGCCACCACCGTGGTCGTGCCCAGGTCGAACGCGATGCCGAACCGGCGGCCGGTGGTGTCGCCCGGCTCCACGGCGATCAGCACGTCGTCCACCACCACCGCGGTGACCTTGTAGTCCGCCGCGCGCAGGGTCTGGCCGAGCGTCTTGAGTACGGCCAGCTCCGCTCGCGGCTCCAGGTCGTCGAGCCGGGCCAGCACCCGCTCCAGGTCGCTGGCCTGGTCGGCCAGGCTCGGCTCGGCCAGTTCCAGGTACCGCTTCTGCACCGCCGGGCGCAGGATGACCTGCCGGCCGACGCCGACCGTGGCCGCCTTCGGCCGGGTGGTCAGCGGCGGCACCTCGACCTTCGTGTCCCGGGTGGCCGCGGTGCGGCAGGCCAGCCGCCAGCCGTCCTTGAGCTCCTGCGGCGTGTAGGCCCGGATGTCCAGGCTGGACGGCGCGGGCGGGTCCTCGGCGATCCGGATCCGGCACTTCTTGCAGGTGCCATGGCCGCCGCAGGTCGAGTCGATCGCGATCCCGTTCCAGCTGGCGGCGTCGAACAACGTCACGCCGTACGGAACCCGCACGGCCCGTTCGTTGAAGAGCAGATTGATCCGAACGGGCCCGGGTGCCTGCTCCTCGGCAACCGTCACGTGCCACCCTGGCCTTGCGCTTGCGCTTCTGCTTTTTCCCTGGCCTGCTGGGCCCGGTGGGCCGCGATCCAGTTCGCGCCCCACTCGTCCCGGTTCAGCACCAGGTCGGCAGCCTTGACCGCGCGGACGATCTGCGGCGAGCGGGCGTCCATGATCGCGCTGGTCAGGCCGTGGCTGATCGCGATGGGCAAGAACGCGGCCGCGATCGAGTGCCGGTCCGGCATGCCGAAGCTCACGTTGGAGGCGCCCAGCGTCATGTTCACCCCGAACTCATCCCTGAGCAGGGCGATGGTCTCGAGCGTGCGCTGAGGGTGCAGGGTGTCCGCGCCGACCGGCATGGCCAGCGGGTCGATGACGATGTCCTCGATGGGGATCTTGTACTTCTCGGTGGCGACACCGATGAGCTTGCGGGCCAGTTCGACCCGGCGGGCCGGCTCCTCGGGGATCTCCTCCTCGTCGTTGGGCAGGCCGATGACCGCCGCGCCGTACTTGCGGACCAGCGGCAGGATGGCCTCCATCCGCTCGTCCTCGGCGGTCACCGAGTTGACCAGCGCCTTGCCCTGGTAGGCGGCCAGGCCCGCGTCGAGCACCTCGATGATCGAGGAGTCGATGACCAGCGGCAGGTCGGTGAGCCGCTGGATCAGCGGGACGGCCTGGCGCATCAGCTCGGCCTCGTCGGCCAGCGGGGCGCCCATGTTGACGTCGAGCAGCATGGCCCCGCCGTCCGCCTGTTCCTTGACGTCGATCTCGACCCGGGACAGGTCGCCGTTGCGCAGCTGCAGCTGGAAGATCTTCCGGCCGGTCGGGTTGATCCGCTCGCCGATGATGGCGAACGGCTGGTCGTCGCCGATGCGTACCGTCTTGCTGGCCGAGGACAGGATGGTGTGCACGTTGACTGGCTCCTGGGTCGTGGGCGTCAGGCGTTGACCGGCGCGCGGCGTTTGGCCAGCAGTTCCTTGGCCCGGACCACGGCCGCGGACGCGTCCGCCGCGTACCCGTCCGCGCCGACCACGTCGGCGTACTCCTGGGTGACCGGAGCGCCGCCGACCATGACGATGACCTGATCACGCAGCCCGGACTTGGTCAGCGCGTTGATGTTCGCCTTGAACATCGGCATCGTGGTGGTCAGGAACGCGGAGAACCCGACGATGTCCGGCTTGTGCTCCTTGATCGCCTCGACGAACTTCTCCGGCGCGACCTGGACGCCCAGGTCAATGACGTGGAAGCCGGCGCCCTCGAACATGATGTTGACCAGGTTCTTGCCGATGTCGTGCACGTCGCCCTTGACCGTGCCCATCACGATCGTGCCGATGGTCTGCACCCCGGTCTCGGCCAGCAGCGGGCGCAGGATCTCCAGCGCGCCGGCCATCGCCTTGCCCGCGATGAGCATCTCGGGCACGAAGAAGTCGCCGCGCTCGAACCGGGCGCCCACCTCTTCCAGCGACGGGATCAGCGCCTCATACAGCAGTTCCTCCGGGCCGATGCCCAGGGCCAGGCCCTGATTGGTCAGGTCCAGGACGGCCGGACCGTTGCCGACCAGCGTGTCGTCGTACAGCTGGCTGAGCAGCTCTTCCCTGGTCAAGCCCGGCCTCCCGCCTTCGTTGTCATGCGGCGCCCGCCTTCGTTGTCATGCGGCGCCTGCCTTCCTGGTCACGCGGCGCCTGCCTTCCTGGCCTGCCTCGCGGCGCGCTGCCGGTAGCCGAGTACCGCGGACAGGCCCGCGGCCTCGGCCACGCAGTGCCCGGCCGCCGCGGTCAGCCGGTCCCGGGTCATCCTGGCCGCCGGAGCCGACACCGAGAGCGCCGCGACCACGGCGCCGTCGAACCCGTGCACCGGCGCGGCCACCGCGATCAGGCCCGGCTCGAGCTCCTCGTCGGTGATCGCGTAGCCGCGCGCCCGCACGCCGGCCAGCTCGGAGCGCAGCGCCGCCTCGCTGGTGATGGTCTTGTCGGTTCGCCGTTCCAGCTTCTCGGCGGGCAGCTGCCCGGATAGCTGCGCCGCGCCGTAGGCCAGCAGCACCTTGCCCAGCGCGGAGCAGTGCAGCGGCACGGACAGCCCGACCCAGTTGGTGCCGCCGATGAAGTAGGTGCTGTCGACCTGGGCGATCTGCTCCACCAGGCCGCCGCTGACCACGCCGAGGTTGATCGTCTCGCCGGTCGCCTTGCCGAGCCGCTCGAGGAAGGGCTGGGCCACGGCGACCAGGCCCGCCTCGGCACCGCCGCGCCAGGCGAAGCTGACGAACATCTCGCCGGGCAGGAACCTGCCGTGGTCGTCGCGGCGGACCAGCCCGTTGCGCTCGAGCGCGAGCAGCAGCCGGGAGGTGGTGGATTTGGCCAGCCCGGTGGCCGCGCTCAGCCCGGTGAACGTCATCGGGTCCGACGCGTGCACGACCTCGGTGAGCAGGCGAGCCGCCCGGTCGACGGCCTGCGTGCCGTTCTGGTTGCTCATCCGGGGTTTCTCATTCCTGGGATTCACCATGTTCCACTTTATGGGACCTAGTTCTACTATGTGATCGTAAGGCGCGGTCTAGTATCGGTCAAGTTCCAGTCCTTTGACTCCGTGGCTCGCGGGCCGGGAAGGCTGAGCGATGTTCGTCAACACGATGCCGAGGTACGAGATCCTCTCCCCGGACGCGATCGCGGTGCTCGACCGCGGCTGGCGCCGGATCGTTTCCGAGATCGGCGTCCAGTTCGCCAAGCCGGAGGCGGTCGAGCTGTTCGCCAAGGCGGGCCAGCGGGTGGACGGGGAGGTGGTCTACCTCGACCCGGAGTTCGTCCTGGAACAGGTGGCCAAGGCCCCCCGGGAGTTCGACGTGCAGGCCCGCAACCCGGCGCATAACGTGCACATCGGCGGCGACCACATGGTGTTCAGCGCGGTCTACGGCTGCCCGTTCGTCCGCGAGGGCGACGTGCGCCGCGACGCTACGCTGAACGACTTCCGCCAGCTGTGCATGCTGTCGCAGTCGTATGAGGAGCTGGACTCGGCGGGCGGGGTGATCTGCGAGCCGAACGACGCCCCGCTGGACTCCCGGCACCTGGACATGATCTACGCGCTGCAGACGCTGACCGACAAGATCTACATGGGCAACGTGGTCTCCGGCCCGAACGCGGCGGACACGATCGCGATGAGCTCGATCCTGTTCGGCGGGCGTGCCGCTATCGAGGCTGTTCCGGCGACCATCTCGCTGATCAACTGCAACTCGCCGCTGCGCTGGGACGACCGGATGCTGGACGCGCAGTTCGAGTACAACCGGGCCGCCCAGCCGGTGGTGCTGACGCCGTTCCTCCTGATGGGGGCCATGTCCCCGGTGACGATCCCGGCCGCGCTGGTCCAGCAGCTGGCCGAGGCGCTGTCCGGGATCGCCCTGGCCCAGCTGATCCGGCCCGGCTGCCCGGTCATCTTCGGCTCGTTCCTGTCCAACATCGACATGCAGTCCGGCTCGCCGTCGTTCGGGACGCCGGAGTCCGCCCTCGGCCTGCTGTGCACCGGCCAGCTGGCCCGCCACTACGGGCTGCCGTTCCGCACCGGCGGCGGGCTGAACTCCTCGCAGACGGCCGACGCCCAGTCGGCGTACGAGGCGCTGATGACGCTGCTGCCCACCTTCCTGGCCGGCACCAACTTCGTCATGCACGCGGCGGGCTGGCTGGAAGGCGGCCTGGTCAGCTGCTACGAGAAGTTCATCATCGACATCGAGCTGCTGCGCGAGCTGCGCGTCGAGTTCACCCCGCTGGAGATTTCCGAGGAGTCGCTCGCCTTCGGCGCGCACGAGGAGGTGGGGCACGGCGGCCATTTCCTGGGCGCCGCGCACACCATGGAGCGGTTCCGCGAGTGCTTCTACCGGCCCATGCTGTCCTCGACCGCGAACTTCGAGCGGTGGATCAAGCTGGGCGGCAAGGACACCGCGGCCCGGGCCGGCGACATCTGGCGGAAGAAGCTCTCCGAGTACCAGGCGCCGCCGCTGGACGACGCCATCCGGGCCGAGCTGGACGACTTCGTAACCCGCCGCCGCCGCGAGCTCGGCGACTAGGCTCGCTGCTCCGTCCGCTGCTCCGTCCGCTGCTCCGTCCAGCCCAGTCGGCGGGAGATCTCGCCGGCGGCGCGGCGGACCGATCCGGCTAGCTGCGGAATGCGGTCGGGCGGGATGCGGAAGCTCGGCCCCGAGGCGCTGACCGAGGCGACCACGGTGCCCTCGGCATTGCGCACTGGCGCCGCCACCGCGGTCAGCCCGGCCTCGAGCTCTTCCACCGCGGCGGCATGGCCCTGCCGCCGCACCTCGGCCAGCAGCGGCGGGAAGTCGGCGGCGGCGGTGATCGTGCGGGCCGTGAACCGGGCCAGCGGCGGGGTCAGGCACTCGGCCAGGTCCGCTTCGGGCAGGTAGGCCAGCAGCACCTTGCCGTCCGAGGTCGCGTGCAGCGGGATGCGCTGCCCGGCCCAGTTGTGCGGCGACAGCGCGGCCGGGCCCGCCACCTGGTCCAGGTAGAGCGCGTCCCGCCCGGACAAGATGGCCAGGTTGACCGTCTCACCCACCTCCTGGGCCAGCGCCCGGCATACCGGGCGGCTTTCCTGTACCAGGTCGAGCCCCCGGCTGGCCGCCCCAGCCAACCGCACCAGGCCCAGCCCGAGCCGGTACCTGCCCCGCGCCGCGTCCTGGGTCACCAGCTCACGCCGGTCCAGCGCGGCGAGCAACCGGGATGCGGTGGACTTGTGCACGCCCAGCTCGCGCGCGACCTCGCTGACCCCGGCCTCCGCGTCCCGGGCCAGGATCTCCAGGATGGCCACCGCCCGGTCCACCGACTGCACCGGACCCGCGTCCTCCCGCTGCACCGACCGCGCCGGACCCGCGTCCCCCCGCTCCACCGACCGCGCCGGACCCGCATTCCCCCGTTTCGCCCCAGCGCTGTTGCCCATAGCGCAACAGTATCCGCCTCTCTCGTTA
>Ga0335074_10013156_pt1 | contig 11624 bp, 12 predicted proteins | sample Lox_Sample_23_FD_206715 | JGI IMG/M metagenome (GOLD analysis project Ga0335074, IMG submission 206715) | Soil microbial communities from Loxahatchee National Wildlife Refuge, Florida, United States - Lox_Sample_2.3 | ecosystem: Environmental > Terrestrial > Soil > Wetlands | place: USA...
GCCCGACTCGCAAAGGACGCGAGTCGGAAAGAATTGCGGGCGCTCCGCTCAGGATGACAACTTGAATGGATCGGCCGAACGCTCTGGTGAAGAGCGAATGGCGAACAGCGTCTTTATGCGTCGCGTCATCTTTATGCGTCGCGTCATCGCAATTGTTTTCATCTGTCATCCCGAGCGAAGCCGAGGGATCTGCGGTTCGCCGGGAGCGGCTGGCAGTTCGAGCAAACAGCAGGTCCTTCGACTGCGCGCCGCCCGACTCGCAAAGGACGCGAGTCGGAAAGAATTGCGGGCGCTCCGCTCAGGATGACACCTTCAATGGGGCGGGCGAAGAGCGAACAGCGTCAGGCGAACAGCGTCTTTATGCGCGTCTTCAGCGGCATCATCTTCGGATACCTGTTTTTCGAGCTGCTGTGGTACGCAATGTTTCAGGTGACCAACACCGACATGCACGCCCCCGCCAGCATCAGCTTCCAAGCCGGGGCCGTGATCTTTGGATTGCTGTTCGCCTTGGCCGCGGGATTCCTGGCCAGCTTCATCGGCGGGCGTCCGCACTTCATCGCCGCGTGGATTGCCGGTGCGCTGGTTGCACTGACCGCAATTGTGGTGATGATCCGCAAGGGGCCGGCGTGGCCGCAGGTCGTGGCGCTGCTGTTCATGTCGCCCGGGATCGTGATTGGTGGTTATTCCTACGCGCTGCGCCGGCGGAACGCAGGCGGATAGCGAAAGCAAATGACGAACGAAGAACGCGAGCTGCACAAACTGGTCTATCAGCTGGAGTCGTCGTGGAATGCCGGCGATGGCGACGCCTTCGCCAGCTTGTTCGCCGATGACGCCGACCTGATTCACATCCTGGGCGGCTATTACACCGGACGCGAGAGCATTCGCGCTGGACACCGCATGATCTTCGGCACCATCTACAAGGGCAGCACCGTGCATTATCGCGTGGAGAAGATCAAGTTCCTGCGGCCGGAGATCGCGCTGGTTTTTCTGCGCCAGCATTTGGAGTTGGCCGAAGGCGCGCCCGTGAGTGAACTGGATGCGCGGCCGACCATCGTCGCCGAGAAGATCGACGACAAGTGGAAGATCGTCGCGTTGCAGAATACGCGGATCAGCGAAGTGGGCGGGAAGTAGTGGCGGAAGTGCGCACGTCACGGTCGATATCAAGACTTTCTTTGCGGGCCGGGTGGTGCGGCGGGTAGTAACGAGTCTCGCGCAGCGAGACGGAAGAGGATAGCCCAGCGCTTCAGCGCTGGGTGGGGCGGTTAAGAAGGATCGAGTCCCGTAGGGACGGCAGAAGAACCGCAGATCCCTCGGCTGCGCTTCGCTCCGCTCGGGATGACAACTTAATAAATGACTTCAATTGGTACGGCTGAAGCCGTGCCCTGATACGAATGCGCCAAGCGCATTTATTAAAATCTCTATCGGCGCAGCTGAAGCTGCGCCCCTTCAAAGGAAACACGCACACATGAACATCAAGAAAGTCGGAGTACTGGGTTGTGGGTTGATGGGCTCGGGCATCGCGCAGGTCGCGGCCACCGCTGGTCTCGACGTGGTCGTGCTCGAGCAGGAGCAGAAATTTCTCGACAAAGGTTTCGCCGGCATTGAGAAATCTCTAACTCGCCTGGTGGAGCGCGGCCCGGCCAAGGGCGGTCTCACGCCGGAACAGAAGACCGAAACACAGTCGCATCTGAAGGGCACGCTCAACATGCAAGAGCTCGCCGACTGCGACATCGTGATCGAGGCCATCATCGAGAACGTGGAGCTCAAGCGCAAGACCTACGCTGAGCTCGACGCCATCGTGAAGAAAGACGCGATCTTTGCGACCAACACCTCGTCTATCTCGGTTACCGAGCTGATGACCGCGACCAAGCGCCCCGAGCGCTTCATCGGCCTGCACTTCTTCAATCCGGTGCCGATGATGAAGCTGGTTGAGGTGGTGAAGACCATCGCCACCGCGCCTGAGGTCTACGACGCGGCGGTCGAGTTCGGCACCAAGCTGGGCAAAGTTCCGGTGCGCACCAGCGACAAGACCGGCTTCATCGTCAATCGCCTGCTGGTGCCGTATTTGCTCGACGCGATCCGCGCGTACGAGGAGGGCGTCGGCTCCATCACCGACATCGACGAAGCCATGAAGCTGGGTTGCGGCTACCCGATGGGGCCGTTTACGCTGCTCGACTTCGTCGGGCTCGACACGACGTACTACATCACGCACGTGATGTATGACGAATTCAAGGAACAACGCTTCGCCTCGCCGCCGCTGCTCAAGCGCCTGGTGCTGGCCGGATGGTACGGGCGCAAGTCGGGCAAGGGCTTTTATGATTACGCCGACCCGAATAAGCCGGTGCCGGGGAAGTTTGTGTAGGAAGCAATTAGCGATTAGCAATTAGCGATTAGCTACGAGCTGCAAGCTACGTGCTGCGAGCTGAGAGCCACGAGCTACGGGCTATCGGTCTCGAGCTGCGGGAATGGCGCGGCTTCAGCCGCGCGGTCGTCAATCTTCATTCTTGCTTTGTCATCCCGAGGAGGGCTTCAGCCCGACGAGGGATCTGCGGTTTGCCGGCGGGGAAAATGCTTCCCATAATGGGAAATATTTAGCGAAATATAAAACTTTAATGCTATACCGAGACGTAGCATTCTTGGACATTCCGCGGGAGGGCGATTTGCTGGGTAGCATGGCTTTGTAGAATGCCTCGTAATCGCTTCAGGACGCGTATGTAGCGACTTTCTCCGGATGATTCAGCCCCAACATCGTCCGACTGGTTTTAAGGGCTGTACGGGCCTCTAATGCGAAAGTCCAGATCTTGGACGGAAGCTACCGCGGTAGCCATATAGCATTAAAGAGCCATACATTAAAGCTTGCATGGGAGCTCTCGCCGGCTTTGCCACATGAGTGGGGAGCGACCGAGTCTCGCGGAGCGAGATGGAAGAGGATAGCCCGGCGCTTCCGCGCTGGGTAAGCTTAGTCTGAAGCCCGAGCCCAGGGGCGACAGATGTCGCCGGCTGAAGCCGGCTCCTTATCGTTAAGAACGGCGTTGACGCGGACCTGAAGGTCCGCTCTACCCTGCAGTAACGAGGTAAACGGACTTCGGCTGACTACTGGTTTCTAGTTGCCTATTTCTAATTGCGATTGCCTAATTGCTAATCGCTCGAAAGGGAACTCATGTCCGACTTCCAGAACATTAAGCTCGAATCGAAAAACCACATCGCCTACGTCACCATCGACCGTCCCAAGGTTCTCAACGCGCTCAACATGGCGACCATGCAGGAGCTGAAGCAGGCGTTCGCCTTCATCAAAGACGACGCCGAGGTGCGCGTCGCGATCCTCACCGGCGCGGGCGAAAAGTCGTTCGTCGCCGGTGCCGACATCGGCGAGCTCTCGCAGCACACCCCGGTCTCGGCCAAGGAGTACACGCACCAGGGCCAGGCCATCATCGACGCCATCGAGAACCTGGGCAAGCCGGTGATTGCCTGCATCAACGGCTTCGCGCTGGGCGGCGGCTGCGAGCTGGCGATGGCCTGCACCATGCGTCTGGCCAGCGACAACGCCAGGCTCGGCCAGCCCGAGGTGAAGCTCGGCCTCATGCCCGGCTACGGCGGCACGCAGCGGCTGCCGCGCCTGGTGGGGAAGGGAATTGCCATGCAGCTGGTGCTCACCGGCGAGATGATCTCGGCGCAGGAGGCGCATCGCATCGGCCTGGTCAACGAAGTTGTGCCCGCCGCCGAGCTGATCCCGCGCGCCGAAGCCATCGCGGCGAAGATCATCGCCAACGCGCCGCTGGCGGTGCAATACACAATGGAAGCCGTCAACCGCGGCTACGACCTGACGCTCGCCGACGGCCTGTATCTCGAGGCGACGCTCTTCGGCGTCTGCTGCTCGACGGAAGACAAGAACGAAGGGACCAAGGCGTTTCTCGAGAAGCGGCCGGCGCAGTTTAAGGGGAAGTAGTGTCGGCTCGTGGGGTTAGTGGTGACCACGGCTGTGATCAATGATTAATCTGGTCTTCGCGAGTGAAATCGATGAAACCCCTTTGCCTCCTGGGGGCAATGCCTGCTTGTGCACGCTAACCTGGGCCGCGCGTCGCGAATACTATTCTTCTTCCTTTGGCGCGATCTCCGATGGCTCGTACTGAATCGAGATGTCTAACCCCGAGAGGCTGCAATACGCAGGTGGAAACCCCGGTTTCGGAGCGATGACCGAGACGGTGATTCGGCTTTGCCCCGCGAAGGACAACTGCAGGGGCCCGCTATCGGTGTAAGTTTGCGACGACTTCTTCTCGATGAATACGTTTGAGATAGGAATATCGCGAGTCACCACGCCATTCGTAATTTCGATCAAGTACGTGGCGTGGCAGGGTACGGGTTCCGGAGGTGGACTCTGGGTGCCGTGAAGTGGTGGGTCAGACCTGGGGCCGCTGCCGCTTATGGCTTCTACACGGCGAATCGTTATCGGTTTTTCGGGTGTAAGCACGCCGAAAATGTAGATGGAGCGTCGCTCGTTTGGCGGGTATCCCATCTCGAACGTGTGTATATTCCAAACCGATAGACCGTTCGATGGCTGTGAAATAGTCTGTGCTGTGATGGATGCTGTGCAGAGGCACAAAAGAGCGACACCAAGCCCGAGAATCCGCTTCATAGACCGCTTCCTTTCCGTCATGCGCGTTCTACCGTGGGCAATGCCGTGCTGTCACTATGACGAACAAACCTGTCCTGGGTCACCAGCGTTGAAGGATAAATAGCCGCATAAGAGAGAGCGCGAGCGCCGGAGGCGCGAAATAGTCTGCTCCAGTGCCCGCCAGCGCTGGCAGGCGTCAGAGTGAAACCCCGAGTCCCGTAGGGACGGCATTCGTGCCGCCGGCTGAAGCCGGCTCTTACCTCATAGCCAAGCCCGCTGTCGCCGAACGTCGTTCATCAGTGCTTGAGGAACCGCAAATAGAACGCTGCAAACACCAGCACGATTCCGATGTTCACCATCAGTCGTTCCCCAAAGTGGTTCCTGAAGATCAGAGCATCTACGGCGACGATGATGGCAATCATCGCAACCAAATAAGACACGGTAATCATCGGTCTCGTCATTGCGATTTACACCTGATTTTGCGGCTTGAGCGTCAGATCGCCTGCCAAAATTCGTCACGTGCTCATTTGGTTATGGCTGGCATCTGGCGCCTTTTCGATCAATACTGAAAACAGGATTCCCACGCAAGTAAAATCAACAGTCGGCCGGCACTGGACGAAGTGTCAACTGCTAATCGGCTGAACGCGCCGCAGTCATTCTGCCGCTACAATAAAGGCGTCATAGCAGAAACCGCGTCCTCCAGGAGCGGCACGCAGCAATCATGTCGGCCGATTTGCCCATCACGCGCCGCGCCCCGCGCTTTGTCTTCGCAATAAACGCGCTCAACACTCTTCTGCTGCTGATCGCCGTCGCTCGCGGAGCCAGGATTGCCAGCATCGGTCTGGCGCTGGCGCTCTTCGCCACGACGCTTCTCTACGCGGCATCGGTTCGAGCCGCGCGCAACGACCAGCCCAACCAGCTCAAGCGGTATATGAACACCGCACTGTTCGTGACCACCCTTGCGGTGTTTCTGTTCCTGACAGGCAGATAAACGCGAGATCACGATGCTGGCATAACCGCCGCTTCCGATTGACTGCATTCCCCAAGCGCCCTATCATCAGGCGATTGTTTCCCCTTCACTAATTCATGATCGGTACCACGATCTCGCATTACCGCGTCCTGGAGAAGCTGGGCGGCGGCGGAATGGGCGTCGTCTACAAAGCCGAGGACACTCGTCTCGACCGCTTCGTCGCGCTCAAGTTTCTGCCCGATGAAATCGGGAACGATCATGTCGCGCTGGAGCGATTTCGCCGCGAAGCCAAAGCCGCGTCGGCGCTGAACCACCCCAACATCTGCACCATTTACGACGTCGGCGAGGAGAATGGCCGCGCCTTCATTGCCATGGAGTTTCTGGATGGCATGACGCTGACCCATCGCATCGCCGGTCGGCCGCTCGAAACTGACGACCTGCTCAGTCTGTCGATTGAGATCGCCGACGCGCTCGATGCAGCGCACGCCAAGGCAATCGTCCATCGCGACATCAAGCCCGCAAACATTTTCGTCACAGATCGCGGACACGCGAAGATTCTCGATTTCGGCCTGGCGAAAGTTGCGGTGCGATCGCCTGCCGGCAAGGCCGCATCGGGCAACAGCATGACCGGGACGGTCGCCGAGCCGCACCTCACCAGTCCGGGAGTGGCGATGGGCACCGTTGCCTACATGTCGCCGGAGCAGGCGCTGGGCAAGGAGATCGACGCGCGCACCGATCTGTTCTCCTTTGGCGCGGTTTTGTACGAGATGGCGACCGGGCAGCTTCCGTTTCGCGGCGACACTACGGCCGCGCTCTTCGACAGCATTCTGCACAAGGCGCCGGTTGCGCTGGTGCGGCTCAATCCGGAGACGCCGCCGGAGCTGGAGCGCATCATCAACAAGGCGCTGGAGAAGGATCGCAACCTGCGCTACCAGAGCGCCGCCGATCTGCGCAGCGACTTGCAGCGGCTGAAGCGCGACACTGATTCGGGCCGCACCGCGGCCAGCGGAGTTCAGGCGGTCGTCGCAGCGGAGAGCGCAGTACCTGCTCCATCGTCACAAGTCCGCCCCGCGCCGAGCGGCAGCTCCGTCGTCGTCATCGCGGCCAGGCAGCACAAGTTCGGACTGGTGGCTGGCGTCATCATTGCGCTCGTCGTCCTCGCCGCTGCGGCCTTCGGCATTTACACCCTGCTGCATCGTCCCGCCCCTGCGCCCTTCCAGAACTTCACCGTCACGCGAATCACCGATTCGGGCAAAGCTTTAGGCGCCGCTATTTCTCCCGACGGAAAATATGTGTTGAGCGTGACCGATGACGCCGGGCAGCAGAGCCTTTGGCTGCGCAACGTGGCCACGGGTAGCGTGACCCAGGTGATCCCGCCCTCGGTTACGGAATATCTCAGCCTCGCCTTTTCGCCTGACGGGAACTACATCTACTTCAGCAAAGCCGAGAACGCCGGCCACACTCATTTCACTCTTTACCGCTCACCCGTATTGGGGGGCGAGCCGACGGCGGTGGTGCGGAATCTCTCCAGCGACAGTTATACGTTTTCTCCCGATGGACAGCGCATCGCCTACCTGCGCGCGGACGACCCGGAGGTCGGCAAGTATCGCATCCTCTCGGCAACCCTGGAGGGCAACGACGAAACGGTTCTGATGACCGAGCCTGCGGTGAGCGTCCCCGACTTCCTGGCATGGTCTCCGAAGGGCGACGAGATTTACATTTCGCGGGTGGGAGGAAACGGCGAGCGGGCGGCCATCGATGTCCTCGATCTGCATACCGGCAAGACGCATCGCTTCGACTCTTTCCAGGATGAGTTTCTGGCCGAGATCCGCTGGTCGCCGGTGGATCGGGTGCTGTTTGTCATGCATGGGCAAACCAGCGCAGGTGGCATAAAAGCGCAAATCGGATTCTTGCGCGAGACCGGTGGAGAGATCGAGCCCATCACGCGCGACACCAATCGCTATGCGACTCTCACGGTTTCCGCCGACGGAAAAACCCTGGCCACGGTTCTGCTTCGCAGTGAGGCAACGGTTTTCGTTTTCTCCGATGCTGGCCACGGCTTTGGCGAGCCGCGCCCTGTGCTCTCGCAAGCCAATGACTTCGACGACTGGAGCAGCCTGCACTGGAGCGCCGAAGGCAATCTTCTGCTGAACAACTTCAGCCGCCTGCTCAAAGTGGGGCTGGATGGCAAGAGTCAAAGCCCGCTGTTGGCGGATTCGCGCGCGCGCATGTTCACTCCCTTCGCCTGCGGCGCAAACTACATCGTGCTCGGCTGGCAAAATCGGGGCAGCACAAATACGCGAAATATCTGGCGCACCAATGCCGATGGCACCGGTCCACTGCAGTTGACGCACGGAGATGACGATCGGTCTCCGGCCTGTTCGCCCGATCAGAAATGGGTATATTACTTCGATGTTCGTGAGGCGAAGATTCATCGTGTGCCGGTGGACGGCACCGGCAACTCGGAAGCAATTCTGAATCTGCCCCAAGGCTACTCGGGAGCCGCGGCGCTCAGCTTTTCTCCCGACGGAAAGACGTTAGCGGCCGCGTTGATCGACTCGCAACGGCGAAGCACAAAGATAGGGTTGTACGATCTGGCATCGCCGGGAGCACCGCGCATGCTCGAGGCCAGCCGCCGTACGCGTGGCTTGCAATTCACTCCCGATGGTAAGTCCCTCATCTACGCGATCCGGGAGAAGGGCGTCGACAACGTCTGGATGCAGCCGATCGACGGCTCTGCTGGGCATCAGATTACCGATTTCAAATCGGAGCAGATCTGGTCGCTCGACTTGTCGCCGGACGGAAAGAACCTCGCCGTGCTGCAGGGACAGTTCGTTGCGGACGTGGTCCTGCTGCAGGAATCCAAACAATAAGGCGGATGTCGCCACTTTGAGAGTCTACCCAAAAGATTCGGCTTCCAGGGCTTTGTGCCAGGGCACGACTTCAGTGTCTGCGTGAGTGCAGGATTTGCAAGTTTGCGGGGGATTGCGACACTGGCGCCTGGGCGCCACAATCAATCGACCCGGTTTCAAACCGACGCGGTGTTGTAATCTGCAGATTGGTGACGTAACATGGCGCGGTCCTCAGCCCGGACGGAAAGCAATCAATATGGCTGTGCTCGACATCATGACGCCCGGCTACATTGTCGGAGGCATGAGCACGCAGAATGTACCCAACCCCTGGGCTACCCGCGATTCGCCCGCCACCGATGTCTGGGTGTTGTGCACCATGACCGCTCTCCAGGTGAATGACACGGGCGCGCTCGCCGGCTACGGCATTATCGAGTACGAACACATTGACAGCGACGGCCAGATGAAGCGGGTACAGATTGCAGACCCCAGCAACTTGTCGGATGTCATACCGGAATATCTTTATCAGAGCTAAACCGCCGAAACATTCACCGACAAGCAAGTGGTCTATCAGATCGGAATTGCGCCGGTGCGCATTGACATTCTCAGCGAAATCACGGGCATCCGCTTTCCCGAAGCGTGGCGAAAGAGGGTCGCAGGCACCTTCTTCGGCGTCCCAGTGCACTTCCTCTCTCTGGATGACCTGGTAGCCAACAAGCAAGCACTGGGTCGTAGCAGTGATCTTGAGGACTTGAAGAGGAATCCGGGAAGCTCGAAGCCGCAAAGCTAGGGCGCAGAAGAGTTTGTTTGGGTATAAAAACATCAGCGGAGATCTGGCTGGTTCGTGAGAGACCACGCCGCGGCGGCACTGGCTGACATTCGGTCTGGATAACAGCATGCCGGGGCGGCGCTTCCAGTTGCTGCCTGTTCAGGCAGCTTCTTCCTGGTTCACATTCTCCGGAGACCCAGCGGGTTTTCCTGGGTCGCGCAATGACCGAAGTTTGTTAACAGCCCTCCCCATCAGTTCGGATATGGCAAAGAGTTGTTCTGCGGCGACGCCGGGTATCACCCGGTGATGTCCAACGGCCGACAGTGCCATGCTTGCGACGCACCCGCACTGCGAACAATCCGGGGAGCCGCCAAACTGACAGGGCGTGATGCGGGTTTTCAAATCCGCCGAGACAGTTAGGGTGGTACGGGCAAAGATGCAATCTTTGGGGGATGCAGGCGGATTATGGAACTGCTCGATCAGTCCCTTCTTCATGTCGATCAAAGGATACGCGACCAGCAAGGGAAGCAGCTCCTCGATGAACCGTCTGCGCTGATCGGGCGTGAGGATTTCGGGACCCACTGCCCCTTGCTGAGGAGTGAACAGGCTGAACCAGATTCGCTTTGTCTCTTTCCGGGCACTCCAGAATTGGACGAACTCTTCAACATAGCCGGGACGCTCCATCATCTGCCCGGTCACTGTGCAGTGAATGGTAACCTTGCAGCCCGCGATATTCTTCAGGATTCGATCATAGGTCGCGGGCTTGCGTCGTACGTCATGTTCCGGTTGCAGGCCGTCGACGGACACTACGACATTTAGCAGGGACAGGTCATTCCACTGCCCCGGAATGGTACGGAACGCACTGGTTACGACTTGTGCATAAATCCCGCGCCGACTGATCTCGGGCAACAACTCTTCCAATTCGCGGAAACGCACCAGTGGATCTCCACCCACGAAGGACACATGCAGTGGGCGGTGCTCCTCGATCAGGCCGAGGACGCCTTGCACCAAAGCCCTGCCCTTGTAGTCCGCCAGTTGACGGAGCGTGATGCCGGACAAGCCCAAATGCTCGTCTTCATAGGCGTAACAGCCCGGGCATCGGAGCGGACACTCGCGGGTGAGTTCGATCGAAATGCAGGGACTTCTGCCGGAGAGTATGGTCCCCCACGCTCGCATTATTTCAGATGTTTTCATGAATTATCCCCATTAGCTAGTTAGGCGAAGGTCCTACCAATTGGATGCAAGGCGCGGGCACTAGAAACGCGGGCACAGGATAGCGGTCAGAACTAACCCGTAAACAGCAGCATGCACCAGGCGACTGAGTGAGGCCAACCGGATTGTGACGTGTCCCACCTCTGAGAGATTGAGCAGTATCGTCGCTGTAGGCAGGCTGAGCAACCGACGGGAGTAGATGAGAAAACGGAGAAAGAGGTAAGCTTCAAGCCAGCCCTTACGGCTTCAGTTTTGCACCTGCCTCCACCACAAACACGGTAAGGGCGCTGAAAAATAAGTTCATGTCGAAAGCGCACCTTCTACAAACGCTACTGCCGGCTGCGCGCAATCGCGTTGATGCTGGTCTTGGCTGAGGCGAGAACGCCAACACTGGGCGGCCCAACTTGAACGAGATAATTGGTGTTCGCGGCCTGCTGTTGCGGGAACTCCCGTTGATGTTTCATGATCGCCGATAACAAATTGGCAAAATTGCCGTCCTCATATCCACTTCTGAAATTCAAATTACAGGACAGGTCGGGGTCAATCGAGCAGTGGCATACCAGGCTCCAGTATCCCCGGGAGGTCGATGACCAGATTCGGACATCATCGATAAATCGCTCTTCGCCAGTGTGATATTCGACGTGGATCAAGCCGGGAAATGCACCCCGGACCAGATTGCTCCAATTGATCAGCACGGCACTCTCCAGAATCTGCTCGAGAGGCATAGGCTCCGAACTCTTCGGTACGTATGTTGTCATCAGCCCTCCAGTGTGTTCGTCGATTCATAGTCGCTCGGCGCCAGGGATGCGCTGTACCATCGCCAGATCGCGACGTCGACCAGGGAAGGCTTTGATCTGATTGCTCTTCTGCAAACTCCTGAAATGGGCGCCTACGCTGACCCAGTGCACTCCGAGGAATCGCCAGGCGGTGATTTCCGTGACCTCAACCGAGTTGAAGGCATTATTCCGCGCCTCAGTGAGCACCTTGTCGGTAGCTCTTCGGAGACTCCTCGCCAGTCCAAAACCAAACACCGTGCGCTTTATCGCCTCGGCCAGGAAAATGAAGTTCCAACTACACTCGCGTGCGCGCGATTCAATGTCATTGCTCTTCAGCCTATTGAGAAGGCGCCAACCGTCTGAGTAGGGCTGTCCCTCGAAGCGAAGGGTTGGGGGCAAAAGCAATCCATCCATCACGAAGATGCAACCACTCTCT
>Ga0335074_10013157_pt1 | contig 11623 bp, 9 predicted proteins | sample Lox_Sample_23_FD_206715 | JGI IMG/M metagenome (GOLD analysis project Ga0335074, IMG submission 206715) | Soil microbial communities from Loxahatchee National Wildlife Refuge, Florida, United States - Lox_Sample_2.3 | ecosystem: Environmental > Terrestrial > Soil > Wetlands | place: USA: Florida...
ACTTTCTCGGTGACGGCGAAGTATTCATCGGCGACGGTGCGGCTGGCGATTTTGGCGTAGCGCAGGGTCATGTCCAGGCTGCGGTGGCCGAGCATGGCGGCGATCGCTTCCAGGCTCATGCCCCGGTTGATCGCCTGGGTGGCCAGTGTGTGCCGCAGCTGGTGGGGGTGGATATGGCCCAGCCCGGCTGCGGCGGCCGCCTTGTTGATGTAACGGGTGACGGCGTGCCGGTCGAGGGCGCGCCCGTTCTCGCGGGGCAGCAGCAACGGGTTGCCGGCTGTCACGTGAGCGGCGCGGTAGTCGTCGATGAGGGCGACCAGGTGCGGGTGCAATGGCAGGTAGCGGTCCTCGCGGAGTTTGCCGACCGGGACATGCAGCCACGGGCCGGCGCCGATGTGCACCACCGCGTCGGCGTGCAGGGAGGTGTACTCGCTCACGCGCAGCCCGGTGCGCAGCAGCATTTCCACGGTGACGCGCACGAGCAGGCGCTTGTCGTTTTGGGCGGCGCGCAGCAGCCGGGCGGCGGCGCCGTCGTCGAGGGCCTTGGGCAGCGGGTGGTCCTGGCGGGGCAGGTCGCCGGGGAACATCGGCACCCGCGGCGGGGCCTCGTCCCAGGCCCATTCGTCGAGGCGGACGAAGAACATCCGCAGGGTGCCGAGGCGGTGGGCGATGGTCGCGGTGGTCAGAGCTGGCTTGTTCTGCCCGGGCCGGGCAGCGAGCCAGGGCTTGTAGTCCTCGATGTGCCGGCGGGTGACCTGCGCGGTGCTGGTCACCTCGGGTGCGGTCTCGGTGAGGAAGCCGGCAAAGGCTCGCAGCGCGAGGTCGGCGCCGCCGACGCTGCCTGGCCGCAGCACGCAGCCGATCTGGGTCAGGTAGCGGCGCATCGTGGCCGTGATCTGCGGGATAGCGGGCTCCAGGTCAGCCCAGGCGGGCAGCGAGCCCATCCCGTTGGCGCCCCGCCGCGGCCCGTTCACCGCCAGTTCCCGGTGCCAGCGCCGCGCCCGTCAGGCTGGCCGGCGAAGACCTGCGCGTCGATCACCTCGGCGGCCTTGCGGTACTGGGCAGCGAGCCAGTCATCGGCCAGGTGCAGGTAGATCCGGGTCGACTCGATCGAGGCATGCCCGGCCTGGGCCTGCACTGCCTCCAGCGCCATCCCGGCCTCACGCAGCCGGGTCAGGCAGGTGTGCCGCAACTCATGGCAGGTCGCGTGCGCTAGCCCGGCCCGCCGCCGCGCGGCCGTCAGGATCTCATCCATTCCCTTGGCCGACAGCGGCTGCCCGCGGCGCGGGCCCTTCAAAACCACAAACACCCGGTCGGTGCGGGCACCGGGCGGCCGCTCGGCATCCAGGTAGGCAGCCACCGCGGTGAAGAACCGGCCCGACACCGGGATCAGCCGCTGCCGGCCGGCCTTGCCCTCGGCGATGAACACCCGCCGCCCGGCGGCGCGCAGGTCCTCCAGCCGCAGCCCCAGGACCTCGCAGCGGCGCAGCCCGCCCAGCACCATCGCCGCGATCATCGCCCGGTCCCGGTGCGTGCGCAGCGCCGCGGTCAGCGCATCCACCTCAGCCGGCGACAAGATCCGCGGCAGCTTCCGGGCAGCGCGGACCAGCGGGACGCCCTGATGCGGCCGGGACCGCTCCCGGCGAGTCGGCAGCCCTCGCGGCACCGGGTTCGCCGCCATATCACCGCGGGCCTGCAAGAACGCAAAGAACCCCGACACGATCGACAGACGCCGGCGCACCGTGGCGGCCGACACCCCGGCCAGCTCCTCACTCCGGCCCGCCGGCCGAAGCGCCCCTCTCCCGCCGGTGTTTCCGGTGCGCTGGGCGGTGATGAACGCCAGCACGTCGACCGCAGCGACCTCCTGCGGCGGCTTACCTACCACCGTAAAGAACACCCTTAAGTCGTACGCTGCCGCCAGCACCGTGTTCGGCCGGCACCGCCCAGCCAGGAACTCCAGATACACATCCGCCAGCGGCACCCCAACCCCGACAGCCCGACCGCGGGCACGAACAGCTGAACCAGCCACACGCAAACCAGCAGCATGCACAGGAAGGCTCCCATCGTCACACACGACACAGCCTCACCAAGACTGGCCGAAATGACAGGAAGATCACAGGCATAACATGCATGAGCGAGCGTTGATGAGCCGTCCAGGCGCTCAGATTCCCAGATCTGTGTCGCTTGAGGAGCGGATACCCTGCGGCAATCAGGCGCTCATAAGGCGGATATAGCAGCCGCAGGGATGGGCTTGAGCTGGCCCAGGCCGAGCGAACTGCTCGCTGCAGAGTGGTCTGGGTGGTGCTTTTGCAGATGATCACTCAGGCGGATCAGCTATACGCCGACGCGGAGACTCGTGAACGGTTTCACAGGGCGGAGTTCCCGAGACTCTGATTAAGGCACGATTAACTTCGGCTCGAAGGGCGGCGGGCTCATGCCCAGATGCTCTCACGGCAGGGGTCGGTGCGCATGATCAGCAGCGCCCTGGGTTCGTCATTGGGCGCGGCAGGCTTCCTCCCGGACCGGTCGGGATCGGTGGGCGCTCGTCGACTTTGCTGTGCCGGTGCTCAGGCGCCTTCGACGACGGGTTCGTTGGTCTGGGCGCGGTCGCCCCGCTGACCAGCGCCGTCCGCGTGGCCAACATCATGGAGATCTCGGTGCTAGCACGCCGGTTAGAGATCGGGCTGCGCCGGACCCAGCTGGTCGTATGCAATGCGGGCGGATTGCGCGGCGTGCCCGTGCGAGATGTGGTTAAGTCCGGCTGACGATGAAGGCCTCACCGGTGCCGGAGCGGTTCGTGTAGGACCCGATGGCCGCGCAGTAGCCCGCCCAGGTACACGACACCGACCCGACCGCCGCAAACCCGCCGGCGTTCAGCGCTCCTGAGCCGGGCACCTCGACCGCCGTGCCCCACCGGCCGTTGTTCTCGCTGGCCACGAACGCCTGCTGGTGGCCGGAGCCGTCCTGGTAGTACCCGCCGGCTGAGCAGTTGCGCGCCGATTCACACGACACCGAAAGGACCTCGGCATTCCCGCCGGCGTTCAAGGCCGCCAAGCCCGGAATCCCGGTTGCCTTACCCCACAAGCCGTTCTTCTGGCTGACCACGAACGCCTGGTAAGGACCATAGATGATAGGCGCCTGGTTCCCGCCGGCGACACAGTTGCCCGGCGACCCGCACGACACCGATACAGCGCCGTTTATCGCGGTGGCCGTCGTTCCAGGAACCGAGATCGCCTTGCCCCAGGCGCCGTTCTTCTCGCTGACCGCGAGCGGCCCGGCGGACGCGCTATCGATGGGACTACCGGAATACCCCACCGCTGCGCAGTTGCCGGCCGAAGCGCACGAGACCGACGCGAAGGTAGAAATCCCGAACGCCGCCGACCCGGGCACCTCGATCGCCCTGCCCCACGACCCGTTGGTCTCGCTCACGACGAACGCTTCGGGGGCGCCGTTGTCGTAGTAACCGGTGACGGCGCAGTTGCCGGCCGAAGCGCACGACACCGAGTCGACCCCGGCGTACGCGCCGTTGTTCAACGCCGCCAGCCCGGGCACTTCGATCGCCCTGCCCCACGAGCCGTTCGTCTCGCTGACCACGAACGCCTGCTCACCGCTGCTGTTGGAGTAGCTTCCGCCGGCCGCGCAGTTGCCCGCCGACCCGCACGACACCGCACCGACCCAAGAACTCCCCTTCGCGCCGCTCAACGCCACCACACCGGGCACTTGGATCGCCTTGCCCCACGAGCCGCTGGTCTCGCTGACCACAAACGCACGGCCGCGGCGGGAACTGGTGGAGTAGCTCCCGACGGCCGCGCAGTTGCCTGCCGGCACGCATGACAGCGACGAGACCCCCGCATCGCCGCCAGTGTTCAGAGCCGCCAGCCCGGGAACCTCGATCGCGGTGCCCCACCAGCCATTCTTCTCGCCGACCACGAACGCCTGCGAGCGGCCGAGGCGGTCAGCGTAGTTCCCGGTCGCCGCGCAGTCACCGGGCGAGGAACACGACACCGCGACCAACGTGCCACCCTGGCCCGCGCTCAACCGCGCCAGGCCGGGCACCTCGATCGCCTTGTCCCAGCCGCCCGCCCACGCGGCCGCGCCAAAGGCCGGCGCAGCCATCACCGCCAGCGATGCGGCGCACGACGCCGCCACCGCACCCGCCAAAACCATCATGACCCGCGTACGCCTCATCGGTCCCCCTTAGCAGGCGCATGCCGCCGCTGCGCGAACCCCGCCCGCCCCATCCGGCGCCATTAGCAGAACCGAAACACTACTCCGGCAATAGCCAAATCAACTACTAAATCGCTATTGTCGGCACATCGGCCCGTCTAATACCCACCCTCTCCGCCACCCAGCAGGCAGCGCCCGCGTTGACAGCCACCGCCGCCCGAGTGGCAGGTTAAGAATCCGGCGGGTCCAGCACGTTGACCTGCTCGGCCGCAACGGCCGCTTCCGCGACGCGGCCACGCTCACTTACACAGACGGTCGGACGCTCCCGACGCTCCCCGGGTTTTGCGCGATGGTTCGGGGAGGAATGCTGGGCCACCGGCCGGCCTCGGCTGCAGGCGGTCCGGTGGCCCAACGCGGTTGGGACTCGCCGTTGGTTATGAGCCCTTGATGGTCTGCTTGGGGCTCACGGTGTAGGTGGCGCTGAACGTGGTGGCGTCGCCGCTCTTGATCAGGCCGGCGCAGCCGCTGACGGCGTAGATGTGCAGGTTGCCGCCGGTGGTGAGCACCTTGAGCTTGCCGGTGCTGTTGGTGTATGTACCCTTCACCATGCCGTTGTGCTTGCCGGCCCCGGTGCCGTCCACGGTGGCCTTGCAGCTGGGACCGGACAGCGTCGCGTCGATGCCGGTAATCGTGCCGGTCGTCACCCCGGTGCTGGCGTTGTAGGACACGGCGTTGAGCTTCCACGGAAGATCGTGCGTCGTCACCGTGAAAGTCAGACCCAGCGGACCGGTGCAGTTGGAGAAGCTGACCTTCGTGATGGAGCCGAGGCCGCGGCCAGCCAGCCCGCTGCCCTTCTTGAGGGTCGCGCTGGTTGACGACGAGGTGCAGCTCAGCGCGTTACCGGTGCTGGTGTCCTTGAGGGTTGTTTTGCCGGACTTGCCGGTGATGGCCCCGCCTGGGCTGACGGACCAGGTGGTTGCCGCGAAGGCTGGAGCGGCCGACATGCCAATCACCGCAGCCGTCGCAGCGCCTGCAAACAGAATGCCGTAGGTGCGTTTGAGAATCGCCATACGTGACCTCCCTGGCCGGGTCCGCCTGGCACTGGGCGCCAGGCTGTTCATCTTGGCAACCCGCTACGCGAGCAGCCTTACTACTGGCGAGTAGGTTACGACGAGGTAACAGTCGGGCGCAAGGAGCAGCGAATTATCTCACCAATGTGTTTCAAAAAGGTCACCGAACGGCAACATATCGGCTTTACCGTCAGCGGCCTGCGCCAGCGTCCGGGCCGAGGATGCATCCGTGCAGGTAGTCCCCTGTCGGCAGCCAGGCGAAGCGGGCCAGGTGGCCAGGTGACCGTTGGCAGTGTCCTGATGAGGTGACAGCACGTTATGGGACTCTTCGGGACAGGGCGCCCTGCGGGTGCCAGGCCACGGGCGGCGAGGGCTTCCAGCGAGACGGGATCGCCCACAGGGGCGATCAAGGCGGCGGGCGAGGGTATTCACGTGAGTTCTGTTACCTGGCCGGGCGTGCCGCCAGGCCGGCGAAACGAGCCTGGACCGGCGAGCGCGTCGGCCACCGCGGGTCCATGTCCGTCCACATCGACGGTTAGCGGACGCTGCTTGTCGCATTGAACGCGCAGCGAAGGTCCCCAGGATGGGATGATCTTGGCCGATGACCCGTCCTGCAGGACCTTCGTCGCATTGTCGATCTTCACTGACCCTTAACAGCAGTCCCCAGGCTTTAACTTCCTGGCCTTGAGCGTAGAGCGGGTCTAGCGTCGGCGAGAGGTGGCGGGCCCGATGGTGGTCCTGGCCGGCCGCTAGACCTTCGTCACTGTCAGTGTTGCGGTACCTGAGGGGCTGGCGTAGCCGTCACCGCCGGAGTATGTCCCGGTCACTGTGTCGGGCCCCACCGGGGCGTTGGTGGCTCCGCAGGCGGCGACGCCACCGGACAGGACGGCCGCGCACAGGCTGGTGGAGCCGGCATCGTGAACCACCGAATCCCGCAGGGTCAGGAGTTGATGTGGCATTTTGAAGCGGTACCGGGCAGCTCTCAGCGACGGCGCGAGTGGTCGAAGTAATCGCTCGATTGCCGCCGCCATAGTGAGATCACTGCCATCAGCCCGATCAGCCAGATCAGCACGCCGAACACCTTGACCGTGGGGATGTTGGCTCTGCCGAGCGTGGTCAGCAGCCCGATAGTGTCCAGCCCGAGCAGGATCGTCCCGGCCGTCCGCGGCCAGCTCCGGCCCTTCCGGGTGGCCGAGGCCAGCCCCAGCCAGATCCAGATGCCAACCAGCCCACTGATAATCACCCCGGCGGCCGCCAGCGTCGCGACCACCTGGGCGGAGTGTTGCGCGAGCGGATGCTGGGCCTCAAAGGCGGTTTTGATCAGGTTGATCGCCGCGAGGGACACGATGACGTTTACCAGGCTGACGGCGGCCCCGGCATACATCAGCCTGATCGCCGTGCGCACCGGCCCTGGGATACCGGGCGACGCCGGGGCGGGCTGTGCAGACCACCCCGGCGCCGGCGAGTGCGGTACCCTCGACCGCTCTGGCCACGCCGCCGCCGGGGTCTGCGGTGGCGGGCCACCCGCAGGCTGCGGCCTGCCCGCAGGCGGAGCCCGAGTCGCGGCCTGGGCAGCCTCCAGGTACGTGACCTCTCGCGACCCGGGCTCGCGCGCGGTCACGTTGTTCGTCGCCATCGCGTAAGTCGCGTCGTAACCGGACTCGGTCTGGTACTGGCGGATAGCCTCGGCCACCGGGCTGGGCCAGAACGACGTCGGAGTCGCCGCGATGGTCGGCCCGGCGCGAGAGATCACGGCGGCCAGGGCCGTCAGCCTCGGCCGTTCGGCTGGATTCTTGGCCAGGCAGGCGGTCACGATTTCCCGCAGCTGCGGCGGCATGCCGGCAAGGTCGGGCTGGCCGCTGACCACCCGGTACAGCACCGCTGCCGCGTTTCCCTCGCCGAACGCCGGAGTGCCCGCTACCGCGTAGGCCAGCACGCAGCCGAGCGAGAACACGTCGCTGGGCGGCCCGGCCTGCGCCCCGGTCGCTTGTTCGGGTGACATGAAACCGGGCGTGCCGACCACCAAGCCCTGAGTGGTCAGCGCTGTGCTATTGAGCGCGCGAGAAATGCCGAAGTCGATCACGTGTGGCCCGTCCGCCGCAAGTAGCACATTGGCGGGCTTGAGATCCCGGTGGATCAGGCCGCACGCGTGCACGGCCTGCAGCGCCTCCACCAGGCCGGCGGCGAGCCGCCACACCGCCGCCTCGGGCAGCGGGCCGCGGGAGGAGATGATCGTGGCCAGCGACGGCCCGGGCACGAACACGGTGGCCAGCCACGGCGGATCATCGTCCAGCCCCGCGGTCACCACGGGCGTGGTGTACATGCCGCTGACCGCCCGCGCGGCGGCTACCTCCTGCCGGAACCTGCGGATGAAGTGCTGGTCTCTGGCCAGCTCGGGATGGACGATCTTCACGGCCACCGCCCGCCCGGCCGGCGAAAACCCCAGATACACCCGGCCCATGCCGCCACTTCCCAGCCGGGCGCGCAGGTAGAACTGGCCGACCGTGCGCGGGTCGCTCGCGGAAAGCGGTTCCATTCATGCTCCCAAACGCCCACACGGCCGAGCCCAACAACACTGCGCCCGCACGCAGCGACACCGACCGCGAGATTACCGCCCTGGCCGATAAGGCGTACTCCAGTTCCGCGACCCGAGCCGACCTGCGCCACAAGAAATTGGCTAGCGCTGAGCTGCGCCGGATCCCCCCGGCGGCCGTAGTCGTAAAGGGTTAGCGATACCACCCGGGTAGTGCCCGGAGTGCGCCCGGCGGCGAGCGCCAGGGCGATCGCGCCTCCGATCGATTCCCCGGCTATCACCGCTTGGCGGATGCCGATAGCTTGCAGCAAACCGGCGACGGTGTCTGATGGCGGGCTCTGCGCAGCGATACTGAAAACATGGGTGTTCGCCCTTGCCGGATGGCTGAGCTTTCCGCGGTCCAGGAGATCGACCGCGCAGCGGGGCAGATGTTCGCCGAGGTTGGCAGGCCTGAGGTTTGCGGGATGTTATGGCACCCCGGGGCACTCGCAGCTTGCCGGGCTGAAGGCCGCCTGTGGGTCATAACCGGCGCGGATGACCGGCCTGCGGGTTTTGTCATCACCGACATGATCGACGGCTGCCTGCACGTCGAGCAGGTATCGGTCGATCCGGGTAACGCCCGACGAGGGCTTGGCCGGGCCCTGCTTGATCACGCCGCCGAGCAGGCGGCGGCCGCCGGAGTTCCCGCGCTCACCCTGACGACGTTCGCCGACGTTCCATGGAACGCGCCGTACTACGTCAGATGCGGGTTCCGGGTGCTCGAGGATACAGAAGTCACCGCCGGGCTGCGGGCCATCCGGCAGCGCGAAGCGTCCTTCGGCATGGACCGGTGGCCGCGGGTCTGCATGCGCCGCGACTTGTGACATCTGCAGCTGCGTCACCGAAGGGCGCTGGGCAACCGCTACTGAACTCTGGCCTCCAGATCCTCCGACCTTGAGCAATACGTGTGCCTCAGCGCCGGCAATCAACTTAGACGAACCAGGCGATGCTCACGCTGGCCGTCTCACCGACGCACTCATCCAGATCCGTACACCGGCCGACCAGCGGTCAACTGCGAAGCCACACCCAGATCAGTCAGTTCGGCGCGGCACCTGGCCGGGGACCCTGGCACCTGGCGACCGAGCAATAAGGCGGTCATCTGAAGTCGTCTGCAGAGAGTAGTTCTCGGCTCGCAGGCGGGCGGCATCGAGCCGCTGGCGGAGCGAGTCGGCGGTTGCGCGCTGAGCGGTAAACCGGGCGGCTGGTGGCTTGAGTGTCCGCTGCTGGCTGATGAGGTCCCGGATCTGGTTTTGGCGGCAGACCCATCCCCTGGAGACGCCGGCTGATTGCGCGACCGTGCTGAAGGTCACCGGCCGTTGCGTTGCAGCAGGATTTGTCGCCACTAGGGCGGCCTGGAGAGGAATGCAGTGATGGTGTCGACAATGTGGTCGAGGTCGCGGATGTCGGGCAGGTGGTAACGCCCTTCTAGGGTGACCAACCGGGCGTCGGGCAGGCCTTCGGCCAGCTGCAGCCCGCCGCGGTGGGGTATCACGCGGTCACCTCGGTAGTGCAGCACGAGTGCGGGTGCGCTCACCGCCGGCAGGAGGGCGGTTACGTCGGCCGTGTAGATGGCCGCGAGATATTCTGCGGCCACGTCGCGGTCGGCCGAGTCTCGCAGCACTGCAGCCATGTGGTCGGCCGCTGCGTCGGTCGGGTCAGGCCGGTAGAGGTCGGCGAGCAGCTTGGAGCCGAGCCCCCAGTGACTGCGCACCAGCGCGATAAGAGTGGCGCTGAGGTCTGGGCGTGTGAATACTCCGGCGGCGCTGGCGTAGGTCCCGAAGAACACCAGTCGCCGCACCAGATCCGGCCGCGTGGCGGCGAGCGCGACGGCAACCGGTCCGGCCTGGGACATGGCGAGCAGGTCGACCGGCGCTCCAGCGTGGGTCGCCACGGCGGCCAGCTCGGCCGCGCTCGCGTCCAGGCCGAAGTCGTCGACCGGACCGGGGGAGCGTCCGGTCCCGTAGCGGTCGTACATGACCAGCAAGTGGGTTCCGACCAGCCGTTGAAACACCGAGGAGCGCGGATCGCGGCCAGCGGCGATGACGTCGATGTTCGATACCCAGCCGGGCAGCGCGATCAGCGGCTGCCCGCTCCCGACGGTGGCAACGGCGATTCGGCGGTCGCCGGCGGAAACGTGACCTACGCGCATCGCTCGCAGCGGGGTCGGCGGCGCAACATTGTGGCGGAGTATACGCAGCTGCAGTTCCTGCATGGCCGCCGAAGGCTCGAGCCCGAGCTCGTCGGCGAGCCGGCCGGCATAGCGTTGGTACGCCGCGAGGGCGTCGGCCTGGCGCCCGCACGCGTACAAGGCCCTCATGCGGACGAGGTGGGCACGTTCTCTGAGCGGATGTTCGGTAGCGAACGCCTCCAGAGCCGGAAGGTCGGGAGAGCCCTCGTCTAGGCAAAGCTCATGCCAACGCTCGATCGCCTGCCGGCGCGCCTCCTCGAGCCGGAGCGCCTCAAACCGGGCCACTGGCGACTCGGCGAACTCGGCGTAGGCCGCACCCTGCCATAGGCTCAGAGCCTCGCTCAATGAGCCAGCGGTGCCTGCCCGCACCAGCCGGTCGAACCGCTGACTGTCCACATCGTCCGGGCCAACGGCCAACCGGTAGCCGGGAGCCACGGTCTCGATCCGCGTGAACGGAACGGCCCGGCGCAGCCGGGACACCTGGTTGTGCAGCGCCGCCACGGGATCCTGAGGCGAATCCTCCGGCCAGACCAGGTCCACGAGACTGTCAACGCTCACGACAGCGCCGGCCCGGGCCAGCAGGCTGGCCAGCAGCGATCGCTGGCGGTCACCGAGCGCGACGGCCTGCCCGTCCGGACCGACCACGGTAACGGCGCCGAGTACCAAGAACATCAATTGGCATCATGCCAGCCTCCCGCACCGCGTGACAGCCAGCTGACAGGCGCGCCACCCACACTCGCTGCATGGACACCACAGCGACAGACAGCTTCGGTCACGACAACGGCGCAGCCACGCCACAGGCCCGCCACGGCTCCGCGAGGCTCTCACTCTCCAAGAGTGCGAGCATCCCAGGCCGGGCACACGCGGATGCCCCGCCCGCGGCCGAAGCCGACGCGGTGCACGGCAGCTGGTTCTCGGCCCGAATCTACGACTTCGTGCTCGCGCTGAGCGAAAGAGCAGGCATGGCCGAGCGCAGGCGCGCGCTGGTCAGTCGAACCAGCGGCGCCGTGCTCGAGATCGGGGCGGGCACGGGATTGAACCTGGCCTACTACCCTGACGGGCTCGACCGGCTGGTACTTTGCGAGCCCGAGCCGCACATGGCCAAGCGACTCGAGCGACGCGTCGCGCAGCTCACAAGGCGTGCCGAGGTGGTGCGCGCGACCGCCGAGACGCTGCCTTTCGAGGACGAGACCTTCGACACTGTGGTCTCGACATTGGTGCTCTGCACCGTCACGAACCCCCAAGCCACGCTCAATGAGATCCGCCGAGTATTGCGACCCCGAGGTTCGCTCCTGTTCCTCGAGCACGTGCGCTCAGACGAGCGTCGGCTTGCTCGCTGGCAGGAGCGGTTCCACCGCCCCTGGCGGGCGTTCGCGGCCGGCTGCAACTGCAACCGCCCAACGCTTCAGCGACTCCGCGACCGCGGCTACACGGTGACTCTGACCGACCGGGGACAGTGGCACCGAATGCCGCCGATCGTCCGGCCGCTCATCGCCGGCCAAGCCACACCGCACCAGCCGGGAACACAGGCATGATCCGGCCCGCTGGGCCGCAGGATCGGCCCCGGCACCACCCTTTCTCCGCGGCCCGGCTCAGGCCGGCGCAGGACCAGACCCCACGGCCCGC
>Ga0335074_10013160_pt1 | contig 11622 bp, 7 predicted proteins | sample Lox_Sample_23_FD_206715 | JGI IMG/M metagenome (GOLD analysis project Ga0335074, IMG submission 206715) | Soil microbial communities from Loxahatchee National Wildlife Refuge, Florida, United States - Lox_Sample_2.3 | ecosystem: Environmental > Terrestrial > Soil > Wetlands | place: USA: Florida...
TCCGGTTCGCCTATCGCGGCGCGCAGAACGGCGAGGTCGTCCCGCCGGGCGTGGGCTACACGATCACCGCCTTCTCCGGCGGCGCGACCAACCCGGCCTTGACCACGCTGCTGTCGAACCTGGGCGTCCAGCTCTTCGACTACATCGACCTGCCCTACACCGACACGACCAGCCTGAATGCGTTGCAGACGTTCCTCTCCGATGCGTCGGGCCGCTGGGCGGCGGAGACGATGCTGTACGGGCACGTGTTCTCGGCCTATCGTGGCACCTTCAGTGCGCGGACGACCTTCGGCACGGGACGCAACGACCAGCACGCGAGCATAATCGGGTTCTACAACAGCCCGACGCCGGCGTGGCTGGAGGCGTCCGACTGGTGCGCCGCGCATGTCATCCGGCTGCGCGTCAACCCGGCGCAGGGGCTCGCGACGCAGGTGCTCAACCTGCTGCCGCCGCCGATCGCCTCGCAGGACACGCCGGCGGAGCGCAACACCCTGCTGTTCGACGGCATCAGCACGTTTACGGTGGATGCGGCGGGGGTTTGCCGGATCGACCGGTCGATCACCACCTACCAGAGCAATGCGAGCGGCCAGCCGGACAACTCGTATCTGAATACCAACATCATGTTCCAGGCGATGTACGCGGCGCGCTACATCGCCGACCAGATCACCAGCCAGTTCATTGCTCCGGGCAAGATCCTGGTCAGCAATGGGACCCTGATCCCGCCCGGCTCGCCCGCCACGACCCCGAACGCGATGCTGGGCGCGGTGATCGCGGTCTATGCCTACCTCGCGAGCATCTTCATCGTGCAGAACGTGCAGACGTTTGCGCAGAATGCCACGGCGGGGGCGGGGACGAAGGGACAGGTGCTGATGTATCTGCCGCTCGATTTCAGCGATCAGGTCATCAATGTTGGGCTGCTCATTCAGTTTCAGCAGAGCACGTAGGGCGGTGGATCATTCTAAAGGTTTGGCACCAGCCCGATGAGGAAGTTTAGTCTCCCTTACTGGCTTGGCGTCGTTCCGATCAATATCGGCGGATTCAATGTCGGAATGACATTGGTCACCAAGCTTACGAATTGGTTCGCCTCCGCCTCGAGTGGGAACCTAATAGTGTAAGAGTTTACATCCTGTTGCGTTTGCTTGGTGCCTGGTTTGTAGCTAGTTTGGGGAGGACAGGTTGCCGGTAGAGTTTGAGTATTTTGTCGGATAAGGTACCCACTGTTCATTTTCAGGACAACCGAGAAAATGTTATTGCCGCCGCCGGTTGTATCGGGTTGCTTTGTCGCCACGGCTTGCAGATTGCGTAGGTCGAGCGTAACTGTCTCCACGACATAGTCGGTGGCCGAGCAGAAATTGAAAGAGGCCGGATTCGCGGTGCCTGTCGCCGACCAAACAGCCTGAGAACTTGATCCAGAACCGCTCACGGTGTAGACAGCAGCTTTGTCATATTTGGTCATGACGATCGTGGTGATATTGGAGGGGCTGCTGGCAGGTGTGACTTTATACGAAGCCTGTTCCCAGAATATCTCATTTGTCACATTGGCGTTAGGAATTGTGAAGAAATATCCACCAAGTTCCTGTATGTAATCTGTCAGATCAGAGACCACTGGCGTGGCCGCAAGAGCGGGTGACGCCCATGACGCCCAGATGACGACGAACGCGGTGAAAAACAGACTTGTCGCGATACGCCTCCTGCACATCTTTGACCTCCCAATCGTTCGATCATTTCTAGCTTCCGGGGCAAGCCGCCTTGATTGCCGTTAGCGCCGTCGCGATGTCTGACTGAGACATCGTACTGAAATTATACCCTGCCACAGTCTTCGCACAAAGTTGGTTTTGCACCGCGCTGACTACGGACGCCTGGATTTGTGTTGCGCGAGTGGAAAGCGCTTGCTGAAGCGCCTTCTGTTGGTCGCTGCTCATGGTGGTAAAACCACTAAACAGGTTCCCAACTGCCGTCATATAGGTGCTTATAAACGTCGCCGGAAGACCTACCGCAGCCGCGAGCTCCGACTTCGTCGTTTGATCGACGCCAGTGATTACACCATCAGTCACCGTGATATTGGCCGTGTTGTTCGCGAAGAATGATAGCTTTACGGGGAAAAAGTCAGTTTCAGACTCATCTGGCGACGTGATTATGGTGTCGCTTTCGGTTGCGGGGGTTCCGAGCGATCTAATTCTCACAAGGTAAGGTAGCTCATGCCTAAAAAACAGGCCGGAAACCGGTGTGGGCGAGTTCGCTGATTCATTGTCGCCGCTTTTGCCTCCAAATGGGCCGGTTGCTCCGTCGGTCCGTTGCCAGGTTACCTCGTATGGCCCTCCCTCGTTGTTGTCGCTGCTACAGAGGGTCAACGGCTTCGACTTGCCCGGATACAGGACTAACTGATAACTGGCTCCAGCTACGGGACACGCAATGTTCCGAAGGGCTGGCGGTGCCGCAGGCACGACGGGGCCTTGCATCAGCGGCGTTTTGACATGCGCTTCTAGGAGGGTTGCATTGGCAAGCCCAATCCCCGGAACAACCGTTCCGATAGTGGTGGCCGCATTTTGGACAGTTGTCGTGACTTCGCTGGTTGCGGTACTTGTGCTACTTTCTAGGAGGCCATTCGTACCAACCGAGATATTAAACTCATTGTCAGCAAGCAGGTTAGTTCCCTGGGAAAGAATGTATCGATTCGTTAGATCCGGCTCAGCAGTGCCCTCCGTGACAGTAATTGTCGGCGGCGCCGACGCACCGGTAGGCTCGGTTACAGTAATGACGAAAGGGCGCACCGGCAGAAAGTACGGAATGCCATCCGGGACCGCGACACTGACTGGCTTACCATCGGATCCCACAACCGGCGCAGGCTGCGATTGCACCACAGCGCAGGCGACCAGGCTACCCAAGCACACCAGAGCAACAAATCCCTGCAACGGCCCGATTGCCATCCCAGTTCCCTCTCTTTCGGTACAGAGGTTACTTGAGCAACATATCAACTCGTTGCCTTGATGCAAGAAGAAAAATGCGCGCTGCGGCCACGGGGCCGACATTTGGTCCGCGTAAGCTCCATTACCGTAACTCCGCAAAGGCGGAAATGACCTCGGACTGCGGCGACCGAACGACCGCTCCCCGCCCATTGCAGGCGTCGAAGTCGGAGCACCATGTAACATAAGGACTGATTCATGTCAGGCACATTAGCACCCAGCACCCCAACCAACCGCCGCCTCTCCGGCATCACCGCCGCCAGCGTCAACGGCACCGCCATCTCGGTCATCGAGTTCGCCTGGGACCCGGCCAACGTCGAGAACACCACGGTGAGCAGCCTGTCCGGTGTGGACGGCTACGACCAGAAGCCGGTCGCACCCTACATCTCGGGCAAGTTCCGCGACACCGCGGCGAACAGAGTCACCTCGTTCACCGGAATGAGCAATGCGACCGTGGTGTTCCTGCTCGCCAACGGCAAGCAGATCGTTGGGCACAATCTTTGGTATGTCGGCCGCCCCGGCGTGAACGGCGCCGACGCCGGCTTCGACTTCCGGTTCGAAGGCGTCGCCGGAACCATCATGGAAATCATGGCAGGAGCTAGCGCATGAGTGCGGCAGACGCCGTACGGCACATCGGTCCGCTTCGCGGCCCGATCCTCTGGCAGCCGCCACCGGAGCCGATCACCTGGACGCTGCCCAAGCCGATGGTCCAAGCCGGCATGCGCTACGACACGGTGAAGCTGGGTGCGCCCACGTCCGAGGACGTGCTGAAGGCAACCGCGGTGCGCGGCGCGGCGCCGCTCGAAGTGACGTTGCGCATCATCGAGTCCGCCTCGGCGGTGCCGTACGACGTGCTCAAACAGCAGCCGCATTGGTTCAACCAGCAGATCGCGGATTACCTGGAGGAGTTCGTGGGCGCGCCAGCCCCCGACCCTTTGGAGACCTGGCGCGCCGCGAGACGCGCCGCGGAGCAGGCCGCAGCCGAGCAGGAAGCGGCCGAGGCCGAGGCAGCCTCCAAGGCCGCCGCCGCGCTGGCAGCAGCAGCGGCGCCGCCGCCCTGATTGCGCTGGCCCTGTCGGGCGAGCTGGAGATCCTCGCCGCGCGGGCCGGCCGCTTCTATGGCGACGGCCTGCGCTGGGCACTCGCGCTGCCGCTGCCGGCGCTGTTTCGTTGGGTCAGGCTGATGCCTCGGGTCGCAGAGCACGAACGTGGCGGGTAAGTCGGCCGGCTTCGCGATCGGCGTCGGCATCAACGATGCCGCCAGCGCCGGCCTCGATGCGATCAACAAGCGCATCGCCGCGCTGACCGCGCCGGCCGAGCGCTTCAACAAGAGCCTGGCGAAATTCGGCGAGGTCACCGGCATCAACCGCGCCGCCGAGGGCATGCAGACGCTCGGCGACCGCACGCTCGGCGCGGCGCGGGCGGTGGAGCGCCTGGCCGGCCCGATGGCCGGGATCACGTCGGCCGCCAGCCTCGGCGGCATGGTGGAATTGGGCCGGAGCTGGGCGGATGCAGGCACTGCGATCGGCAAGACCGCGAACCTGCTGAATACGCCGGTCGATCGGCTGAGTGCGCTACGCGGTGCCGCGCGGCTGGCCGGCAGCTCGGCCGACGCGATGGACAGCAGCTTGCGGGGGCTGTCTGAAACGTTGCATGCGGCGTTCTATAATCGCGACGCCACGGCGCAGATGAATTTGAAGGCGCTCGGGATCGACTGGCGCGATGCGCGGGGAAACATCACCACCGTTGAGGCTGCCCTCGGCAAGCTGGCCGACAAGGTCTCGACCTATCGGGACAAGGCGACGGCGGGCCGGGCGCTGTCCGTCGTCGGCGTGGACAAGGACCTGCTGCCGCTGCTGGAAAAGGGGCAGGCCGGGCTTGATGCGTTCGTGCGGCGCGCGCAGCAGACCGGCGGCGTGATGACCGCCGACATGGCGGCCAACGCGCGGAAGATGAACGCGTCGTGGACCGAACTCGGCCTGGCGATCGAGGGTGTCGGCAACCGCATCGTCGATAGCTGGTCCGGGACCGCGGCCAAGGTCATCGACACCACGTCGCATTGGATCGAGCGCAACCAGGCCCTGGCGGACTCCTACGCGAAGAATGGCACCGCGGTGCTGGCGGCGATTGCGGCGCTGTCTGCGGCCAGGCCAGCGGTGTGGATATTGCGCGCGCTCGGATTGCTCAATCCGTACGTGGATGTCCCGGCCGCGGTCGCCGCCGGCACCTGGGGTGCGTTCAAGGGCGCGGTGCAGTCCGGCACCGAGATCGGCAAGGCGGCCGAGCTTGGCCTGACGCCAACCGGACTGAACGAGTTCGACCAGGCGACCGGCTATCGCGATGCGTCTGGCCGGTTCTACACGCCGCAGGACGTGGAACGGATGGCCAGCCACCGTTCGTTTCAAGGCGAGGGGAATTACCAGGATTCGGGTCGGGGTGCAGGCGGCTCGGCGACGCCGATGCAGGACCGGACGGTGCCTGCGGCCGGGGCTTGGTTGCAGCGGCACCTGCCGGCCTGGCTGGGGGGCACGGCGCCGCCGGTTTCGTCGGAGGCGCGGCACAACCCGCTGAATCTCCGGTTCGCCGGCCAGAGCGATGCATCGCCGACCGCCAGCGGGTTCGGCGCCTATGCATCGGACGAGGCAGGCATCGCCGCGGCAGAGCAACAACTGCTGCTCTACCGCAAGCGCGGCATCACGCGGCTGCGCGACATCATTCGCACCTGGGCGCCGGCCAGCGAAAACGACACGGCCGGATATCTGCGCAAGGTGTCGGCCGACACAGGTTGGAGCCTGGACCAGGACATCGACGTCGCTGATCCGGGGCAAGCAGGGAAGCTGGCAGAAGCGATGGCGATCCGCGAGACGCATCGCCTCGATCCCGCTGTGGTCGGGCGTGGCGTGGCCGGAGGCCTCGGCGAGACGCTCAACCCGGCCGTGATTGCAGCCGGCGCGGCGGGGGCGGCGACGGTCGGCCGCGATGGTGCCCCGGGTGCAGCGGGCGCCAGCGGTCATGTGCAGGTGGACGTGCACCTGCACGGCGTGCCGCATAGCACAACGGCAACCGTGATCGGGACGGGGGCGGTCAGGGCATCGCCGCCGCGGATCGAGCACAGCATGCCTATGGTCGGCGCTCCTTCGAGCTGATATCGCAGTGCGTGGATTCTGATGGGCTTAGGGGGATCGTCATACGTCGGTCCCATATCATGAGTTTACTGCGACTGGGATGAGTGCGATATATCAAATGGGCCATGCTTGGGGGTAGCGCGGCTTGGGGAATCAGATGGACGAACTCGCCAAGGCGCTTAACCTTTTCAACCGGGCGGAACCGGACTTGCTCTTTCGGGATGCGTTCGGACACGACAAGAAAAACCTTGTCCTAGGCGAGGATTTCCGAAAACGAGTAGCCGCAGCTTCTGGCATCGGGACAATCCCGGAATGCGCCTGGTGGGCAGCCGAATACCCCTTCAACGCATTGGCCGGTGCTATCCTTCTGTACGTTGAAGGCGATAAGGCAAAATGCCAATTTCGATGCAACACACCCGAGCTCGTCAAAGCCGGCCGTGAAGATGTTGACTTCATCATATCGTTTGGAGAATATCTTATTCTGATCGAGGCTAAGGCGTACACACCCAATGACAAGTCACAAGTTAAGAGAAAACTAGAACGCCTTCGAACCCTACACGACTTCTATCTCAGCCTGCCGGGATGTTCCGAGTGGTTAATTGATTTCCGTTTTTTGCTCGCCTCCCCGGATGAGCCGCAGAAGCTCGATATCCAATGGCCCGACTGGGCTTGCAAAGGCAAAAATCCACCCCGGATGCGGCTTGCAATCAGCAATCCTGATGAATTCCTCCAAACGAAGCGGTGCACCGAGAGCGGCGTCATTTCACAGATTGGTCAAAGATGGAGGATCGTGTCGGCCAAGCGTTTCCGGGCTGATCCCGGCGAGTAAGATGATAGCTCATAGGTCGGCGGCCGTAGGTATCGCGCGACGGCATCTGAAGTCGGATTTCTACGCCAAGCGGCTGAACCGAAGCTTCACGTGATTGAAACCGGACGGTTGTCACATCGGAATGTCAAAGAAATCGGTCCGGTAGCACCTCAAAACCCCAATGCTCGGGTACTTGAGCCATGAGCGGCTTCACCAACGTCACCGGCTTGGCACCCCCAACCAGCATCGCCGGATTCATGGGCCTGCTGCAAACGGCGAGCTTCCGCGGCGTTCCGTTCAAGGTGATCGCCGCGCAGACCAAGAAAGGCCGCCGGCAGGCGATCCACGAATACCCCTACGTCGATGGCGGCTGGCCCGAGGACATGGGCCGCGCCCTGCGCATCTACAGCTTCTCCGGCTACCTGATCGGCGACCTGGCGCCGGTCATGCAACGCCTGCTCGACAACGCCGTGGAGGCGAAGGGTCCGGGCCTGCTGATCCACCCGACGATCGGCGCGGTGAAGGTGGCGGTCGGGTCGGCCTCGACCGCGATCCACCGCGACAAGATGCGGGTGATCGAGGTCGCCTTCGAGTTCATCGAAGCCGGCAGCCCGGTCTTCCCGACCACGATCATCGCAACCGCGGTTGCCGTGTTCGCCGCGGCCGACAGCGCCTTGACGGCCGCCGGCAGCGACCTGGGCGGCACGGCGATCCCGGCCGCCGCAGCCGGCCCGGCCGTCACCGCCGAGGCCCAGGCGGTGGTGACCAGCTTCGCCGCGGCGACCACCGCCGGCGGAGCCAACCCGACCGCGATCGTCGGCATGGCCGCGGCGCTCCCGCCGCCCGACGCCAACACCTCCTACGGCCGCTACGGCGCAGGCTCGGCCTCGGTCATGCTGCCCGCCGGCACCACGGTGGCGACGCTCCAGGCCCAGCTCGCGAACCAGCGAGCCTCGCTGGCCCTGGCCGCGTCCGGCGCCGCCGCAGCCGCGGCCTCGTATGGGGCGGACACGGACATGCTGGACGCCCTGGCGGCGCTGGTGGAAGCGATGCGGGCCGGCATCACCGACCCCGCCGACCAGGTGCAGGTACTGCTCGCGCTGGCCGGGTTCACCTTCGCCGACAGTGCCGGCGGGACGGTGGGCATCGGCGCGGCGATGGCGGCGATGAGGGACGCGATGGCGGCGGCGTGCCGGCGGGCCGCGCTGGTCAGCCTGGCGCGCGCATCGGCCTCCTACCAGCCGAGCAGCTACAACGACGCCGCCACGCTGCGCGTGTCGCTCGCCGCCGCATTGGACAATGAGATCACCGCCGCCGGTGATGCCGGGGAGGATGCCAGCTACACCGCCTTGACGGCGCTGCGCTCCGCTGTGGTGCAGGACCTGACGGTGCGCGGCGCGAGCCTGCCGAGCATTGTGACGGTCAACCTGCTGCTCCCGCTGCCGTCGCTGGTGATCGCACACCGCCTCTACCTCGACGCCAGCCGGTCGGATCAGATCGCGGCGGAGTCTGGCGCGATCCATCCGGCGTTCTGTCCGACCACGTTTCAGGCGCTGGCCTCGGGCACCGGCCCGACTGTGAACCCGAGCTATGACCTGGCCGCGGGGGCGAGCGTCCCCCTGATCGCACCGGCGCCGAGCGTTGGCGTCTACCAGCTTCCCGCCCCGAACCCGCCGCTCGGCCTGACGGTGGTCAGCACGACGGCGAGCACCGTGGTGCTGTCCTGGTCGCCGGCGACGACCGGCGGGCTGGCGTCGGGCTACATCGTCCAGGTCAGCGCGCATGGCGCCGGCCTCTGGTCAACCGCGGGCACGGTCGGGCCTTCGCCGACCGGCTTCACGGTCACCGACCTGTCGAGCAACACGGCGTACGACTTCCAGGTGCTGGCGAGCAACGCCTCGGGCGTTGGATCTCCGTCGAACCTCGAGACGGCCACCACGACGCTCAACCCGCCAAACGTGCCGACCGGCCTCGCGGCAACGGCTGGCTCGCCGGCCTATAGCGTGGTCGCCCTGTCGTGGACGGCATCGGCCACGGATGGCACTCACGACGCCGCCATGAGCTACACGGTGCAATACCAGTTGGCGTCGGGCGGAGGCTGGACGACGTTCGGCTCGCCGGTCGCCGGAACCTCGGTCAGCGTGACCGGGCTGGCGCACGCGACGGCCTACAATTTCCAGGTGATCGCCACGAACAGCGCGGGCAGCGCAACGTCATCGCCCGCGAGCGCGACCACCTCGGCCGCCGCGCCGAATGTGCCCGCGGGCCTTGCCGCGGGGACGTTGCTGGCGGTTACCACGTCGAGCGTGGCTATCACCTGGACGGCGGCGGCGATCGACGGCACGCATGACGCGGCGACCAGCTACACCGCGCAGTATCGCGTGACGAGCGTCGGCGGTGCGTGGACGCAGGTGACCGGCATTACCGGCACCACAACGACGATCACCGGCCTGTCGCCGGCCACGCAATATGACTTCCAGGTGGCAGCGGCGAACGGCGCGGGCGCGAGCAGCTTCACGGCGACGGCGAACGGGACGACCTACACCACGTCGCTGACGCTGAATTACATCTCGCCAAGCGGCCCGTATGCGCCCGGCTACGGCCCGGGTGTCAATGTCACCGCGACGCCGACGCCAGCCAGCCTGCGGGAGGCGTTCGGCAGTTCGGCTACCGTGCCGCCGGCCTCGGGCTGGATCAGCGCGTCGAACTACAGCGGCAATCTGTGGGGCGGGTATCCGGCCGAGATCGCGACGGCCGGCAATTCCTACCTGTGGATCGAGGCGTTGAACGCGGGCGGCGCGGTGATCGGGTTGCTTGTCGCCGGACCCTACACCGTCACCTGACCGGGGCGTCCTCGGTCAGCACGGCGCTGCACAGCTTGCCGAGCGTCCGCATCCGACCCAGACACGCCGTTCGGACGGCTGGCGAGCGCTCCCGAAAGCTGTCGTCGAGTAAGGAGGCCAAGCTGCGGCTCTGCGCCCACACGGGCCATTTGCGGACCGTTCTGGTCAATACAGGAGGGGGACCAGCGGATTTCGGCATTGCACCAAGCCGGGTCATTCAGCCAAAATCAGAAGCTGGAAGAACGACTCAATGGTGCCCTGCTGATCAGGCCTCACCGGACCGAGGAGGGGAGCCTGACCTTAGACGCGAGTTGAGCAAGGGTCACGAGGGGGGAGCATATGCGACGGATTGCATTCAGCCTAAGAGCCCCGATCATCGCCGCGCTTTTGTGCTTGTTAGTGTGTGATCCCACACTTGCCGATGAGATTGGCAACGACGTTCTTTTGGGTGCCAAGGCGGCACTACGTTCAATTGGATACCCGATAAATACGGGAGCGAGCGGATTGGACACCTCGGCCGTCCTGGCGATTAGGAGATTCGAATTCTTATACAAGTTGCCAATCGGGGATTTGGCCGCCGATATCGCAACGCCCGCCTTCGCACAAGCGCTCAATCTGCGATCGTCAGCGATGGTGCCACCGATCAAGCAGAATGCGCTTGTGACCCGGAACGTGGGGCTCGCTGTTCTCCGCAACGGCGGCCGGCGGACGTTGACGGGCTTCCTAATCGGACCCTGCGAAGTGGTGACGAACGCACATGCTTTGGTCGCTCCCAATGGAGACACAGGTCCCTGGTCGAGCGACCAGCCGCCCTCCGGGACGTTCTACATGGATCCGGTTGCAAGCCCGGCCGTCCAGGCAAAGCAGCTGATGGAAAGCACGGATTCGGATGTGGAATCAGGTTTCGCGTGGCACTCTACGTTTAGATTTGTAGCGTGGGGATATTTGCTCAAGGGAGATACAGAGCACTATCGCCAAAACGATTGGGCGCTCCTCAAGCTGGACTCCTGCCGAAGTGGAGATAGCACGCTGAGGATAGCCAGCATCGGTAAGGTAATGATGCAAGGCGCGATCAGCTCAAGTATCACTGGAGCATATTTTGGGGAGAATTCGACATTTGTAGAGATCACCGGATTTCCTGCGGACGGCCCTGTTGACCGACCGACTACGTTTCGCTGCTCTTTATCGGATTACCGACGCGGCCGCTATTTCTCTCCCGCATGCCCGACAGTACCGGGCACTTCTGGATCTCCCGTAGTTGTTGAATTTGACAAACCACCCGAGCCCAATCTTCCAGCGGGCCCACTGGTGATCGGGATCAACTCGTTCTCCAGCAATGATCAGGCTGCATGGTTTATTGGTACTTGGGCCGTGTCCGCGGCAGTTTTGAGAATCGGAAACGCCCAAGGGCTAAATGAAACCGATAGGAACACACTAAGAGCATATCTGGGCGAACTCGGATATGACCATCTCGTGGCGGAACGTGGAATCGATGTCGCCGCAAGACAATTTCAAATCGACCACCTGAGGGAAAAGTGGTTTTCGGCGGCCGAGTATATCGTTGCAACTCCAGACGGAGAGCTAGCCGACCAAATCGCTGACGCCGCTGGTCACAGATTACTAACCCCCGAAATGCTAGATGGCCGCTGGTGCTTCACCGCTGAGTGGCACGAGGGGTTACGACTTACACTGAAGGCAAGTGACGGTGAGCATATAACCTATTCGATCGAGCATGCGAAGAACGTTGACGACGGACGGTGGGAGAAAACTCATAGCGGCTCGGGACCGTTGATCACTGCCGGGAGGACATTCTTTTTAAACGACGGAACTTGGGATTATATGTTTTTTGCTCCCGCCCGTGATGAGCTTGTTCTAAGAAATCG
>Ga0335074_10013161_pt1 | contig 11621 bp, 10 predicted proteins | sample Lox_Sample_23_FD_206715 | JGI IMG/M metagenome (GOLD analysis project Ga0335074, IMG submission 206715) | Soil microbial communities from Loxahatchee National Wildlife Refuge, Florida, United States - Lox_Sample_2.3 | ecosystem: Environmental > Terrestrial > Soil > Wetlands | place: USA...
GCAGCCCCGGCCGCCGATAGCGCACGATCACTCCGCGGCGATCTCGCCGGTGCGCTCGCCGCGCGACGGGCGCAACAGGAACAACAGCAGCGAGCGGCCCGTCACCTCGTACTGGTGACCGAAGGCCAGGCGCGCAGCATCATCGTCCGGGTCGCAGTCATCCTCGTCCGGCAGGTTGGTATCGACGAGCCGCAGCCAATCGCGGCCGCCGGTGACTTCCGGCAACGTGAACAGCACGACATCGTGGTGCGCGTTGATGATCACGAGCAGCGTTGCTTCCCCGCCGCGGCGGCGGATGCCGCTCGTCTGCGCCCGCCCGTCGAGCAGCAGGCCAAGGCAGCGGCCAGCCGAGTCGAGCCAATGCTGCTGCGTCATCTCTTCGCCCGAGGGGGTGAGCCAGGTCGAGTCCTTGACCCCCAATTCCTCGTTCCATTGCGCGGTTAAAAACCGGCTCCGCCGCAGCACCGCGTAATCCCGACGCAACGCCGTCAGGCGCGCGGCAAACCGGGTCAGCGCGGCGCCGCGCTCGTCGTGGTTCCAATCGACCCACGAAATCTCGTTGTCCTGGCAATAGGCGTTGTTGTTGCCCTGCTGCGTACGGCCGAATTCGTCGCCGCCGAGCAGCATCGGCGTGCCCTGCGACAACAGCAGCGTCGCCACGAGGTTGCGTTTCTGGCGCTCGCGCAGTGCGACGATTTCCGGGGCGTCGGTCGTCCCTTCGGCGCCGTGGTTCCACGATCGGTTGTCGGAGCTGCCGTCGCGGTTGTCCTCGCCATTCGCCTCGTTGTGCTTATCGTTGTAGGAGACGAGGTCGTTCAATGTGAAGCCATCATGCGCGGTGATGAAATTGATGCTGGCCCACGGCTTGCGGCCGCGCCGGTTGAACAGGTCGCCCGATCCCGACAGGCGCGTCGCCAGCTCGGCGAGAGTGCCGCCGTCGCCCTTCCAGAACGCCCGCACCGTATCGCGGTAGCGGTCGTTCCACTCGGCCCAGCCCGGCGGAAAGCCGCCGACCTGATAGCCGCCCGGGCCGCAATCCCATGGCTCGGCGATCAGCTTGACCGACGATAGCACCGGGTCCTGGCCGCAGGCGTCGAGAAACCCGCCGCCCTGGTCGAACCCGTAGGGTTCGCGCGCCAGGATCGTGCCAAGATCGAAGCGGAACCCGTCGACATGCATCTCGTGCACCCAATAACGCAGCGAGTCGGTGACCATCTGCAGGACGCGCGGATGCGACAGGTTCAGCGTGTTGCCGGTGCCCGTGTCGTTGATGTAGTAGCGCCGGGTGTCGGGCAGCAGCCGATAGTAAGACGCGTTGTCGATGCCCTTGAACGACAGCGTCGGGCCAAGCTCGTTGCCCTCGGCGGTATGGTTGTACACGACATCAAGGATGACCTCGATGCCGGCATCGTGAAAGCGCGCGACCATCTCCTTGAATTCGGCGAAGGCGAAATCGGGGACGCTGGCGTAGCGCCGCGCCGGTGCGAAAAACGCGATCGTGTTGTAGCCCCAGTAATTGACCAGCCCTTTTTCGAGCAGATGGCTGTCGTCGACAAACGTGTGGACCGGCAGCAGCTCGACGGCGGTGGCGCCGACCCGCCGCAGATGGTCGATGACGGCCGGATCGGTCAGGCCGCGAAACGTGCCGCGCAGCGGCTGCGGTACGCCTGGATGGCGCATCGTATAGCCGCGAACGTGAAGTTCGTAGACGACCGTGCGCTCCCATGAGGTGCGCGGCGGCCGGTCGTCGCCCCAGGTGAAGGCGGGGTCGATGACCCGGCAGCGCGGCATATAGGGCGCGCTGTCGCGCTCATCGAATGTCAGATCGTCGGCGCTCTCCATGTGGTAGCCGAACAGCGCCGGGTTCCACTCGAGCCGGCCGAGGATCGTCTTCGCGTAAGGATCGAGGAGCAGCTTGTTCGGGTTGAAGCGGTGTCCGGCATCCGGCTCATAGGGACCGTACACGCGATAGCCGTAAAACGTGCCGGGGCGCGCATCGGGCAGATAGCCGTGCCATATTTCGTCGGTGAATTCGGGCAGTTCGATGCGCTCGATCTCGCGCTCGGCGGCATTATCGAACAGGCACAGCTCGACTTTTGTCGCATGCGCCGAAAACAATGCAAAGTTGACGCCCAGCCCCGTCCACGTGGCGCCAAGCGGGAACGGCCGCCCTTCACGCAGCCGCGACCGGGCGGCGACCTGCGGCATTGGCACCGGGACGGACGTTATCATCGATGGTTTCCTTGCGAGTGGCGGCAGCAAAACAGGCCGGCTCGGTTTTCCGTTCCGCCCGGCGCCCGGCGGCGACGAAAATGCGCTATCGTGGAACCGCGTGACCGAGCAGCGAACGATGGCCAACCCCGCCCACACAATGGTGATGCGCCGACCGGACGACTGGCATGTGCATCTGCGCGACGGCGCGATGCTGCGCGCCGTGCTGCCCTATACGGCACGGCAGTTCGCCCGCGCGATCGTCATGCCGAACCTCGTGCCGCCCGTCACGACGATCGCGGCGGCGCAGGCGTATCGCGAACGGATCATCGCGGCGATCCCCGCCGGGGCGGCGTTCACGCCGCTGATGACCTGCTATCTGACCGATGCCACCGACCCGTCGGACGTCGCACACGGCTTTGGCGCAGGCGCGTTCGCGGCGGTCAAGCTCTATCCGGCGCATGCGACGACGCACTCGGCGCACGGCGTCACCGACATCGAGCGGGTCATGCCGGTGCTTGAACGCATGGCGGCGCTCGGCATGCCGCTGCTGATACATGGCGAAGTGACCGATCCGGGGGTCGATATTTTCGACCGGGAGGCGGTTTTCATCGAGCGTGTGCTCGATCCGCTGCGCCGCCGCCTGCCCGAATTGCGCGTTGTGCTGGAGCATGTTACCACCGAGGAGGCCGTCGCCTATGTCGCCGCCGGTGGACCCAACCTGGCGGCGACGATCACCGCGCATCACCTCCTCATCAATCGCAACGCGATGTTTGAAGGCGGCATTCGCCCGCACCTTTACTGCCTGCCGATCGCGAAGCGCGAAAAGCACCGCCGCGCGCTGCGCCGCGCCGCGACGTCGGGCAATCCCGCCTTCTTTCTCGGCAGCGACAGCGCGCCACATGCGCAGCCGGCGAAGGAGGCCGCGTGCGGCTGCGCCGGCATCTTTACGGCGCCCGCGGCGCTCGAAATCTATGCCGAGGTGTTCGAGGATGAGGGCGCCCTCGATCGCCTGGAAGCGTTCGCCTCGTTGAACGGTCCGGCTTTCTACCAGCTTCCGGCAAACCGGGGCCTGATAAGGCTGGATCGCGTGCAATGGATGGTGCCGGAACGCATCGGCGCGGGCGGCGATGCGGTGGTGCCGTTTCGAGCGGGTGAGCGTCTGCGCTGGCGATTATCGCGCGAGCGGTAAGCCGAAAGGCGGTGCCGCCGATACGCAATCAGGCCCGGTTCGCGAGGAATTGCGCGTCCGTCACGTAATTTGAGTCAGGTGAGATCCTTCCGCGTGGATTTCGCACAACGATGGGAACCGGCAAAGAACTGGAATGTTCCTGTTGCGGCTATCGACTCAGGGACACCCCCATGACGCCACTGTCCTCACGAGCGATCGGTGTCGCCATCAACCGAACGTTGTTTATGTTTTTGATTGTTTTGCCGATTACGCTGGTCTTACTGACAGATGCGAAAGCCGATAACATCTATACCTTTGAAACGCTGTCGGCGACGCTCGACGGCGTGCCTGCCGCGGGGTTGACGGCGTACGGCGAGATCGTCGTCTCGGCGTCGGCCGTTGCCGATGGCTACGCGGCGCTGACCACGTCGAACCCGGAGATCGGCACCCCGAGCGAAAATTTCGACGGAGTTATTTCTGCCTATTTCGGATTTCTGATCGGCCCGCAAATAACCAGCCCGGACGGCGTCATCAATTTCACGGCGAATCTCAGCGGCGACGACATACAGATAAACCCGATCAACTCGTATGGTGGGTTTTTTGTCAACGGCGACGATACGGACGCTTATTACGCGGTGAGCAGCAGCGGCTCAGACATTTTGACGATCGGCTACGGCACCAACGACGCGAGCAGTCCCTGCTACGGCCTGCCGCTGCCGGGCGAGGCAAAATGCGTCGTCACGGGCGAATTTGTCGATGCTGACGATCCGGTGCCGGAACCCGGCAGCCTTGTGATTTTTGTCGGCAGCCTCGGGCTGCTGGGCGGGTTGCTTTGCCGCCGCATGGCGCCGGCCGGCGCCGCCGTCGACGCGCGAACCGATTGACAGCCGCGGGCGCTCGCGCCGCTATTGTCGGCCGGCGCCGCTACGCAGGTCACAGCAATGCCGCCCGATCCCCGGCTCAACGCCTGGCGTGCGGATCTCGCCGACGCGCGGCTGCGCGGCAGCGTTGCGGCGCCGCGCTATGCGGCGGGCCGACCGGCGCGTGTCTCGGCCGGTCTTGCACCAGTGCGCAAGGCGGCCGACCGGCAGGCCGAAACCGTCACGTTCTACCATTACGGCGAGGCGGTGCGGGTTTTCGACGAGGCCGGTGGATTTGCCTGGTGCCAGTCGCAGTTCGATTCCTATGTCGGCTACGTCGAGGTCGGCCATCTCGCATCCGGCCCGGCGCCGCACTTGACGCATTTTATCGCGACGCTTGGATCGTATGCCTACCGGGAGCCGGATCTCCGCTCGCCGGCGTGCGATCTGCTGCCGCGACACAGCGCCGTGACGGCCGTCGACAGCGGCATCGCGACGCGCGGCACCGTCTATGCCCGCCTCGACACCGGTCTCTACGTGCCGCTCGCCTGCCTTTCGCCTGCGCCGCCGCGCTCGCCCGACCTCGTCGCCGCGGCCGCGCTCTATCTCGGCTGTCCCTATCTCTGGGGCGGGCGGAGCTTTTTCGGCATCGACTGCTCCGGCTTGGTGCAGTGCGCCTTCCGGGATGTCGGAACAACCGTGCCGCGCGACACCGACCTGCAGCGCGACACGATCGGCGAGGCGGTCGCGATCGACGATCTGCGCGCGCTGCGCCGCGGCGATCTGCTTTATATGCCCGGGCATGTCATGATCTGCGCGGAGGCCGGAAGCGTGCTCCATGCCGACGGCGCCAGCCTGGTCGTCCGCCGCGACGACCTTGCCGCGCTGATGCGAGCGCGCGGCTGGGCGCTGGCGACCTTTTCGGTCAGGCGACCCGTCGCCTGACGCGGCTAGGGCGCAGCGGGCAGCGAGCCGTCGAAGGCGCGGGCGAAGGCGGCCGCCTCGACCTCGACCGGGAATTCGACGTGGACGCGGATGCCGCCGGTCTCAAAACTGTAGCGGAATACGGCTGGTTCGAACCGTTTGTGGTCGAGCCATGTCCGCATTCGCTCCATCGTGTTGGCCAGCTTTTCCTCGTCAATGAGGAGAATTTCCACCGCAAACATCACGGCACCCCGAGCGAGCAGAGCGGATGCCGATAAGAGCACGCAGCGGCGCCCGGCGCCTTAACCTCGGCTAATTTTACCATCGGATATCTCAACAGCGGCCCGGCCAGGACCGAAACTGCGTCAGGCTGGTTTTGGCGTCCAGCCATAGGCCTTGGCGCAAGCGCCGCCCATCAGCATCGCCCGCTCGCTGCCGCTCAGCCGGTCGGTCTCGAGGAACGACTTGACGGCCTGCTCGTAATTGACGACCGCGAAGGCGCGCGTCCAGTCGGTGCCCCACAGGCAGCGCTCGAAGCCCCAGGCGTCGAACACGCGGGCCAGCGGGTCCCAAATGTCTGGGAACGGGTAGGGTTGCCGAGACAGCGTGCAGGCGCCGCTGACCTTGATCACGGCGTTGGGGCGCCCGGCGAGGTCAAGCACCTTCGGCAGATCGGCCCAGGGTTCGGGCGGCGCCGGCGGGACGCGCGGCTGCACGATGCCGAGATGGTCGATGACGAACCGCGTGTCGGGATGGCGGTCGATCAGCGCACTGCCCGCCGCCAGATTTCCCCAGAACAGGATGTTGACCGGAAGATCATGGCGAACGGCGGCGCGGCAGATGCGGTCGAGCCCGGGGTCGTCGGGCGCACGCCCCGCCTCCTGCGTCAACATGATGCGGATGCCGACCGCGCCTGGAACCCGCTTCCACTCGGCGATGACATCGGCTACCGCCGGATCGTCCGGATCGACCGGCTTGACGATTGCGAACCGGCCGGGATGCGCCCGCTGCACCTGCACCGCGTAGCTCGCGTCGTAGCGGTACATCGAAAAGGCAGAGATGAAGATAGCACCGTCGATGCCGAGCTTGTCCATCGCTGCCGCCATCTCGTCGCCGGTGACGTGGGGCGGCCAGTTCGGCACGCTGTGCCACGGCCGCTGCGGCGTATTCGCCTCATACGCGTGAACTTGGGAATCGATGATTGCCATCCCGCGCTCCTATTCCCATGGCGCCTCGGCGGCGGCGTTACGGCCGGACACCCGGCCGAACGCCAGACACTCGCCGATGTTGCCGGTACCCTGATAGAGGTAGCTGTAGATCGAGCCGAGTTCGCCGGCGCTGTAGAGGCGCGGGATCGGCGCGCCGTCCGGCCGCACGATCTGTCCTCGCCCGTTGCGTCGAGGCCCGCCCTGAGTGTTGAGCATCGACGGCGACAGTTCGACGGCATAAAACGGCGGCTCGGATATCGGCGTCAGCATCAGCGAGCGGCCGAATTCGGCATCGCGTCCGGCGTCGCAGGCGCGGTTCCAGCGGGCGACGGTGTCACCGAGCGCCGCGGGATCGAGACCGACGCGGTGCGCCAAGGCTGGCAGGTCGTCGGCGGTCTTGATCCAGCCCTTCGCCAGTTCGGCGCGGTTGTCGGCGCTCCAGTCGTAGCGCTCGACGATCTGCGTCCAGCCGTGGCTCGGATGCTTGTCGTAAAGCGGCCCGGCGGAGAACAGCCGGTGGTCGAAGATCATGAACATCGGGCACGGCGTCATTAGCGGCAGCCAGCGCCCGTGCGCCGGCACCTTGCCGTGGCGGGTCTTGAATTTTTCGTCGGCAAAGCGCGTCGCATCCGGCCCGACGACGATCATGCCGCCCGGCATCTGCTTGCTGAAATGCAGCGCCTGCATCGAGAAACTGGTGCGGATCTGCGGCACCTTCAGCGCCATCGACGGGCCGGCGTAATTGTTCATGTGCCAGAGGTCGGCGCCGACCGCCATCGCCATGCGGATGCCGTCGCCTTCGTTATAGGGGCTACCCGAAGTGTAGCAATAGGGCACGCCGGGCAGGTAGTTGCGGATCATCTCCTGGTTGTTCTCAAAGCCGCCGCAGGTCAGGACGACCGCGCGGCGCGCCTTCACCGCCAGTAATTTTTCACCGCGCTCAGCGCGCAGACCGAGTATTTCTTTTGAAAGCTCGTGCTGGACAAGTTCGCGCGCCGGCGTCTCATAAAGAATGCGGATCGGCCGGGCCTTGACCAGCCGCTCGAACAATTTCCACGTGTAGGAATAGCCGTAGGTCGGGCCGTCGTGAAATTTGTGCACGCAGTCGGCGCCCGGCAGATCGGGGAATTCGATGCCGACCGGCTGGTGCTGATGCTCCTGCGGGTCGCCGCCAAGGCTCGCCAGCCACTCGTTGTTGCGGCACATCTCCGCGGCCCAGACCTCAACCATCTCCTCGGGAACGGCGTAGGGGCCGCACAGCGCCTTGAGGTACGCCGCGGCCTTCGCCGGCGATGACGTGTTGAGATAGCCCTGGCCCGCCACCCGCGTGTTGCCGCCATGCTCGCCCTCGGGCGCCTTTTCGAGGATCAGCACTTCGGCGCCGAAATCGTGCGCCGCTACCGAGGCGGCAAATCCCGCCGCCCCGAACCCGACGACCACGACATCCGCCTCCAGGTCCCACCGGCGGGGAGCCAAACGCCCGTCTTCCATCCGCGATCCCGCCGGGAGGCCGTGCCGCCGGCCATCTGCACCAGAGGCGTGTGCAGATTGCGCCGCTGCACCGGCATTGCGATCGATCTTGTGATGAGACGTTGGATAAAGTTCCGATGCAAGGAAAATGATGCGCCTGCTGCCGTCCGACGCCGCGGCCATGCCGGCGCTCATCGGCCCGCAGCACCTGAGACCAGCTTTGCCGGTGGCGCGGGCAACCGTCGCCGCGACGCCCTCTGACGCCGCCGGTACTTACATCGCGCGCGGCTCCCCTATTGCGCCGCCGCCACCTGATGTCCGGTGGCAGCCATGCGGCGGAGGCGCAGCGGCTTCAGCACGGCCAGCGCCAGCACCACGACGGTGAAGTTCATGAGCGCCGTGACGACGAACACCGCGTGCCAACTGCCGGTATACGATTTCAGCACATTGGCGAGCGGAACGAGAAAGGCGGACGCGCCCTTGGCGGTATAGAGGAGGCTCAGATTCGTCGTCGCGAATTTCGGCCCGAACGTGTCGGTGCAGGTCGACGGGAAGAGGCTGAAGATCTCGCCCCAAGTCAAAAAGATCAGCGCCGCGAACAGCACAAATGCCCATGGCGTGTGCCCGAGGCTGCCGAGCAACCAGTAACTGATCCCGCCGAGCCCGAAGGCGATCGCCATCGTGTTCTCGCGGCCGATCTGGTCCGACACCCAACCGAACAATGGCCGCGCTCCGCCGTTGCAGAGATTGTCCACGATCAGCGCGAGGCTCAGCGTCGTCGCGCCGAGCAGGATTGGCGTGTTTGCGACGCTGTAATCGCGGGCGATCAGTGCGAGCTGAGCGGTCGCCATCAGGCCACTGGCCGACACCAGCACAAACATCACGTACAGCACCCAGAACACCGGGCTGACGAGCACCTGACCCGGCGCATAGCTCTCGGCCGATATCGCGATCTTGACCTTCTCGACGCCCGGCACTTCGCCCGGTTCCGGCTGGCGCAGGAACCACGCGATCACGAACACGACCGCGCCCTGCACCAGTCCGAACCAGAAGAATGCACTCGCGTAGCCGCCCGACGCGATGACCTCGCGAATCGGGATCACGGTCAATGCCGCGCCGGCGCCGAACCCCGCCGCCGTCAGCCCTACCGCCAGGCCGCGCCGGTCGGGAAACCATTTGACCGCGCTTCCGACACTCGTCGCATAGACCGCACCGGCCCCGGTGCCGGTTACGGCCGCACCGAAATAGAGGAGGCCCAGGCTGTCGGCCCAGGAATTGATGATCCAGCCGAGCGCGACGAGGACGCCGCCCACCGCGACAATGAGTTTCGGACCCAGCCTGTCGGCCAGCCAGCCCTCAAGCGGCGTCAACCAGGTCTCGAGCGCGACAAAGATGCTGAACGCCACCTGGATGTCGGCGACGGCCCAGCCGTGCGCCTTGTTCATGGGGTGGACGAACAGCGTCCAGCCGTATTGCAGGTTGGCAATCATGACCATGCAGATGACGCCGATGAGCAGCTGCAGCCAACGCGTCGTTGCCGACGATGCGGTGGCGTAGGGTGCGGCGGCCATTGTCTTCCTCCCGGAAAGCCATCTGATATTCTAAATTCCAGTATACTAGATACGCGGCCGTTGCGATGCAACGTTGTGGGGCGTGCAATGCGCCGCACCCCCTTGCGTCCGCGGCATCGCCGGTAACGCCCCGCCGTTGCAGTCTTTCATCGCCAAGGCGGGAGCGTTGGCCAGTATCGCGAGCAGCCGGGGAGGCTCACAAGGCCGCCGTCGCCGCGAACTGCCGGCCGATTACGGCCGGCTGTCGAGAGCTACTGAATTTTTCCCGGTCGGCCCTGTATACGTGCCGTCCGGTCCTCGGGTAAACAGGTCATACTCGCCATCGCGTCCAGGGGAGCGGTAGACATAAGGTCGGCCCCATGGATCGGTCAAAATTTCGCTCTTCACCACATAGGGACCGTTCCAGTGTTCGACGCCGGGCGGCGCCGTCACGAGCGCTTGCAGCCCTTCTTCTTGCGTGGGGAGACGGCCGACATCGAGCACGAACAGGTCGAGGCCGGTCGCGATCGTTTGCATCTGAACTTTGGCCGCTTCCTCTTTTGCATGGCTGAAGTATTTGAAGACCTGCGGTACCGCAATCCCTACGAGCAAACCCAGTATTGCCAAGACGACCAACAACTCGACAAGCGCTCCGATCGCCGCTCGACAAGAACCGACGCCATGGCGCCCCAACTCCGATTTACCGCGGTTGTTCGCAGTATCCTTTATATAATCATAATGCGACGATGCTGTCAGTGTCAACAAACGGAGGACCGGCGGTAATCCATCGAAACTCGTGTCAGGTCGGGAAGGGTGTACTCCGCGAATTGCCGAACCCGCAAAAGGACGGCGTGCACCGGTGAGGCCACGGGCTCAATCGGCCGCGCCAACGGGAGGGGGGATCTTTAAACCAGGCCCACCCAGCAGGCCTTGTGCTTGCCCCCACGAACGAAAGTGCACCGGACCCGTGCTGGCAACGTCGGCCACGACCTGACGAATGAACACCGCGCCCGCGCCGGATATCCCTTCAGACGTGATGGTGACGACGTGGACGGGCGAGCCGACAAGGTCGCTCACCCCGATGAGCGGCGGCAGCGGTATCGGCGCCGAGCCGACGCTGCTGCGGGCCGCGACGAACGCAGCGATCAGGTCGGGAGTGGCGCCGGGCAAGCTTTCCAAAACCGCGGCCGGCGCGGTCAGCGGATTGACCCCCGCCTGACCGGCATACACCGTCAAATAGGGCTGCACGCGTTCGTACTGGGTCGGCGTCATCCCGGGCAGGCCGCGAACCTCGTCGACGGCAAGAAACGGCTCCTGATATTGCGGCGCACCCGACCGCGTTTGACCCAAAACCGCCGCGCGTCGCTGCATGATCGCGGTGACGAACCGGCTCGCCTCGGCATCCGGGATCCCAACCGTACGAAAGAGGCCGGCAAGGACGTCGAGCGGCGCATCATTCAGGTCGATCTTGCCGCATTCGTCCTGGACTGCGACACGGATTTTGCCGTCGCCGAAGCGAAACTCATGCACCTCCCCCGTCGCACTCCAACGCTCGGCCGGCGAGGGATCAAGCATCCCGAGGAGGGCGAGGGTGACCCCGGCGTCCGCATTTGCGCGGGCCTGTGCCGTTGCCGCCTGGTTGCGGACGATGAGAGTCTCTGTGCGCGTGTCGCCGGCAAAGCCGAGGATGAGCACGGCGAGCAGAGCCAGCATCCACAGCACGACCACAAGGGCAATGCCGCGCTCGCCATCGTGGCGGAGTCCGTCACTCGTCACGTGTGACAAGCGGTCGCAGGTCGTTCATCCGGTCGCGCAGCTCCTCGGTCATCGCTTCCGCGTCCCTTCCCGTCCGGATGATCCGCGGTGAAATCAGCACCAGCAACTCGGTCCGCTGTACGTTATTGGAAGTGCTGCTGAAGAGTGAGCCAAGGTACGGAATATCGGACAACAGCGGGAGCCCTTGTCGCGATTTCGTATCTTCGTTCTGGATGAGGCCGCCGAGGGCGATGGTCTGGCCGTCGTGCACGACGATGGAAGTCACAAAGCGCCGCTCGTCGAAGGTCGGCGAGTCGACGGTCGACGACGAGGTACTCGCGACATCGCTCACCTCCTGGTCGATATCCAACGTCACAAGTCCGCTCGAATTGACCCGAGGCGTCACCTGCAGAATGACGCCGGTGTTTTGATAGCTGACGGAGTTGACGATCGGGGCGCCGCTCGTGAGGGT
>Ga0335074_10013163_pt1 | contig 11621 bp, 10 predicted proteins | sample Lox_Sample_23_FD_206715 | JGI IMG/M metagenome (GOLD analysis project Ga0335074, IMG submission 206715) | Soil microbial communities from Loxahatchee National Wildlife Refuge, Florida, United States - Lox_Sample_2.3 | ecosystem: Environmental > Terrestrial > Soil > Wetlands | place: USA...
CGCTTCGTTCCCCGGGGACACGATCGACCTTGAGGGCCGCACCCTGATGCCCGGCCTGATCGACGCCCACGCGCACCTATACAGCGACATCAGCCGCGGGCCGGGCTTCGGTCCGCCGCCCGCGCTCAAGGGCGAGCTCCCGCGCCCGCGTGAGCTCGGCTACTTCGTGCTGGCCAAGACCGCGCGGGTTCTGCTCGCCGCGGGTATCACCTCGATCCGTGATGTCGGCAGCTATGACTACGAGGCGATCGTCCTGCGCGAGGCGGTCCGCCTGGGCGTGATCGAGGGGCCGAGGATCCTCTCCTGCGGGCGGATCATCTCGGCCACCGCCCCGGGCGGGGTGCTCTTCGAGGGGATGTACCGCGAGGCTGACGGTCCCGACGACATGCGCAAGGCGGTACGCGAGCAACTCCGGTCCGGGGCGGACTTCGTGAAGCTGATGGCCACCGGCGCGCGGTCAGTCCTGGCCGAGGACCCCGAGCCGGCGCAGATGACCCCCGGTGAGCTGAACGCGATCGTCGATGAGGCCCATCGGCTCGGTGTCCGGGTGGCCGCTCACGTCGAGGGCCTGGCGGGCGCGCGGCTCGCCGTCGAATCGGGGGTGGACACGGTCGAGCACGGCCTCTCGCTGCACCGTGAGCCTTCGCTGCTGGACGCGATGGCGCGGTCGGGGACGGTTTTGGTGCCGACCCTGAGCACGTTTCACGACCTTGCCGAGCGGTTCACCGACGCGTTCGCGCCGGCACTCGTTGAGCAGGCCAAGCGCCAGCTCGAGGAGGCCTACGCGACGTTGGTGGCGGCGCGGAGCGCCGGGGTGGTGTTGGCCATGGGCCACGACAGCGGGCCGCCCGGGGACAACGCGATCGAGCTGGTGCGGATGGTCGAGGGCGGGCTGACGCCGCTCGAGGGCATCGCCGCCGCAACCCACGGGTCGGCGCAGGCGCTCGGCCTACCCGACGTGGGAACGGTGGCCCCCGGCGCGGTCGCCGACCTGCTGGTGATCGATGGTGATCCGCTGGACGATGTCGCCGTTTTGCGGGGACCGGAACGGATCTGGATGGTTATCCAGGGCGGCCGGCTCGTCGGCGGTCGCGCTCCCGCCACCGTGGCGACCGCGGCATGAGCCTCACGGCCGCGCCCGAGTTCTCGCTGGCCTCGGTCGACGGCGGATTGGTCGGCCTGTCCGAGTTGCACGCCGAGGGTCCGGTGCTGCTGCTGTTCGTCTCGGAGGAGTGCCCGACGTGCACGCTGGCACTGCGACGTCTGTCGAGCGCCGGCGTGCCGTTCGTGGCCGTGTTCGAGGATCCGCTCGAGGTGGCCGCACGGGTGGCGCGACGAACCGGGTTCTCCGGGGTGGTGTTGGCCGAGCCCGCGCCATACGAGGTATCGCAGGCGTATTCGCTGGTCAGCCTGCCCACCGCGGTGCTCGTCGACCGTGACGGCCGGGAGACCGGGCGAGTCGTCGGCTGGGACGCCGAGGCCCTCGAGTCGCTCGTCTCGATCCCCCTGACCCGCGAGGCACCGCTGCGCAAGCCGGGATGCGCGGCCAAGAACACCTATGACGCCGACACGCTGCGCGCGCTCGACGGTGCCGGCTTCGACGAGCTCGAGGACATGTTCGAGCGCGGCTGGACCGACGGGCTTCCCGTGGTTCCGCCCACGGTGGAGCGGGTGCGCGCGATGCTCGGCGGCCATGACGGGGATGAGCTGCTCGGCGAGATGGCGCCCGCCCTCGCCAGCGTGACCCTGGAGCGCGTCGCCGCCTGCGCCGTACTGGCGGGCTGCCGCCCGGAGTACTTCCCGGTCGTGGTCGCCGCGGTCCAGGCCGTGTTGGAGCCTTCGTTCAACGTCGGCGGGCAGGCGGTCACCACGCAGCCTTGTGGACAGATCGTCGTCGTCAACGGACCCGTGCGCGATGCGATCGGGCTGAACGGATCCGCCGGCGCGCTCGGCCCAGGCTGGCGGGCCAACATGACGATCGGCCGGGCGCTGCGACTCGTGGTCAGCCTGACCGGCGGCGGCTTCCCGGGGCGGCTCGACCGCTCGACGCTGGGGAATCCTGGCAAGGTCGGGCTGTGCTTCGCCGAGGACGAGGAGGCCAGCCCGTGGGAGCCGCTGCACGTCTCGCTCGGCTTTCCCGCGGGTCGTTCGGTGGTCACGGTCTTCGGCGCCGACGCGCCGCTGTCGGTCTCCGACCACCGCAGCCTGGAGCCGCTCGAGCTGGCACGGGTGCTCGGGGAGGCGGCCGGCGCCACCTGGAGCCCGACCTGGTGGCCGCTCGGCGGTACGTCGCTGTTCGCGATCTGCCCCGAGCACGCCCGGTCATTTGCTCAGTGGGGCTGGGACAAGGAGCGGGTGCGCTCGGAGATCTTTGCCGCGGTGCGGCGCCCAGCCGGGTCGTTGCGCTGGGGCGAGACCACGCCGCTGGTTCAGGCCGCGTCGGATGACTCGCTGGTTGACAAGTGGTCTCGCCCGGAGGACATCGTGCTCGTCGTGGCCGGCGGCGAGGCCGGCCGCTTCTCGGCCGTGTTCGGACCCTGCCTGGGCATGGACACAGAACCGATCTCGAAGGAGGTGCCGTGGATTACGTGAGCCCGTTTGACGAGCGCCGGCGCGTGGCCGAGCCGCTCGCCCCGCGTCCGGTGAGCCTGGAGGGCGCCCGCGTGGCGCTACTCGACATCAACAAGCGCCGGGGCGATGAGTTCCTGGATCGGATCGAGGAGCTGCTGCGCGCTCGCGGCGCCGTGACGTTCCGGCTGGTCAAGGAGATCTTTTCCAAGCCGGCCGCAGCCGACATCGTGCGGCGCATCGCCGACCGCGGCGACCTGGCCGTGGAGGGCCTGGCCGATTGAGGCTCGTGCACGTCGTGCAGTGTGCGCGACATGGTCGAGCTCGAGCGACGCGGGATCCCCACCGCGGCGGTCGCCACCGAGCCGTTCGTCGATGAGGCCCTCGAGCAGGCCCGAGTGCTCGGCATGCCCGACTACCGGATGGTGTACATCCCGCACCCGGTCCAGCTCCTGAGCCTGGATGAGCTGCGGTCCTACGCCGATCGCGTGTTTGAGGAGATCGTCGCCCGCCTGACCGCGCGCGCACCTGCATAACCTGCCAATCGACCCGCGCCGGCCAGGCCTCGGCAACTTATGCACGCCCCAGGTGCTTGAGATGCCACGGCACGCTGGGATCCCGCCGAATGGCATGTTTTGCAGGTCGGCAGGCCGACCCAGGGCGAAGCAGGCCCTTTACACGGGCGCGACGGCCTCGAGCGGACGCAGCTCGTCCGCATAGCTGACCGACTCGCGCCGCATCACCCCGTCGGCGTCGATCGAGTACTGACCCAGGCGCCACAAGGGCGGTGAGTAGGCATGGATCGAGACCGCGTGCTCATCGTCGCCGGCGAGCCGGTGGATGTGCTCGGGGCCGAACGAGAAGGAACCGCCGGCCGTGACGATCCGGACCATCGGCTCGCCCCCCATCCGCGGATTCGATTCCCTGACCGCCCCGCGCACGACCCGCACAGCGCCGGAGGAGATGTCGTGGTCGTGCCAGCCGGTGTCGTCGCCGCGGTTCCAACACAGCAGCCAGATGTCGACGTACTCGTCCCGATGCAACGAGACGAAATGCCGCGCCGCACCCGAAAACGCGACGTGCTCGGCCCAGCGTCTGGAGTCTTCGGCCAGCGCGTCCACCAGCGTTTGCAGCTCCGCGCGATCGAGGTTACGCGCCGGCAGCGACGGCCATTTCATCTGACACCTCCTGCTTGGGTTGGAGTAGGCGCAGCGGATTGGCGCTGCGCACAGCGTGGGCGGCGGCCGCGCCGAGATCGAACTCGACGGGGTCCGCGTAGGGCCGATCGGAGCCGTTGACCAGCGCGTCGATGCCCAGCACCCGGACCGTCGCGTCGATCGCCCGCGTGCCGTAGGACGAGATGTCCAGGAAGACGTCCTCATCGACCACGTTGCGGTCACCGGTGCGGGCGGCGAACCGCTCGCCGTGGAGCGGCGCCAGCCCGGCCAGCAGCGTGAAGCACACCCGCAGCCGCGGGTGACGGGCGCGGCCGTGAGCCCGGAAGGCGAACCAGGCGCCGTGCATCTGCTGGACGTAGGACACGATCGCGGGCCACCAGGCGGGGTCGCTCGCCCGTGGTCGCAGCTCGCCGGTGGGACCCGGGTGGACGAGCAGCGGCAGGCTGCGCTGCTCGAGCAAATCGAGCAGCGGCCCGACCTGGTCATAGCCTGCGGCGTCCTGCAGTACCGTCGCCGGAAGCTGGAGCCCGACGAAGCCGCGGTCGAGCTCCCGGGCCAGCGGCCCCGGGTCGGGGTCGATCACGCAGGCCGCCGCCCAGCCCCCGAACGGCGCCGGGAATCCGAGCACCCCGTCGTGGTAGGCGCTCAGCAGCTCGGCCGCCTCATCAGGCGCCAGCGATTCGATCCCCAGCGGGCTCGACAGCGACACCAGCGCCAGATCGAGGCCGTCGCCGATCGCCTGTGCCGCTCGCTCCTCGACGTCGTACCACGTCGAATCGAGCTGATAGTTCGCCTCGCCGGCCAGCTCGAGGGTCGAGCCACGCAGGCACGGAGCGTCGCGCCGCGCTCGCAGGGCCTCGATCAGGGGTGCGGACCACAGATGCTGGTGGATGTCGACCACCGCCCCGTCAAACACCACGGCCGGCCCCCGACCGCGGTGCCGCCCGACCCTCCGCCCCCGACCGCGGCGTCGCCCGACCCTCGCGCTCACCAACGCCCGCCTCCCAACGCAGCCCCGACCGCGCGCGACGTCCCTCACGAGCGGCCAGCCATGTCCTTAACCGTTTCATTGAATCGGTTAAGTGAAGCGGTTCAAAGAGCCGCTGTCAATGATCGCAGTCAGAAATCGACCGGAGGCCGGCGGCCTACTACGGATTACGTACCCGCCCCGCGGATAGACCCTGCGATCATTACCGCTAACGCCTGCCCCTGCCGGGGGCCATGGCCGAACCCATTGCTTGCGCCGTGAGCCCCCCCGCCAAGCGCGTCACGATTCGGGAGGTCGCCGATGCCGCCGGGGTCTCTCCGGCTTCGGTTTCGTACGCGTTGCGCGGCATCCAGGTATCCGAGGAGACCCAGGAGCGGGTGCGCAAGGTCGCCTCCGAGCTGGGCTATGAGGCCAACCCGATCGCGCGGGCGCTGGCCAGCGGGCGCACCGGCATGGTCGGGATCCTCGGCCCCTCGCTCGAGGACCTCTGGCAACAGCGGCTCGTCGCCGAGGCGGGACGGGCGCTCCTCGCCCACGACCGCTACGCGCTGATCCTCGACGCCGGCGGCGATCCGGACCGCCAGCGGACACTGGCCACCCAGCTGCGCGACCAGCACGTCGACGGGCTGATTCTCTCGCCGGTCGACCCCTCCGACGAGTTCTGGACCGAGCTCGCGGAGTCGGTGGCGGTCGTCTCGATCGGCGACGCCCTGCCTGGGCGGGGGGCGGTGGGCGAGGTGCTGTTCGACAACCGCACGGGGGTCAGGAGGGCGCTCGAGCATCTGCATGCGCTCGGGCACCGGTGCATCGCCGTGCTCCGCCCCCCCGGCTCACCTACCAACGACCGGCCGGCCGAGGTCTACGTCGGCACCGAGGCCGACCGGCTGGGCCTGGATGTTCGGGTCGTGAGTGCGCCCTACGAGCTGGACGAGGCGACGGTGCTGGCGCGCGATGTGCTGACGGCCTCCCCCCGACCAAGCGCCCTGTTCTGCTTCTCGGACTCGATCGCCTACGGCGTCTACGCCGCGGCCCGCGAGCTCGACCTGCGCATCCCCGGTGACCTGTCGGTGATCGGCTACGACGACCACCCGGTTTCGATCCTGCTCGCGCCGCCGTTGACCAGCTTCTCCTGGGACACCGAGCGTCTGGTCGAGATGGCGGTCGGAATGGTCCTGGCCGCGATCGACGGGCAGCCGCGCCGGCGCCGGCGCGTGGTGATCGAGCCCGACCTGCGCGAACGCGCGTCGACGGCACGCTGCCGGCGCTGAACCGCGCGCCCACCTGCCACCGCCCACCGCCCACCGCCCACCGCCCACCCGGGCCTTCGGGTGAGGTGCAAAACGCACGAAACCGCACCGTGGTCACGCCCAACCGGGAGATAAGCGCCGCAGAGGCGCTTATCTCCCCGAAAGGTCCCGTGGATGTGGAGGTTTGGGGCTTTTGCACCCCGCCGGGCCCGAGTCGGCGTCGGGCCTGGGTTGCCCGGGATCGGCCACTCCGGGCCACCTCCTACCCGAGGAACGAAATCAGCTCGCGCGCCACGCCCACCGGATCGTCGTAGGCCATCAGAAAGCCGGTGGCGGGCAGGGTTCGCAGCTGCGCGTTGGGCAGTAGGTCGAGCGCTTCATGGGCGCCGATGAGCGGGTGCGCCGGGTCCTCGTCGGCCCACAGCAGCAGGACGGGCAGATCGATCCGGGGATAGGCGTCGAGCAGCTGGCGCTGCGGGCCGGTCGGCCAGCGGCGGGCGAACTTGGCCCAGGAACGGGCGCGGTTGCCGTTGCCGGCGACGTCGGCGAAGGCGTGGCGAACTAGATCGCGCGCAGCGGGATTGCGCTGGACCGACAGCCGCTCACCCATCGAGGGGCGGAACACCAGCTTGGCTCCGTGCGCGAGCGCGCGGTCGAAGCCGGGAAGGGCCGCGGCGCGACAGGCCGCCCGCCACGCGGCCCGCTTGCCGGCGAACTCGTCGCGGCGGTGCAGCCGGTTGGGCATCAGCACCAGCCGCGTCGGGGCCAGCCGGCCGCTCGTGACCGCTCTGAGGGCGAGCTCTGCCCCGAGGTCGTGCCCGGCGAGCAGCGGCTGGCTCCCCGCCACCTCGCGGCAGAAGCCGGCGATCACCTCGGTCAGCCAGTCCGGCGTGTACGGATGGCGCGGCCGGTCTTCGGAGTCGCCATGGAGCGGAAGGTCCGGAACGACGACCCGGAAGCGCGAGGAGAGCTCGGCCACGATCGGCTCCCATTCGCGGTGCGACAGGCCCAGGGAATGCAACATTGCAAGGGCTGGACCGGTACCGGTTTCGCGGTACGCTATCCGGGCTCCGTCGTGATGGTGGTAGAGCCTCAGTCGCATCGGACGGCCAGGGCGACATCCTCGCACCCGCGAGTGCACCGGCAGCGGAGCCACTTGTCCTCGCGGTTCGGTCTAAAGGTTGTGCAAATGCTGCGCAATGCGCGGCAACCCTCGTTAATGCGTCTGAAATGCCAGGTATGGACCAAACAAGGAACAGTCCCCTCGGTTTGTCAACTTCGCAAGCCGCAAATGCTCTAGGGGTCTCGCTCGGCACCATCCGTCGGTGGGCCGATATGGGATACCTCGAGTCATACCGCACCCCCGGCGGCCAGCGCCGCTTCAGCGTCGAACAGATCGAACAGTTCCTGGAGACGCTCCAGCAGCGCCGGTCGGCGCAGCGTCAGCAGCATCAAGAGCGGCTAGTCAGCTAAGACCAGCCAAGGACGGCTGCGCGTCGGGCTGCCGGCGCGCAGCGCCAGCGCGCCCGTAAGCCGGCGAGCGTGCCCGTAAGCCGGCGAACCTGCCCGGAGACCGGCAAGCGTGCCCTGCCGGAGACGGCCCTTGCCCGGCGCCGGGGACATTGCGCCCGCGGCCGCGGCAGTTCAAACCTCTCCTCGAGCGTCCCAAGCCGCGCGCGCGATCTGCGTGCTCAGCCCGCCCGCGCCTGATTGATCCGACGCTCCATGTCGAGCTCGGTGTCGAAGTCGGCGGCATCGGCGTGCCGATACTCGACCCCTTCGCCGCTCAGCAAACCGGCCAGCACCTCGACGTAATCCGAATCGAGCTGCGTACCCGCGACGCGCCGCAACTCGCGCAGTGCCTCGAACGAGCTCATCCGCGTCCGGTAGGTATCGGCGGCCGTCAGGGTGTCGTACACCTCGGCCACCGCGATGATCTTGGCGATCTGGGGAATCTGCTCGGCGGTCAGGCCGTTCGGGTAGCCACGCCCGTCGACCCGCTCGTGGTGGGCCAGGACGATCTCGGCCACGGGGCCGTACATGCCGAGGTCGCGGAGCATGTCGGCGCCCAGCTCCGGATGCTGCTGGATCGCCATCCAGTCCTCGTCGGTCAGCGTGCGGCCGCGCTCGTGCACGCGGTCAGACAGCGCGAAGTGGCCGATGTCGTGCAGCAACCCGGCGGTGTGCGCGAGCTCCTGATCCTGCTCGCTCATCCCGAGCGAATCGGCCATGTCCCGCGCGAACCGTGCGACGGCGGCCGCGTGGCGGGCGGCTCGCTGATCGCGAACGTCGAGCGCGCGGAGCAGGCCCGCGAGAACGCCCCAGGACAGCGAGACGTACTGCTCGGCGCGGTCGCGCGACTCGGCGAGCAGGTGCGCCATGTAGGCGAACGCCAGCACGCCGGCGAGCGCAAAGGCGATGCCGGCCAGTCCGACCTCGACGTAGATCGCCGCGCCCGCGACCGCGAGGGCAACGTTGATCGCGGCGCTCGGGAGATGCTCAACGAGCGTGCGGGGATGCCACGTCTCGTTGTAGCCGTCGAACGCGATGATGAACGGCGCGAGGATGAACCACGTGAGCTCGAGCATCGCGAGCGCCAGCCCCGCGAGCACGAAGTAGAACTCGGCGCCGTGGTCGTGGGGCGCGAAATGGCGGATCAGGGTCCCGCCGAGCAACGCGGTAAAGCCCGCGCCGACTAGGTTGAAGATGAACGCCTCGCGGCGCGTCCGGATGACGCGGGTCGCAGTCACCTCAGACACGACCGCCGCGACGAACGCCGAGGCGGGACCGAGAAACGCCCCGGCCAGGATGTAGACGATGAACGACGCGGAAACCTCAACCCGCTGCCGCACGCGCGCGACACCGAGGCCAGCGGCAACCGCAGCTACCGCCAACACGGCGGACAAGCCGGTTAGGTGGTCCCGATGGGCGACTACGGCCGCCCACGCAATGCATCCGGCCAGGCAAGCGCACGCGATCCCGATCGCCGCCTTCTGGCGAGGAGCAAGCGACCGCATGCGACGGTCATCGCTCACTCGCGCAAAGTAGCGCTTCAGGGTCCGGAACGCCAGTTTTGCGGCCGGATCGTCAACCTCGTCGTGGCGTCCCTACGTCAAGAGACCCGGTACGTCACTTTTTCCTCCCGAATACCGCAGGGTTACGTCTTGCAGACAGAACCACCCAAACCATCCAAAAAGTGGAGGTTTAAGTGGTACTTGGGGCGAAAACTTGTGCAATTCTATGCCGGGGCATTCAGGAGGGCAACGGCTAAGTCGAAATAGCAACGTCTACGTCTCTTTAACTGCGCATGCGCTATCTCAAGACGAGCGAGGCCGCAGCGCTCCTGAACGTAAGTCCGAACACGCTTCGGGCATGGGAGCGCCGTTTCGGCTTCCCCAAGCCTCAGCGCTCTCCCGGCAAGCATAGGCTTTTCACGCACGGGGAGGTCGCCGCGCTGAGGGACGCCCTGCAGGAGGGCCTTTCGATTTCCTCGGCGATCTCTCGCGCGCGCGAGGGACTCGCGGCCGACGCGAATTCGCTCGTCGGGGCACTCGCGTCCTACGAGCGCGAACGCGCGGACCAGGCGATAGAGGCCGCGCTGGCACTGCGCTCGGTCGAGCGCTCGGTGGAGGAGGTGCTGCTCCCCACGCTCGACGAGATCTCCCGCCGCTACAGCGTCGACTCGGCGGCCTGGGCGTTCGCAGCCCAGTGGGCGAATGACTGGCTCAGGCGCGCCACGCGGCTGACGCCCCCGCCGGTGCGGCCGGTGTCCGTCGTGGTCGGGGACGCCTCGCGCGATGAGCTCGACCGCGACGCCCCCTATATCCGCGCGATGGAGCTATTCCTGATGCGGGCCGGCGTCAAGGTCCTCAGTCTGTCCGCCCGTGGGGTATCCGGCATCGGCGATGCCGCCAACGTGCACCGGCCGAACCTGGTGGTCGTCGCCGGGGGCCATCTCGACGATGACACCGTCGCGCGCTGGGCTTATGCGATCAGGCTGGCCGTCGGGACGATGCCGCTCGCCATCTACCGCCGCGGAGCGGAGCGACCGCGCACCCGCGGCACCGGCACGACCGTGCTGCCGTCGGGCGCGGGTGAGGCTCAGCGGACACTGCTCGAGCTGCTCGAGTCCGACCAGATCATCGCCGCGACTGCCGCCGCCGGCGCGGCGGAGCTCCGCGCCCAGGCCCGAACGCTGCGGGGCAGCCGCTAGCCCCATAACCGGCGCCCAGCCTCGATGCTCGATCAATCCGCAAAAGCCAGGAACGGCCGTCCGGCATTGCGGCTTCTCGCCACTCCCGCCGAGCAGGAGGCCCCGGCCCCGACCGTATCCTTCTGCAGCCATTGCGGCGCCCGGCCGAACCCGTCCGCCGAACCCCCGGCCTCGCGCGTGTGCGGCGCCTGTGGCTTCGGACTGATCCTGGAATCGCGCCTCGACGCGGCGCCCAAGGCGGGCGACGCGTTTCTCGTGCTGGACCGCTCGCTTTCGGTGTGCGCGGTCTCGGAGGCCGCCGAGCGCCTGCTCGCGACCCGAGAGCCCGACGCGGTCAACCGGCACGTCACCGATCTTTTGATGCCGGCGGGCGCCGAGGACCAGGGCGGCGAGAGCCTCTCGCTCGCCGTCATGTGGGCGGCCCGCGGGGACGGGGGCATGCACAACGCCGTCGTCCGCCCAGCGAACACCTTCGGCATCCGGCTCACGGCTCGGATAGCGAGTTGTGGTCCGCCTCGGGCAGCGTTGCTAGTTCTTGAATAGTTCGGGGTAGTAATTGCAGGAGTCGTTGCGGCGCTTGCGCCGGTTGCATTCCAACAGTTAAGTCCCGGGTGTGACAGGAATCCGAACAAACGCCGCCGCGGTCATGCTCGGCGTCAGCCCCAACACGCTGCGCAGCTGGGAGCGCCGCTACGGCTTCCCCCGCCCGCGTCGGACTCCCGGCGGGCACCGCCAGTATGCGCTCGCCGAGATCGAGTCGCTGCGCGCCACGCTGGCCGAGACCCACAACGTCTCGAGCGCCATCGCGCTCGCCCGCCAGCGCGGCGAAGGGCCCTCGTCAGGCTCGCGACTCGCCGCTGCCTTCGCCGCCTTCGACGAGGAGAAGGCCAACACCCTGCTCGAGGAGAGCCTCGCCCTGCGCTCGATCGAGCGCACGATCGAGGAAGTGCTGCTCGAGGCCGTCGTAGCCCACGCCGACGAAGGAGCCCCCACGCCGGAGTACGAGTTCGCCTGGCGCTACGCGACCGGCTGGCTCTCGGCGCTCAAGCGGGTGTCCCCGCCGGCAACGCGCTCTGCCGGCGTGCTCGTGCTCGACGCCTCCACCCCGCCCTCGCTGGACGCCCTCCACGCCCAGGCGCTGGAGCTGATGCTTCGCCGCGCCGGCATTCGCACCCTCTGCATGTCGGCCGCGATCAAGCCCACCCGCCTCGCCCGGGCGCTCCCGGCGCTTGACCCCAGCGCCGTCGTGCTGGCCGGCCGCGGCCTCTCGCTCGACGCTCTGGGCCGGCTGGTCTACTCGATCCGCATGGTCGCCCGCGCCGCCGTGGTGTACGACTTCCGCAACGCGGTTCCCGACAGCGGCGCGAGCACGGTGCCCCGCCTCGGGCGCACGCCCCTGGCCGCGCGTGACGTGCTCCTCGGCCGGC
>Ga0335074_10013164_pt1 | contig 11621 bp, 12 predicted proteins | sample Lox_Sample_23_FD_206715 | JGI IMG/M metagenome (GOLD analysis project Ga0335074, IMG submission 206715) | Soil microbial communities from Loxahatchee National Wildlife Refuge, Florida, United States - Lox_Sample_2.3 | ecosystem: Environmental > Terrestrial > Soil > Wetlands | place: USA...
ACGACGCGGCCCGGCCGCTCGCGCCAGCGCGTCTGTTCGAGCGTGCCCTGGCTCAGCTGGAACGTTCCGGGGCCGATGCCGCCGTCGCCGCCGCTCCGGTGTCGGACACGATCAAGGAGGTCGACGTAGCCCACGGGCGCACGGTGACCCGCACGCTCGAGCGCGCGCGGCTCTGGGCGGTGCAGACCCCTCAGGTGTTCCGGCGCGCGGCGCTCGAACGGGCTCTGCTGGACGCCGGCGAGGACACCCTGGCCGCGGCGACCGACGATGCGTGGCTGATCGAGCGCGCCGGCGGGAGGGTCGAGGTGGTCGAGTCCTCGCCCGCCAACCTGAAGATCACCACGCCGACCGATCTGACGCTGGCCGAGCTACTGCTGGCGGAGGCGCGCGCGTGACCCTGGCCCGTCCCGACGACGGCCGCGGCACGGTCACGACCGGGCTTGGCTACGACTGCCACCCGTTCGCCGTGGGGCGGCGGCTCGTGCTCGGTGGTGTCGAGCTCGACCATGATCGGGGGCTCGCCGGGCACTCGGACGCCGACGTGCTCACCCACGCGATCATCGACGCGCTGCTCGGCGCGGCGGCGCTCGGCGACATCGGCGAGCACTTCCCGGACAGCGACGAGCGCTACCGCGACGCCGACTCGCTCGAGCTGCTGCAGACCACGGTTGCGATGCTGACGCACCGCGGCATCACGATCCTGCACGTCGACGCCACCGTGGTGATCGAGCGCCCGCACGTGGCTCCGGCGCGGGACGAGATCCGGGCATCGCTGGCCCAGGCGCTCGGCATCTCGGCCGAGCACGTCAGCGTGAAGGCGACGCGCGGTGAGGGAATGGGATTCGTCGGGCGCGAGGAAGGCGCGGTGGCGATGGCGATCGCCACCGTCGAGCGGTGACCCGACGCCGTAGCGCTGGGAGATGAACCGCGTCCACAATCTCGTTTGCTCGTCGGGGTGGTGGGCGCGGCGGGCCGAGCACGAGCTGGTCCCGTTTGGCGTCGCCGGCGTGACTCCCGGCGAGGACGTGCTGGAGATCGGTCCTGGCTTTGGCGCCACCACCCGAGTGCTGGCGCCGAAGGTGCCTCGCCTCACCGTGCTCGAGCTCGATCCCGGCTACTGCGAGCGGCTGCGCCGCGAGCTGGGAAATGGAGGAGGGCCGCCGGCTGTGACGGTCATCCAGGGCGATGCCACCGCGCTGCCGTTCCCTGACGGCCGCTTCTCGGCGGTGCTGTGCTTCACCATGCTCCACCACATCCCCTCCGTCGCGCTCCAGGACCGCGCGTTCGGCGAGATCACTCGGGTGCTCCGCGCGGGAGGGACGTTCGCCGGCACCGACAGCATCGGCGTCGGCTGGCTGTTCAAGACGATCCATCTCGGCGACACGCTGAACCTGATCGATCCGGATGCCCTACCCGGGCGGCTCTCGGCAGCCGGCCTCGAGTCGATCGAGGTCAAGCGTGGTGGCCGGTCGTTTCGCTGGCGCGCCACCAAGCCCGGAGCTATCCCTGGGTGACCGCGAGGCCGGCGAGCCCGCCGGCGGCGCGGGCCGAGTGATCATGCATCACCCGACACTCCGGCCGATCGCCTTGGGGCCGTGACGTGTTACGCATGTGGGGAGCCTGTCGCACAAACCGGCGGCGGGGCGGTTCGTTGTGTCTCGGTCACAACGCAGCGGACGTGTGCGCGACCCCAGCCTGAACTTTGGCGATTCGGTTGACGTATCCGAGACTCCATCGCCAAAGTTCGCTCAATTCACGCGGTGCGCCCACCCACAGCTGATCGCCCCTTGTGAGCCGGTCACAACGGCCACGACTTATGCGACACACTCCACACGTGCATTGTGCGTCACGGCCCTCCGATCGGAGAGCGGAATGTCGTGTTATTCAGGTCCGTGTGTCGACCGCTGGCCCGGCCGCACGGGCCGGGCCAGCGGCGCAGCACTACGGGTTGACCTGAATGGTCGAGATATTGCTGGTGGCGGTGCGAGTAATCCCGGTTCCGGCCTCGATGCCAGAGACGGTGCACTGCACCTGAGTTCCACTGCCGACCTTGAACGCGGTTCCCTCGAACTGGAAGTTCGCGTTCTGACCGGGAATGAACGGTGCGGTGAACGGGGTGGATGTCAGCTCCTGGAGTGGAGCGACGCTGCCATCCGAATGTACGAGGGTGCATGCAAAGGTCACATCATTGAGCGTCGTGCCCCCGCGGTTGCCGTACTGGCCGACTAGCTGGGGATGCTGACCGACGTTCGTCACCAACACACTCGGCAGTGTGACGTAAGGCGCTGCCGGTGTGGCTGCTGCGCCGGCCGATGCTGCGCCGACAAGGCTCATACCGATGATCGCCGCGGCAACGGCGGTCCCGAAACGGTGCCGCATGAACTGCTCCTCCTAGAGTTGAGATGTGCGGTACAGGCGAAGAGGACGCACGGGCGCGCGGATCCTTCCGCCCGTTCACAGGTTCTTTTCGAGTGGCAGCACCTCGTGCGCAGCCCGAGCATTCGATGTTGATTAGAGTTCGTCTGTAATCGACGTTGAAGATCTCAAGCGAAGTCGAGAACTCAGGTGTCCAGTTCGCAGTGGCACAAGTTCTATGCGTCGACGGTCGGCGCCCCGCCGGGAGCGCTCTTCACGCTGCTCTCGGACATGCCCCGCTACGGCGAGTGGCTTCCCGGGTCTGGAGACTTCGAAAGCACGACCGATGTCGAGCCCTACCCGGTGGGGCTCGGGAGCCGCTACCACGACGGAAAGCCCGGCGGGCGGGGTAACAGCTGGTGGGGGACGGTCATCGGCTTTCAGCCGCCGGGATCCCTTGACTTCCGGCACACGATCGCCGTCCGGCAACTCAGGGCGACGGTCGACGTCCATATTCACTACTCGTTCGAGGCGGCGGACGGGGATGAGAGGCGAACCAAAGTCACCCGATGGCTCGTCCTCGACATCGCGATGCCGATCGCGCTGCGCCCGCTCCGGCGATTCATCATCGCTGCGTTCGACCGCGAGAACCTGCGGACGATGGCGGCCGCCAAGCAGTACGCAGAGGCTCACCCCGACATGGATCGGGCTGGCGGAAGCTAGCTGCGGGCGGCGCGGCCCTGACGCCGCGCGGCTCGCGCCCGCAGCTGCTCGTGCTCGACCAGGCGGTCGAGCTGCTGCAGGGTGCGGCGGGCGTGGTCGGCGACGGTGGGCGCGGCGATCCGCTCGGCCAGCCATCCGCTCAGCCCGGCGCCGGCGACCACGTAGGCGAGGCGGAACTCGACCCGGGTGCGGCCACCCGCCGCCTCGCGCAGGCGCCAGCGCCCCCGGTGGTCAAGACCGGTGACCGACGTCCAGGCGAAGTCGCACGGCTCGTCGAACTCGACGACCTCGACCAGCCCGCCGACCTCGGCCGCGCCGACCCGGAACAGGATGCGGTAGCGAGCGCCAAGGCCGGACCGCAGATCCCCTGCGACCTCCCATCGGGTGACGCCGGACATGTAGCCCAGCACGCGCTCGGGGTCGGTGACGGTCGACCACACGTCCTCGATCGGAGCGGCCAGCACCCTGCTCGCGTTGACCCTCACCCGATCACCGGGAAGCGACGTTCAGCGGCGAGCGCGTCGAGCGCGTCCTGCATCAGACGGATCAGGTGGTCGTACACGTCATCGACGCTGGGATCGGGGCCGAACTCGGCCCGCAGGTCGATCGCCGGGAGGGTCTCGATCGTGATCTTGGCCGGCAGCGGTATGTGCCCGAAGTCGCCCACATTCACGATCCAGGGCAGCGCGATCGAGATCGGCAGGACCTTGAGCCGAAGCACCCGGTCGAGCGCGAGCAGGCGAGCCAGCCGCTCGCCGCGAGTGAGGAACAAGGCGGTTTCCTGGCCCCCGATCGCGACCACGGGCACGATCGGGACGTCCTGCTCGAGCGCGAGTCGCAGGAACCCCTGGCGCCCGCCGAAATCGACGCGGTTGCCCTCCCAGCTGGGACGGTGCACCTCGTAGTCGCCGCCCGGGTAGACGAGCAGCGCCGCACCCGAGGAGAGCGCCTTGCGGGCGTTCTCGGGCGAGGCCGCGACCGTGCCGAACCTGCGCAGCCAGCTCAGGCCCGGCAGCGACAGCACCAGGTTGTGGGCCAGCTGATAGAAGGGCCGCTCGACGCCGAAGTAGGTGCTGAACGCGACCGTGAACACCATCGTGTCGGGGATCATGTTTCCGCCCGAGTGGTTGCCGACGAGCAGCACGGGGCCCTCGTCGGGGATGTTGCCCAGGCCGCGCACCTCGCCCCGGAACCACAGGCTCGAGAACAGCCAGAACAGCGGCAGCTGCTCGCGGATGTAGTCGGGATCCCGTTCGTCGAGGTCAGCCCGGGGAATGCGTTGCTGGACTGCGCCGGCGAGCCCACGCCAGGCTCGCGTCAGCAGAGAACCCGTCCCGCCCGCCCCCGATGGGGCGGGGCGCTCGATGGGGTCATCGGGCTCGTGACCGTTGCGGCGGGCGGACGTGGTCGTTCGGGCCTCGGCCATCAAGCCTTGAGGCTAGTGGTCAGGCGGCGTCGGCGCGCCGGGTCCAGGCCGCCGGTGCGCGCCGTGGCTCGGAACGCTCGACCCGGCTGAAGAAATCCGCGAGCAGCGCGTTGGTCTCCTCAGGCCGCTCGACCTGCGGCACGTGGCCGCACCGATCGATGATCACCTGCTCGGCGCTCGGCAGCGACTTGCGCACGTGGCGCGAGAACGCGGCGGGCACGAGCCAATCGTGGCTGCCCCAGATGAACAGCGCGGCCGGCTCCAGATCCGACAGCCGCCGGTAGAAGCCGTGCCGGCCGAACGGTGCCTCGAGGTAGATGTTGCGCGCGCTGGCCAGCAGCGCGTAGCGCGCGCCCGCGGTGTGGTAGATGCGCTGGAACTCGTCCACGACTAGGTCGGCCACCGCGGGATCCATGAGGTCTCGGTCGTAGAACAGGCGCCAGAACTGCGTCGCCACCATCGAGCGGCGGATCGCGTGGGGAAGCAGACCGAACTCGGGGCGCATCAGGCGGACGATCGGGTGAAGCCCGCGCTTGAGCCAGGCGACGGCCGGACACAGCAGTCCGAGGGAGCGGATGCGCTCGGGCCGGGTAAGGCCGAGCTCGATCGCCACTCGCCCGCCCATCGAGTTGCCCGCGACATGCGCTCGCTCGATCTCGAGCTGGTCCATCAGCCCGAGCATGATGTCGGCGAACCAGCGGGCGTTGTAACCGCCCAACGCGGGCTTGCACGAGGAGCCGAACCCGGGCAGGTCGGGAACGTGCACGCGATAGGTCCGACTGAGCGCCGCCGCCGTCTCGAACAGCGAGGCGCGCGTGCCGCCGAGGCCGTGCAGCAGCATCACGTCGGGGCCATGTCCCATGGTGAGGGTGGAGATCCGGTGGCGCCCGACCGGGATATCGTGGATCTGGAGCAGGGGCGGACGGCCGCCGTGGAGCCTGAACATGCCCTCGAACGCGATCGCGTGGTCGAGGTTGCCGCGGACGGACAGCAGCCGGCGCTGGAACGCCTCCACGCCCGAGAACTCGCCGCGGCGGAGCCGCATCCAGGTGTCGGAGTCGGTGGTGAGGGTCACGTCCGGAGGCCGGCGCGTCCCTCCCCGGCGCACCCGGGCCGAGCGGCTCGTGCAGCGCACCTCCCAGGTGTGCCCGAGGTCGCACAGCGTGATCAGGTAGGTGGCATCGAAGCCCGGATCGGCGCCCAGGAAGCGATCGGGCAGGGACCGGAAGGCCTCCTCGACGACGCTCAGTCGTTGGCTCTGCTCCGGCCTCCCAGCCACGACGGCCACCCTACCGCGCGCTCCGGCCAGAAATGGCGGCTGGCGCTACTGTGCCCGCAACATGGGACGAGTCATCCGCCTGCACGACACGCGCACCGGCCAGGTGCTGCCGGTCCAGCCCCGCGACGGAAACCGGGTCGGGATCTACACGTGCGGGCCAACTGTCTACGGCCGGATTCACGTCGGCAATGCCCGCCCCTTCGTGGTCTTCTCGTTGCTGAAGCGCCTGTTCGTCCATGAGGGCTACAACGTCACATTCGTCACGAACATAACGGACGTCAACGACAAGATTTACGCGGCGGCCCAAATGACCTCCCCACCTACACCGAGCGATCAGCTGGCGTGGGAGATGGCCGACGCCTACATCGCGGACACAGATCGACTCGGCCTCGGCCGGCCCGACCACGAACCGCGGGCCAGCGCCACGATCGAGGAGATCGTCGAGCTGATTGAAACGCTGATCGAGCGGGGTCATGCCTACGCGGTGGACGGCGACGTCTACTTTTCGGTGCGCAGTTACCCGGAATACGGCGAGTTATCCCACCGCCACCTCGACGAGATGGATCAGGGGGAAGGGGTGGAGGGAACCGAGCGCAAGCGCGACCCCGCCGATTTTGCGCTGTGGAAGGCGCAGAAGGAGGGCGAGGACACCGCTTGGGACGCGCCGTGGGGACGCGGCCGGCCCGGCTGGCACATCGAGTGCTCAGCGATGGCCGAGGCCCTGCTCGGCGTCGGGTTCGAGATCCACGGCGGCGGGTCCGACCTGATCTTCCCCCATCACGAGAACGAGGCCGCCCAGACGCGCGCCGCGCACGGGGTTCCGCTCACGAAGCTGTGGGTCCACAACGGGATGATCCGGCTCGACCAGACCAAGATGTCCAAGTCGGTCGGCAACATCTTCCTGCTGCACCAGGCGCTCGACGCTTTCGGGCGCGACGCGCTGATCATGTACTTCGTCTCGAGCGATTACCGCAAGCCGGTCGAGTTCGACGACGAGCGCCTGACCGAGGCCCAGGCGCGGGTCAAGCGGATCCGGGAAGCCGGACGCCGGCTGGCGCCGGGTCCTTCACCGGGGTGGTCGGCACCCCTGCATGAGCGGTTCTTCGACGCGCTCGCCAACGATTTCAACACGCCCGAGGCGCTGGCCGCCGTGTTCGACTGGGTGGCCGAGGCGAACCGGGCCGAGCCGGGGACCGGCGACGCGGACCTGCGAGACATGCTGTCCGTGCTCGGGCTCGAGGAGCTGCTGGACGTGGACGATGTCCAGGCGCCGGCCGAGGTGGCCGAGTTGGCCGACGCGCGCGAGCGGGCGCGCGCGGACCGGGATTACGCCGAGGCCGACCGCCTGCGCGAGGCGATCCGCGCGCACGGCTGGGAGGTCCGAGACGGGCCCGACGGGCCCGAGCTGCTACCCGCGGCGTAGCGCCCGCGGCCCCGCAAAACGTGGCAAAGCCGCCAGCCGCCGGTCGCCTAGGCGACATAAGCATGCACCCAATGCTTATGTCGCCAAGGCCGGGCTCTCGTGGCCACTTTGGCGGGATTTACAGGGTGCTGGAGCGGGTGGGCACAGCGGCGAGTCGGGCCCATGGGCGTTGCCGCTTGACATGGGGGCGGTGCTATGTAACTCTGCGCGCGGGAGAGTAAGGGTAGAGTAAAGCTTTAGGTCTGCTGTCTAAGAGGGTGCGTCCGCTCGGCGTTCGTGCTCGAACTTCATGGAAACAGGCGCCAGGGGAGGTAAGTGCGCCACGATCGGACCGATCCTGGTCGCTTTCGGCGGGGGTCGAGAAGGGATGACTCGTGGCTCGGCTTTCGCCGTACTCCAACCCTCAACTTCAGGTTGAGGATGGCTATCTGATCGCGCTCGCCAAGCAGGGAAGCCCGGTCGCGTACGACGCGATCGTGCGCCGGTACTACGGATTCGTCCGTCTGAAGGCCTCTTCGTACTTCCTGGCCGGCGGCGACGCCGACGACCTGATCCAGGAGGGTCTGGTCGGGCTCTACAAGGCGGTGCGCGACTACCGGACCGACCGGGAGTCGAGCTTCCGCAACTTCGCCGAGCTGTGCATCACGCGCCAGATCATCACCGCGGTCAAGACCGCCACGCGCAACAAGCACACGCCGCTGAACCAGTACGTCTCGTTCTCGAGCTCGGCCAGCGCCTCCGCCGAGGGAGAACCGACCCTTGACGAGGTCATCCCCGGCTCGCCCGTCCACGACCCGGTCAACCAGGTGATCAGCTCCGAGGAGCTGCGGGCCCTGGTGGCGTGCATCTCCACCGCGCTGTCCGAGCTTGAGTCGCGCGTGCTGGCGCTGTACCTGGACGGCTACTCCTACGAGGAGGTGGGGCGACGGATCGGCTGCGACTGCAAGACGGTCGACAACGCCCTACAGCGCGTCAAGCGAAAGGTCGGACAGCATCTCGCCGAGCGGAGCGCGCCGGCGCAGGCGATAGCCGGATAGTGAACTGCGCTCCACCACCGGGCGGGATCGAGGCCTCCACGGTCCCGCCCATCGCGGTCACGAGCTCGCGCACGATGGCCAGGCCGAGGCCGGATCCGACCGGCCGCTCGCTCTGGTAGCGGCCATGCAGGTAGAAGCGCTCGAAGGCCCGGGGGATGTCCTGGGCCTGAAGGCCAGGGCCGGTGTCGGCAACGGTGATCTGGCCCGGCTCGGCGCGCACCTCGACCCTGCCTCCCGCCGGGGTCAGGCGCAAAGCGTTCTCGATCAGGTTCGAGACCGCCTGGAGGATTCGGTCCTCGTCCCCCTGGACCCAGCTCTCCGCCGTCGCCCCGCCCGATAGATCGACCGACAGCTCCCGGGCCTGGGGCAGATGGCGCTCCACGGCGTGACGCACCACGTCGGCCAGGTCGACCGGCTCGTGCCGGACCGCGAAGTCGGCGCGACCTACGCGCGCGAGCTCGAGCAGGTCGGCAACCAGCCGCTCCAGGCGGCCGGCCTCGGTCTCGATCACCCGTGCGGCGTCGGCCGGCGCGATCGCCTCCTCCCCGAGTGCCTCCGCATACCCCCGGATCGAGGTGAGCGGGGTTCGGAGCTCGTGACTCACCGACTCGAGGAAGCGCCCCTGGGCCTGGCGGGCGCGTGCCAGCTCGCCCGACATGTCGTTGAAGGCCGCGCCGAGCTCAGTGAGTTCGTCATCACCCCGGATCGGCACGGCGACCTCGCTGTCGCCCGCCGCCAGCCGGCGGGTCGCCGCCGACAGCTCGCCGATCGGACGCGTGAGCCGTCGCGCCAGCAGGTACGAGAGCGCGATTGCGAGCAGTGTCCCGCCCAGGCCGGCCAGTAAGAGACTCCCGATGAACGGCCGCCACTCCGAGAACGCGATCGACGCGGACCGGATGAGCACGACCCGCCCGGTGAGGCTCGGCCGCGACGCGTACTCGAGCGAGCGGCCGCCGACATCGGCCTTGCCCTGGCCGGACACCGCGGGCGGAATCGCCGCGAGCACGGCTGCGGCCGCGACTCGCCTGACCCGCCGGGCCCGGCCGGTCCCGACCGCGTAGACGTGGTCGCCTGGCTGGAGCGCGCCCGCCGGCCCTCCGACGGCCGCGACAAGATCTGCCTGCGCCTCGAGTGCGGTCAGCCGCTGCGAGGCGATCTGCCGCCGGACCAGGACCACCCCGACCACGACGGTCAGCGCGCAGGAGGCGATCGCGGCGAGCGCGAGATAGGCGAGGACCCGGCGCTGGAGCCTCATCCGGTCTCCGGGACCTTGTAGCCGAGACCGCGGACCGTCTCGATCAGATCGGGATGGCCGAGCTTCTTGCGCAGCTGGGCGATGTGCACCTCGACGGTTCGCGTCTCTCCCGGCGACATGAACCCCCACACCGACTCAAGGAGCTCGTCGCGGGTGACCACGCGCCCGGCGCGCCGCGCGAGGTACTCGAGCAGGTCGAACTCGCGCTGGGTGAGCGCCACCTCGCGGCCGTCGACGTGGACCTCGCGGGCGCCCCGAGCGACCGTGACCGGGCCGAGTCGGGAGACGTCGTCCACGAGCGGCTGCGCTGCGGTCCGCCTCAGCACCGCCTTCACGCGCGCCATGACCTCGCGCGGCGAGAACGGCTTGGTCACGTAATCATCGGCGCCCAGCTCCAGGCCGGCGACGCGGTCGGCCTCCTCATCGCGTGCCGTGAGCATGATCACCGGGACGGCGCCTCCGATGCGCCGGCAGACCTCGAAGCCGTCGATCCCGGGCAGGCGGATGTCGAGCAGCACGAGCTTGACCGGATGGCGGCGCAACTCCACGAGCGCGTCCTCGCCGCGGCGCACCCACACCACCTGGTGCCCCTCCCGGCGCAGATAGGTGCGCAGAAGCTCGCCGATGTTCGGCTCGTCCTCGACCACCAGCACCGTGGCTGCCATGCGGAGAATCGTAGGCGTGGGCTCCCGCGGCCGAGCCATACTTTTTACACGCAGCTGACCTTCACCTGACCCTCACCTTGCACGCGATTGCCAAGCTCGTGACGGCAACCAAGAGCGAAACCAAGGGAGGCTCTGATGAAGTTGATACGGAAACACATGAAGTTGCTAACCGTGGGCGCGGTATGCGCCGCCGCCGGCGGGGGGGCCGGCGCGATCGCCACGGCCGGCGCGGCGGGCACGAGCGCCACCGGTACCACTTCCATCGCCACGAGCTCTGCCGGCTCGTCGACCGCCCAGCCGGCCGCGAAGCGGCGCGACCGACGCGCGCTCGCCCGCCGCGCGATCCAGGGCGACGTGGTCGTGGCAACTCGGAACGGGTTTACCACCGTCACGTTCAATCGCGGGTTCGTTCAGTCGGTGAACGGCCAGCAGCTGACGATCCGGGAAGGGACCAAGAAGGCGACCTACAAGACGGTCACGCTCACGATCCCGTCCAGCGCCAAGGTTCGCGACAACGGCCAGGGCGCGACGCTCTCCGCGTTGAGCGCCGGCCAGCGAGTCGGCGTGGTGCAGGGGCCGAAGGTCACGCGCGTGATCGCGCGCAACGCGGCTTCCTGAGCACTCGGCTTCCTGAGCGCGCGGCTTCCTGAGCTCGCGGCATCCGCCCCCGATAGCCCGCCCGTGGCATCCACGCCACGGGCGGGCGGTCTTTCGGGCCAGGAATCCCCAGATAGCGCGTCGCCCCGGGGAACCCAGACACCGCGCCGCCCCGTGGGGCCCAGATAGCGCGCCGCCCCGGGGAAGCCAATCATTGCTATAGGGTTTGTGGTAATTCGCAGAGTCTTAAGCTGCCTTTGTAAACCAGGCACCGAAGAGAAGGAGCCCACCGCATGAGCGCTCACGGCCACGACGATCACGAACACAACGGGCCCGGATACGCGTCCCCTGCAGTGGCGCGTCAGCAGCCTCCGGAGAAGTTCGTGTACGTCGCCTCGCTGTACGAAGGCACGGGAATCGATCGGCCCGACTTCATCGCGGTGGTCGACGTCGACCCGGACTCCGGCACCTACGGCCAGATCGTCAATCGGACCGAGATGCCCAACGTGGGCGACGAGCTTCACCACTTCGGTTGGAACGCATGCTCGTCGGCATGCCACTCGCAGCTGCAGCGGGACACGATGATCGTTCCGGGTTTGCGTTCGTCGCGAATTCACATCCTCGACATCTCTGACCCGCGTGCTCCGCGGATCAAGAACGTGATCGAGGGCGATGAGATCAAGGAGAAGCTCGGGCTGAGCGCGCCGCACACCGTGCACTGCATGCCGGGCGATATCGTCACGATCTCGATGCTCGGCGACGCCGATGGGAACAGCCCGGGTGGGTTCGCGGTGCTGGACGCACGAGACTTCTCGGTCGCCGAGCGCTGGGAGCGCGACGCGGGCGACATCGAGTTCATGT
>Ga0335074_10013165_pt1 | contig 11620 bp, 8 predicted proteins | sample Lox_Sample_23_FD_206715 | JGI IMG/M metagenome (GOLD analysis project Ga0335074, IMG submission 206715) | Soil microbial communities from Loxahatchee National Wildlife Refuge, Florida, United States - Lox_Sample_2.3 | ecosystem: Environmental > Terrestrial > Soil > Wetlands | place: USA: Florida...
CGTCTTGGAGGACGACCCATGTGGGAGAACCTCCCGTCTCGGCGCCGAGCACAAGACGCCGCGATCTCTTCTGGCGCTGTTCGATGCCCTTCCATTGATACCAGCGCCCCGCCTCGCTGATACGAGTGGATCACGTTGACAAGAGTGGATCACGCTCTGGCCAGACGGCGGCTGACCTGTGCCCGGCATCGACGTTCACAGGAGCGACGACGCGTGGCGCGCACCCGAGCGGGACTACGTCCAGCTCGAGCCGGAGCTGCCCGGCTCTCGGACGCCGCAGCGGCCCGACGGTGGTCCGGCCGTCGCCTGGCGTCTCACGTGCGGAGTCGGTCGTCGTCCGTAGCCCCTGCTCGTGCCGGCTGGCCCCGGATCAGGTCCAACGGCCCTTGGTGGCAGCGGCCCGGGTGCCGTGAGAGTCCGGGCAGGTCCGACGGGCTTGCCGGCTGAGCGAGGATCCGCACCCGACATGACCAATGACCCGGCACTCGCACCCGGCGGGCCTCTGGGCGACCGATCGGCGGCGAGGGCGACACGGCGGCTCCGGAACTGGTCGTTCCTCGCCGTCGTCGTTCTCCTCGCCGGCATCGTCTCGTCCTTCCTCGTCGCCCGGGCGACCGCGGCCAACGACGCCGAGCGGTCGTCGCAGAGCTTCCGTTCGAGCACGCTGCAGGTGGCGGGCTCGCTGCTCCTCTCCATCCAGCACGAGCAGGACCTCGCCATCAGCGCGGACGCCTACATGGCCGAGAACACCGGCTCCAGCGCCGCCCGGTTCCAGTCGTGGGTGACCGCCGTCACCTCCACGCCCGGCGCATCCGCGGCCTTCGCCCGCTATGCCGAGATCGTCGGTCTCGGGCGGATCGTGGTGACCGCGGGCGGCCGGCTCCTCTCCTGCACCTCCGAGCTGAGGACCTCGGGGGCCGCGCTCGTGGCCGTTCCGGCCGGCTTCCGGCTCTGCGGCGGAACGCTGCCCGTGGCGGCCCTCGTCGCCCGAGACACCGCAGCGCCCGCCTACGTGGCGATCGGGCACGGCAGCGCCACGCTGCTCGTCTCGTTCTCACCCGTGTACTCCGGCCGGGCCTTCGACGGCTGGATCGCGATGATGGCCGTCCCGAGCATCGTCCTGCGATCGGCGATTGCCGATCACCCCGGCATCGCTGTGCGGATGCACTACGACGGGCCGGGCGGGTCCCTGGAGCTCGAGGGCGGCACGCTCCGTGCCGGGCAGTCGCGCCTGAAGACGGAGCTCGGCTACGGCTGGAGCGTCGAGACCTTCGCCACGCTGGCCTCGGGCGGCCTCTTCGCCGACGGTGGGGCAGTGCTGGCGATCCTCCTCGGGCTCGCCCTCAGCGCCTCGATCGCCATCGCCTTCTTCCTCTTGGCGACGAGCCGCGTCCGCGCCCAGCGCCTCGTCGCCCTGCGCACCGCCGAGCTGCGCCACCAAGCCTTGCACGACCCCCTCACCGACCTGCCCAACCGCTGGCTCATCGCCGACCGCGCCGATCGCCTGCTCGTCCGCGCCCGGCGGGCCGGATCGGTCCCCGCCGCCCTCTACGTCGACCTCGACGAGTTCAAGAACGTCAACGACACCCTCGGGCACGAGGCAGGTGACCTGCTGCTCGAGGCCGTCGCCGAGCGCCTCGTGGCCGGGCTTCGCGATGCCGACACGATCGGGCGGATGGGCGGCGACGAGTTCGTCGTGCTGATCGAGGACTCCACCTCGGCCACCGCGCCGGCGCTCGTCGCCGAGCGCCTCCTCGCGATCATGCGCCAGCCCTTCGAGCTCGCCGGCAGCAACGTCCCGCTCGTCGTCACGACGAGCGTCGGCATCGCCGTGGGCCTGCGCGACAGCGCCAGCGACCTCTTGCGCGACGCCGACGTCGCCCTCTACAAGGCCAAGGCAGCAGGCAAGAACTGTGCCGAGGTCTTCCGCCCCGAGATCGAGACGGGCGTCCAGCGCCGCTACGAGCTCGAGTTCGCCCTGCGCTCAGCGCTCGAGCAGCGCGAGCTGCGGCTCGTCTACCAGCCGATCTACAACCTCGACGATTTGAGCCTCGTCGGCGTCGAGGCGCTGTTGCGCTGGGAGCACCCCGATCTCGGGGCGATCTCACCCGACGAGTTCATCCCCCTCCTCGAGGCGAGCGGGCAGATCGTCGACGTCGGGCGCTTCGTCCTCGTCGAGGCGTGCAGGAAGATGGCGGCCTGGCGGGAGCACTACCCGACCCTCGAGGTGGCGGTGAACGTCTCGGCACGCCAGCTCGACCGCAACGTGATCGTCGACGACGTCCGCGAGGCGCTGCAGTCGAGCGGCCTCGACCCCGCCGCCCTCACCGTGGAGATCACCGAGACGGCGCTCATGGCCAACGTCGAATCGACCGTCGAGCGCCTCGGCGATCTGAAGGCACTCGGCGTGCAGGTGGCGATCGACGACTTCGGCACGGGATACTCGAGCCTTGCCTACATCCGCCGATTCCCGATCGACCGCCTGAAGATCGACCGGACCTTCACCGAGTCGATCACCACCTCGACCCAGGCCGACGCCATCATCCACACCCTCGTCCGCCTCGGCAACGACCTCGGCGTGAAGACCGTCGCCGAAGGGATCGAGACGACCGGGCAGATCGACTACCTGCGCCGGGAGCACGTCGACGAGGCCCAGGGCTACCTCTTCGCCAAGCCGCTCGAGGCCGACGTCTTCGAGGCGCAGCTGCTCGAGCTGGCGACGCTGCAGGCCGCCTTCGGCGACAACGGCCGCAGCACGGTCTGACCGGGACGGAGCGCCGCCTCGGCCGCTGCGCCGGCGGGCGCATCGTTGAGCGATCCCGTCGCGCCAGTTACCTGTTGTTGCTTTCCATGCTGTTCTGTTCCGTACTGCGCTCTCCGGTGCCGGGGAGCCAGCTAGAGTCGGCCGCACGTCGCGTTTCCGCACGTCGCTTGCCGCTGGCCGGCGTTGATACGCGTCGAACCTGCTGGGAAACTCCCACCGGAGGTCGAAGGCGATGCCCGGGACAGAACGAGATCGGGACCGCTCGCCGCGGCGCCGCCACTCGAGCGCAGCTCACGCCGCGCCGCGCAGTGAGCAGGCGTCGAGCGCCGGAGAGGTGTCGTCATCCCTCGCAGCGGTGCTCGAGCTGCAGCGGCTTGCCGGGAACGCCGCGGTCACGAAGCTGCTCACCGGCGGGGACGACCATCTTGCCGGTCGGCGCCTTGCCGGCCACGCTCCCCCTCACGCCCTGCAACGTCAGTGGCTGACGGGCACGAAGGGGGGCACGCGAACTCCACCCCGGACGATCGGGTCGCGCGGCGGGACGACCGGGCAGAACCCGCCGGGGAACACGACCCCGCAGGTGACCGCCCCGCAGGTCACGACCCCGCCGGTCACGACCCCGCCGGTCACGACCCCGCAGGTCACCGCCCCAACTGACACGACGGCCGGCACAGTCACACCGCCGCCGGACAAGCTGCTCACCGCGTTCGGCAAGGCGGTGGCGAAGAAGACCACGATCAAGAAGGTTCGGGCCGTCTACGCCAAGGCGAGCATGGACGACCGCAAGCGGATCGCCGACGACGCGACGTTGATGGCCCGCGCCAAGACCAACCTCAGCACCCCCGACTGGGTGCGGATGATGGCAGATGTCGGCGTCACCCGCACGGGTGGCACCGTGGCGCACAAGACCGGGAAGCAAGCCGACACCGCCATCCGGGACAAGTTCAAGGACTACGTGGCAAAGGCGGTCAAGGCCGGCAAGAGCGCTGAGGGCAACGTTCTCGTCCTCTCCGGCCAGGACTGGCTCGACGCCTACTACAACGAGTTCCCCGACGAGGCGCCGCACGGCGGCCCGAGCGACGAGGAGTCGGTGACCAACGCCTTCACGACCACGAAGGACCCGAAGAACGTCATCGTGCTCAACAAGGACAAGGGCAATCCCGGGACCACCGTCCACGAGGGCATGCACTTCTACCAGAACGACAAGGTCATCGACGCCTGCGGTCGCGATTTCAACGAAGGTCTGACCGAGCTCTTCACACGACAAGTGACAGTTCCCATGGGGATCGTCAGGGACAACTACGACGACCAATACGGGGCGGCGCGCCAGCTGCAGACCGCGCTCGGCGGCGACAAGAAGCTCCTGGCAGCCTACTTCCAGGGCGACCTGAGCAGCCTGAAGAAGGCGTTCATCGCCTTCAGGGCGGGCAAGGGGGACAACAAGAAGGTCGCCGCTGCCTCATGGGACAAGCTGATCGGTCACTTCCAGGCCGACGAGTACGACCAAGCCAAGAACATGTGCACGTGAGTGGCGAGGTGACGGATGGAGCGGCCGACGCGGCCGACCCGGCGATTGCCGACCGGCGCCGGCTGGAGGCGCTCATCGAGGGCGTCGCCGGCCTCGTGCCCGCCGACCCGGAGCCGCTCCGGCTCGAGGTTCCCTCGGAGTGGTCGGCCGGGTTTGCCGGGGCGAGCGGCGTCAGAGTGACCGTCCTGTTCGTTCGTGATCCAGCGGAGCGCGAGGAGGCGGCGCGGGCGCTCAGGGGGCACGCCGGCGAGAGCAGGGTGGTCCGCGTCGCAACCAACGGCGGCATGCTGCTCCATGCCAGCGGACCCGCAGGGGAGCACCGCGAGCACTCCGAGCAGACGCTGCGCCGGATAGCCAGCCGCTTCGCCGGTCGGGAGTGAGCGCCGTGCTCGACGGCACCGAGGCCGACGGCACCGTGGCCGACGGCACCGAGGCCTGGCACCGCCCCCTCGTGCACACGCCGAGCGGGACGCTCAGCGAGGCCACCGGCCAGACGCCGGGAATGCGCCGCCTCGAGGCGATCTCGGGCAAGCTGAGCAGCTCCGAGCAGCTGTGGATGGGCCAGACCCACGTCAGCGCCGGGACACGCTCTGCGGACCACCACCACGGGGCCTCCGAGACCGGCATCTACGTCCTCGACGGCAGCCCGGTCTTCGTCTTCTTGCAAGACGGGGCCGAGCACCGCATCCACGCCGCGCCCGGCGACTACGTCTACGTCCCGCCCTTCACGCCCCACCGCGAGGAGAACCCCGGCCCGGGGGACGCCGTCGTCGTGCTCGCCCGCACGACCCAGGAGGCGATCGTCGTCAACCTGGCGAGCCTCTCCGACGCGCGCCCGTAGGCAGGCTGGTCGTCTGCGCAACGCCTAGCGAGGGTCAAGTCGAAAGGCTCGGCGGACGTCAGTCCTCGGTGACCTATCCGCCACCGAGACGCGTCGCGCCCCGCCGTGGCGAGGCAGCGGCCAGCTCGCCGGTTCCCGTCCGCGCTGCGTGGGACGACATCGATCAGTCGCTCGTCGTCGATGCCCTCCGCCACGGCTTGCACGTCTACAGCAGCCGCCTCGGCTCGCACTCGACCCGCGTCGGTGCGCTGGCCCACCTGCTCGGCCTCGAGATCGACCTCGACGCGTCCGTGCTGCGCCTGTGCGCCCACGCCGGAACGGTGCACGACATCGGCAAGCTCGGCGTCCCCCACTCGGTGCTCCACAAGCCCGCCGCCCTCACGCCCGCGGAGCGCGCCGCGGTCGAGCGCCATCCTGCGATCGGCGCGGCAACCCTGCAGGCGCTCTCGCCGCATCTCGGGCCGCTCGCCGAAGCGGTGCTCGCCCACCACGAGCACGTCGACGGCAGCGGTTACCCGCGGGGACTGCGTGGCCCGGAGATCCCGCCGCTGGCCCGCCTCGTCGGCATCGTCGACGTCTACGACGCCCTCACCCACAAGCGCGCCTACCGCGACTACGCCTACTCCGCGGCGCGCGCCCGTGACACCGTCCTCGAGCTGTCGGGCAGCTACTTCGACCCCGAGTACGTCGCCGCCGCGCTGCCCGTGCTCCAAGCCCACGCCCGAGCCCGGCGCGCCTTCGCCCTACCGGGGCGCAACATCGCTACGCCGGCATCGATTGATCGACGGTGACCCGCCGTCGGGTCCTGGCGGGTCGGTGGGACCCAGCTCATCGACGGGGGCATCGGTCCACTCCACGCTGCGGGGTCGTCGACGTCAGCCCGGCCGCACGGCGACGACGGCGATCGCCCAGCAGTCCTCCACCTCGTCGTACAGGCCGCAATTCCCGGCCACCTCGTCGAGGTCGAATTCCCCGGCCCGCAACGCTTCGCCGGCGTAGTTCAGCCCCTTCACCCACTCGAGCTCGAAGCCGGCATCGCCGAGCATCGCGGCGAGCTCCGGCCAGGTGTACTCGACCTGGTGGTCGGGCGAGCTGAAGGGCTCGCCCGCCAGGCGCGTGACCCGCCGGTTCGGCGTGTCGAGGGCGAGGTGCCCGCCCGGGCGAAGGATGCGGAAGGCCTCCTCGAGGACGCGCCGGCCGTCGGCGGCGCTGACGTGCTCGATCGACTGGCCGGAGTAGACGAGGTCGGCGCTGCCGTCGGCAAGGCCGGAGAGGTCGGTCATCGAGTGGTAGCGGTAGCTCACCGTCCCCTCGCCGACCTGTAGCGGGGCGGGCTGGTCCTCGGCCGGGTACAGCGCGTCGCGCTCGCCGGCGGGGAGGTCGACGATCGTCAGCGTCTCGAAGCGGTACGGGTAACCGGCTCCGACGAGCGCCCCGCGGGGGTCGCCGGCGCTCACCCCGCCGAGGTCGACGATGCGCGCCGCCGCCGGGAGCGCCCTGATGAAGCGGCACCTGCCGGCGTTGAGCGAGGGGGTGAGCGCCGAGCGGCCCGAGAAGTGACGCCGCGCCTCGTACTCGCTCGAGCCCTTGACCCACTGCACGACCTCGCCGCGGCTGAGCGAGCCGCTCACCACCTTGGCGACATAGGTGCGCAGTCCGGCCGGGTCGGCCTGGCGGCCGAGGAGGACCTCGTAGGCGAGCTGGATCGCCACCTCGGGCGGGAGCGCCTCGAGCTTGACGTGTCGCAACAACGGCCCCCACGCCCGGACCCGTGCGCCCACCACGGCGTCGAGGGCGCGCCGCGCCGCGGGCGAGCGCGCCCAGCCCTGCTCCCGCACCCATCGACGAAGCGCCTGCCCGGCCAAGGGCCCCAAGACTACGGCCGGCCTCCGTCCCGTACGGCGAGCGCCACCTGGCGCGGCAAGGCCGGTGCTGGTGCAAGCATCCGGCGGTGACCTCTCCCACGATCCGCAGCCGCCTCCCCGACCCGCTGCGGGCGGCGGCGCGCCGGGCGATCAACTGGACGGCGGCCCGGCGCGACCCGTCCAGGGCGACGATGGCCGACCTGCGGGCGTGCTACCGCCTGCTGCTCGGCCGCGCCCCCGACCCGCACGGGCTCGCCACCTACGCCCCGCGCATCCGCCGCCTCGGCATCGGCGTCGACGAGCTCGTCTCCTGGATCGCCTCCTCGCCGGAGTTCCGCGCCCGCCTGCCCGAGCTGCTCGGCGAGGGCGCCAGCCCGATCGAGCGCGTCGAGCTGGCGCAGGGCTTCGCCCTCTACGTGCGGCGCGACGACCCGGCGCTCGGCGCCTCGCTCGCTGCGATCAGGGACTACGAGCCCCTCGTCGCCAGCCGGGTCACCGCGCTGCTGCCAGAAGGCGGGGTCCTCGTCGACGTCGGCGCCTCGGTCGGCTTCTACAGCGTCCTCGGCGGGCGCGCCGTCGGCCCGCACGGCAGGGTGCTCGCCTTCGAGCCGGGCTCACGGAACGTCTCGCTGCTGCTGCTCAACCTCCACGCCAACGGTCTCGCCAACGTCGCGGTGCACGAGCTCGCCGCCTCGGACCGCCACGGGCTGTTGTGGTACGGGGGGACCGGCAGCAACGGCAGGGTCCGTCCCTTCGACGGCGAGGCCTCACGCCTCGCCTACAACGAGCTGGTGCGCGCCGACACCCTCGACCGGGTCCTCGCCGGCGAGCCCCGCGTCGACGTCGTCAAGGTGGACGTCGAGGGGGCGGAGGGGGTGGCGCTGCGCGGCGCGGCGGAGCTGTTGCGCCGCTGCCGACCCTACGTGGTGCTCGAGTTCTCGCCGCCGAGCCTCGAGGCAGCTTCCGGCGAGAGCGGGCGGGACCTGCTTGCCTACCTGGAGAACCTCGGCTACCAGCTGAGCGTGCTCTCCCCCGAGGCCTTCGCCGGGGTGGCGAGCGGCGTCGAGGAGATCCTGGCGTGCTTCCGGTCCGCGGGCGCGGAGCACCTCGACCTGCTGGCGACGCCGGGCGACTGAGCCTCAGCGCCTCGCTCCCGGCGCCGGCGCCGGCGCGACCGCCGCCCACCACGCCTCGGCGGAGGTGCCGGGGTTCCAGAGCTGCACCTCGACGTTGGCACCCGACCCGCCGACGATCGGCTGGTAGCGCCACAGCCCGCTGCCGTCAGGGTGCGGCGGGGGCGGGGGCGGCGCGGAGACGGTGAAGCCGAGCCGGACCACCTCGCCGTGCGGCGCCCTCACGCCCTGGCGGTCCGAGGCGAGCAGGCGGCCGGTGCCGAGGTCCCACACCTCTGGGATCACCGGGCCGTCGGATCGCAGATCGATCGTGGCGAGGTAGCTGCCCGGCGAGAGCTGGAAGTCGGCGGTGAACAGATCGCCGGCGCGGCCGTCGGACTCGACGCCCCATCTCGTCCCCGGCCCCGAGGTCACCGCGACACCGCCGCTGCCGGGATCCATCCAGATCGGGTAGGGATCGCCCGGCTCGCCGAGGCTCACCGCGCTGGCGCCGGCCGGAGGCTCCCACAGGTAGACCCAGATCCCGTCGAGGTTCGCTGCCAGGGTCTCGACGCCGGGCAGGCGCGTCGCGTCGTCGATCGCCTCGAGCGTCGTCGACGACGACGCCGTCTCCAGACCCTCGTCGGGCGAGAGGACGAACCAGATGTACTTCGCCCGTACGGGCAGGATCTCCGGCCCGCTGAAGGAGTAGACCTGCTGGTGGCCGGCGAAGAGGCCGACGAAGCCCTGGGAGGCGACGACCTCGTCCCCCGGTTTGATGAGCGAGGCGAAGACGCGCAGGATCCCGGGGGTCGGCGGCGTGAGGTGGATCCACTGCGGCCCTGTCGTGCGGATCCAGTCCTCGCACCACGCCGCGGCGTTGGCAAGGGTCGCCACGGCGAGCAGGCTGCCGAGCACCCACAGCCGGCGCCGGCGCAACAGCGCGGCGATGGCGCCGACCGATCCGAGCGCCACGGCGCCGTAGACGCAGAAGCTCTGGAAGCCCGGATAGCTGAAGACCTCGGTGTTGAGGAGGTTGTTGGCGAGCAACGTCGGCGCGACGAGGAGGAGTCCCGGGCCGAGCACGCCGATCGCCCCGCCGGGCGAGATCGCCGCCCACAGGTTCCAGCCGTGCTCGGCGAAGACGTGGTAGGCGGTGGCGGGATGCTCGAGGATCCCGAGCAGGACGGCGGCAACCGCCGGGTGGATGAAGACGTCGGGATCGGAGAGGCTCGCCTGGCCGGTGAGATAGGCGTAGCCGCCGACGGGCGCGCCGACTGTGGCGTTGGCGGCGGCGATCACAGCCAGCCAGACGACGGCCCCAATGCTCAGCGCGAGCGGCCAGCACGTCGAGAGGGCGGGGCGCCAGGACGAGAGCGTGGGCCGCCACGACGAGAGGGCGGTGCGCCACGACGGGCGCAGCAGGTGGCGCCGGCGCCACAGCAGCACTGCGGTCGCGGCGAGCCCGACCCCTGCCAGGAAGCCCACCGACGAGGTGCCGCACAGAGCGGTGAGCAACGCCCAGAGCAGCGTGCTGCGCCGCTCGCGCAGCGCCGCCCGCAGCGCCAGCATCCCGAAGCAGGCACCGAAGATCTCCATGTGCACGTCGAAGGAGATGCTCCAGTAGACCCAGGGGTTGGCGACGACGAGCACGACGACGAGCAGCCGGCAGGCTCCGGCGATCGCCTGCTGGCGGGCTGGATCTGTGAGGCGCCAGGGCAGCCACTCGCTGACCGTCGCCAGGCAGGTGGCGGTGACGCCGACCGCGGCGAGGTCCTGCAGCCACAACAGGCCGAGCGGGTGGTCGGGGAACAGCCAGTAGAGGGGGGCGATGAGGTAGAGGATCAGCTCGGCGTCGTTGCGGATGAAGAGATAGCCGCCCTGCAGGGTGTTCCGCGGCAGCAGGTGCAGGTGGGCGATCAGGTACCAGGACTGGTAGTAGGTGGCGAAGTCCCGGGTCTGGCCGGCCATGTCGAGCTCGTGGGAGCTCCACAGCATCGTCCCGAGCAGCTGGACGAGCACGACGGCCCAGCTGAGCTCGGTGACGAGGGTGCGCGCCAGCCGCGGCAGGAGGCTCGCTGCCGCCGGCGCAGGACCTGGCGGCGCGCCTGCGAGGGGCGGCTCGTCGAGCTCGGCCACGGCGCCCACCGAGGCGCAGGTTACGCCACCCGCCTGTGCCGTCTCCGGTCATTGCCAACAGCGCGCCGGCCTTCATCGAGGAGATCGCCAGCCGTCAGCTCCCCCTGGCCGGCACGGGCCGGATCGCCGTCCACCATGCCCGCACGAGGGCGTTCGGCGGCATCCAGATCTGCACCGAGACCGTGGCCAGCTTGATCGTCGGGATCGGCTCGTCGCGGTACCAGCCGCTCCCGGCGAGCGGGGCGGGCACGACCCGCGGCGCGCCGATGCTGAAGTACATCCGCACGACGCGGGGGTGGAGGGCCTCGATCCCCGACGGGGGCCCGGCGATGATCTTGCTGTCGTTGTCGTCGAAGACCTCGGGCGTCACCGGGACGTCTGACTGGTAGCGCACCTCGGCCTCGTAGCGGCCGGCCGGCAGCTGGAAGAAGTCGGCGGTGAAGAGGTACCCGCCGGCCGGCCCGAGCTGGTCGGTGTCGATCGACGCCACACCCCAGCCGGCTGCCGGCCCCTCGGTGATGGCGGCGGCGTTCCCGCCGGGGACCATCCAGATCGGGAAGGCGGCCCCGGGCTCGCCGAGCGAGAGGGAGCGCACGCCGGCAGGTGGATGCCAGCGGTAGACCCAGATGTCGTTGTCGCCCGCCTCGATCGTCTGCACGCCGGGGAGGTGGACGATCCGGTCGATCGCCTCGTAGGTCTCGGCATGGGTCGCCACCTGCAGGCCCTGCGTCGGCGAGAGGACGAACCAGACGGTGCGCGAGCGGATCGGGACGACGAGCGGGCCGCTGAAGGAGTACACCTGCTGGCGTCCGGCGAAGATGCCGAGGTAGCCCTGCGAGGCGACCACCTCGTCCCCGGCCTTGGCCTCGTGGGCGATCTGCTTGACGACGGCTGCCGAGTCGGGGCTCATGTGCGTCCACTCGTCGGCGGTGAGGCTGAACCAGGCGTTCGACCAGCCGGCGGCGTTGTAGAGCACCGCGGCGGCGAGGACGAGCCCGAGCGCCCACAGCCAGCGCCGGCGGAGCAGCGTGGCGACGACGGCGACCGTGCCGAGGGCGACGGAGCCGTAGACGACGAAGTTCTGGAAGCTCGGGTAGCTGAAGGCCTGCGACCTCAGCAGGTTGTTGGCGAGCAGCGCCGGTGCGGCGAGGAAGAAGGCCGGGGTGAAGAGGCCGACGAAGCCGTCCGGGGAGGTGTTCGCCCACAGGTTCCAGCCGTGCGACTCGATCACCGAGATCGCCAGGCTCGGGTGCCCGAGCGCGCCGATCCCCGCCCGCAGCAGGCTCGGGCTGCCCGTGCCGCCGGCGAGGTAGGCGTAGCCGGCTGCCGGCGAGCCGACGGTGGCATGCGCCGCGCCGAGGACCCCAAGCC
>Ga0335074_10013166_pt1 | contig 11620 bp, 4 predicted proteins | sample Lox_Sample_23_FD_206715 | JGI IMG/M metagenome (GOLD analysis project Ga0335074, IMG submission 206715) | Soil microbial communities from Loxahatchee National Wildlife Refuge, Florida, United States - Lox_Sample_2.3 | ecosystem: Environmental > Terrestrial > Soil > Wetlands | place: USA: Florida...
CACGCCATGCGCATGGTCGAAAGTACCGTCTGGCCGGATGGCCTTGGCCCAGATAAGGGGTACTCGCCCCTCGCCGGGTGCGACATGCATCCTTTCGGTTTGCCGGTAGGCCACCAAGTAGCCTACCAATGCTCGATAGCCCCATTCCGCAAGAGTGACGCCCGACGGCCCATCTCCTCCGACCAGATGCCACGGAGATCCGTCCCCGCCGAGACGGATCTTGCCAATAGGAGTGAAGCGCCCGTCCGCTCGCAGCAGGCCGCTAGATGCCCAACCATCCTGCCCACGCACTTCCGCAGCACGACGGCGCAGCACGATAAAGCAAGCATCTTGGGTTGCGTCCAAAAACACCTGGCTGCGCTGGTCAATTAAGTCGACTACCAATACGTCGGCTAGTTCGAGCATCCGCCTGCGGAACGCGGCGAATTCCGAACCCCCAAGGAAGGATGCCGGTACGATATGGCCGACGAGGCCACCGAGCGGAACCTCAGTGATCGCCCTCCTTATGAACATGGCATAAAGGTTTAGGCGACCGGACGCGATGTCGCCGAAGCGCTCGCGCATTGCGGCATGTTCGTCTGCTGAAAGGCGCCGATATGGCGGGTTCCCCACCTCGTGTTCAGGAGGGTCTCCGAAGCGCCGAGAGAGAGCGTCTTCTATACGGACGACCGCCAGACCCCTAACGGCGCTCGGGCGGAACCGATACTCCCGAACCAGCATACGGCGCACTAGAGCATTCGCGATTTCAGCGAGGTCCCGGTCAATCTCCAGCCCGACTAGGCGCCTACGGAGCATTGTTAGCACTGCGCCGTTGGTCAGCCCTTCGGCTCGCCAAGCGGCGACCATACGCCGGGCGAGAGGAACAAGAAATGCCGCGCCGCCCGCCGCTGGATCGCGGATACACTGTCGGGAGATGTCGAGACCCAGCGTGGTCATCCGCCATAGGAGATGCCTGACCAAGTGTGGCGGTGTGAAATAGATGCCGAGCGCTTTGCGTCGTGAATGGGGCATCAAGACCGCGTAAGCGCTTGCGATCGCGTGGTCGGCCCATTCCGACGGCATTCCGTCGAGCGCTACCTGCACCACCTCCGGGCCCTTGCCCTCGATCAAGCGGAAGCACTCGTCTTTTGGCGAGATGAGGCCTCCTAGCGGACGGTAGTGTCGTAGGACGATATCGAGACCTTGCGCGATCCGCGCACGATTATATTCGGGCGGGAGGTGCTCAACGGTGTGGGCGACAACTGGTCCCGCCGCGGCGAGGTCCACACCGTGGCCGAGCTCGGTGAGTGCTACCACTGCCATGCCAGCGATACGCTCTCGACGGCTCGCACAACACTGGCAACCACCCTGGCAGCTTGACCTCGAACCACATTGCCCAGTTCAAGCGGACGGCGAGAGATCGGAACAAGGTTCGCGCTGCCGACGTACGCCAGCACCTCATCCGCGAGCACGATCTTGGCGTGGAAAGTTTCGTATCCGCCTTCGGTTCGAAGCAGGTAATCGAGGACGGTGACGCGCAGTGTCTCGAGCCGAGACCGGCCGACGCTCAGCGCGGCCCGCGCGGCACCGGACTTTCGCACAACCAAGGTACGTGTTCGGGCCGGGGTCCGTTCGAAAAGCCCGACCGCGAAATCCAGTCCGCCATGGTCAAGGAATGGAGACATCACCGTGAGGCGCAGCGAGGCGGCGTCGGCCACTCGTCTCATCGCGTCCTCGGTCGAAAGGAGGGCGGCATGGCTGATACCCCCGGCCGGGAGAGCCGCGGCGACCGCGCTCGGCGGCGTCGGCAGGGTCACCGCTGTCAGCGCCGCCTCCTCCTCGGATACGGGGCCCCGCATGGCCGCCATGCCGGCCAAAAACGCTGGAATCGCAAGCGGCATCGCCGCCGCCGGCACATGCCACTCCGTCCCCTGCCTGACGAGCCAGCCGCGCGCCTCGAAATCGGCGGCGGCGCGCCTCAGCGCGCCGGCGGGTACCCCTCGGAGCGCACCCTCGTTCAGCAGCCCCGTCGGCGCAAATCCGCCGCGGCCGCGAGCGCTGCCGCCGCGGAGCATTCGGCGCCGAGGCGCGCCACGAGGGAGCGCCCCAGCGCCTCGCCGATGCCGCTCACGCTCAAACGCCATCCGCCTGCGCCCGCAGCAGGCGCTCGCGCGCAACATCGTAATAGCCCACCATCGGCCGGCCCTCCGCGTCCCAACGGGGCGAACCGCGGCCGATCAGGACTGACCGGGAGAGCAGCTCGTTGCGCGTGAGGCACGTCGACTCGGGGATCAGGATGCAGTCGGGGCACGCGCCGCCGCGGTGATTGCACACGCTCTCGGAACCGCAGCGCAGACTCGACGGCAAGACCATCGCTTCGAGCACCTCATTGCCGAACGATGGGTGGCCGCGCTCGCGCCACATCGATGACAGGTTGCCGAGGTCCATCGTCGTGCCTCTCCGGTACACGATGAAGGCGAGATCGGGCACGAAGAGGTGTTCGCCGAAGGAGCCCAGATCGAGGCCGGACATGGCCGATGCCACGGTGATCAAGTGGTGCGCGGCCGTGTGCAGGAGCGTGAACACGTGCGGGGCGCCCCGCCTGGGGACGCTCCGTTCCCTCCGGTACTCGTCGAGGAAACGGGAGAACCTTACACGCTCGTCACCTTGCAGAGCGGCGAAGTCCTCGACGAGGCGCCCGCCGAGCGCGACACCAGGATCTGCGGCGGGCATCACGATGCCGTTTTGCTCCAGCCACTCGCCAACGGTCTCCTCGTCGAGGCGGACGTAGAAGCCCTCGTTCGCCTGTTCGATGCACAGCACCGGATGCGCCGCGCGGTCGCCGACTCGGATGTTCCCGTGCAGGCGCAGCTTCACCGGCATCTCCGCGTTCGGCAGCTTGTCCCGCATCACCGTGGGTCGCGATTCAGTCCGCGTGTAACCGAACGTGTATTCGCACACTCGCACGTCTCGCAAGAGGCGCATCTCGGAGATCCCAAGCAGGCGGAGGCGCTCCGATACCTGGCTTTTCAGCTCCTGCTCGTCCTTGGGAGCGAGCCCATCGGGCTTGAGGAACGGGTCGGGCTCGTCCACGGCGACAGCCGCCCTCTTCCCGTCCGCAACCAAACGACCGCTGTGGAGCGTTTCTTCGGCGAGGGTCTTATGTTCGGCCGCCATGCGGACGAAGTCGTACCGGCGCACCCACTGGCGGCGCTCCGTGCACGCGGCGGCGATTCCCGGCGCAACCTCCTGCCGGCCGGCGAACACGGTCGTGTTCCAACTTGCCTCGATCCCCCGCAGCTGGCCCAGCAAGCCGTCCATCATCTGTTGCGTCGCCCCCGGAGTGTTCTGCAGCATCCCCAGCGCAGCGCGCGCGCCTTGGTAGTCTTCCCACTCTTTCTGCCTTTTCTCCTCTCGCAGGATCCGCTCGCGGTCCTCGTCGGACAGCGGTGTCGCCGCATAGCGGTACTGTGAAGCCAGGAAGGCGCCGAGCTCCTGCGCTCGCGCCTCCGCGAGCATGCCCAGCCACCGATCTTCGTCAAAGACCAGCAGACGATCGCCGTGGGTGTAGTGCACCGCGGACGCTCGGTAGGAGATCGGCTCCATGTTGATCTCGGCAGGGAACGCCTGCGGCGGCTGCCCGGCTTGCAACCAGGGACCGAGCAGCTCGAGCGTGCGTCTGTCGCGCTGCAGGATGGGCCGGGGTGTGCGGCAGGCGACGCACTCGAAGTACCAGCCGGCGAACGCGCCCGGCGGGCGCCTTAGACAAAAGCGATCGCCGTTGCACGACGAGCAGACGGACACAGTGCGCACCTCCCCGGCCCGGCCCGCGCCGTCGTCAGGCGTACTCGCCCAGTAGCGGTAGGCTGGCGTCAGAGGCTCGATGTCGCCGGACCAGTGGGTCATCACGACGTCGAGCTGCTGCCAGTCATCCGCGCACTCCCGCTCGCCGTTGGGGCAAGCGACCCGGAACCTCGCATAGTCCTGCTCGGCACTGCGGAGCGAGCGGCAGCTGCGGTGCAGGCTGCATTTCCGGCACACGAAGGCCAGCGGAAACGGCACGTAGCCCACCAGGTTGGGCGTCTGGAAAACGAGATCGCCGTAGCGGACGCAGACGGCGTCGCCGCTGATCACAGAGCGGTCAATCGCCTGTTCTAAGGCGACGGGGTGGCGGAGGCCGAACGGCTGCGTGGCACGAGCTGCCCAGGCCTCGCAGTATTCCTGTATCTGCTCGGCGATCGTGCGCCGCGAGATCTCCTTGAGGGCAGCCTCGGGATTCCCGTCCGCGGGGATCGTCAGGCACGCACCCTCGCCGCCCTCGAACGTGAAGGGGTGGTGCGGCGCGTAGGCGCCCGCCAGCTGCGATCTGGAGCGGCCCATGGCGGGCGGCCTGACTGGGTTCATCCCTGTCCCTCCCCGTCCGTCTCGCTGAGGGCTGTCTGTCTTCGCCGCCCGGCGCCCGTGCTGCGCACGATCGCCATTGCGGCGGCGACCTGCTCAAGCGAGACCTCCTGATCCTCCGGCGTGCGCCGCGACGCTAGGATCCGGCCCGGCTCATCGACGTCCCGCAAGCTCGTCATCGGGGGGCGCAGGTTGGTGTTGGCGTTTCGCCAGAACTCCGCGAACCACCCGCTGTAGTCTCCCCCGGCGACTGCGTTTGTGATCCGCTCGACCTCGCGGCGGACGAGGTTGCGGTAGTAGTCGGCGTTGACGGGGCCGCCTCTGTCAGCCGCGATCCTAATGCCGATGGCCTCCTGGACGAACGCGACGCAGTCGTCGAACGCCTTGGGCGCCGACAACAGCCGCGCGACCCTCTCGACCGTGTCCGGCACGGGGACGCTGTCCTTTCGGTTGGGCTCCGCAGCCACGAACTGCTCCTGGTGGAGCACTCCGGCGAGCCACATCTGAACCAGCGACGGGACGGTCCGTTCGATTGCGCGGTCGGCCCACCGTTCGATGGCCGGCGGCGCGATCATCCGTTCGAGGAGGCGGTGGAACGACTCGTGCACCTCGACAACAAAGCGGTCGCGCCGCGTTTGCGGCGTCGGTATTAGCAGCGAAAAGCCCACGTGGATCCGGCCGACGCGCGAGGACGCTTGGATATATTCCGCGATATCGGCGGGCATGCCCGCGAAGCTCATCGCGTTGAATGTCTCCACGTCGACGCCGTGCGATATCGCGGAGGTGGCGACGATGCAGCGCAGAGCCGTCGAGATATCGTCCGCTGCCGGATCGAAGGGCTCCTCGGCCGCCCGGATCACGGCCTGGATCGTGCCGATGTCGATGCCCCCGGAGATCAGGGTGCTGCGGAACGCGGAAATGCCGTAGTCGCCGTCGAGCATCGCCGCGTGCGCCTCTCGCGCCTCGGGCTCGAGGGCTGACAGTATCTGGTCACCGCCCTTCTTGTTGGTGACATAGGTCAGCATGATGCGGTGGAGGTCGACCAGCTCCGCGAGCCCGCTGTGTTGCCCCGCCTCGGCTGCCGCTCGGATAGCGGCGACGCGGCGGTCCGACCAAGGCGCACCTGACACGGACGCCTCCACCTCCGCCGCGGCCCGGGCTCGCCTAGCTGGCTCCGGCGAGCACAGGTCGCGCTGCCACCGGGTGATCGTCGCCGCGTGCGCCGCGAGCACCGAGAGCGTGGTGACGGTGTGCCGCCGCCCGTTCGTCATGAGGCTCGCGTAAACCCTGCCCCACGGCGCAGCGGCTTCTCGGCCGCGCGGCGTGTCGGGCCCGCGCCGCGCCGCGGCGGCGGCGGTGCTCGGCTCGAACGAGGAGAGCCCCACGTAGAAGCCGTCATGCAGTCCGGGACCGGGGTGCGGAAACTGGACAACCCGCCGCGTGTAGATGGCGCGCACGTGCTTGGCCGCGTCCGCCGCCGTCGCGGTCGCCCCGATGACATGGGGCAGGCGCGGCTGGTCGGGGGCCCCAGGCCAGCGGCAGGCCCGAGCGCCGAGCAGGGGCGAGATGCGCCGCAACCACGTGAATAGCCCGGTCTCGAAGATCCCACCGAAGGTGCCGAGGCTTTCCTCAAGCAGATGCATTTCGTCTTGCACGATCAGGCTCGGAAACGGGTCCTGGAAGGCCTCCGCCCCGTCCCGATATGCTGGTTGGACGCGATCGGTGCCGGGCGCCGGCGGGCTTGCCGCGTCCACGCCGAAGGGCATCTCGAAGGTTCCGTCTGGACCGCCTTCGCGCCAGCGCGCCAGGCCGAGCATGCCCGCGATCCTCGTAATCGTGCGGGTGTCCTGCCCCAGCAGCGCGAGCTTGTCCACCGTGCCCAGAAGGACGGAAGGCGCGCGCCGGTAGATGTCCGAGTCGGCAATCCAGAACGGGAGCGGGTTCGGCGATTCGACTCGGCGCCCGGCCTCGCGGTTCCAGTCGCAGCCTTGGTTCAGGCAGACGATGCCGAGGGCATGGTGCCTCTCCGGGAAGAGGCGCAGCGCCGTGCTCCCCTCAGTGCCGCAGAACGGACAGGTCGGCAGCTTGTTCCAGGCCTCTTTGGCCTTCGCGTAGGCCTTGTCGTCCCTCGCCGCGCTCGCGAGGAGGCGCGCCTCGTCACGCCCGCGCGGGTGGTTCCACGCCGGGATGAACGCCAAGTCGGGATCCGGCTTGCCCACGGATCGTTCGGTCCGGTTCGGCGTGTTCGAGCTGCCGACCCAGAAACCGATCTCGAAAGGCGCGCCGCCGATCCGCTCGCGCCGGCGCACCATCTCGGCGCGCGCGAGCAGGCGGGCGAGCCGCTGCGCCTGCTGCACGGTCAATAGGCGCAGCGGATAGTGCAGCATCGCCGTGACGCCGCGCTTCTTGCCGCGCAGGCGGTCAAGGAAGAGCGCGTAGACGAGTGCACCGAAGAACGCCTCGGTCTTGCCGCCGCCCGTCGACATGTAAAGCAGGCTCGCCGCGTCTTCGTCGAACGCGGCGTCGAAATCGGCTTCGAACTCCCGGAGCCTCGACGCCAGCGTGGGAACGTGGGCGAGCACGAAGCCGAGCTGAAACGGATACCAGCTCGGCGGCGGCTCGGGCTCTCTCTGCGGGTTGGCTTCCGCGAACGCCCGATTCAACAACAGCCACGCGCGGTAGGGTATTGCCCCAGACGATTGCGGATCGGCAAGCCACGCATCCCGCGACCGGGCGATCACCTCGCACCCCTTGCGTATCCGCCCGGCCTCCGCTTCCCAGGCCAGCAGATCCTCCTGGAACCGCGCTCGCTGGGCGGCCTCGTCCGCTTCGGTCCCCTCCTCGCCGGGTTCCGATAGGCGCTGGTTTTCCCGAACCTGGTTGCGCCAGACGTCCATCGCGTCCGGGAGCGCAAAGAGCAGGCCCACGTCTGTTCCCGCGTCGGAGAGCGCGAGGTAGGATGTCGGGACGGAGGGGATCGCGCGGGCACGCATGCGGGGGAGCACGTAACGCGGCATCCAGGTAGTGCGCAGCTTGCGGATGCCTTCGTGCGCCCCGAGGTCTTCGACCCCTCCGTTCACCCCGATCGCCGGCATCGTCGTGAAGCCGGCGAGGTGGTAGCTGCGACGGACGCGCTCAAGACGCATCGGCCCAAGCGCCCCTTCGGGCAGCTCGACCTCGAGGGAGACGCCAAAAAGCCCGCACTCTTTGTCGGCGTCGTCTTCCCGGAGGTTTTCAAGCGCGAGCCTGACGGAGAACCACCCCAGCGCCGTGGACTCTGGCAGCGCCTGTGCGAGGACTCGCGCATGGATCGTCGGGACAATCTTGTCGGCCTCCGGCGGCGTGCCGCGCGCCCGTTTCAGAAACTCGTCCCACGCCTGCGGATCCCAAAACGCCTCTGACGGCGGCCGTAGCCTTCGGTACGCATCGCGCTCACCGGCTTCCGACTTGAGCCAGGCTTCACACGCGTCGCGCGCCGCGCGGCGGAGCAGTACCGAGTGCTCTTCCGAACGCGCAGCCCAATCGTCGGGGTCGCAGGGCAGCGGAAGCTCGAGCGCCGGCGCGTCGACCGGGATCCGGACCCACTTCTGCGGGATCTGGTACGACCGCGAGATGCGGTCGGGGATCCGCAGCCGGCCGCCGACCACGGGCGGAGGCGGCAGGTCGGCAGCGCCCTCCTGCGCTGCGTCGCGGTCGTCTCCCGAGGGCAGTTGCACGCCCTGCGGGATCCCCACGCCCATTTCGGTGAATACCGCGCGCGTGATCACCTCCCGCATTCGACGGCGGTCTGCGACCGCCGCGTCTGGAGGGATTTGTGCGGCGGCGCGGCGCCGGATCTCTTGTCTGGCGTTGTCGGCGGCCGCCTCGCTGAAATCGGCGGGTGGCACCAGCCGCCCGTCGCGCGCGAAGAGCTCTTCGGAGGTAGGCATGGCCCGGACATAGACCGACAGTCGAGGACGCACGCGCACCGTGCCTTCCCCGCCGCCGACCCTCACATCGAGACCGTGCGCGTCGATGTGGATGTCCCCGGTCTCGTCGTCCCCGTCGGCGCTGAGCCCGGGCAACAGGAAACCGCTCGACAGCACGCGCGACGGGCGGTCGCCCAGTATCGTCGCCCCGAAGGCGCCCTCGCCGGCGATGACACGGCGGACGCGCTCCAGCACCGCGTCGCAGACCGCTTCCTTCAGCTCCTGGCGCGCGTCGTTGTCGAAGGCCACTAGCGATTGCAAATCATTGGGCATTCGAACGGTGTCCTAAAGTTCGATGTCGATCGCTTGCGCTTTCCGCCGCCTGATGTCGCGAGCCAGATCGCCAGCATGGCCGCCGCTCTCGTCATAGCGCTCGACCTTGACGGAAGCCACCTCGTCAACCGCCGCCAGGACGAGCTGCCACAGATCCGGGAGCCGCGCGAACAGGCCGGCGCCGATGGCCACGCCCTCCGGGTCGAGCACGAACTGGACCAGGCGCTGGTTGAAGGCGTATCCCTCGTGCACGCGGTAGGATCGCGTCGGCCGGATGGCGCCCTCCCAATACGCCCGCGCGACGGCTTCGGGCATCCCGACCGCCCTCGCGAACAGGCCGAAGCGCCGCCAGTCCCGGGCTGCGCCGGGGATGCGGTAGCCTTCCGCGTCGCGATCGCCGAGATCGGCGGTGAGCCAGCGCCGGACGTTGGACACCTCATCATCCGAGATCGACGGGTCGAGCCGCTTCATATCCGCGACTACGCGTCGTGCTTGGTCCGTTTGCGTTGCGCCAGGCAGACGCGCCCGAATTTTCGCGATCTGCTCGTGGTAAGTCGCGAGCTCTTGCTGGATCCGGCGCGACCCGGAGAGGGCGCGCCGCAACGTCTCCCGCACGTGGTCACCCATCGCCAAGATCGAATCCCCGGGCACCACATGGCGAGCTTCGCGGCGAACGAACGGCCGCAGCTCCCCCGGCGAGTGGACGAGCACGTCGCCGCCTGGCCGGTATACAAAGCGGCCTCCGCCCACGGTTCCGATCCGCACGATGTCGCCTTTGTAATCGTCTCCGGCTCGGGTGAAGTCGACCTCGCCCTCGGGCGCCGTCGCCCGGACGCGAAATTCGAACTCCCCGAGATCGAGCTTCTCGTCCGCGCCGCTGCGCGCGAGAGCCGCGTACAGCGCTTCGGCACGCGAGGCGAGCGGTCGAAACGCGTCGACACGGGTGATGGGCCAGATCTCAGACCGGATCAGGCCTACACCGGCCGTGTCGCCGATCAACACGACGCGGTGCGGAACGTGGATGCAGGTCAGTAGGACTCGGACGAGCTCGGGCGTCGGCCCCACGACGACGAGCTGTTCCGGCCGGCGGGCGGCCAGCCGGCCCGCGAGTGCGCCGGCCCCCACAACGTCGCAATCCCAGCGCAGAGCACGCTCCGAAGAGAGGAACACGTCGCCGATCCTCTCGCTCGGCATCGCCACGGCAACCGAGGCCGCCCGCCCGCCGGCCGAGTCAAGCAGCGCCGCGAGCTTCGCCGAGACCGGCGTTTCATCGGCCCAGCTCTCGACCTTTGCCTCTATCTCGCGGGCGAGGCGTTCAGCCTCGCGACCGAGGTCTGGTGCGTTGTTCGCCACGGCGCCGAGCGGAGCCAACTCCATCTTTGGGCGGAAAGCGGCGCGGGCGGCGAAATCATCCTCGGTATACAGGATGTCGGCTACGCGCCTCGCCTCCTCAACGCCGATCGGCAACGATGCGATGCGGCTCAGGAACCGGAGCGCCCGCGACACTGCGGCGGCTCCTTGTATCTCGCCGCGTTCGCGGAGCTGGGCTCCCATTGCTAGCAGCCCGTTGCGGATCGGTGCGAGCGACGCGTCCTTGATGTCAGGCTCAAAGACTACGGGCGGAAGTTCAGGCGGAAGATCCTCTCTCGATCCGATGGCCCCCGCCCCTGGCAAATATGCCCCAACCTCGATCGGAACGGTTCGCCTCGGGGACATCGCGCTCGCATGCGCGCGCAGCGCACGCCGCGCCGCGGTGAAGGCATGCCCGTCCTCGGCCATCGCGACGACGGGAGGGCGACGTCCCTGGACAGCGTCTAGTCCAGCAAGCAAAGCAGCGAACGGCTTCTCCCACTCGATCAGCGAGCGGCGGCTGGTCGCCGTGAGATCCGCGACCAGAACGTCCATGCTTCTCGCGGCCACGCACGCGCAGCGAAGATACGGAAGCAGTTTCTCCGGTGAGGTAGCAGCCGGCAGCCCAAGCACCGCAAAAGGCGTCCGCAACGGATCACCCGCCGCCCGAACCCGGTCGTCCAGCCGGAGCTCGCCAATGCACGTGTGCTGGCGCACGCGCCGAAGGACTTGATCCGGGTCTGCCGCGTAAAGCGGTCCGCCTGAGGGTTCCGGCGGAAAGACAGCGGTGGTTTCGAGGAGGGTGGGGCTGCGGACCACGACAGGTTCGCCGCCCTGCTTTCCGGGTTGCTGCCCGTGTCCTGGCTTCAGCAGCTCGGCAAGCCTCAGCTCTAGGAGGGAAAGGTCTTCGTGGGCCAACTCGCCGTTTGCCCAGCGCGCGCCGGCTTCGATGTCCGTACAGACCTTACGTGCCACCACTAGGAGGTCGGCAGGGTTCACCAGGATGGACCGGGCGGCGAAGGTCGCGCCGCTCCGCCACGGCCAGTAGCCGAATGTGGCGTACCCCAACGTTCCGGACGCCCGCGCTCTCTGCATCGCGAGCGCCGTCGAGACGAAGGCGCCACCGAGCCGATTCGGCCAGACAAAGACCAGCCTGTCCGCTCCGTCCAGAGCGGCGCCAATGATCGCGTCCAAAATAGCAGTACCGGCTTCGGGTTCGTACCAGCGTTGCGGATCCGATGTCTTCGCGTAACGGATCGTCGTCGAGCTCGATACGCCGGGCCGGCTCAGCAAAACAGAGGTCGCTGTCTCCGACCGCTTCCGAGAGTTTGCACGGAATGCGCGAGCCAGCTCCGCGCGTCGCTGCTCCCCGCTGGCGATCCGTTCCCTAAACCCGCGGGGGCTCCAGTCGGGGTAGTGCCCGCCGCCTTTTGCCATTTCTCCCTCTTTTGATTTTCAGCCCAGGCTGGAGAGCACACAAATGCCCTCGGTGCCTGCACAGTATTGAGGCAGCATTTATGCGACCCGGAGCTCGTCACGGTCCGAGTAGGGATCAATCTCGACCAGTATCTTTCGAACAGTGACGCTTGGCGCTTTGCGACGGCCGAGCGACTTCATCGTGATGAACCCTGCCGCTTCTAGCTTAGCTA
>Ga0335074_10013167_pt1 | contig 11620 bp, 12 predicted proteins | sample Lox_Sample_23_FD_206715 | JGI IMG/M metagenome (GOLD analysis project Ga0335074, IMG submission 206715) | Soil microbial communities from Loxahatchee National Wildlife Refuge, Florida, United States - Lox_Sample_2.3 | ecosystem: Environmental > Terrestrial > Soil > Wetlands | place: USA...
TTTGAGGAGGAGTCTTGGAGAGTTTGGATTCGTGGGTTGAGGAATGTTCCGCTTGGATGGTTTGTGGTGGGTGCTGTAAGTGCATTTTGTCGTGTTGAGGGGATTATGGTGGAGCTTGTTGTGGATGAGCTGGAGGATGAGGAAGGTGATGAGAAAATGGAGGTCGACAGAGATAGAGGATGTGGTTTGATTTTCTTAGCCGCGCCTTGTCCTTGTCCTTGGGGAAGAGTATGTATTGAAGCATTTTGTGCTGGAATTGGGATTCCAAACGGGGAATCTCGAGAAGGTGGTCTTAGGAAATTTTCTACGGAGATTCGACGGGACAATTTACTCATTTGCGGTGGTGCGGGAGTGGAAAGTCCGTCTGCGCGGGAGAGGGGCGGTTGAGCTGATTGTGGACGGGGATTAGTTGGGATAGACCGTGAGGGAGGTCGACGAGGAGTTGTTGTTCCTCCTATGGGAGAAGATGAAGTAAAGTGTTGTTGATGAGTTGTGCTAGGATGTTGATGAGGAGGTCTTTTGGGAGGTCTTTTGGCTAATGGAGATCCCAAACTGGCTTGATCCAAATTTAATATCGCGACATCAGATCTCTTCATCAATGTTGGAGAGGGAGATGTATGACTGGTTGCGGGGAATAGCTTTGGAGCTGGAACGATGTTTAGGTTTATTGGTGATGTCGAAGCAGACATATTGGATTTATTGGAATCGTGTAATGGTGTTCTTTTCTTTCTCCTCTCCGGAGAGTTGAACATGAATGTCGGAGTTCCTGTTGTTTGTGTTGATAGCGACGAGGATTGGAGTAATTGAAGGAGATTTGTAGAGTTTGTAGAGTGAGGATGACTTGTTGATTTTGGAAGATGTTGATGATGTGTTTGAGGAGATGAGGCAAAGGGAGATTGATGATGTATTTGAGGAGAAGACGTAGCTGTTGAAGATATTGTTTTTCTGCGACACTCTGTGGTCATGGTGTCATACTCGTACAACACAAAGACGCAACAATAATAACAGACAAACAGGTCCTCAACAGAAAAAGTTGGCGACGCGGAGTTTAAATAGAATGTCGTGGAAAGAGTGCGGCCACAGCGCGTGTGTGCAGCCGATGTGGCGACGAGTCAGAGTAACACGGTGGTACGCTGTAGGGGCAGCACTAGTAGCAGTGCACGTATGCTAGTGGTGGTAGGAGTGGTTGTGCGACTGTAGTCCGTGGGGAGGACTATATCAACACTGATCCAAATTAGGAATGTGGCTCGATTCTCAGCAGGTGCAGACAGTGATTCTCTCACGACTGTTAGGTCTCAGAGTTGTAGTGTGCTTGTTGACAGATGATGATGACGACGATGATGCTGTGTCTGCCTGTCTGTTGATATCTGGATAAGCAACGCAGGGGTTGGGCTGGCAGAGTCAAGGGGCAACCGAGCAATGCAACGATGGGGCCGATCTGTTGATTAGAACAACACGTCAGACTCAGAGTTGGGGGAGACGCGCGTTTGGTGAATCACACGCTTTCATTGGTCAAATTCGAAATCTACAAACATGTGACACTTTAAAGTCTCACGGGCGTAAATATGTATGTGAATACTCTCCTGGATCACAATCGACCAAACCTCACTCTATGTGCTGTCTTATTCTTAAAGTTGAGCAAGTGTTTCCACAAATCACTCCGTCAGATGTAAGGCGATTCAAAGCATGACGGGCTATTGCTTTGACTATTCCTCTCAGATGCAAAAGAGATGTGTCCGACTCATGGTCAAACGGTGTAACATGGAGTCAAATCTATTCAGATGAAGGGATGATTTGAACATCTCTTGCTAGCATTTATTCCCCGATTACAGGAACGCACTCCATATTGGGCCTGGCAAAATTTCAAGACGAGGGATAATCTGACATCCTTGTTGAATTTATGGAGACAACGAAAGCAAATCGATGAATTAATCATATCGAATGGCAACTCATACGGAAAAGGAATTAGCGCACACCGAAAGGAATCATGATATCGGGGACACTTTCCGAGCCCTTTTAATTTGGGATGTCGCCAAAACCTTCAAACGCCCGACAACTTGGCTGATTGTTCGAGGCAGAACAACCTACGCATCACAAAGCAAGTTGTCCAGAATGTGTAGCACCGCACGATTGTCGCCGTTCGTTCGGGAGTATCGACAATTGTTGGCGCTGCAGTCTCTACTACCGATTCGAGAAAGGATAATTATGGAAGGTAATGTCATTTGAAGTGGCTTTTTTCAGACTTGGGAGAGAGAAAGTTCTCTGGAGACTGAGCATGAAGACAGGGTTCACCAAACTTGTTGGTGAATTACATTTGGATGGCTGAGGAGTTCTGCGGTACTGTTTTATGAGGTGATTGCTCTACGTTGATTTAGATACAGGCTTTTACTCGGAGGATGCATGCTATCTTTTTGGTTGGTTGCGTGGACCCCAGTTTGCAGATTCTGAGTTGTCTTAATTCAGAATGGAATGGAACAGGGTAGTCGCATTAGGATTTGAGAAAAGAGAGTTACATAGCTCTTATGCGAGCAGGAAAACATGATATTGAGGTAGTCAATTTGCATTACAATTGATTCTTATGCAGAACGAGTTATCATCGAAGGGATGTAATGAGATTGCGCTGACCAAACTCAAGCGATGAAAGTTGAGAGATTGTTATCGAAGATTGGCCTACTGTATTAACCTGTTATGTACTAGGGGTGGTATAATCGGCAATATAGTTTAGGATTAAACCCGAAATCAATTTTGTTGTTAAAACTAAAACGACTTTTGAGATCGCGTTTCAACATGACCATATTTGGGATAGTGCATATAAGGTTAAAGTTCTGGCCACTCTGCGAGTCCTTTTTAGTAACCATCCCACGTGGACCCCACCACCAGAAAAGAAAGCGGATTGACCCGTCGGCCTTGAAATTTGGCCATGCAACATTTACACCCTGTGCCCTCACGTTGATACTGTTTCTTTAAACCTATCCTCTTTAAGGCGAGACATTGTGCAACGGATGGAAGAACTACAGGTCGAGGGCAGTTGTCGCCGAAACACTGGTCGTACTCTATACCGCTCCCCTCTATGGATACGAGTTACACAACTTATCTTCTGCGCCGTCGTCCTTGGCACATCATCTTATACTCTCAGCGTATTCACCGACTGGAACCATGTTCGTTTCACAGTCGCCGGTGTACCCATCCTTTCCTTTTCCACTTCCGCTAAACCAAACTCTGACGTTCATTGCTAATCATTGTCGGGTAGTCCGCATTAGTCTTCCTATCTCTCCTCTTCCTAACCATCATACCAATCTGTCCGTTATGCGTTAAAATACCGGGAAAACCCCTTCACAACCCTTATATCCATCTCATCCTTGAAGTCATTTCCTGGCACGTCACGCTCGCAATCTGGATTTGTCTCGTGGTCAACATTGCAAAGGACCTGAATTGTTATGTGGTTGCGCCGACTTCAATAGGAGGCGAGGGAAGTGGACATTCTACCTCGAGACCTTGTGATTGTATTTATGCGGCCATGGCTTTTGCGATTGTTCTGTGGTGTTTCTTGTGCTTGACGTTTTTCACGTTTGTCTGGATTGTCGTGACTCAGAAGGAGAGTGTTCTGCCATTGCGTAAGTTATTGGCGTGGTATCAGGAGCATCATGATGCAAAAAGAGGGCCGTGAAAGTGTCTTTCTTATGACGGGACCATGGTAATCTGGTCTTGGGTAATCCAATTTGTATTCATATAGGAGGTTGTATCATTGCTTGTGTCATCTGTATGTACATATTGCATGTATATTCCAATACTAATCGCTGGATATCGTACAATGCTTCCCTGACAAGTGTAATTCTAGCTTTTGGGTGAAACCGATTCGGTCCCTCGTCCTTCATTCAATTCTTTCGCCGTCTCCATTCTCGTGAATCCTGACAATCGTCGTCTTCTCATATGCAGTCAAATATCCATTAACATTTTTCACGGATCTTCTTTTCTCACGTACAATCGTCTCCGTCAAAACCTGATCCACTTTTCGTTTCTTCACACCCTCTCCATTTACCGTAGTCTTCGTATTTTCCACTTCCCCACTTACATCTTCATTTCCTTCCCTTTCTTCCTCCTCCTTGACCATCGTCTCCAGAACACCATCCACAACACCCTCATATTCTCTAAATACCCTCAAATCAGCAGTAAACAACACACTATGAGCCCATCCCGCATACTCACCCCACAATCCTCGAAAAAGATCTCCAATACCATTATACACATCTTTTGTCAAACTACTCACTTTCTTCCCCCTATGTTTGAACTTGTAATCCCGTGTTGCAATTTGCCAAATATGTGTATCGACAGGAATTGCAGAAGGTTGATCCAAAGACATTAAACACTACACCACACCCCATTAGTCTGTATTCGAAGGTATGGAAGAGTGAGGGGACGTACAACACAATCAGCTACTTTAGGCCCCACACCAGATAATTCTAGTAACTTTTCTTTGGCAACTTGATAACTTTCCTTGCGTAAACTTTGTAGCCACCCTTTTGGTTTTTCAGAGATTGTTTGCGCGGTGGATTGGATGTATTTTGCTCTATATCCGAATCCTAGATTTCGCAATGTTGATTCAACGGATGGATCTGCTAATTTTGAGGGAGGCGGGAAGTCATAGTAAACATACTCGTCGTTGTGATATGGTAATGAACCTAACTTTTGTCCATACTGAATACACAGTTTCTCCATCTACAATATTAGCATTTCCGTAGAATCTCCATCTATGGGGATGAGGAGGGGAGTACCATTTGAGATATCCTTGCGATGTTGTTGTTACTACTACATATGAATCCAATTAAACATTCCCACGGATCCTGTCTCAATATTCGTACTCCGCTAAACCGAACAGCTTTATTTTTGAAATGGGAATCATTTTTGGACCAGTGTTCGTAGAGTTCTGGAAGCGCGATGTCCAGCGATAAATACGACTGTAACAATTTCTCCGTGTCGTCAAAAACTCCATTCTGTTTGGAAGACGAGGAGGCTGTAGAAGGGAATTGAGAACGGTAGAATATGCCTGAAGCTAGACTGAGTCAGTTATTGTCCATTGATAAAATGGGAATGTACAATCTTGACGAAGAGTAATTATTCGACCTTGCATGCCACAAGACCTGGATGGTGTTAGCGCGAGGTATCGAGAAGGGGGAAGCACCATTCATTTGGACCGGATACGCGCCATCGAAAGGATTGTCCGCATTTTAGGACTAGTGCTAGATTTAGATCTTGAAGGGACACGGGAAGACGATGAAATGTCATTGAGGTTCTATCTTTGAGAAAAAGTCCCCGCGGAGGATCGCCATCGCGTTTTGGAGTTTCAGGGACTGGTCGGTGTCCTGGCTCTGCGCCGCAAGGGGTAGAAAGGAATGTCAGATACTTAAAATCCCGGGGAATGGCAAATACGAACCAAAACCAAAACAAAACAGACCTCGCAACTCGTACGATGAAGCTGCACTTCTTCCCTGGTCCATCTTTTTGTGGAGGCCGCGCAATACTCACGGTGGATGACGAATCGCCAGTTGTAGCAGATTGGATGGATGATGACCTTCCTGTCCGCGCCGATTGGGACGATGAACAACGAGAGCTTCTAGTTTTTCTTCTCCTCAGCAAAGAATCCGCCAAAAGACGCGATGCACGAGGTAATATTACTTGGCCAAAGGAAGTATGGGAGGAAATTGTCAACGACTTTGCAATTGTCGATATTGATTACGAGGTCTCTCAATTGAAAAGTGGGTTTCGGACAATCCAGAAAGAGTATCTGGAGGTTAAAAGGACGCGGGAATTTCCTGGATTTCGCTGGGATAAGGTTAGTAAACAGCTTTTTGCTACGCCGGAGACATGGAATGAATATGAGAGAGTGTACAACACTCGTGTGAACATTATCAGATGGATGGACAAACGGTTTCTCTATTTCGATAGAATGCATAAACTCCACGGTAATGCTCCAATTCGAGACGGATGGTTACTTCGAAACCAAAGATCTGATGGTATGCGTACACTTATTTGATAGAGCTGAACAATAGTGGGAAAACTGTCCGCTGCACAACCTCCCAATAACGTCTCTGACGAAAATGAAGTCCTCGCACCTCCTGTTAACCTTCCACAAAAACGACCCCATTCTTGTGTCTTCGAAGACAAAACCGATTCGACCAACAACGTGAAAAGACAAAACACAAGTCCCGATATAGCGGCAAAATTCCGTCTTTAGTTGCTCTACTTGCGATTAAGGGAAGATACGAGAGCCTCACGTCAACCGGAGGAATCATTCTGCAATAACGCGTTGAGGAATAAGTTTCACGCATTCATAGCGGAGAACAGGGAATTGTTTTTATGGGAGAATATCGGATGAGCGGTTGGTTCAGGGAATTCTTTTGTCGAAGCCAGAAGGTAGTGTCGTTTTCTGTCTTTAAGTTCCTTCTCTTTACATAGAAATTAGCGTCAGATGGTGGAAGTGCAAAGCGGTACATATGGGGACAGGGTGACGTCCCGCATCCGAGACTGTTTTCAGGGGTAAAATACTCGAGTGATCGGATCATCAATCTGCTGCAGTCTAATTTCCTTGCTCATTTCTGATGCATAAGAAAGCAATGCTACAGGCGCAAAAGGGCCCAAAGCTCAGTTGACTAAAGCCTCAGCGCCAATTTGCAAACCCCACCAAACTATAAAATGGCAATCAGGGGCATGCTTCACTCTCCTCTTTCGTCAACGGTTTTCTTGCCATATTCCAATGTCTCAACTCGCTGGTCTGTAAGTTCCTTTCCATTCTATTCTGATATATGTGAAGTCCCCTTCCTCTGCGCATTGCCATCCGTGACAAGTTCGATCCTGCAACAACATCAGTTCAAAAAGCTCTTGCAAATTTGAATTCCACGGTCGGCTACGACTTCTCCATCACGATTTCCTGGGTAGATATTCATCGCGATCTCGCCTCTAAATTCCCCGACATTCAAACTCTAGTTCCTTGTATTGCCGATGCACTTACAGTCTACATCGATCGTATCATCGCGCTTTTAGACGATGAGAAATTCCAAGAAGCTTTTCTTGAGAAATTTGAAGCTCCGTTCCATCGATACATCCTCGTCCAGATCGGTGAACAAACCGATAAAGATACAAGTGAGATTGACAGGAATGGGAAATTGGCATTGACACTTCCGACTGCAGGGGCCGATTGGTTCAGACGTAATTCGTCTAGAATTGGAATTGATTTGGAATCCGTTTTCTTGAAAACCGGAAAATCCGTTGCTGCTAGTTCTGCACCAACTACTTCTGGGAAAACAGGGACTAGTGAGTGGGTCGATGTGGATACTTCGTTGAGTCAGAAGATTTCTGTTCTTTCACTTCCATCACTTGATTCTTTGGGGAAACCTGAAACGCTTTCCAAGACTCTACTTCCCTATTACATCATTGTCGAAGGTTCTGGACATAGGCTTCATATTGAAGGATCTCATCAACCTACTATCGATCTGGTCCATTCCTACCTCCACAAAAACACACGAAAGAACATGAACTTGACTACTCAGGTATTTTCCCTTCCTCCACTACGTTCCTGCTAGAGCGAGAATCTAATTTCGTGAAGGCACCATACTTGAATGTCCAGTTGAAACAGAGTAATTGGGGATCTCAAATCTATGAGATCGATATCAGGTTGGAGGATGAACGTAATGCAAATTGGGCAGCCAAAGGAGGTGTTACTTTTATTTTGGCATTTTTGACATCTGCTTGTGGTTATGAGTTGGAGAAAATTAAGCCAGGTTGGTATTTCTTGTCCAGGAAAACTGCTTTTGAATAATTCACTCTCGTAGCATAAGACAAGGAAACGTACTCTTGAATTTGTAACGTGGGTTCTACAATTCCGTGAGATTTGACGCGAGACGGCCCAATATTTCCGCCTTCCCGAAAATGTTTCAGGTTGAAACACCACGCAGGGGAACAAAGCTTCTTACAAATAAGGGCTATATCGCGATCGGGCGAAGAATGATTCACGGGGTAAATACAAGCATCGACTCAGAAACTCGTTAAGATCGCGATGAAACGAACGTCATTTGGTGTGGCGGTAACGGTGGCGTTGAAGGATGAGATGGCGCACCTGATTTCACTCCCCAGCCTTCATGTATCTGACACAAGTTTGAGAGATGGAACAAACCTAGATAGTGGTCCTCCATCAGTTGTACCCCCACTGTTCAGGAACAGGCAAGTGGGCAGTCTTGGCAGTTTGAGTACGTCAGATCGTATGTCGCACCGACTCCACAATTATGTGGCTCCTGATAACCCCCAACCTTCAAGTTTCATGATGAGGAAGTCTTTTCTCACTAATACTAGAGTGTCTGAAGCGGCTGTGTCGCCACGACATCCTTGGTTTAATTGCCATATGACTGATATCACATCAAGACTAGGAGTCAAGCGTGTATCGCGGAATTAAGGATGTCGGAGCTTGAAACCGCAGGAAGCGAAACGCGTCGTCCTGAAGATAAGTTTTGACGCTCTAATCTCTCTGATGTACTTTTGCCTATATATACCCTTGAGCAGCACCCCATTGAAAGTATCATCAACCCAAACCAATTCCTAGTCTCTTCCACCAATCTCAAATACCTCGCCTCCTCAACCTCCAAAAGTCAAACACTTCTTCAGAAATGCGCTTCTCCCTCGCTATCGTTGCACTTTTCGTCTCTGCGGTCATGGCCGCACCAGCCACCACAACACCCCAAAACGGTGAAGTTGTATCGTCGTGCGATGCCGACACCGAATTAGGCAAATTGACATGCGACTCGGACGGATTTTTGACGTGTACTCATCGCGGCAACATTTTTAGACCATGTGAGCCTGGAACATCTTGTGTTCAGACTACCGCAGACTCGATTAGTTGTTCGTGAGGATTGCTTTGGGCATGACGTATATGGCGAGATGCTGGTCATCTGATGGACTTTTGTGGATTGAGATGGAACAAAAAAAAAATTTGGTTATGGTGCCTTACAAAAGTTGAAATAAGACGTATACATTTATCTCAATGCCTGTGGAAATTATGAATTATTTCTAAGCCATTGTCTCATTTCTTCTCCACCCATTGATAGGTCTTGTTCTACTTGAGCTCTCTTTGCAGCAATTCTCTTGGCAAAGTCACTTGTTTCACCACGTGTTGCTCGACATAAGCCCCATGAAAGTTTCAACAATTCCCATGTCCTTTTCAAGTACTCGACATTCCCTTCCTGTGCAGCAACCAACGCTAGTAACGATGCAGTAGTGAATATTGCAACTGTTTTGAGAGGATGGAATGGTTCAGGATGGATATTGAGGAGTGGTGTTGTGGAAAGAAGGTTGGCGTGGTGATATGCTGCTGAGAAGTTTTGCGAGTCAAGGGAGAGATGATATATTTGACGACGGATTGAAGGCGCTGGTTGACGTATTGCCGGCCAATTCGGACAAGTCGTCAAAGATTGTAAAGTAGGCAACAATACTTCATTAACGAGTGTATTTGCGCTCATTGTCGGTGGAGGTGTTTCTAAAGCTGTAAAAGCTTTGACTTCCAACGATCGCAGAGCTTCGATGGAAATAGCTTGTTCGGAATGACATTTAAAACACTTAAATTCGCCACGGAGTTCAGGTTCAGGTATTGTCTCGTTACACTTTTCACAAAGGAAGGAATCTCGACCGGTATATCCTTTTGCTTTGTCGAGTGGTTCACATCCGATACAATGACATTCGAAGAAATATTGTTCGCGAAGTTGACGACGACGAGTTGCTCTTTTGAAAGTATTATCGATGTACGATATTGTGAGTTGTTCTCCAGAGGGAATGTCGCGGATAGAACGTACTGAAGCGACGTTCCCGTCGAAGACGATTGCGCAGTTGGGGTTACAGGAGTGGTTTAGTAGTGCTATTGTTGGATCGAAAGTTAATCCTAGGGAATCAAATGTTGCAGAAACCAAAGTAATCGAGTTGATTAGAAACTACTGTCAACTTCGTTGTTTCAAAAGGAAAATAGGAGGGGTGGTACCTTGCAGACGAGTTGTTGAATTCCTCGAAGTCCATCTGGACTTAAAGGTTTTCCACCTCCAGCAACCGTAATGCGTCCTATTCCTTGTGAAATCTGCTCTACAATCTCCCACCGTTGACTTTGTTCAATCTTGTCCATATGTGACATTAGTTGTGCAACATCCTCTGCAAAAGCCAGTTCCCTCTCATCACCAGCGTATAAATTGACGAGTCTCATTACTCCTCGCACTAATGCAGGTGGTGTATTAGCGTTTAATTGCAATACTTTACATTCCCTCGAATGATGCGTTTTCCAATCCTTCTTTTGACATATCTACAATTAGCGGAGTCCGCGCGATACTGTTACAAAAAGACGGGGGGCGTACCTTTGAACAATACCGAAGAAATCCGCAACCAGTACATTTAAGTAACTCCTTCCCAATAGTCGCATCCAAGCTTTTGGATATCACAAAACAATGTGAACAGGCTTTATCCAACATAGATTCATCGAGGACTGAAATCAATGGATCTAGACGAACGAGCAGAGACCCGCCGGTTATGGATTGGGTGGTTTGTAGACCCCTACCAGAATCATCATTTGTGATAATGGTAACTTTTGAGTTGTTGAGTTTGGAGGCTGTTGAGGCTATTATGCTAGGAGACATTTAGTTTCTCATGCAATAGAGCTGAGAGGTTATAGCGCTAAGGTCATGGTGGTTCAAATACGATGATGACGATGAAGTTCGCAACAGTTTTCGCAAAGTTTCCTGAACTGTTTTGTTGATCGGCGTTGAATAATCCATCCCCCGCGCCAGAGTATATGAGGCCCGACCGTTATAACCGCTTAGCAGCAGGCTATCAACGATGTAAATGGAGCTTGTCTGCAGAGGAAGAGTGTGGACATCATCTACTTATTCATACTATACGCTTTCTCTGTACTAGACTCACATCTGAACTCATACGCGCGATTTCACATATCTGATGCCCAGGGAAGAAAAATGTTTGGAAATCGCGGACAAAAGTTGAATTTTGGCTGCCAAAAATGCAAAAATCGACCCAATTTTGTACACCCAACGATTGTCGCATTTTTGAAAAATACCAAATCGCCTTATTTATTTAAATCTCGGAACCATGCTGACTGAGACAACACAAAGTAGTAAGTAAGTACTCCAAGTCCAGATAACCAACCGGTGAGATTCTTCAAAGATTTATCTGTGATCTCTGACTTGTTTGTTAGTCTTGCTGGTGTAGCTGCCATCGGACTGACATCTTTGAAAAGTATCAGTAGCTCACCCCAGCTATGGCTAATGACTACAAATCGGAAGAGCGGCAAATAACGAGATGAAAGGCGAACCATCGCGAGATATAACTGTCTCCTGGATTCCATTTTCGGTGGTGGTTCGATTGCAATGGAGGTGAGATCAGCCGAGGACAAATCGGTGGCTACCTCAGCGTTGCCGAAATCCCGCGTCGCGCTTATCAGCTCTTATCATGCAGCCTTAATTTCCGGGGGCACCACCCGGATATATCCTCATCCTACAACTGCAAACTTCTCTCTTCTCTTTCTCCGACGAGTCTTTCTCTTCCTCAAATATATCTCAAACCAATTCATAACACAAAATGACTA
>Ga0335074_10013168_pt1 | contig 11619 bp, 6 predicted proteins | sample Lox_Sample_23_FD_206715 | JGI IMG/M metagenome (GOLD analysis project Ga0335074, IMG submission 206715) | Soil microbial communities from Loxahatchee National Wildlife Refuge, Florida, United States - Lox_Sample_2.3 | ecosystem: Environmental > Terrestrial > Soil > Wetlands | place: USA: Florida...
CCTTCTGAGAATGTCTGCCATACTCCGCGGGTCGGCGCGTGTATGGGATCGTCTCCACCCGTCCAATACTGGACGAGATAACGCTTCGCAAACGGCTCGCCCCATGCGATGCGAATCGTGTTCACGCCTTGCACCTGCGCCAGATCAAGCACCACCCATTGCGGATGCAGGGCATCGCTCTCGCCCGTGAACCGCTCGGTCAGATATGGATTGCTTTTCCAGAAAGTATTGACATCGCCATCGGTTAGCCGTGAGTAGCCAGAAGCGTCGATGCCATCATTCCGTGTAAATCCGCGCCGCGGTAATGCATATCCGTAGGAATAACGGATCGTCTCTGTCGGCGTCGCCGAACCGACGAAGTAGCCCTTGCCGCTGCGATCGCTCCACGTTCCCTGCGGATTCCAATGCCATGCCTCAATCGCCAACTCGGTATTCTGCCGGAATGTTACGGGCTGCCAGCCCGAGGCCAGTGTCTGTCCCAGCGTTGGCTGCTGCAAATCCTTATCAATCGCCGCCACCGGAATGCGATCCACGCCAGCCCCCAGGGTTTCTGCCGGAATGAAGTGATTGGTGGCGCGAGACGTATCAATAACCACAGTTTGTGCACTTACAGAAGAAGACAGCGAAACAGCGGCGGAGAAAATCACTACCAGCAAAGTTTTCTTGGTCACGATAGGCATCCTTAATTGAAACGATTCAATAGAGGAGTATACGAGAGGCGTCAACGGGAAATTGACTTTTCGTGCGTATTTCGACCGATCAATTTCGGCGCGGGTTGAGAAGAAGCTTCCACTGGCTAACGTTGTCGAGCGAGGTCGCGGATCTGGTTGAGGTAGCCGACGTAAATTGGAATCGGAATATCGGGGGAGTCGCCGTCGTTGAGGAAATGCTCGAGGCGGATCTCGATGGGAATGGAGCTGATGACTTCGCGGAAGCGTGGCATCTGGAGATATTTCACGTGCCAGATCTCGAGCATGAGAGAGCGGAACTCTTCGCTGATGAAGGGCATGTTGTGATCGCGGAGATAAATCGCGTCGAAGTGTGCGCGGGCGAGTGTGCCGCGGAGCGGGTCATTGGGAAGGGAGAAAGTGTAAACGAGGTGGAAGACATCGGCGAGGTCTCCCCAGATGACTTTTTCTTCGAAGGCCGTGAAGCGGAAGGGTGCGGCGGTGCGTTGCTGCGCGGCACGGGCGTGCTCGGTGGGTTGAAGATTATGGGTGGCGAGTTGGTCGCGAAACCAGCGAAGGCGGTCGTGCGTAAGGTTGAAGCGTAGAAACTCGATGGCATAGGCGTTCGGAAGATAAAGGCCGGGGTCAGCATCGAGACGGGCGAGCCAAGGCGCCCAATTCTGATGCTCGAAGGCGGTGAGGAGCGCGTCGAGATCAGCGACGGTAGTTTCGGGATGATATTTGACCGCTTGCCAAAAGTGCTCGGTGGAATCGTAAACAGCGCCGTAGAGCGGGATGCCTTCGGAGATCGGGTACCAATTGGAGAGAACACGCGCAGAAATGGAGGGAGCGGCACTCCAACAGTTGATGGCGTGTTTCCATTTGCGCTGGACGGCGACGAAGGCGTCGGCGTATCCGGCCGGAGCGGGTTCGGTGACTTGGACGAGTGCGCGGCGGAGTTCGTCTTCAGTGTGCGTGAAGAGTGTTTCGAAGGGACGCTCATCGATCATGGAGACGACGCGACTCTCAATGCCTTCGCGAAGGAGGTCACGGGCGAGTTGTTGCCGTTTGGCGTCGTCCAAGGCGGAGTTGCCCGGCCAGCGATGGGCCTGCGAGTCGATGTAGGGGAACAGTTCGGAGAGCGAGCGGAACTCGATGAATCCGTGGAGGGCGAAACTGACGGGATGGCCGTCCTTGATGATGACGGTAGATGGAGTGACGAGAGCTTGAAGGGAGATCTGCTGCGCGTGAAGAGTGACGCAGGAAAATGAGATCAAAAGTGCAAGAGAAAGGAATCGTAGAAACGATTTCATGGAAGGGGATGATGCCACTGACGAGGGGATAGCTTCAAGTTGTTGACGGAAGCCGCGAATTGTTTTACGCCCGGTTTGGCGCTTTGAGCTAGATTGACGCGGAGGCTGCAGTCGAGAGCTTCGTCGTTGGAACCGACACGATGAGGCTGCCGGAAATTGCGCGTCGTGCCTGCAAATTCTTCAGTTTGAAGATGACTGTCGGTGTGACTTCCTGCCCCTTGGAAATAATCAATGTGCCATCGACTGCGCGGATCTCTTGCTGAATGATCATTCCCGGGGCTAGTTCCTCGATGCGGCAGTTTCTGGTCTCTTGCTCTTCCGCATGCGGGTCCAGAGCCACGAGCGCATTGAAGAATTCGGGACTGAATTTTGGGTTGAGACGAGTAAGCCGGTGCACAGTTTCATTGCGTGAAAGGCCCTTATGGATGAGGTCTTCATAGACCAGAATCAAGCGCAGGATTTCCGCTCCGCGTCGAATATCTGCTTGCTCGGGTCCACCTTCAGGAGGAATGGGGCCGTTTTGATGCTCTATCATCCACGCAATCGGTTCCAGGCGGGGGATTTTTGACAGAAGGTCGTAAGCCACGCTTGGGTGAGCCGCGTATTGTGTTTGTTCGGTGGGCGTGAGCGCCTCACCTTTGTAGATAGCTTCGATCGTTTCCGGAGCAAGTGTCACACAGCCTAACTGCGACAACATGGCAGCCACTTCGTATTGCCAGGGATTTCCCAGATTCATTGTCTTAACAACGTGACGAATGTAGCGACGAGCGCGTTCCGCCCGCCCAAAAGCGGCTGGATTCACCAGGCTGAGCACCTCCGTCAGCACTTGAATACTGCCGCTCAAAGTTAGTTCCAGAAGTTCCTTCTCGGCTGTTATTAGGCGGTATTGCATCAATGCCGCGGTTAAAGTCTTTGCCATTACCTCACGATTACAGGGCTTAATGAGAAGACGGAAGATGCTGCCTTCATTAATAGCGTCAATGGCGGTTTCGAGGTCGGCATTGCCGGTTAGGATGATGCGGATAGTGTCGGGCGAGGTGGTTTTTACGGCGCTCAGCAACTGAATGCCGTTCATGCCTGGCATGCGCATATCGGAAACGATGACGGCGTAGGGGCCATTCTTTTCGATGAGAGCCAATGCCTGATCGGAACCGATCGCTGTTTCCAACAAGAATTCCCGGCTCAGGCTTCGCCGGTAACCGTCGAGCACGTTGCTGTCATCGTCGACGAGAAGGATTCTTTCCCGCATCGCATCCTCCGTTGCCTGTTCAAACCTGTCGCGGCGATCAGAGGCAATGGAAAGCAGAGCAGAGATCGCCGCCGACGTTAAGGTTATCGGCTACATAGAGAATGGCTTGAATTGTGAGAATCGTCTCATCCTGAAGAGATTGACGAGGCTGCCGATGTTTGAGATAGGCGTGAATGGGCGGAGGTGTGATCAATAAGTTCTCATCGCAGGGTTATCAATGCTTGCCCGGTCTCCGCCGGAAATGATTGCAGAGGGAAATCTTAGAAAGACTTATGACAGTAGTCGACGGAGAGAACTTAGCGTCAGCTTCGAAGCCGCGGATCTTGTTTGTCGATGACGAACCGGCGATGCTCGAGAGCTTATGCCGTTCCGTACGGCGAGAGTTTGCGGCGGATGTAGCGATTGATGCGGATCATGGACTGGATTGCTTGCGGCACGGTGGTCCGTATTGCATTGTGGTTTCCGACATGCGCATGCCGGGAATGGATGGGGTGGAATTTCTGGCTACCGTGCGGACGATTTCTGCCGAGTCGGTGCGGGTCATGTTGACGGGATGCGACGAGATGGAAGTTGCGGTGCGAGCGGTGAATGACGGCCGCATTTTCAAGATTCTCAGCAAACCGGTAGCGACAGAAGAACTGCTGACGTGTCTCCGTGCTTGCCTGGCGCACTATTGGGAAGAGCGTGAACAAAAGCAGGCCATGGCGTCGACCATTCACGCTCTCGAGCAGCTCGACATCGCGACGCTCACGGCATTTGCCCGGGCCATTGATGCGAATTCGCCGTGGACGGCGGGCCATTCCGAACGGGTCACGGGGATGGCTCTCCGGATCGCTCATGCGATGGGATTACCGGCCAAGGATTTGCAGATTGTGCATCGGGGCGGTCTACTGCACGATATTGGGAAGATTGGCACTCCGCCCGCTATCTTAGATAAGCCCGGCAAGCTGGAAGCGTGGGAAAACCAAATCATGCAGAACCACGTGAAGGTAGGAATACGCATCCTGGAACCGATCGACTGCTTTCACGATCTGCTGGGAGTGGTGGCGCAACATCATGAACGCTTGGACGGCTCCGGCTATCCCGCCGGGCTGGCAGGCGATCAAATCAGCGTGCATGCGCGCATCGTTGCCGTAGCGGATGCCTATGACGCTCTCACCTCTGACCGGCCTTATCGGAAGGGTGTTCCGCAGGAAAAGGCAATCGAGATTCTGAAGGAGAATTCCGGAACGCAATTTGATCCCAAAGTAGTTGAGGCCCTGGTCGATGTAGCGGCGAGACTAAGATCACGGTTGGATATAATCGGCGCGTGACTTCCTATCCCTCGCCAGGAACTTTGGCGAGATCGTTCACCAGTTTGAGCCAGACCTGTTCTCGCCCGGCAAGGCCGTTCCTGCTCAGATATTCAACGTCGAGCGAGATGTCATCCTGCATCCAAAAGGGAAACTGCTGCTCGTGAAAGATGGTGGCAACGTGAGTCACCAATGCCGTAGACAGTCCTGTTTGCATACTTGCAGAAGGATCGTGATGACAGGCAACACCATCGATGACGGCTTCTGGCAGTCCCCAGAGACCGAGCAGATAGGCCGCTATCTCGGCATGGCTGCACCCAAGAACCTCCATCTCGGCGGCGATGAGTTTTATGCCGTCTTTTCGGATGGCGTTCAGCACATCCTGATACCTATTCTCCATGGCGGAAGCGAGGATGAGCTTGCCTGCATCGTGCAAAAGTCCGGCGGTGAAGCAATCATCGACGAGTTGGCGGTCTGCTTTTTCTGACTCGGCAATATGCTTGGCGAAACTGGCGACGGACAGACTGTGTTTCCATAGGTAACTGATTTCCGGTTCGCCGAGAGTATGAGGTTGGAACTTGTCAAAAACGTGAGTGGTCAGCACCAGAGCGCGGAGAGTATCGAGGCCGAGCATCTGGACAGCCTGCATTGGGCTGGAGATGCGGCAACGCAGTCCAAAAAATGCGGAATTGACCAACTGCAGAATCTTGGCGGTCATCGCCATATCCTCGGAAACCAGACGCGCAATTCTGGGCAGAGAGGGCGCGCTGTTCTCCAGTTCGCGAGTGACTTCGAGAAAAAGCGAAGGAAGACTCGGCAGAGCTTCGAGGCGCGAGACGACGGCCTGGAGTTCTTCGTTCTTGAGCAAACCGCGTACGGCGAAGGCGCGCGTGAGGCGCTTTTTCAGTTCGGCAGCGTCGCACGGCTTGGCCAAATACTGATGCGTGGGATCGACGGCTCGCAAGATGGTTTGCTGATCGGCCTGTCCGGACAGGATGATGCGAAAGCACTGCGGGAAGCGGGCTTTCACCTGTTCGAGCAATTCGGCTCCCGTCATGACCGGCATGCGCATGTCGGTCACGATGATGTCGAAAGGTTGCTGCTCCATAAGTTTCAGCGCTTCCGGCCCGCTGGTCACGAAAGCCATGTCCCACTCCGCGCGCATTGAGCGTAGGCTGCGCTGCAGACCGGAAAGAACCATGGGTTCATCATCGACAAACAGAACGCGTTTCGACATGAGTATCGGCATCCCCTGCCGTGGGTAATTGAATGAAGAATGTTGTGCCTTTGCCTACTGCAGTGTCGAACCAGATCTTGCCGCCATGCTTTTTCACGATTGTGTTATAGGCGAGCGAAAGGCCCTGGCCAGTGCCGCGGCCCGGAGCCTTGGTGGTGAAGAAAGGATCGAAAACTCGCGATTGGATTTCCGGGCTAATGCCCGCCCCTGTGTCCTGAATGGTGATGGTTGTGAAGTGGCAGTCCTGCGCTGTTCGAATCGTGATCTTGCCTTTCTTCTTCGAGCCGTCCCCAACTACTTCAGCGATGGCGTGGGCAGAATTGATGAGCAGGTTCAGCAATACCTGATTCAATTCCCCCACGTGGCAAGGAACCAGTTGCAGATCAGGCTGCAGGAGGGTCTCTGCCTTGGCCACATACTTCCATTCATTGTGCGACACGGTGAGGCTGGTGAGGATGGCATGATTGATGTCCGCCGGTTGTTTCTCATCGCATCCGGGATGCGAGAATTCCTTCATGGCGCGCACGATCTCCGCTACGCGACGAGTGCCGTCAAGAGCCTGCTCAATGGCACGAGGAACCTCTGCCACGATGAAGCCGAGATCACAAGCGCTCTCGGCTTGCTGCAGGGTCTTTACCAGGTCCTGTGATAGTGGGCTGGGATAATCGCGGATGGCGCTGCGATAGAGATCGAGTAATTCGTTAGTAGATCTCCAAGAATCCCGCAAAAATGTCAGATTGTCGCTGACGAACTGCGTCGGCGTGTTGATTTCATGGGCAATGCCGGCAGCCAGTTGACCGATACTCTCCATCTTCTGAGCTTGCTGCAACTGCGCCTGAATCGTGCGGCGCTCGCTGATATCGCGGCCAAAGCTCAAGAGGAACTCCTGCCCATCGAATTCCAAATAGGTTGCCGTTACCTCAACCGGGAAGACTCGTCCCTCCTTATGCGTCAGCTGGCTTTCGAAGGTCAGCGAGCGGCGCATTTTGACCTCGTCCCAAAAGCCTTGCCATCTCTCTTTGGGGAAGAGTGGATCGATATCCATGATCGATAGGGTAGTCAGCTCCTGACTGCAACGTCCCATGACATGGCAGGCCGTCTGATTGGCATACAAAATATGCGCTTGCAGATCGACCCAAAGGACAATATCGGCAGCATTCTCCAGGGAAAATCTTGTAAGCCGGAGATCCTTTTCCGCTTGCCTGCGCGCGGTGACGTCTTCTTTCACCGCCAAGAAGTGGGATATCTCGCCGGTGCTGCTGCGAATTGGGCTGATGACCGCCGACTCCCAATAGAGATCGCCATTTTTTTTCTTATTGCAAAGTTCGCCGCGCCATTCTTCGCCTCGCGCGATCGTTTGCCATAGCTGGCGATACTCCTCCGGGTTGGTGTGCCCGGATTTTAGCAGTCGCGGATTCTGCCCAATCACTTCCTCATAGCTGTAGCCGGTACACTCGGTAAAGCGGCGATTAACGTAAGTAATATTTCCCTGAAGATCTGTGATCACCACGGCGACAGGACTTTGCTCGACCGCGACTGACAGCTGCCGCAACGCGTCTTCAGTTCGTTTTCGCTCGGTGATGTCGCGGAAAACCCAAATCCTGCCGTAATACTGGCTGTCGCTTCCAAATACCGGAGAGGAGTAGCGGTCGAGCACACGCCCATCCCGGAGTTCGATTTCATCGCGGCTCTTTTCCTGTCGGTGCGAGTAAAGGTGCTGCACTCTTTCCAGAAAGCGACTTGGATTGTCCATCTGCCCAGCCACGTGTCGCAAAACGCGCTTGTCCTCACTGGCCTTGAAGAACTCCGGAGGTATCTCGAAAAGTTCTCGGAATCGTTCGTTATGCAAGAGGATGTTTCCGTTTTCATCGACCAACAGAATGCCGTCGATGGTGGCCTGAATCTGAGCCTCAAAGAATGCTGTCTTGGCGCGCAGTTCGTCTTCCGCTCTTTTTCGATCGGTGATGTCGGAACCTACAATCAACAACTCACCCCGATTACTGACCGGGATCTCAATCCAGTTGACAGTCATGCCCAGCAGATGAGGCTCGCCATCTTTCTCGAATTGAAGACCATCCCAAACGAACTTTCGCGGATGGAGAAGCAAATCGCTGATAGTCGCGTCAATTTCTGCGTCCAGCCAGTGGATACCGCAATTGGACAAAGATTTGCCTCGCACCGCTGATTCTTGCAAGCTGAAGGTCTGAACTGCCGCTCGATTCCAGCGATTGATGCGGCCTTGGGCATCGATCCCGATCAAAATGGATGGTACCGAGTTGATGAACAGCTCAGCCGCACATTGTGAATTGGACGTCGTCCCATCGCGCTTCTTCGTTTCTTGGCGGGTAGCAGTCAATGCGTAAGCGTCCTCGCGGACAGAATTCTGATTCTACAAATATCGGCAAGTTTTCTGAACGGCATGAGTGGCGTCAGAGTACGAGAGTGTAAGGTTGAGGATGTTAGGTGGATGGCGGCCAATGAGTTTCGGGATTTGCGGTGTTCTTTCGCTGCAGCAACATCAGAAAAATCGGCGGAAGGCTTCGGAAATTCAGGCAGACTCGATACCGGAACTGCTAATGGGCAGACGGATATAGAAGCACGTACCCTTGCCCACTTCCGTTTCAAATGTCAGCGTGCCTTTGTGGCGTTCGACAACCGAGCGCGCAATGGCCAGCCCCTGACCGGTGCCACGTCCCACTTCCTTGGTGGTGAAGAAAGGGTCAAAAATACGATCGCGAATGCTTTCTGGAATACCGGCGCCAGTATCAGAAATCGCAATCACGGCGCTTGCATTCTCAAGCGAGGTGGATACACGAATTTTTCCTTTCTTGCCGCTGTCTCTGACCACGTCGGCGATGGCGTGGGCGGCGTTGACGAGTAGATTGAGGAAGACTTGGTTCATGTCGCTAACGCTGCAAACCACGGGTGGCAGTTCGCCGAGGTCAGTTTCCACGTCTGCGACGTATTTCAGTTCGTTTCGCGAAACCGTAAGCGTGTTGGAGAGTGCCTTGTTCAGGTCAGCGGGCGCCATGCCCTTGCTTTCGGGATGAGCAAATTCTTTCATGGCGCGGACAATGGTCACCACCCGCTCGACCCCGTCAAGGGTCTGGCACAGAGCTTTGGGAATTTCTTTCAGCAGATATTCGGTATCGGACTCGGCTGCAATACGCTGCAGTTCGTCGCCGAACTCAAGCCCGGAACGCACCTCACTAGTGGATTGGCATAGTTCCTGAAACCTTTTGAGTACTGACTGCAAATCTCCGAATGCATCCCGCAGGAAGCACACGTTGTCGCCTACGAACTGAATCGGGGTATTGATTTCGTGCGCGATGCCCGAGGCCAAGCGGCCCACTGATTCCAGTTTCTGAGCCTGGCGCAATTCCATCTCGGCGACATCACGTCCGGTGATGTCGCGGGCAATGGCCTGGATTCCGACAGGCTTGCTGGCGCGGTAGATCAGGCGCGGATTCATTTCCAGGCTGAGGCGTCGTCCGTTCTTGGCCAGGATCTCCAATTCGATTTTGGTGGGGGGATGAAAGGCGAGCAGCTGGGCAATGGCGCGCTCGAACTTTTGCCGTTGCTGGGGTTCGAGCAGTTGCCGCAGATTCATCCTTAGGGCTTCATCCCGCGAATACCCGATGCTCTGCTCTGCCAACCGGTTGAGAGAGGTGATGCGCAGATCGAGGTCGAAGGTGTAAACCAGATCGCTGGCATTCTCGAACAGTTCGCGATAGCGTTCTTCCGAGGCTCGAAGACGCTCCTCGGCAAGTTTGCGCGCCGAAATATCTTCCGCCAATCCGACAATGCGGGTTAACTGACCACCGGCATCGCGAACCGGAAAAGCTCGGTCGCGAATCCATTTCTCCTGGCCGTCGGGAGTGCGGATGCGATAGATCGAATCGATCTTCTCGCCACGCAGTTGCCTTTGGTTAATTTCCAGGGCCTTTTTCGCATCGTCAGGATGGATGCTTTCCGCCCAGGTTTTCGAATTGCGATACAGACTTTCACAACTCCTGCCCCAGACATGTTCATAAGCCGGGCTGATATACAGCATTTCCGAGCTGGGCGGAGAGACCATCCAGAATACTTCGCTGATGTTTTCCGCCAGTTGCCGGAATTTCTCTTCGCTGCTGACGAGCGCCTGCTCGTCCTGCTTACGCTGGGTAATGTCGCGGGCGATGCTCACCAGTCCAGTTATTTGGCGGGTCGCGTCGAAGACAGCTGAAATCGAAAGTGAAACATCGACCCGCGTGCCATCTCTTCGGATGCGGTAGGTTTCGTAATTGGATATGCTTTGTCCCGCGCGGAGTTTTTCGAGAAATTGTGGCAATTGGAGCGGACGATCGGGAGGAATGAGTGTGGTGATTGCTTTTCCAATCATTTCTTCCGAGCCGTAACCGTAGAGTTTAGTGGCTCCGCGATTCCAACTCATCACGATGCCCTCAGGATTGAGGCCCACGATAGCGTCTTGCGAGGACTCGACCAGAGAGGCCAGAAATGCCTGCGCTTCGTCGGCGCGCTTGCGCTCGGTAATGTCTTCGATCTGGGTGATGTAATGGGAGGGCTTGCCCAGGCCGTCTTTCACGACCGAAATCTTCACGTACGCCCATACGACCGTGCCCCGCTTGTGAAGGTAACGTTTCTTGATCTCAAGGGTCGTATCGACGCCTTTGCTGAACTGAATCGCAATCTGACGCGACCGTTCGAGGTCGTCGGGGTGGGTGATTTGTTGCCATGCACCATCCAGAAGTTCGTGAGCGGAATAGCCGAGCATCATGCAAAGGGCTGCATTGGCATGCAGAAAACGCCCATTCAGATCGGTCATGCACATACCGTAGGGTGCGTCTTCAAAGGCGGTGCGGAATCTATTTTCGCTGTCGCGCAGCTTGGCTTCGATTCGCTTTCGGCCGGTGACATCCTGATAAATCGCCAGGATTCCATGGATGTTGCCCGCGATGATGAGGGGAACTCCGTAGATCTCAACGTCGACGAGCGTGTGGTCCTTGCGGCGACGGCGGCTGGTGACCTGAACTCTTCTTCGTTCCAGACACTCACGAGTGAAACGGTTGGATTCCCGCGCCAATTCCTCGGGGACGATGAGATCGTTAAGACATTTGCCCTGCAGTTCCTGACGCGAAAAGAGGAACAATTGCTCAAAGGCCGAATTCGACATCTCGACGCGTTCTTCTTTGTCTAGGACGACTGTTCCTAACGGATTGGTTTCGATCAAGGTGTTGAGGTATGACGTGCGTAGCTCGAGTGCCTGTTCCGACCGTTTGCGTTCGGTGATATCGAAGAAACTTTCGAGCAGGTAACGGCGTCCTTCTAGCTCCACCGGTTGCACGGTTTTGATGATGGAACGTTTCTCGCCATTGGCGGTCAGAAGAACACGCTCGGAGTTGTCAACGGTTTGCCCGAGGTCCGTTACCGGGCACTTTCCGACTTCGGCAGGACACACGAAGCGGTGACAAACCGCTCCGACGGTTTCATGGAGTTGTGCGCCGATCAACTTCAGAGCGACCGGATTCGCGTCCACGATACGATGAGTGGCAGGATCGATAATGAGGATTCCGGCTTCAACGCCTTGAAATATGGCCTGAAAATTGGGTTGATTTCGGAAACGAGACGTTCGCCCATTGCCAGTATCTGTCACACACCTGTTCCTCCTTTACGTCTATCGGCCTCGGGAGGCAAAAATTGAGGTTCCTGTGTAAGCAAATGAGATTCACTAAAGGAAAGGAGTTTTCCCGCGGTGGTAACTGAGGAGCTTCGAAACTCCTCAACACAATTCTTCTGCGTTTCTGAAGTCAATCGATAGTTAGAGAGCGATTTACTTTCCAGCTGCTGCAGTCATGACCAT
>Ga0335074_10013170_pt1 | contig 11619 bp, 9 predicted proteins | sample Lox_Sample_23_FD_206715 | JGI IMG/M metagenome (GOLD analysis project Ga0335074, IMG submission 206715) | Soil microbial communities from Loxahatchee National Wildlife Refuge, Florida, United States - Lox_Sample_2.3 | ecosystem: Environmental > Terrestrial > Soil > Wetlands | place: USA: Florida...
CGCTGCCACGCAACCGAGCCGGCCACAACTCACCCATATACGGCCCGACGATCGAGTAATTGCCGCTGCCGAAGAAGTTCTGGATCAAGATCATCAAGAAAAATACCGACATCCCGCCGATAAACACATTGTGCAAATAGCCGGCCAACGACATGAACACCGCCGCGACCAGGCAGGTGAAGATGCCGGAGGCGCGGCGGCCCCAGGCGTCCGAGATCCAGGAGGCGAAAAAACGGCCGATGATGGCGGAAATACTGAGCCAAATTACCAATTTGGATGCCTCGGGCGGCGTGATCTTGAGCACCATGACGAACAAGGTCACCTGCCACAGCGCGAGCGCCACGCCGCCCGTTTGGGTCAGCCCGGTCAGGCAGCCGACGACCAGGCTGCGCGGGTATTTCCACAATTCGCGCCACGGCGTTCGCTGCACCTCGGGTGCCGCCGCCGGCAATTCGATCGTCGCCGGATCGACCATCAGCGCCCAGGCGATCGATTTGCGCGCTTCGTCGAGGCGGCCGCGGCGGATCAGCCAATGCGGCGACTCCGGCACCCAGGCGCGCACCAGGAGGCTCAGCGCCGCCGGGATCAAGCCGACCAGCGCGACGCCGCGCCAGCCGATATCATGCGCCAGGTATTTGCCGACGAGCCCGCCGAGCATCAGGCCAGCCGGCAATAGCGAGGTCGTCAGCCCGGTCACCCAGCCGCGCTTCGACGCCGGCACGAATTCCTGCACGACGATGATGTCGACGGCGTAAAGCCCGGTCACGCCAAGACCGACGAACAGCCGGCACACCGCGAGGAAGATCCAGTTGCCCTCCGGCGCCAGCGCCATCAGGCCGGTCGGGATCGAGAAATTCAGCACGGTCAGGATCATCGCCGCGCGCCGGCCGATGCGGTCGGCGACCCAGCCCCAGAACGAGGAACCGAACGGCGCCGCGATACCGGCGGCAAACAGGATCGCCGCCGACTGACCGAACGTCAGGTGCCAGGGCTTGACGATAAACGCCAGGATAATGCCGATCAGGAAGAAGTCGAAAAAGTCGAGCATGTCGCCGATCGTCGCGGCGACAAATATCTTCCATTGGTTAATCGTCAATTTCTTCTGCTGTTCCAGCAGTTGAAGCATGGCGCTGCCCTCCCGGAGCCGATCGAGGCGGCCCTCCTTGTTTCCTGTCGGCGTACGGCGAATCGCCGCGACCGCAAGCCACAGTAAATGAGCAAATCGGCTCTTGTCATGCGCAAAGATGCGGCGAAAGCGACTGCAGGCGGCGATCGATCGCCGCCTGCGCGCCGCGTGGCGATTGCACCCAAGGCTCCGGATCGGTCGGCCCTCGCCGCGACCGCGCCGCGGGTCGCCGGTGCCGGCGCGCAAATGCCGCGCGGGCATCGGGCAGGCGGGAACAACGTTTTCTGTTAGAGTCGGCAGGCGCGCAACGCGGGAGAAGCTCGATGGGGTAGCGGCAGGTCCGCCGAGAAAGCCGCCGGAAGGTGCCTCGTGCAATGGCTGCGGCCTATGCTGTGCGCTGCAGCTGTGCCCGCTTGCCGAGGAGTTCATCGCCGACGCCGCGGCGCCCTGCCCGGCGATGGAATTTGCCGACGGTCGCTTCTGGTGCGGGCTGGTGCGGCGGCCCAGCCGATATTTCGGCATTCCGGCCTCGGGCGAACGGCTCATCGGCGCGCTCGTCCGCGCCGAACTCAGCATCGGCGAAGGCTGCGACGCCAGCGATTGAAGCGCTTGCGCTCGCCGCCGCGGTCAGTAGCCGCGCGCCGGGTCGACGGTATGGGCGACCGGCAGGCCCGCTTCGAAGCGGCGGATCGCCTCCGCCATGATCGGCGCCGCGCTCGCCGGATTGGTGATGCCGGCGATGTGCGGCGTCACGAGAATGCGCGGGTGACGCCAGAACGGATGCTCGGGCGGCAGCGGTTCGGTGTTGAAGACATCGAGGACGGCGCCCGAGAGTTGGCCCGCGTCGAGGGCGGCGATCAGATCGGCGTCCACCAGATGGCCGCCGCGCCCGGCGTTGACGAGCCCGGCGCCGCGCGGCAATTGCGCAAACATCCGGGCATTGAGGATGCCGACTGTCGCACCGGTCAGCGGCAGCAGGCAGACGATGATCTCGCTTCCCGCGAGCAATGCCGCGAGGCCGTCCGGCCCGGAATAGGTGGCAAAGCCGGGCACCGACTTGGCGCTGCGGCTCCAGCCGGCGACCGGGAAGCCGAGCGCCCGGAGCTTGCCGCCGGCGTCCTCGCCGATCGTTCCGAAGCCCAGGATGCCGACGGGCCGCTCGGCCGCATTTTTCTGTGGCCGCTCGAGCCATGTTCCGAGGCGCTGTTGCGCCAGGTAATCGAGGTCGTGCCGATGCAGCCGCAGCACGCCGAGCGCGACGAATTCGCTCATCGCCGCCGATAGGCAGGGATCGACGAGGCGCACGACCGGCACCCCGCGCGGCAGCTGCGGATCGCTCAGCAGATGGTCGACGCCGGCGCCGAGCGACAGGATCAATTGAAGTTTCGGCAGCGACGCCAGCAGACCGCGCGGCGGCCGCCACACGATCGCATAATCGATTGCCGCGGGGTCGCCGATCTCCGGCCAGATGCGGAATTCGCGCTCGGGCATCAGCCGCTCGATCTCGCTGCGCCAGCGCGTCGCCGAGTCGACGGTCGAAGAGAACAGGATCGCCATCCTGCGCCGCCTATCGTGCGCCCATCATTTCGCGTCGCCGAAAATCGGATAGATGACGCGGTCGCCGGGCCGGATCCCGAGCCGTGCCGCGGTGCCTCCGTTCAGTTCGATGACCGCGCGCACCGGCGCCGCCGCCGCGATCGGCTCAAGCGAGCCGGGCACCGCGCGCTGGCGGATATTGACGATGCGGCCCCGCGCATCGACGAACAGCATGTCGAGCGGGATCCACGTGTTTTTCATCCACATCGCGACGCGCTGCGGCTCGGCGAAGTCGAAGATCATGCCGGCGTCGGGCGCAAGGTGCTGCCGGAACATCAGACCCTGTTCGAGCTGCGCCGGCGTCGTTGCCACCTCGACGGCGAATTCGTGCGGCCCGCCGGCGGTCATGATCGTCAGCGAGGCGGTCGGGAAATGCTGCAGCTCGGCGCGCGCGAACGCGGCCGGCAGCACCGTCAGCAGCAGCGCCAGCAGAAATCGGCGGCGGGCGATCAGGGTGGGCGACATGGCGGATCTCGAAAGCGGCAACCCACTGTACCATGGCGGCAGACGTTCCGGAGAGCCAGCAATGCCGCACAATACTCGTCACCCAGCCACGATCGCGGCGCAGGCGCTCGGCTGGATCGACCGGGAGACCGGCGCCGTGATCCTGCCGGTGCACACCGCGACAACCTTTGAGCGCGACCCCGACAACCAGTACCGCCGTGGCCGCAACTACGGGCGGGCCGACAATCCCGGCTACGATCAGCCCGAGGCGCTGATCACCGCGCTCGAGGGCGGCGCCGCCTCGCTGTTGTTCGCCTCCGGCATGGCGGCGGCGACCGCGGTGTTCCGCAGCCTGCCGGTGGGAGCACATGTCGTCGCGCCGCGCATCATGTATTGGAGCTTGCGGCGCTGGATCGCCGGCGCCGCCGGAAAAGGGCTCTTCACGGTCGATTTCGTCGACATGACCGCGCCCGCCGAGTTGCGGGCCGCGGTTCGGCCGGGCACGACCGCCCTCGTGTGGATCGAGACCCCCGCCAACCCGCTCTGGTCGATCACCGATATCGCCGCGGCCGCCGATATCGCGCACCGCGCGAGCGCCCGCCTTGCTGTCGACAGCACCGCCGCAAGCCCGGTGTTGACCCGGCCCATCGAACACGGCGCCGATCTCGTCGTGCATTCGGCGACGAAGTACCTGAACGGCCACAGCGACGTGATCGCCGGCTCGCTGACCGCCGCGCGCCGCGACGAGTTCTGGGAGCGGCTGGTCGCCGAACGCAGCAGCGGCGGCGCCATCCTCGGCAGCTTCGAGGCCTATCTGCTGCTGCGCGGCATGCGCACGCTGTTTCCCCGGGTCGAGCGCGCCTGCCGCTCGGCGCAGCTCGTCGCCGAGCGCATGGCACAGCATCCGAACGTCGAGGCGGTGCTGTATCCCGGTCTGCCCGGCCACTGCGGCCACGATATTGCCGCGCGCCAGATGACCGGCGGGTTCGGCGGCATGCTGAGCTTGCGCGTCAAGGGTGGCGAGGCGGCAGCGGTCGCCGCGGCGGCCCGGCTCGGCGTCTGGAAGCGGGCGACCTCGCTCGGCGGCGTCGAAAGCCTCGTCGAGCATCGTGCCTCAATCGAGGGTGCCGGCAGCCCGGTGCCGCCCGACCTGCTGCGCCTGTCGGTCGGCATCGAGGATGCCGGCGACCTGATCGCCGATCTCGACGCCGCGCTCGCGTAAGCCGGAGCGTCGTCAACCGCCTCACACATTGAAGCGGAAATGCATGACGTCGCCGTCCTGCACGACATAGTCGGCGCCTTCGAGGCGCATCCGGCCGGCGTCCTTGGCGCCCTGCTCGCCGCCGCAGGCGACGAAATCGGCATACGCAATCGTTTCGGCGCGGATGAACCCCGCCTCGAAATCGCTGTGAATGGTCCCGGCAGCCTGCGGCGCCTTGGTGCCGCGGGGAATCGTCCAGGCGCGCGCCTCTTTCGGTCCGGCTGTCAGGAAGGTGATCAGCTCCAGGAGGCCGTAACCGGCGCGGATGACCTGGTCGAGCCCGGTCTCGCCAAGGCCGAGGGCGGCGAGAAACTCGCGCCGTTCCGCCGGGTCGGCGAGCACCGCCAACTCGGCTTCGATCGCCGCGGCGATGACGACGGACCCGGCGCCTTGCGCTGCGGCATGATCGGCGACGCGGCGGCTCGACGCGTTGCCCGTTGCCGCTGCAGCTTCATCGACATTGGCGACGTAGAGGACCGGCTTGGCGCTCAGCAATTGCAGTTGCCGCAGATTGTGCCGCTGCTCCGCCGGCAGGGCGGTGCGGCGCGCCGGCACGCCGTTCTGCAGGCCGGCGAGCACCGGCTCGATGACGGCGAGTTGCGCTCTCGCTTCCTTGTCACCGCCGCGCGCCCGCTTCTGCGCCGCCGCGGCGCGGCGCTCCAGGCTGTCGAGGTCGGCCAGCATCAATTCGGTCTCGACCGTCTCGGCGTCGCGGATCGGATCGACCGCACCCTCGACATGGACGATGTTATCGTCCTCGAAACAGCGCAGAATATGCGCGATCGCATCGACCTCGCGCAGATGGCCGAGAAACTGGTTGCCGAGACCCTGCCCCTTCGATGCGCCGCGCACGAGACCGGCGATGTCAACGAATTCGAGCTGCGTTGGCACGATCCTCACCGATTTCGCGAGCCGTGCGCAGATCTCGAGCCGCGCGTCGGGCACGGCGACGCGACCGACATTCGGCTCGATCGTGCAGAACGGGTAATTCGCCGCCTCGGCCGCCTGGGTCGCGGTCAGAGCATTGAACAGGGTGGATTTGCCGACATTCGGCAGCCCGACGATGCCGCAGTTGAAGCCCATGATGTCCTTGGCGTCGCGACGGCAACCGCTCCCGAAAGCCGCGCTCCGGGAGCGGTCGCGCGCTCTATTTATGTTCTGGCGCGGCGAAATCCAGGCGGCGAGATTGGGCTGCGGCGATGGCGGGTGCAGGTGACTGGGCGATGAGCCGGACGGGGCGTGCTTCATGTGCGGCATAGCCGGCCTGTGGGACCGGCTGCGGCGCCGCCCGCCGGAAGGCGTTTCCGCCTGCGTCGCGGCGATGACCGCGAGGCTCGCGCATCGCGGCCCGGACGAAGGGCGCATATGGAGCGATGCCGCGGCCGGGCTCGCACTGGGCCACCGCCGCCTGTCGATCGTCGAATTGTCGCCGGCCGGCGCCCAGCCGATGATCTCCTCATGCGGCCGTTTTGTCCTGTCGTATAACGGCGAGATCTATAATGCGGTCGAGTTGCGGACCGAACTGATCGATGCCGGACGGCGTTTTCGCGGCCGCAGCGATACCGAAATCATCGTCGAGGGAGCCGCCGTGTGGGGCCTTGCGGCGACGGTCGGGCGGCTCATTGGCATGTTCGCGATGGCGTTGTGGGACCGCGAGAGCCGGGCGCTCTTCCTCGTGCGCGACCGGCTCGGCATCAAGCCGCTCTACTGGGCGGAGTTTTCCGGCAGTTTTCTGTTCGGAGCTGAAGGCGCTGCGCGCGGATACGTCGTGGTCGCCCGAACTGGATCGCGACGCGCTCGCCGCTTATCTGCGCTGCGGTTATGTGCCGGCGCCGCATACGATCTATCGCGGCGCGCAGAAACTGCCGGCGGGCACGATCCTGACGATCGCCGCCGACGGGGCGCCGGCGCTGACGCCGTACTGGTCGCTCGCCGACATCGCGCGCCGCGGCCAGGAGGCGCGCTTCGCCGGCACCGAGGAGGATGCCGCCGGCGCGCTGGAGGGGCTGCTGCGCGATGCCGTCGGCCGGCGCATGGTCGCCGACGTGCCGCTTGGCGCGTTCCTGTCGGGCGGCATCGACTCCTCGACCGTCGTCGCATTGATGCAGGCGCAGAGCGCGCGGCCGGTGCGGACGTTTTCGATCGGCTTCCGCGAAGACGGCTACGACGAAGGGCAGAATGCCGCTGCCGTTGCCCGCCACCTCGGGACCGATCACACCGAGCTCTACGCCTCGCCGCAGCACGCGCTCGACGCGATCCCGCGCCTGCCCGAGATGTACGACGAGCCGTTTGCCGATTCCTCGCAGATCCCGACCTTTCTCGTTTCGCAGATGACCCGCGGCCACGTCACGGTCGCACTGTCGGGCGATGGCGGCGACGAATTGTTCGGCGGCTATACCCGCTATTTTCGCGGCCGCGCGCTGCTGCGCGCCGTAACGGTCGCGCCACCGCCGCTGCGGGCATTGGCGGCCGGCGGCATGCGGGCACTGTCGCCGGCGGCCTGGTCGGCGCTCGGCGCGGTCATTCCCGAACAGCTCCGGCCGGCGCAGCTCGGCGACAAGATCCATAAGCTTGCCGGCGTCCTGACCGACAGCGCCGGGCAGGGCGATGTCTATCGCCGCCTCGTCAGCCTATGGGACGATCCCGCGGATATCGTGCGAGGTGGTCGCGAGCCGGCCGGACCGCTTGATGATCCTCGGCTGCCGGCCGTGCTGCCGGATCCGGTCGAGCGCATGCAGTACCTCGACATGCTGACCTATCTGCCCGACGACATCCTGACAAAGCTCGACCGGGCGTCGATGGCGGTATCGCTGGAGGCGCGCGTGCCGCTGCTCGACCACCGGCTGGTCGCGTTCGCCTGGATGCTGCCGCCGGCAATGAAGGCGGCCGACGGGATCGGCAAGCGGGTGCTGCGCCGCGTGCTCTATCGCCATGTCCCGCGCCGGCTGGTGGACCGGCCGAAGATGGGCTTCGCGATGCCGGTCGGCGACTGGCTGCGGCGCGAGCTGCGCGACTGGGCCGAGGACCTGCTCGATGAGCGCGAACTGGAACGCGGCGGGATTTTCGCGGCGGCCGCGATCCGCCGGCGCTGGCGCGAGCACCTGGGCGGCAGCCGCAACTGGCAGGCCTCGCTGTGGGCGGTGCTGATGTTCCAGGCGTGGCGGCGACGCTGGCTGTCTTAGGCCATGCAGTCGGTATTGGTATCAATCCACCTCCGCGGCACTCGCGCGCTTGACCCGCGGCCGTCCTGTTCAGCAGAACGGGGTGTGCAGCCATGCCCCCGCTCAAAGCGGGGTGGGGTCGGCTAACAGCTGCCGCGGCCAAAGCCGCGCCGCAACGCGGCCAGGGCTGCCGGCTCGGCCGTCGCCCGCCAAAAGCACGAATAGTTCGGATTGGCGCGCAGTTCGCTGTCGGCAAACGCCAGCTGCCTGTCGAGCGGCGGACAGCCCGGCGCGCCGGCAAATTGGCGAAGGCGCCTGAGGCGCGTGCCGCCCCACTGGTAGATATAGCGCAGGTCGGCGGCGCCTCTGGCGCATGGCCGGTAGCCGCTCTCGATGCGGGCGTGTTCCGCCAGAGCCTCGCTCTGGTATGGCCGGTAGCCGGCGGCGGAAAACCAGCGAATGATCTCGGCGCGCACCTCGGCCGGCGTCGTCGGTTCCGGGTACTGCGGCAACGGCGCCGGAAGCGGGAATTCCGGCGTCGCGGCAACCACTGGAAAAGCCGGCGGCTTGACCGTGCAGGCCGACAGCAGCAATGCGGCGCCGAGCGCCGCAGCCGCAGGACGCATGACCTCCGCGGCGCGCGCAGACACGACAGCCGTGCAACCTGACCGCGGCGGCGCCGGCAGAGCTTATCGCCGGCGTGGGATCAGCCGAGATGAGCCGGCTTGTCGCAGGGCACCGTACCGATCTCGCCCGGCGTCGACACTTCGATGATCTCGAAATCGTCCGACGTGCGCAGTTCATTGTGCTTCAGGCCGCCGGGGATGAACACCGAGTCGCCCGATTCGCAGCGCAGCATTTCGCCCGTTTCGAATTCGAGTTCGACCCAGCCGTTCAGCACGTAGACGAACTGGCTTTCGCAGACATGGTAGTGCCAGCCGGTCGGCTGCGTCATGCCGGTCTTGGCTTTCGTGATCTGGGCGCGCATCGCGCCGCCGCTCGCATCCTTCGCGCCGAGATCGCGATAGGTGAAGAAATCGCGCCGCCCCGGCACCATGACCGGTCGCTTGGCGGTCGTATGGCCGAGTTTTGTTCCCGATTTCTGCGTGAATGTCGCCACGTCGTCAGGCATCGCACTCTCCTCGCGATCGTTGCGGCATCGTAAAAGACCGGCCGCGGCGGGGCAAGATGCGCCTCAGCCGTCGCCATCGCGGCGGGCGAGTTCGTAGAGCGCGATCGCGGCGGCGTTCGAGACGTTGAGGCTCGGCTGCGCCGGCCGCGTCGGCAGCCGCGCGAGAAAATCGCATTCCTCGCGCACCAGCCGGCGCAGCCCGCTCCCCTCGGCGCCGAGCACGAGGGCGACGCGCGATCCCGGATCGAGGGCGGCAAGCGGTTTCGGCGCGGCGGCATCGAGGCCGCAGCACCAGAACCCGGCGGCCTTCAGCCGCGCGAGCGTGCGCGCGATGTTGACGGCGCGCACCAGCGGCACAAGTTCGAGCGCGCCCGAGGCGGCCTTGGCGACAACGCCGGTGACGGGCGGCGCGCCGTGCTCGGCGACGACGACCGCGGCGGCGCCGAACGCCGCAGCGGTGCGCAGGACGGCGCCGACATTGTGCGGGTCGCTGACCCGGTCGAGCACGACAATGATTGCGCGGTCGGGCAGGGCGGCGATGCCGCGCAGGATTTCGTCGAAATCAGGTTCCGGCAGCGGTTCGACCGCGAGCGCCCAGCCCTGATGTACGGCGCCCTGCGGCAGCAACCGGTTGATCGTTGCGCGCTCGACGATGTCGACCGCCGCGCCGCCGCCGAGATGTTCGGCATGCGCCGCGGCGGCCAGCGCCGCGGCGGCGTCGCGCTCGACAGCCGGCACGACGAGCCGTCGCCAGCGCCGCGCCGGATTGGCGAGCGCCGCCGCGACCGCGTGGCGGCCCCATAGCCAGTTGTCGCCGGCGGTTGCCGCCGCCGCCGGCCGGCGGCGCCGCCGCGTGTTGCCGGGCGGCTGCTGCGGTGTTCGCACTTCAGTCTCTCCCGATGTTGACAAGCCGCCGTGATGTCCCTATCTAGCCGCCGCCGCGGCCCCCAATGGCGCAAGATTTGGCGGCTTTGCGACACGCGGAGGGGTGGCCGAGTGGTTAAAGGCAGCAGACTGTAAATCTGCCGGCGGATGCCTACGTAGGTTCGAATCCTACCCCCTCCACCAAGACCACGGAAATCACAACCTCGGCTGAGAAAACCCTGCCAGCTTTGCGCTGCCGCCGGCCGCAGTTTTCCGGGGAGCGCTGGCAAAACGCTTGCGGATCGTCGCTGCGCGCGCGAACCTGCGGCGGGGCCGGAAGGTTGCGGGCTGAAGGCCGACACCGCGTGTCCAAGAGGAAATGAACGATGCCAGACGGAAGCAACGCTGCCGCATTGATCCTCGACGATCGCGAGGACGGGATTTTCCGGGTGCACCGGAGCGCGTTTGTCGACCGGGAGATCTTTGAGCTGGAGCGGGCGCGAATTTTTGACCGGAGCTGGCTGTTCGCCGGACATCTCTCGGAGTTTCCAAATCGCGGGGATTTCGTGACGCGCTCGGTCGCCGGGCGGCCGGTGATCCTCGCGCACGGCGACGACGGCAAAATCCGCGTCCTGCTCAACACGTGCCGCCACCGCGGCAACTTGGTCTGCCGCGAGCACAAGGGCGCGGGCGCCGAATTCTTTCGCTGCTTTTATCACGGCTGGATTTACGGCACCCGTGGCGAACTGAAGGGTGTGCCAGGCGAGGAGGCCTACAGCGAAGCGTTCGACCGCGACGCGCTCGGCCTGGAGCCGGTGCCGCGGATGCACAACCACCGCGGCTGCATCTTTGTCAGCTTCGATCGTGAAATCGAGGGCTTTGAGAGCTACATGGGCGACGCGTTGGCCGTCTTCGACAATACGCTCGACCTCGGCGACATGGAGTTTGTCCACGGCCAGTTCAAATATTCGATGCGGGCAAACTGGAAACTGCTCGTTGAAAACAGCATGGACGGCTACCACGCCGCCTACACGCACGAACGCTTTTTCGCGCACTGGCTGGAATCGGAGGGGCTTGGGGACGCGCGACGGGCGCAGCAGCGGATCGCGGCGGCGCAGGGCGGCGCCGGCTCCAATGCGCGGCGCGGCACGGTGCCGCTCGGCAACGGCCACGTGACGACCTACTATCCATCCGCCGATGGCCGCCCGGCGGTCAACCGCGGCTATCTGGAAAAGCACGCCGGCGATGATCTGCGGAAGTTCCGCGCCGGGCTGGTCGAGCGCTACGGCGCGGACAAGGCGGGCATGGTCGAGGGCGGCGCCGGGAATTACCTGATCTTCCCGAACCTGATGGTCATCGACGGCTGGTGGGTGTTCCGCACGTTCTATCCGACGAGCCCCGATTACATGGAAATCAACGGCTGGGCCTGCCTGCCGAAAAACGACCCGCCGGCGCTGCGCAAGGCGCGGCTGGAGTGGTATCTCGCCTTCCAGGGTCCCGGCGGTTTTGCGACGCCCGACGACGTTGAGGGACTGGAGGGCTGCCAGATGGGGTTCGCGACCCACAAAGAAGTCGAGTGGTCGGACATTTCGCGCGGCATGAAGGGCAACCTTGCCGGTCCGAGCGAACTCCAGATGCGCGTCTTCTGGCGCGAATGGCATGCGCGCATGACGACGGGCAGCCATGCCGAATGCACCGATGATTAGCGATCATCATCGCCCGCGGCCACGGCACTGGATGGAACGGAGGCGTTCGGGTTGACCATGATGATCACGCGCGAGCAGGTCGAGGATTTTCTCTATGCCGAAGCCGATCTGCTCGACAGCTGGCGGCTCGCCGAATGGCTCGCGCTGTTCGATCCGGAGCGCGGCGGTTATTACATGCCGACGACCGACCATCCCGACGGCGATCACAATACCGACCTGTTTCTGATCGCCGACGACATGCCGAAGCTGCGCTCGCGGGTGGAACAGCTGCTGAGCGGCCTGACCTGGGCGGAAAACCCGCGTTCCCGCACCCGGCATATGGTCAGCAA
>Ga0335074_10013173_pt1 | contig 11618 bp, 8 predicted proteins | sample Lox_Sample_23_FD_206715 | JGI IMG/M metagenome (GOLD analysis project Ga0335074, IMG submission 206715) | Soil microbial communities from Loxahatchee National Wildlife Refuge, Florida, United States - Lox_Sample_2.3 | ecosystem: Environmental > Terrestrial > Soil > Wetlands | place: USA: Florida...
GCGCGCTAGTTGCTTGCCGGCAGAACCTACCCAGGAGTTGATTGCCTCTGCCGCCAACCAGTCGGTACACTTAGGTTTACGGTTTCTGCGGTAACGAAAGGTCAGGCGCGTCATGCTCGTAGTAATGAAGGCGCAGGCGACGAAGGAAGAGATTCAGAACGTCTGCCTGCATATTGAACAGTTGGGATTCCGGGCGCATCCCATGCCTGGCGCCACGCGCACAGCCATTGGCATTACCGGCAATCAGGGACAGGTCGAGTCGGGCACTCTGGAAGAGTTGTCTGGCGTTGCGGAAGTCATTCCCGTTTCGAAGCCCTACAAGCTGGTCAGTCGCGATGTGAAGGAAGACGACACCGTCATCCGCTTCCCGGGAACCAACGCCACCATCGGCGGCCGTGACCTCGCCATGATCGCCGGCCCGTGCTCGATCGAGACCCGGGAGCAGGCCTTTGCCATAGCCGAGCAGGTCGCCGCAGCGGGCGCGCAGTTTTTCCGCGGAGGCGCTTATAAACCAAGAACTTCCCCCTATGCTTTTCAAGGTCTGGGTGAAGATGCCTTGAAGGTCATGGCGGAGATCCGCGAGCGCTTTGGTTTGCGCATCGTAACCGAGGCCATCGACAACGAAGCCCTTGAGCTAGTGAATGAATACGCCGACGTCATCCAGATCGGCGCACGCAACATGCAGAACTATTCCCTGCTCCGCGCGGCAGGCCGCAAGCGCAAACCGGTGCTGCTCAAGCGCGGCATGTCGGCCACGCTGGAAGAATTTCTGATGGCGGCCGAGTACGTAATGAGCGAGGGCAACTATCAGGTCATCCTCTGCGAGCGCGGCGTGCGCACCTTCGCGGATCACACCCGCAACACCCTCGACCTGAGCATTGTGCCCGCCGTGCAGCGCCTCAGCCACCTTCCCATCCTGGTCGATCCCAGTCACGGAACCGGCAAGCGAAACAAGGTGCTGCCGATGGCCCGTGCCGCGGTCGCGGTCGGCGCCGATGGAATCCTCGTCGAGGTGCATCACCAGCCCGACAAGGCTCTCTCCGATGGCGCGCAGTCGATCTATCCCGATCAGTTCGTGCAACTCATGGACGAGGCCAGCCAGATCGCAGCGGTATTGCGCCGCAACGTTCCGCACGGCATCGAGATTACGGCGACCGCCGGAGCCGCGTCTGCTGCCCGCTGATCTGACCACGAAACCGGCCATGAAGAACAATCGAAGGCGGCTGCAATTGCGCCGCCTTTTTCTTGGCTGCCTCGCGTTGGGGCTTTCCGTGTTCGGTGTCACCAGCTGCCGGCGCCGGGGTTTTCCCGAATATCCCGCCGACTATCGCGAATTCGCTTACGTCACCAATGGCGGCAGCAACACGGTGACCGTGCTCGACCTCGTGAACCTGCGCCAGGATCGCGTACTGCAGGTCGGCGCGGCGCCAACCGGCATCACGGCGAATCCCAAACGCAACGAAGTGTATGCGGTGAACTCGGGGAGCGGCACCGTGAGCGTGATCGACGCCGCAAAGAATCGCGTTGCGGCCACAATCGCGGTGCATCGCAAGCCGTATTTCATCGACGTCGACAGCAGTGGCCGCCGGGCCTATGTAGCCAACGCCGACTCGAACAACGTGTCGGTCATCGATCTCGACAAGCGCCGCGAGATTGGCGCAATCGGCGTAGGTGAGGGTCCGGGCGTGGCGAAGATTTCGCCGGACGACGGAAGCCTTGTGGTCACGAACCGCGTGAGCGGAAGCGTTTCGGTGGTCGATCCCATGAAGTTCAAGGTGCGGGCAGTATTCACAGGCTGCTCCCAGCCGACGGACGCGGTGATCCTGCCGGATTCATCGAAGGCCTTCGTCGCCTGCTCCGGCGGCCATCAGGTTATGGCCATCGGTCTCGCTCGTCCCGCCAGCGCGAACGACACCGAGCACACCGACAGGCTCCTGAGTTTCCTCGATGTCGGCAAAACACCGGTGCACCTTGCTCTGAAGCCCGATGGTGGCGAAATCTTCGTTTCGAATTTCGACAGCGACTCAATCTCCGAGATCGCTACCGGAACAAACGAAGTGGGGGGCGCCTATCTCGTCGGCGCGCATCCTTCCTGCGGCATCGTGAGCGCCGACAACGCGTTCCTCTGGATCAGCAACTTCAATGCCGACTCGATCGGCGTCTATTCCATCGATGACGGCAAGCTGATCAACACCGTACATGTAGGCGGCGGTCCCGACGCGCTGGCGTTTTCGACCAATGGATTTCTCCTGCTCGCCGTCGATGCGCGGTCAGGCGACGTCTCGGTGGTCCGAACCCAGACTTACGCAGCAAACGGAGCGGTAGTTCTGGGATCGCTCTTCACCATGCTGCCCGCCGGCGAGAAGCCAAACTCCATCGCCGTCAAATCGTTCCGCGTGAAGTAGGACTGCGCGTCCAGCGGTAAGCGCCTTCGGCGTATTGCGAGATCAGATTCCCTGCTGAACCGGCTGCACTTCTGACAGCTTCGTTTCTTCGGGTACATCCGTTGGGCTTTCGAAGTGAAGACGATAGCCATCAGGGTCGGAGAGCGCCGTATCCCATAGACCGTTGCCCACCTGCGGCTCCGAGGCCTCAATACCTCGCGATTGCACATCGCGATAAATGGCGATCGCATCTTCACATTGAAACCAGATCGAGACACCCTGCCCGAGCTTGGCGCCCTCCGGCATCGAGTCGAGCATCTTCTTCCCGCAGCTCTGCAGCATCAGAGCTGCCCCGCCAAGTTTGAGCCAGCACCAGCGCATCTCGCCGTTGACGACCCACTGGTTCGTTCGCGCAAACCCCAGGCCATCGACATAGTAGCGCAGTGAGCGCTCCATATCCGTGACGCAAAAGAACGGGACTGCGCACTTTACATTGGCTTCAGGACTCGGCGGTGCGTTCATCGTTTCCTCATTGCTCGCGGAGTGTCTTCATTGGATCCACTCGTGCCGCCCGCAACGCAGGAGCGGCGCTGGCCAGCAACGATATGGCGATCAGCAGTCCTGTGACGACGACATAGGTCACCGGATCGAAGGCGTGCACGCCGTAAATCTGGCTGGATATAAATCGCGTGAGCACCACCGAAGCGCCCAGGCCGATAACGAGCCCAATGCCCGCCAGCACCATTCCTCGCTTGAGGATCAGCTTGAGCACGTCGCCACGTTGCGCCCCCAGTGCCATACGCAGGCCCATCTCATTCGTGCGTTGCGCGACCATGTACGACAGCACAGCATACAGTCCGACCGCCGAGAGCAGAAGAGCCATCACCGCGAACGAGGAGAGCAACAGCGTAGTGAAGCGCGGAGTCGAGGCGGCCGTAGAGACCAGATCATCCAGCGTATGGATATGGTACAGCGGCACGTCACGATTGATGGAACCGATGAGCCTGCGCAGCGGCGTAGTGAGCGACACCGGATCGCCGTTAGAGCGAATGACGAATGTGGGCGCGGTGATGCCGCACTGGGCAAGCGGGAGATAGTAGGTCGGGCGCGCATCTTTTTTGGTGAGGCTGCCCTGCTTGACGTCACCGACAACGGCGAGGATTTCGCGCATGGCTTCGGGATGAACGCCGTCGCTGATACCCGGCTTGATGTGCTTGCCGATGGGGTTCTCACCGGGGAAGAATTTGGCGGCGAAGGCCTGGTCAACGATGACGACGGGAGGGGATGTTCCCGTATCGGTTGCGGCAAAGTCGCGACCGTGCAAAAGAGGAATGCGAAGGGTGTTGAAGTAGTTCGGGGTGACAATGCGGAGGTTGGCGTCAGGCATTTCTCCCACAGCCGTTGGACGGCCCTCAATGTCAAAACCAACGCCGATGTTCGAGCCGGAGAACGGCAAGGGCCATCCCGCCGCAGCCGATTTCACTCCAGGTAAGGCGGCAACCTGCGGTAGCAGCTGGTCATAGAACTGGGCGACCTTCGTGGCGTAGCCCTTTCCCGCCGGAAAACTCAGATCGGCGGTAAGCACATTGCGCCGGTCGAAGCCGGGATCCACGGAGAGCATGCGCACAAAGCTGCGGATGAACAATCCCGACGTGATAAGAAGCACCAGCCCGAGAGCCGTCTCCGAAATAACCAGCATGCTGTGCAGGCGATGCTGGCCGCGTCCTGCAGTAACGCTGCGCGTGCCGTCCCGCAGTGCCAGTGCCGGATCAAGCTTGGACATGCGCAGAGCAGGGACGACTCCGAAGAGCAGGCCGGTCGCCACCGACGCCAGAATCGTAAAAGCCAGAACCGTAGAGTCGACCGACAAGGTATCCAGCCGCGGAAGATTCTGCGGCATAAAGCGCATCATGCTGTTCAGGAAAGCAGTCGACAGCATAAGGCCGAGCGCACCGCCGCAGAACGACAGCACGATCGACTCCAGCAGCACCTGCCGGACAATCTCCCCGCGCGTGGCTCCGAGAGCTGAGCGAAGGGCGAGCTCCGCCCGTCGGCGCGAAGCACGAGCCAGCAACAGGCCGGCTACGTTGGCGCAGGCGATCAGCAACACCAGCGAGACCGCGGCAAACAGAATGCGCAACGCCGGGCGCGAGTCGCCGACCAGCGCATCGAGTTCAGGCTTGAGTTGGGCAGACGAGTAAAACTTATTGCTGTCAGGGTACTGGACGGCCAGATTGCGTTCGATGTGGCTCAGGTCCGCGCGAGCCTGCTCCAGTGTTACGCCAGGCTTGAGCCGCCCGATCACGTCGAGCATATCTGCACCGCGTTGTGCGGTTATCGGCTTGTCTCCATCAGGATCAAAAGCATCGGCGGACAGGCTCGTCCAGATCTGCGGCGCAGGGTTCTGATAGGGAAAGCTGAAGCTCGCCGGCATCACTCCGGCGACCGTATACGCGATGCCGTTGAGCGTGATGGTCTGCCCGGCCATATCCGGACGCTCGCTGAAGACCGTCTGCCACAACTGGTAGCTAAGCATGGCCGTGTTCTTTCCGGCCTTCTCTTCGGCGGGAAGAAAATCGCGCCCCAGCGCTGGATGAATCCCGAGAACGCGGAAGAAATCCGAGGAGACGATCTCGCCCTGCAGAACCTGGGCGCTTCCGCCGTAGATCAGGGTATTCGTTTCATCGCGATACGAAGCCATCGCGGCAAAAGAGTGATTCTGGCTGCGCCAGTCGAAGAAGTCCGGATAGCTGAGACTCTGCGGAGCGACAACTCCCGACCTGTGGCTCTCATGCTGCAGGGACATCAGCCGGCCCGGCTCGGGAAACGGAAGCGGACGAAGAAGAACCGCGTTCACCAGGCTGAATATGCCTGTCGTAGCGCCGATCCCGAGAGCCAGCGTGAGGATGGTGGTCAGCGCAAAGCCGGGGCTCTTGCGCAGCTGGCGTATCGAGAAACGAAGATCTTGCAGAAGATTGTGCATGGCGGCTCCGTCGATCAAACAGCACGCGGGTGGCCATCGTCGAGAGCTGCAAATACCGTGAGATCTGCCGATTAGTGACGAGCTGCTGGCATACCCCGGAAACTACTGTCCGGAATCGGACCTCGTTGTCCAATGCCAGACAGCCGCCCCAAAACAAAATCGGGAGACGCGAGGTCTCCCGATTGTTTTGTCTACCTTTAATTCAGTGAGAAATTAGACAGGCTGAACGTTCTCTGCCTGCAGGCCCTTGGGGCCGCGCACAACGTTGAACTGAACGCGCTGCGCTTCCTGAAGGCTGCGGAAGCCGTTGGCGTTGATCGCCGAGAAGTGAACGAAGATGTCTTCGTTGTTGCTATCGCGAGTAATAAAGCCAAAGCCCTTGGCGTCGTTGAACCACTTGACAATACCCTGTTCCATGATTGGTGTTCCTTTTGGGGGTTGCAAATTCGCTTGAAGATTTCGAGGAAGGTGTAGCTGGCAGGCAGTGCTTTGGAGCATTACGTGCGACGTTAAACCCACTCAAGTACGAGCGTAGCTTTAGTATACCGTGACCCGGGCGCGGAAATGTAAACATAACGTTACCGCGCCGCCTCGCACTCCGGCACCGATCACTCGTTGCGAAGTGCCACGATCGGCTCCACTCCCGCCGCCCGCCGCGCAGGAATCACCGACGCCAGCAACGCCGCCAGTCCGAGCAACAGCACCGCCGCTGTCAGCATGACCGGATCCCACGGCTTGACCCCAAACAGTTGGTCACTCATCAATTTGCCCGCGCCAACCGCTGCTGGAATACCGAGCGCCAGTCCGATACCAATCTGCGAGAATGCGCCGCGCATCACCATCTTCACAACGCTTCCCCGGTCCGCTCCAAGCGCCATCCGCAGGCCGATCTCGCTCGTGCGCTGCTCAACCGTATAGGCCATCACCCCGTATAGCCCCACCGCTGCCAGCACCAGGCCGAGCACGCCGAACAGTGTCGTCAGCGTCGCAATCATCTTCTCCTGCTGGAAGTCCGCATCTACGACCTCGTCGTACCGATCGACCCCATACAGCACAAAGTTCGGATCAATGCTGGCCAGCACCTTGTGTACCTTTTCTTCCATGTTAGGAGGATTGCCCGGAGCCCAGATCACGATGTTGTACAGGTAGTGCGACCAGATTTCGCCGCTCGTGAATGCCGGGTCGTCGTACGGCACGGTCTGTGCCTCAGGCACCCAGAACATCGGCCGTATCGGCTCCTTGTAGCCCCAGGTCATGTACCGCATATCCTTTACAACCCCGACGATTTCGTACTTCGAGGAGTACTTGATCTTGTCCGGACCGAAATGCTGCCCGATGGGGTTCTGCCCCTTGAAGAACTTTTTCGCGAACGCCTCGTTGATCACCGCCACTTTGCGTGTCGCATCCGTGTCCTCTTCACTAATTGGCCGGCCCAGCATCATCTTTGCGCCCAGTGCCTCGAAAAATCCCGGCATCACTCGCGCCCAGCCCGAGCTCGTGTCTTCCTTGGCGCCGGGTTCCGGCCTGCCCTCTATACGAATACCGTCATTCCAGCTATCCCCGGTCATCGGCGCGTATAACGCGGGGGCCACCATCTTCACCCCGGGAATCTGACGCAGACGGTCGTCAATCTCCTTGAACATCGGCTCCATCTGCTCCGGCTTGTAATTGCTCAGAATCGGATTGATCCACGCGATATAGCGGTTCTGCGTCTCGAATCCGAAGTCCTGGTGTTCCAGGTTGGCCAGGCTCCGGCCGAGCAACGCCGCCGCCGACAGCAGCACCAGCGACATCGCTGCCTGCGCAATCACCAGCGACTTCTGTGCCCATGACTTCTGCCCGCCCACCGAGCGATTCGCCCCGCGCAGTGCCTCCACCGGATTCGCATGCGAAGTCATCCACGCCGGAGCGATACCGAAGATCACTCCGGTCAGCACCGACAAGGCCAGCGTGAACAGCAACACAGTCCAGGATGGGGTCGCATTAATGGGGACAAAGTTGTTCTTGCCGCCGATCTCGAAGGCCAGATGCAGGATCAGTCTTGTTCCCGCATATGCCACGCCGACACCCAGAACCCCGCCGATCACCGACAGCACCACGCACTCCACCAGCGCCTTGCGCACCAGCCTGCCGCGGGAAGCGCCCAGCGCTACACGCACCGACGTTTGCGCGCGATCCTTCAATCCGCGCGCCAGCATCAGGTTCGCCAGGTTCCCGCATGCCACCAGCAGCACGCACGCTGACGCCACCAGCAGCAGCTTCAATCCATCCTCGTATTGATCCCTCATTACACCCACGCCGGCGCCGCCGGGACTAAGGTGCAGCGTCTGCTGCTGCCATAGCTGCTTCTCGCTCGGCTGCATATCCGGAACGTGGCTCGCGAGCCAGTCATGCAGCTCCACCTTCAGCTTTGCGTCCAGCGCCTTCGGATTGGTCCCCGGTTGTACCCTCCCGATCAGGTCGAGCCAGTTCCCATCCGGTCTCTTCAGCCGTGCCGTCGATCCGTCGATCAGTAATTCCGATGTCAGAGGCAGCCAGAAATCTGGCATCCCCCACCCTGAGATCTTCGCTCCAACGAATCCCGGCGGAGCCACGCCAATCACCGTGAACGGATGTCCGTTGATCTGATAGCTGGCGCCCACAACCGAGGGGTCCGAACCATATTTCGTCTGCCAGATGTGGTAGCTCATGACCGCTACCAGGGGCGCTCCTTCCTTGTCGTCCTCATCCGTCATCAGGCGGCCGATCCACGGCTGGATGCCGAAGGTCCTGAAGAAATTTCCCGACACATACTCACCGTTGCGCGTGTCAACAGGCGCCTGCGAGCCCTCTCGGCGAACACCGAGCGCCGCATTCCCGGCCTGCAACGCGGCCAGTTCCGTGAACTCCGGCGTGTCCGCGCGGAAGCGCTTGTATGCCTCCCACGAGAAGAGGGCAAAATCCCCTTCGCCAGTCGTTCCGCTGTCCTGGGTATACCCACCCCAGTTGCAGCAGCGCACCTTGTCGCCGATCCGCCACAGCTCATCCGGCTTGGTCACCGGCAGCGACTTCAGCATCACCTGGTTCACGAGCGTGAAAATCGCCGTCGTCGCTCCAATACCCAGCGCCAACGTTATTACCGCTGTCGCAGCAAATCCAGGTGCTTTCCGCAGTTGCCGCAACGCGTCACGAAAATCCGCTACCATCGTTCCCTCGGAGTGTCTTAGTCGATCCTGCTCCCGATGCAAGTGCACGCCGCGCGCCGTTCCAGGACAACCTCAACTTTGACAACAAAGGACTTACGAAAAGCAACGGCCGTCCGCCTGTCCGCGATCAATTTTCCTTGTTCAGAATCGGACAATTATCACTGGGCTAAAAACGTCCATCAATGGCGTCTCTTTCTTGCGATCCACCGTACATTTCCTGTCAAGCCTCGACTTTAAAATTCCCACGCAATTAACTAATTCCAAAAGAGATGCATTCCTCTAAAGTTGGCCGACCATTTTCTCCGAATCGATAAAATAGAAGTAGCGCTCGACTTCGGCTTCCATCAGCGGCGGGCGGAGACAGTCGGATATTGGGCCAATACCACTGCTTAGATAACTCCAATGACAAGAAACGCTTACGGTTTCTTCCAATGGAATGAATGGATTGCAAAGCATAACCGGTAAGTGTCATGGGAAGAATGAGTTACAAATCATAGCAAAAACAGGGGGAGGGGGTCCCCAGTCGGCAGCTCCCGGATTAAGATGCGGATGGAGCAAAAGAGCCTAAACCTTGAACAAGATGAATCTGGGAGCAGGAATAAGTGCCGCGATCCTCGCCTGCGTCTGCCCGTTGCTGGCGCAAACCACCGTCGCAACCGGTAAAGTCACAGCCAACGTGAGCACAGTCGGAAATCGGCTGGGCTCCGTCACCGTGCACGACCTGGCCTCCGGCAAGACTGCCGCCCTGCCCGAAGCCTTCGTCCTCACCATGCAGGATGGGACGGTGATCCCGGCATCCCGGCTTCGCGTTGAAAAGCCACTCGCCGCCGAGCCGTTTGCCGGCGGAAAGCGAGTCTGCACGGAGTTGATGAGTGCCAATCCGCAGGCCAACCTGCACTGGTGCCTGCTGTCACGCGACGGTGCGGGCTACGTCCGGCAGCAGCTCACGATACAGGCCACCGGCAAAGACCTGCCCATTTCCGAAGTCCGCCTGCTCGACTTCGTCGACACCGATGCCCACGTAGCCGGCAGCGTCAAGGGATCGCCGATCGTAGACGGGGTGATGTATTTCGGGTTCGAGCATCCCCTCTCCTGGGCCAAAGTCGAGGCGGGCCACGCCACTGCCGGCATCACCCGCCAGCTTCCCCTCCGGGCAGGTCAAAGCGTGACGTATTCGTCGGTCATTGGGGCCGCCCCTCCCGGACAAATGCGGCGCGCCTTCCTGGCCTACCTCGAGGCGGAACGGCCCCGCCCCTACCAGCCATTCCTGCACTATAACTCGTGGTTCGATCTGGGATATGGCAACCGGTACGATGAAGCGGGCGCCATCGACCGCATCAACACGTTCGGCAACGAACTGGTCGAAAAGCGGCATGTCCAGCTCGATTCCTTCCTCTTCGACGACGGGTGGGATAATCCCAACTCGCTTTGGGCCTTCGACAGCGGTTTCCCCGACGGATTCACTTCCGTGGCCGACGCCGCTCGGAAGATCCATGCAGGAATCGGCGTCTGGCTATCCCCCTGGGGAGGCTACGCCGAGCAGAAGAAGGAACGCATCGCGTATGGTCGCGCGCACGGTTTCGAGATTGTGCGCGACGGGTATGCCCTCTCCGGACCGAAGTACTACGACGCCTTCGAGAAAACCTGTCTCGAAATGGTTGATCGATTTGGTGTGAACCAGTTCAAGTTCGACGGCACAGGAAATGCCGATCGCGTCTTTCCGGGAAGCGCCTTCGACAGCGATTTCGACGCCGCGATTCACCTGATTGAGCGCATCCGGCGCGAGAAAAGCGGGATCTTCATAAACCTGACGACCGGGACGCACCCGTCACCGTTCTGGGTCTTCTACGCCGACTCGATCTGGCGTGGCGGCGAGGACAGCAGCTTTGCCGGCGAGGGGACATGGCGTCAGCGCTGGATCACCTACCGCGACGAGCAGGTTTATCGCAACATCGTGCAGAGGGCGCCGCTGTTTCCGCTGAACTCACTTATGCTGCACGGCATCATCTTCGCCAAGCAGGCCGAGCACCTGAATGACGATCCGGGAAACAATCTGGCCGAGGAGGTTTACTCCTATTTCGGTAGCGGAACCCAGTTGCAGGAGCTTTATGTCACCCCGTCGCTTCTGCATCCTGCCGATTGGGACACGATCGCGAACGCCGCACGATGGTCGCGCAGTCGCGCCTCGATCCTGAAGGATGTGCATTGGATTGGAGGCGACCCGGGCAACCTGGAAGTGTATGGATGGGCGGCTTGGAGCCCGGACGGCTGGGTGATCACGCTGCGCAATCCCTCCCCGCATGCACAAACCTTTGCGCTCAATTTGCAGGCCGCCCTCGAACTGCCGTCTGGCTCCCCGACTGGTTACTCCGTCCATCGAGTCTTCTTTCAGGCAGCACCGCAGACAATCTCAATCAGAGAATCGAGAAAGATCGCGCTCAAACCCTTCGAGGTGCAGGTGCTTGAGTGGACGAAATGACTCTGTAGAGCACGATTACTGCTGTCGGGCAGATTCCCGCAGCGACGCGCCTAGAACGCGGCGTCCGGACGGTTTCCGGTTATCGGTGACGGCCGAATCCAGCCGTTCGGCGATAGCCGTAAACGCGGGAGTTGGCCCGGCCCACTCCAGTTCATCGACGTTTTCAAAAAGCCGAATGTCCGTCCGCAGTGTAGCCAACGTCCGAAAGAGCAACGCATGATCCCGCTCAAGAGCGAGTACAGATGCCAGTCCGGCCGCATTTGTCGCGTTCACACCCCACTCGCGGCTGTCGACGGGAATCGATTCGAGATGCGCAAATTTTGCAAGAACTGCAGCGGCGGATTTGGCACCCCATCCCCGCAAACCGGGATAGCCGTCAGCTGAATCGCCGACCAAGGCCAGATAATCGGGAATGGACAAGGGCGAGACGCCAAATTTCTGTTGGACGCCGAACTCGTCATACTTAACCCCTGTTCGACGATTCAGCTGCACGACGCGCGTGCCGCGAACGCATTGGGCGAGATCTTTATCCGGCGTGCAGATAATCACTTGTTCGACACGCGGATCCTCATCAGCCCTTGCCGCCG
>Ga0335074_10013174_pt1 | contig 11618 bp, 13 predicted proteins | sample Lox_Sample_23_FD_206715 | JGI IMG/M metagenome (GOLD analysis project Ga0335074, IMG submission 206715) | Soil microbial communities from Loxahatchee National Wildlife Refuge, Florida, United States - Lox_Sample_2.3 | ecosystem: Environmental > Terrestrial > Soil > Wetlands | place: USA...
GAGACACGAGACGGTATCTCAACATTGCTCCGGATGGGACCTGCTTTCGCTACTCGGCCCAGGGCTATCAGCCAATCGGACTCGAGGAGGCGATCGAGCATGTTTTCCATTGAGGATGACTAAGGCTTCACGCCGGAATGACAAGGGCGTGAGAAAAAGGAGACAAAACAATCATGGCAAGAACTGTCAATAAGGTAATCCTGCTCGGAAATGTCGGGAAGGATCCTGAAATCAAATCGACGGCGGGCGGTACCCTCGTCGCAAATCTGTCTTTAGCCACCAGCGACCGTTACAAAGACAAAGGTGGCGAGTGGCAGGAGCGGACGGAGTGGCACAACCTTGTGAGTTATGCGCGAGGAGCCGAGATTCTTCGTGACTATGTGAAGAAGGGTTCCAAACTGTATGTCGAAGGACGCATCACGACGCGCTCCTGGGATGACAAAGAAACTGGCAAGAAGGTTTATCGTACCGAGATCGTTGTCAGTGAGATCAGTTTGCTGTCACCGGCAGAAGGTTCCAGTGACCATGCAGTGAGCAACGGTGGTTCACCCAGTCGCAGTAGTCGTCGCAATGACACTGCTGAAGACTACGGTGAGCTGGGCATCCTGGACAGTGAAGTACCTTTCTGAGGCCTACGGTTCTGCGGAACCGGATCTAAAGGAGGAAAGATCGGGTAGACGAATCGTATCGCCTCGGTTCAAACCCTGTCCCTCAATCGCTCCAATCTCAAACATCTTTTCTCAAAAGGTGAATTATGGAACAAACACAAAACAATGCGGAGGCCTTGCTGCGTCTTGAAGAGCCGTTTTCTCCGAAGGACGTGAAGTGGCTTGTTGCCGCGACAAGCCGCGACGGCAGGAAAGGCCGCGTCACACCGTATGCCGATCCGCGAGCGTATACGGATCGGCTGAACGAAGTTGTCACTGCGAGTGGCTGGACCCGGCAGTATGCGGTCCACACTATCTCCCCGGTCATCAGGCTGAAGAAAGACAAGGCTATCCAAACGGGCAAGGTGCTGGTGACCTGCACCGTGACCATCGCCGGTATCGGAAGCCACAGCGGCAGTGGGGAAGAGTGGGCTGATGACGAGAACGCAATGACCAGTGCGGAGGCCCAGGCCTTCAAGCGGGCCTGTAGCTGTTTTGGTCTCGGCCGTTACTTCTACGACTTCGCTGAGATGTGGGTCGATATAGACGAGCATAAACAACCGAAGAGTATTCCGACACTGCCATCCTGGGCGCTGCCGAAAGGGCATAAAGCAGCCAATCCTCCGCAGATGAGCGAGACGTCAGGCAAGGAAAGCAAGGCCAGGCTCTCTGTGCCGAAGGGTCCTCTCGATGCCAGTGTTACTACGAAGATCGAGAGCTTTCGTCGAGGGCTTGGCGACGCCCTCTTTGGAAGCATCCTGGCGATGGCCCACGTTCGTTCCGCCCGGGAGATTCCCAATCAGCATGTGCAGCAGAACGTGCTGAAGTGGATGGAAAGCGGCGTCCGCGGAATGGCTCGCGTACGTGAGATCGCGGCCGCGCTTCCTGAAAGGGAGTTCTACGCCATCCTTGATGACCACGGCGTGGAATCGCTGACCAAGATACCGAACTTCGGTGTCCTGGAGAAAGTGGTCAGCGCGATGACACAAGCGGCTCAGCAACTGTCCGTCGCCTGAAAAACGATACCTAATCGGACCGAAGGGATGTGAGCGATCGGATCCCTTTCTCCGTTTCTGAGGTCAACCATGAAATTCATCCAGTGCTCGATGTGCAGGCGGGCAGCAGGCTGGGTGATCGACAAAGAAGTGTTTTGTGAGGGCCACAAGGAACTGATCATCGAAACCTTTGGAGTCGATCACTTTCCGATCCGTCGACTCACAAACGATGATGAGGCGTTCGTTGTCTGTGGCCGCCTCTCAAAGCCAAACCCCATAAAGAAGCAGGCTACAACGCCTCCCAGAGGTGACGCTCGATGGCAAAAGTCATAGAAATTCGTACGGAATCAGCGATCTGCAGTATTCCGCTGCGTCAGGCGATTTATTGCGAAAACTGCAACACGATCTCCAACTCCCGGCCCTATCGTTGTGGTGTTTGCGGCAGTGAAGCGGTTCTGCGTGTAGAACCAATCCTCAACCGCGACCCTGACCCTCCGGACCGAGCTTCATTTCCATCCAGTTCTCTCGGCTCCGCGCACTGGCTTAGGTGGCAGTACAGACGGTGTTAAGCGGGACTAAGCGGAGGCTTACTAAAATCCGACAGGCCGTTACAAGCAGACTAAGCAGCGATGGACAGATTTAGAGATTCAGGCGCCTGCATAGATGAGTTCGACAAACGCCTTGGGTCCAATCCAGCCTCCACCCCACTTGCTGTCAAATTCCGCAGAAGGCTTCGCTGCAACCGTCTCGCTCACGGATCTTCCCTGCTTCTTGAGAGTCGCTACCTTCTGGCGAACAGTGCTTACCATTTCAACGTACTCCGAGAGGCTTGCTTTGTTCCCGACCGCGCCATGGCCGGGCACAATGATGGTTTGCTCGTCAACGCTGTGAAGATTGCGAGCTGATGCCGCGAGCATCCCGTCCAGGCTGCCACCGTTGTGATAGTCGATGAACGGATAAATGCCGTTGAACCATGTGTCTCCCGTATGCAGCACATCTGCTTCCGCGAACCGCACCGAGATGTCGCTGTCGGAGTGAGCAGGAGGATAGTACTTGAGGGAGATCGTCTCGTTATTGAAACGAAACGTTCTTTCGTCCAGGAAGACGATAGTAGGTAGCGCGTCAAGGGGCGACGGCGGAAAAATTCCATGGAAAGCCGGGATCTCCTGCCGCGTGCTGAGCCGCTTTCGGGTGTTCTCATGTCCGATGATGGTGGCTCCAGCAGCGTGTATCCACGCATTGCCATCTGTGTGATCGAAGTGCCAGTGGGTGTCGATGAGGTGCCTGAGAGGATCCCTGCTGGTCCCATCCAGAGCTTGACTGATCTGCTTCTGCGAGGTTGCGTAACCCGCGTCGACCAGGACCTTTCCGTCCGGTCCAGGGAGTACGACAATGTTGCCGCCTGCTCCCATGAGCACACTCACGTTACGGCGGAGACGCTTAGTAGTAATGGTTGCGGACCTGCCGTCAGCTCGTATCTGCGCAGCGTAGGGAATCTCCTGAGCGAAGACTATGTTGGTCAAGCCCGAGGGGACCCAGGCAGCAGTCGCAGTGATTGCGGCATTCTGAAGAAAAGTGCGACGGGAAGCTATCGGTAAACAATCCGACGTCATATCTTTCTCTCCTTAACGCACAGGTGAACCGACGGCCACGCAAGACCGGCTCGACAGTCGCGGATCAATATATGTGCATCTGGTCGAGTGGAAGCCTCACCTGGAAGCACGTTGCCGATGGCTTCGATTCAACACTCACCGATCCGAAGTGTTTGCTGATGATGCGCTGCACCATATCAAGACCGAGACCTAATCCATGCCCCAAAGGCTTCGTCGTAAAGAAGGGCTCGAATATTCGAGACGTCAATGCCGGGTCGATGCCCGGTCCGTTGTCCCATACTTCAACGAATGCCATCTGCCCCTTGAGCTTGGTGGAGAGTTTGAGAGCGCCGCGGTCGCTCATCGCGTCCAGCGCATTTTCTATCAAAGCGGTCCATACCTGCTTCAGTTCGCTGCCAAATGCCCTGATTTTCGGGACATCCGGGGCATACTGGCGTTCAATGGAAACGTGTTCCAGCCGAGACTGCAGCATAGTCAGCGTGTTGTCCAGGGACTGAGCAAGATCGACGTCCTGAATGGGTGCCTGGTCCATATAGGAGTAGTCCTTGATGGCGTCGATCAGGTCGAAAATGCGGGATGTCGACTCCATAATCGTCGCAGCAGTGCGCGTCCGCCGCAGAGCCGCTGCGAGATTCGCAATCGTAAGAGGTAAAACTTCGGAACGGACCGAGATGGCCAAGGTATCAAGCATCTCGATTGGCAAAGCGACTTCAGCGAGAACTGGCGCGATGGTCCAGGCATCCGGCATCTCGTGATCTTCCAGCCAACGCAGGAGTTCATCCTCACGATCATTCGCCGCCAATTGCGTTGCGTCCCTGGAGGCAACCATCTCGCCATTTGCATAGTCCCATGCATGCCCCATCCAGCCTCGGCAAAGTGCCAGCTCCTCTTTTGATTTACAGAGATACCCTAGCTGGTACTTGGCATCGTCTTCCTCACTGGATATCGAAGAGAACACGGTCCCGGCTCTTCTTGCTGCAGATGCAGGATTGTTCAATTCATGAGCGAGATTGGCTGCCAGCTTTCCAAGGGCAATTAGCCTTGCAGCCTGTTCGTCGGCGCGGGTAAATTCCCGAACGCGGTCGAGCAAAACAGAGACGCACTGCTGAGCCATGGAAGGTATCGCCAGCAACATTGCCGGGAAGAAGTCCTCATGTAGATCAAGAACCCAGAGAGTGCCGGAGGCATAGCCGTCACCACCCCAGGTCTTCATCCGGGAATACGGGAGCTTTCCCGTCATATTCCCTGTGCGTCCGATATACAGGGCCACTGGCCCCGAGTTGCGGCGATGGACATGAACTTCGCCGCGAAGGATGAAATGAAGGTGATAGCAAGGCTCGTTCTCAGAGAAGAGGATGGCTCCTTCCGCACCGACACGCTCCGTGCAATGGTGGGCAATCCATATGTATTCATCGTCACTGAGGCCATCGAGCTCACCGATTCTGCGCAGAGCAGCAATGATGTCAGTGGGCTGGGAAGGCTGCGGCGGCGGGACCGCGAAGACGCGATCGCTTCGCGAAGAAACCATCGACTGATCGATATCGCTGCCGGTGACCATGGTCGCTATTCTCGTTTGGTGGACCCACCAGGACTCGAACCTGGAATTGTTGCCACGATCCGCGCCGAACTAGGAAACGGTTTGCAACTCTTTACCTTTGGACGCGATCGCACTGAGTAGGTATTGCCACGATTCATCGAAGGACTTGGCGCCGTTCGATTGCAGGTCGGCCGCCAGCAGTTCCAGGTCAATTCCGGCCTTTCGAAAATCTTCCAGAACAGTCTCGCAGTCTCCTCCATCTCGCGGAAGAGTTCCGGCCAGCTTGCCATGATCTCCGAAAGCCAGAAGGGTTTTCTCAGGCATCGTGTTGATCGTGTTTGGCGCAGCCAGAGCAGCGATATATAGGACGTCGGAAGCCTTTGGGTCTTTGGTGCCAGTACTGGCAAACAGGAGCCTCTGGGGCCGAGCGCCAAAGTGGGCCAAACGCTGCCAGCGGTCTGAGGCCAGGATATCGCGGTAAGCTTTGTATACCTGCTGTCCGATGGCAATACCGAGCTTGTCCCGTAGTCGGTCGGGCACTTTTTCTATCGTTGCGCCATCCCAACGGCTCAGAAAGACCGAAGCTACGGATCGAATGTCGGGGCTAAGGTCCTCTGCAATACGCCGTTCGAGCCCACGCATGTACGCGTCTGCTGATGCCAGATAGTGCTCTCGAGAAAAGAGAAGCGTTACGTTGATGGCGACACCAGCTGCGATCGCCTCCTCAATCGCCGGATTTCCTTCCTTCGTCCCGGGAATCTTGATGAAGAGATTCGGACGATTCGCTTTCTTGTGCAATGTAGTCGCTGCGGCCACCGATCTCTTGGTGTCATAAGCGAGAAGGGGCGACACCTCGAGCGAAACAAAGCCATCATTGCCTGCCGTACGCTCATGAACTGAGGCGAAGAGGTCGGCGGCTCGAGTCAGATCCTGCAGCGCCAGTTCAAAGAACAGCTCCTCGCCTGAAAGACCGGTTGACAGGAGACGGCCAATCTCCGCGTCATAGGATTTGCTCTTTGAGATGGCGTGCTCAAAGATGGTTGGATTCGAGGTCAGTCCCGTGACGGAAAACTCATCGATATAGCGCTTGAGTGTTCCGTTGTCCAGCAAGTCACGCGTGATATTGTCGAGCCACAGGCTTTGTCCGAGATCATGAAGTTCCCGTGTCGCCTTCATTGCTCCTCCTGCTCAACCCTCTTTTGCCTCGCAGCGCGTTGCTTCCTGACGCCGCCGCAACAATTCTGCTCCCAAAGCCTTTGCTTCGTCACCCTTCCGACATGAAAAGCCATTGGGAAGATTGCTAAGTGCAATCATGCCGCACGATGTGGAAGCGTCCAATTAGGCCGGATGTAGTGGCAAGTGTAACCATTTGGATATCGCTCCAGGTAATCCTGGTGTTCGGGCTCAGCTTCCCAGAAAGGACCAGCCGGTTCTACGTCAGTCACCGCTTTCCCAGGCCAAATTCCCGAGGCATCGACGTCGGCGATCGTCTCTTCTGCGGTCCGTTTCTGCTCATCGCTCGTGTAGAAGATTGCGGAGCGATAGCTGGTTCCGCGGTCGTTTCCCTGCCGATTCAATGTGGTTGGATCGTGAATCTGAAAGAAGAACTCCAGCAGTTTTCCATAGCTCAGCTCCTGCGGGTCAAAGACGATCTCGATCGCCTCAGCATGACTTCCATGATTGCGATAAGTGGCGTTAGGAACATCACCGCCGGTATATCCGACTCGCGTCGAGATGACACCCGGGTAGCGGCGCAACAAGTCTTGCATGCCCCAGAAGCAGCCACCGGCTAGTATTGCAGTTTCGTGTGTTGCGGACATTTTCTAGTTCTCCTCCTTTGGCGCAAATAGTTTGAGATATTCGCCGTAGCCTTCGCTCTCAAGCTCATCAACGGGAATGAAGCGCAGGGACGCCGAATTGATGCAGTAACGCAATCCCCCGGCATCCTTGGGGCCGTCATCAAATAGATGACCCAAGTGGCTGTCACCGTGGCTCGACCGTACCTCAGTCCGGATCATTCCATGACTGTTATCAGACCGCTCCTCGACGTTTTGGGGGTCCACGGGCTTTGTGAAACTCGGCCAGCCACACTCGCTATCAAATTTGTCGAGAGAAGAAAAGAGTGGCTCCCCGGAAACGATGTCCACATAGAGACCTGGCTCCTCATGATCCCAATACGCATTATCAAACGGACGTTCGGTACCGTTCTGCTGCGTGACCCGAAATTGTTCGCGGGAAAGGCGAGATACAGCCTCGGCATCTTTTGCGTATTTGGACATGCAACACCCTCGTTGATTCGATCAGTCTACCTTCCAGTAATTTGATCGTTTGGATCGTGGAATGATGCAGACGTAGACATGTGTGGGATCTGGTCTGAGCTTCCTAGAGACCGGTAGCTCCTCCTGCCGCATCATGTGTCTCAGGTGGTTAGTGCCTGCTGCTGCCTCTCTGGGTGATGATCCAGCGTGCAGCAGTAGCAGCTGTGTCGGGCGCTTATGGCTGCCCGCCATTTATTGGCAGCAAGCCAATATCGTCAACTCTTGAGGAACGCCAACAGGTCAGCATTGATCTTCTCCGCGTGCGTCGTGGGCATGCCGTGCGGGAAGTCCTTGTACGTTATCAAGGTTCCGTTCTTCAACAGCTTCGCGGACAGCGGCCCCGCGGCAACATAGGGAACGATCTGGTCGTCTTCGCTATGCATCACCAGCACCGGAACGGTGATCTTCTTCAAGTCTTCCGTGAAATCGGTCTGGGAAAAGGCCACAATCCCGTCATAGTGCGCCTTGGCGCCTCCCATCATGCCCTGGCGCCACCAATTCTGGATGACGGCCTCCGAGGCTTTCGCGCCCGGCCGGTTGTAACCGTAGAAAGGCCCGGCTGGCACGTCGCGATAGAACTGTGAACGATTGGCTGCGAGCTGCGCCTGCAGATCATCAAACGCGGACTTGGGCAGGCCAAGCGGATTGGCCGGCGTCTTCACCATCAGGGGCGGCACCGCGCTGATCAGCGCAGCCTTGGCGACGCCCTTTTCGCCATGACGAGCCAAATAGTGCGCTACCTCACCGCCGCCGGTTGAATGGCCAACATGGATGACATCTTTCAGGTTGAGATGACTCATAACAGCGGCCAGGTCATCGGCGTAATGGTCCATATCGTGGCCATCGGCGGTCTGGGTGGAGCGTCCGTGGCCACGGCGGTCATGGGCGATCACGCGATAGCCGTGATGCAGGAAGAACAGCATCTGCGCGTCCCAGTCATCGGCCGAAAGCGGCCAGCCATGGCTGAACACAATCGGCTGACCTTTACCCCAGTCCTTGTAGTAGATCGTGATGCCATCCTTTGTCGTGATCGTGTCCATTTTCTCCTCCTGGCTGTGGCATTTGGGCTTGAACTGCGCACCTGGACACCCGTTGTTCGCGGCAGAAGAGACAAACCTCTTTCTGCGATGCACACTTCGGCTTGCGTCTCCTGGTCGCAGTGCACCGAGGCACTTGAATTAGACCTACCCGCGGGGATACTTCGCATCGCGCCGGAAGAGCTAGCATGCTTATATCAGTTGCGCGAGCCCGATACCAGAGGCCCCATATGACATTTTCAGAGGTAAAACCGACAGTCGACCCAACCAGGAGCGGCGCTGAAATCGGCATACTGGTATATCCAAACTCACAGGCCGCAGCCGTTCATGGACTAACGGACCTGTTTTGCGCTGCGAATGCCATTCACCGCGCGCGGGGCGGGTCGCCTTGCAGCGAGATTTCGGTTAGCCACTGGAAGCTTAACGAAGACTCGGGTCGCACCCGACGAATCTACACGACGCACCCCGGCCGCGCCCAAAAGCTCGCGGCTGTCATTCTTCCCCCGAGCATGGGGGTTCCCAGCGGCAGTAATCCTAAACGGGAGCGACTTTGCCGTTGGCTGAAAGCGAGGTATGCCGATGGTACAGCACTCTGTTCAGTGTGCGCGGGAGCCTTTCTTTTGGCGGAAACAGGTTTATTAGATGTGCGAACGGCTACGACACATTGGTCTCACGCAGAAGAAATGGAACGCCGATTTCCGAAGATCAAGATTGAGACCCAAAAGCTGCTCATCGACCATGGCGACATTTTCACTGCCGGGGGAGTTATGGCGTGGCTCGATCTGGGCCTTCGATGGATTGAGAAGCTGATGAGCCCAACGGTGATGCTGGGGGCGGCACGCTTCTTCGTTATAGACCCGCCGCGTAGCGAGCAGCGCCTGTATGCCATTTTCTCTCCGAACCTGCTGCACGGTGACACCCAAATTCTGCAGCTTCAGCACTGGATCCACGCCAATTACTCCGAAGACGTGTGCGTTGCGATGATGGCCAGGTTTGCAGCCATGGGAGAGCGCACTCTGCTGCGTCGGTTCCATCGGGCAACCGGCCTAAAGCCGAGCGAATACTTCCACAATGTTCGAGTAAGCAGGGCACAAGAGGCGCTTGAGTTTTCAACTCATACCGTAGAAGAGATCACCACTATGGTCGGATACCGGGACAACAGTGCATTTCGTCAGATGTTCAAGAAAGTTGTAGGGTTGACCCCCACAGAGTATCGGAGTCGCTTCGGACTTGTAGGGACGCATCGTAGGTAGACGTGCGAGAAATGACAACAGCACCAATAGCAACGCATATTCACAATAACCTGGTCAAGAATTCTCGACATGATTCCTCATTATGGAAAACTTCCAGATGGTATTCAGAAGCGAGTGACGAGATCGCATTTCGCGGGACTAGTCAAGCAGGCATATTCGTTTTATGCCGGACGATAGATGGCGTTTTACTTCCCTGCACACAGAAGTGTCTCTCGGTAAGCTTCGCCCAAATTGCTGGGGCTTTTCACCTTGGAGGTAAACGTGCGCAACGTCGCTCGGATCAAGCTAGGTTGCTACCCTCTACCGCCGGAAGAAGGCAAGCGCCTGCGGAGACTGTTGGACTTTTCGGCAGGAACTGCGAGCGTCGTTGACCCATGCGTCGGCACGGGTGACGCGCTCCATCAACTGACCGAGGGAGCAGAGGTAGAGAAACACGGCGTTGAACTCGACGCCAATCGCGCAGCGGCCGCCGCCGCTAGCGGTATCAGGACGATTCATGGCGATCTCTTTAATGCCATCGCCAAGGTTGAGAGCTTTTCGTTTCTTTATCTCAATCCGCCGTACGACTCCGAGATCGGGTCGATGGATAACAAGCGGATGGAGTTCCTGTTCCTCGAACATACCCATCGCTGGCTGGTTGAGGGCGGGGTGCTGCTGATGGTTGTACCTCAGTCGCGGCTCGATTCTTCCATTCCGCTGCTGGCCGAAAACTTCGCTGACTTTCAAGTTTATCGACTGACGGACCCGGAATCGGAGCGCTTCGACCAGGTGGCACTATTCGGGGTCCGGAAAAGAATGCGTGGCCAGGACTACAGCCGGAACCGCAAAGCGTTGCGCGAGATGGTATGGCGGCGCGATATGCCAACGCTACAGGGCAATGAGACGCCCTATCGCGTGCCGGCGTCGCGATCCACACAACTTGTCTATCGCGGATTGCCACTCGACCATATTGAGGATCTGATCGTCAACTCGTCTGCCTGGAAACAAGTAGAAGCCCTCCTACTTCCAAAAGAGCAGATGGCAGGTAGCCGGCCGATTACACCGTTGCACGCTGGTCATGTGGGTCTTCTGTGCACGGCCGGTCTGCTCAACGGTGTCTTTGGACAGGGAGATGAGCGGCACATCGCGCGCTGGCGCTCCGTCAAATCGGTGACTGTCTTCGAAGTCAAAGAGAAAGGCTACACCGAAGTCCATAAGCGCGAGCAGTTCACCAACGAACTGGCCTTGGTCTACGAGGATGGGCGAACGCTGGTGCTCGGAGACAAGAAGAGAGAGGACGACGATGCGGAACGCACATTTGCGGATGGGGCGGCTTGAGTATCGCCGGAATTCAGGGAGCACGAACACCAGGATCTCCGTACACGTGGATCGCTACGTTGGTGAGGGGGACGACGCACATCTTATCAGCCTGTTTGGAGGCGACGCCGAGGTGGGAGCCATATCGGCGGCGATTTACGAGAAACACACCTTCACGGTGACATTCCCGGACAGCAGCCAGAAGGTGGTAGGCTTTGGTCCCGACGCAATCTGCTATCGCGGCTCGATCAATCTGCAGGGGCGCAAACAGGGACTTCGGCATCTCATCGCGGTCTCGACTTTCCTTCACGCCTATGGAAGCGCAGGACGGACGTTCATTCTCCACCTCTCTTCTGACACGAGAGAACTCGCGTGGGCAACCCTGGTGAGCTTTCTTGGGCTACCCGCGGATCCTCGTTGGAGCGGTCCGATCCTAGAGGCGATGTGGGCGGAGAAGACAATCCAGCGGCTGGATGGAATCGGCTGCACGCCGGCAGCGATCCACGGTACGCGTGACGAATTGCTGGCTCGGATTGGACGGGCACGATCTCTGGGGCTGCTGCCGTTTCCGGAGAAAAATGGTCCCGTGCTTTGGCCCAGATACACGATAAGGCAGGCGCTGAAGGCGTCTTCTTGGGCGCTGACCAGCGAGGCATAGAGACTCTCTCTCGTAGTCGAATAATCACAGCAAACCCTGCAATCCCACTCCACCGAACGGCCGGTGAACCCGGCCGTTTTTGCCTGCTCACTTTCATCCTCTGGAGTCCCGCCGTGGATACGTATTACGAATATTTGCGCTTATGTGACACAGCACATAATCGAAGATATGTGTGGTAATCAGTTATGTTGTCACGGTCCATGAAACACCTCGCTGTAGCGGCTTCTGGTTGGCTGATGGCCACATAAAAAGAGCAGGAGAGCT
>Ga0335074_10013175_pt1 | contig 11618 bp, 11 predicted proteins | sample Lox_Sample_23_FD_206715 | JGI IMG/M metagenome (GOLD analysis project Ga0335074, IMG submission 206715) | Soil microbial communities from Loxahatchee National Wildlife Refuge, Florida, United States - Lox_Sample_2.3 | ecosystem: Environmental > Terrestrial > Soil > Wetlands | place: USA...
CAGTCGCCGGATGGGATTCCGGGGTCAGATCGTGCTACACCCGGATCATGTGCCGGTCGTGAACCGTGTCTATACGCCTGGTCCGTCCGACGTCGAGTTCTATCGCGGCCTGCTGACCGCCTACCACGAAGCCGAAGCCGCCGGTCTCGGTGCCACCATGTACCAGGACATCCACATTGACAAGGCGCACGCGGACAAGGCGACCGAGTGGCTCGCCCGCCTGAACGAGCTCGCGGACCTCAGCGGCGGAATCTGACCCGGCTACCTGGGCGCCATAAGGAAGGAAGTGCGGTGCGCGGCCTGTACTTTGAGGAAATGACCGAGGGTGCCGAGTTCCAGCACCCGTTCACGCGAACCGTGACCGAGATGGACAACGTCCTGTTCACCTCGCTGACCATGAACGTTGCCCCGATACACCTCGACGAGGAGTACGCGAAGGCTAACTTGCCGCAAGGCCGCCGGCTCATGAACAGCCTGTTCACAGCCGCGCTGATCGGCGGGATGATCGTGCCGGACCTGACCTTCCGCACGACGATCGGCAACCTCGGCTACGACAAGATGACGTTCCCGAACCCGGTCTTTCACGGCGACACGCTGCGGGCGGAGTCGACGATCCTGCGCAAGCGCGAGTCGAAGAGCCGCTCCGATGCCGGCATCGTCTGGTTCGAGCACCGTGGTTACAACCAGCACGATGAGCTCATTCATCTCTGCCACCGGACCGGGATGATACTCAAGCAGTCGTCCGAGCAGGGCTAGCCGCCCGCCTTACCAGCGGATCGGCTTGTCCAGAGCCTCCGGGTACTTGCGTACGGCGTAGGTCAGGTACTCATCGATGTGCACGCGCATCGCCTTCTCGGCGACATCAGCCATGCCGCCTTGGATCCCGTCGAAGATCTGCCGGTGCGCGCGCAGGACCGCCTGACGGCGGCCGAGCGGGTACTGGATGCCCTGACTGGCGCCGCTGATCTCCATCGCGCCCACCATCACGTCGACCAGGTGACCGAAGAGCGCGTTTCCTGAGGCCCAGGCGATGATGTTGTGAAAACCGCGGTTGGCCTCGAGGTAGCGGTCTTCGTCCTCAAGGAACTCCGCCATCTCGTCCAGATTTCGCTCCAGGTCCGCCAGGTGGCCGGGAGTGATCCGCTGCGCAGCGAGCTGGGCCATCAGCGGCTCAAAGGCGGCCCGCGCTTCGGCGATGACGCGGTAGCGGGCGTCGTCGAACTGCAGCAGCAACGTCAGCGTCGTGGCGAGGTTGTCGGCACTCGGCTTTTCGATGATCGGCCCGCCGCCTGGCCCTGGCTTCAGTGACAGGACGCCTTGCAGCTCGAGGAAGCGCAGCGACTCCCGCATCGTGCCCCGGCCCGCGTCATACGTCTCCATCATGACGCGCTCCGGCGGGAGCTTGTCCCCCGGCTTGAGCCCCTGGCGGTCAATGTCCCGGACGATTCGCTGGGCTACCAAGAGCGCCGTCTTCTGGGGACGACTCGGGTTCCTCATGGCCGCTCACTGTCCTTTCGCGCTGTCACTGTTTCGCCCGATGCTGAGACGAACCCGTCGTGCCTCATCGCGGTGGCATCCGGATTGCTCCGTCCAGGCGGATCGTCTCGCCGTTGAGGTAGCCGTTGCCGATAATCGCCAGCGCCAGGTCGGCGAACTCCTGCGGGTAGCCGAGCCGACGGGGATTCGGTACCGCAGCTTCGAGCGACTCCCGCACGTCCGCGCGGATGCCGGACAGGATCGGAGTGTCCATCACGCCGGGCGCGATGGTCGCCACCCGGATCAGCCGGCTCGCCAGGTCACGCGCGGCGACCAGGGTCATGCCGGCGATCCCGGCCTTCGCTGACGCATACGGGATCTGGCCGATCTGCCCCTCCCAGGCTGCGATCGACGCCGTCAGAACGCATACGCCGCGCTCGCCGTCGGCCGGCTCGTTCGCCGCCATCTGCGCGGCTCCGAGCCGCAGTACGTTGAAAGTCCCGATCAGGTTGATCTCGATGACCTCGCGGTAGATGTCGAGGTCGCCGGGAGCCCCGTCGCTGCCGACGACGCGGGTCCGGATGCCCTTGCCCGCGCAGTGCACGACAGCTCGCAGCGGGCCGGCAGCGGCTGCAGCATCGAATACCGCCGTCATCTCCTCCGCCGAGCGCACGTCGGCTGGCACAAAGTGCACCGAGCCGCTGATCGCGGCCGCTACCGCCTTGCCGTCAGACTGCGGCAGATCAGCGATTACGACCCGGGCACCGCGGGCGGCCAGCTCGTGCGCCGTAGCGCGGCCGAGCCCGGATGCGCCGCCGGTCACGACGGCCGAGATGCCAGCTACGTCCACCAGGTTCTCCCTCGCTGCTCGCTATGCCACGCGCCTATCAATGGCTATGATTATAATGACATACCCGGAAGTAGAGGGAGGGCCGCGTGGTGCGAAGCGCGGGAGATGGTCCGCTGCAGGGCGTGCGCGTGCTCGAGCTCGGATCGATGTACGCGGCGCCGACTGCCTGCCGGATGCTCCGCGACTTCGGCGCCGACGTCATCAAGGTCGAGGAGCCTGACGGCGGCGACTACGCCCGCAACTGGCAGCCGCAGAAGGACGGACTGTCCCTGGGCTTCGTCCGCCTTAATGCCGGCAAGCGCTCGGTCGGGATAGACCTGCGCACGCCGGTCGGCCAGAAACTGGTGCGGCAGCTCGCCGCACGGGTCGATGTGGTGGTGGAGTCGTTCCGGCCCGGTCGCCTCGCGGAGTGGGGACTTAGCTACGAGAACCTGAGCGCCGACAACCCCGGCCTCGTGCTTACCCAGGTCAGCGGATTCGGCCAGGACGGACCGTACTCGGCCAGGCCGGGTTTCGGAACCGTAGCGGAGGCGATGAGCGGCTACGCGTTCATCAACGGATGGCCGCAGACCCCGCCCACCTCGCCGCCGTTCGGGTTCGCTGACTCGATCGCCGGGATCTCCGCCGCATTCGGCACGATGATGGCGCTGTTCCAGCGCGAGCGTACCGGGGCGGGCGCCGTCGTCGACGTTGCGCTGTACGAGCCGCTGATGTTCATGCTGGGCGACATCGTGCTGCGCTGGACTGCCCGCGGAGAGATCCAGCAGCGCGAGGGTAATACCTCGGGCGCCGCCTCGCCGCGCGGCCTGTACCAGGCCGGTGACGGGCACTGGCTTTCGATCGCCGCGTCGTCACAGCGGATCGCCGAGCGGCTGTTCGTCGCCATGGGCCGGCCGGAACTGATCACCGACCCGAGATACGCGACCAACGACGCCCGAATGGCCAACAACGCCAGCTTGCAGACGATCGTCGTCGACTGGGTCAAGGCGAGGCCGCGCGCGGAGGTGCTGGCCATCCTGGAACAGCACGACGTTGTCGCCGCTCCGGTCACCGACGCCCGCGACATTGCTGAAGACCCGCACTTTCTCGCCCGCACTCTCGTGGACTTCGAGAACGAGGTGCTCGGTCTGGTGAAGATGCCTGGGCCTGTCCTGCATTTCGGCGGCTACCCGGGCCCGGCCTACCCCGCGGTACCACGGGTCGGTGAGCACACCGCTGACGTGCTGGCCGATATGCTGGGCATGCCGGCTGACGAGGTCGCCCGGCTCCGGGACGCCGAAGTCATCTCGGCCGCCGACCTAGAGACGGCCTAGCTGCCGAGCCGATCACGTCACCGGCACCGAGGTGGCCGACCCGGACGCTGCCCGTTCCCAAACAGCGCGGACATCACGCCGTTGCCGCCGGACCCTGGCCGGCAGCAACCGGCACGGTCAGCCCAGCCGCTCCAGAATCGCGGCATTGGCCATGCCGCCCGCCTCGCACATGGTCTGCAGTCCGTACCGGCCGCCGGTCTGCTCGAGATGATGGAGGAGCGTTGTCATCAGGCGGCAGCCGGAGGCGCCGAGGGGGTGGCCGAGCGCGATCGCGCCGCCACGCGGGTTGAGCCGGGCCGGGTCGATGTGGAACTCGGCGTTCCATGCCAGCGGCACCGGCGCGAAAGCTTCGTTCACCTCGACGGCGTCCATCGCGTCCGCCAGCAGCGAGGATTTCGCTAGCACCTTGCGGGTGGCCGGAATCGGGCCGGTCAGCATAAGCAGCGGATCGGCACCTGCCAGGGCGGTGGCCATCAGCCGGGCGCGCGGCCGAAGCGAGAGCCGCGCGGCGCGCTGCTCGCTCATGATGAGCAGCGCGCTGGCGCCGTCGCTGATCTGCGAGGAGTTGCCGGCCGTGATCTTCCAGTCGATGTCGGGGAAACGCTGTGTGTAGGGATCGGTGGCGAACGCCGGGCGCAGCGCGGACAGCGCTGCGGGGGTCGTAGCCGGCCGGATCGTCTCGTCCGCGGTGACCACTCCGCCGCCGGCAACCTGGATCGGCACAATCTCGTCCTGGAAGCCACCGGCCGCGGCGGCTGCCGCCGCACGGACATGCGAGCTGGCGGAGTACTCATCCAACTGCTCGCGCGAGAGCGACCAGCGCTGCGCAACTAGCTCGGCCGACACCCCCTGCGGCACTAGCTCGCCGAACCGCGCACGTACTCCGTCGCCGAAGGGGTCGGCGCCCATCCGGGCCAAGCCCATCGGCACCCGGCTCATCGACTCGACCCCGGCGGCAATGGCCATGTCATACGCTCCCGCGAGTACGCCCTGCACGGCGAAGTCGACGGCCTGCTGTCCTGAACCGCATTTGCGTTCGATGGTGACCGAGGGAACCTCGACCGGATACCCGGCCGCGAGCCAGGCTTGCCTGCCGACGGTCGCGGACTGCTGCCCGTTTTGGCCGACGCAGCCGACGAGGACGTCGTCCACCTCACCGGGATCGATACCAGTGCGCTCGACCAGCGCGCGGAACACCTGCGCAAGGAGATCGGCCGGATGCACAGACGCCAGCGCTCCGGTGGCCTTGCCGCGGCCGACCGGGCTGCGGACTGCGTCGACGATGACGGCCTCAGTCATGGAACTCTCCTACTCGCACCAGCCGGGATCCCAGTGGCGTCACGGCTGGCCGCCGTCCACCTGCAGAACCGCCCCGGTCGTGTAGGCGGACGCATCGGATGCCAGGTACAGAGCCGCGCCGACGATCTCGTCCGGCTGGCCGCCGCGCTGGAGGGCGAATCGCCGCGCCCGACGCTCGAATGCCTCTACGTCCCAGGACTTGCTGATATTGGTCATGAAGGTGCCGGCCATGATCGCGTTGCACCGGACGGCCGGGCCGTAGGCACGGGCAAAGCCTTGCGTCAGCACGTTGAGCGCCGCCTTAGCGGCGGCATACGGCAGTAGCTCCGGTCGGGGCCGCACGGCCGCCGTGCTGGATATGTTGATGACCGAGCCTGATCCGGCGGCCACCATGCGCGGTGCGATCACCGAGGTGAGCCGGAATGGCCCCTTCAGGTTGACGGCCAGCACCTTGTCGAAGAGCTCTTCGCTGACCTCGGGCAGCGACGGGTACAGCGGGGACATCCCAGCGTTGTTGACCAGAATGTCGACCTGGCCGAGCTGGCTGTACACCTCGTCCGCCAGCCGCCCGCATTCGTCCCAGTGCCCGGCGTGAAAGCTCACCGCGATGGCTCGGCGCCCCGTGGCCGCTGCGATGTCAGCGGCAGCCTTCTCGCAAGCCGCCAGGTTGCGGCTGGCGATCACGAGCGTTGCCCCGGCGGCAGCAAGCCCATGGGCCATGGCCAGTCCCAGGCCGCGACTGCCGCCGGTGACAACAGCAACGCGATCGTCGAGGCGCCATGAGGCGAACGGCTCGGGCGTATCCATCTGCCGGCCTCCCGGGTCTGGCCCTTTGGAGATACAGGTCTATCATAGTCATAGATTCGGAGGTATTTCATGGTCATCGACGTCCACTGTCACGCATGGCCCGACCGGATCGCCGAGCGCGCGATGTCCGGACGCAACCCCGAGCTGCCCCGCCAGGGTGACGGGACACTCGGCGGCCTGCGCTCGGCGATAGCGGCAGGGGGCGTGGACCAGGCCGTGGTGCTCGGGATCGCCGACGATCCCAGGCACGTCGACGGGGTGAACCGGTTCGTCAGTTCCTGCAAGGCGCAGGGATTTCTGGGCTTCGGCACGGTGCATCCCGGCCTCAGCGTCGAGGAGAACCTGGCCAGCCTGCACCGCAACGATGTGCGCGGAGTCAAGCTGCACACCCTGTACCAGGGATTCGCGCTGAACGAGCCGCGCATGTACGAACTCTACGAAGCATTCGGGTCGGACATCGCAGTGATCATGCACGTCGGCTCGGGCGGCGACGCGGCAGCGAACCAGCGCGGCACGCCGGCCATGGTCCGCGACATCGTCCGCACCTTTCCCGAGCTTCGTCTGGTGTGCTGCCATTTCGGCGGCTACCACCAGCTCGACGACGCCGAGGCCGAGCTGCTCGGCCTCGATGTGTACCTGGAGACATCCTGGCCTCCGGCGCTGGCCACGCTGGCGCCGTCGCGGGTGCGGGACATCATCAGCAAGCACGGCAGCGACCGGATCGTGTTCGGCTCCGACTGGCCGATGGCCGACCCGGCGGCTGAGATCGCCGCGATCCGGGCCCTCGGCCTGAGCGACGACGCGGTCGAGGACGTGCTGGGCCGCAACTTCCTGCGCTTGCTCGGCCATGACGTCCCGAGCACCGCTACCACGCGGGAGTAAGTCATGGGATTTGAACTTTCCGCCCGCTATCTCAGCCTGCAGGCACGGGCGCGTGAGGTTGCCGCCTCCGTGGCCGGTCAGGCGGCGGCCGCCGACGAGTCCCTGACGGCTGACCCGGTGATGGTGAAGGCTCTCGCGGACAGCGAGCTGCCAGCGCTCTGCGTGCCCGCGGCCTACGGCGGTGCCGACGAGCAGGTGGACTCGCTGGCGATCACCGTCGTCCGCGAGGCCCTGATGGCGACCTCCGCGCACCTGGACGGGCTGTTCGCGATGCAGGCGATCGGCAGCTTCGCGCTCAGCGCGGCCGGTGACAAGGCCGTCCAGAGCGAGTGGCTGCCGCGGGTTGCCCGGCTCGAAGCGATCGCGGCGCTGGCACTCACCGAGCCTGAGGTCGGCTCAGACCTGCGCTCGGTCACGACGGCCATCACCGAGGACGGTGACAGCGTCGTCGTGACCGGGTGCAAGTCCTTTATCACCAACGCCGGCGAGGCCGCATTTTATACGGTGCTCGGCCGGGAAAGCTCCGGCTACTCGCTCGTGCTGGTCCCGGCCACCGCAGCCGACGTCACCGTCCAGGTAGGCCCGAGGCTCATCGCCCCGCACATTCTCGGCGAGGTGCGGTTCGACTCGGTACGGGTACCGGCGTCGCACCGGATCGGTGCTCCCGGCCAGGCTTTCTCGCTGGTGCTGGCGACCCTGGCTACCTTCCGGGTCACGGTCGCGGGCGCTGCTGTCGGGCTGGCGCAGGCCGCACTGGACGAGGCCGTACGACACACGACCGGCCGTAGCCAGTTCGGCAAGCGCCTGTCGGAACTCGGCTCGATCCCGAGCCTGCTGGCGCAATCCTGGCTGGAGATCGAGCAGGCACGGGCGCTCACCTATTGCGCTGCGTCGGCGGCGGCGCAAGATCCGCTGGCCAGCATCGACCTTTCCTCGATGGCCAAGGTTGCCGCCACGGAGACGGCCAGCCGAGTCGCCGACCGCGCCGTGCAGATGATGGGACGCTTTGGCCTGGTCAGCGGTTCGGTGATCGAGCGCCTGTACCGGAACGCCCGGCCGATGCGCATCTACGAAGGCGGCAACGAGGCACTTCTGGACCAGCTCGCGCGGCGGCTGGTGAAGCGCTATGCCCGCTGAGATGCTGGCCGCCCGGCCATCAGGACCGCGGGCATGATCGATGCGCACGTCCATATCTGGGACCTTGCAATACAAGACCAGGCATGGATCCCGGCCGGTTCCCCGATCAGGCGGACCTTCAGCCTGACCGGCCTGCGCGAGACCATCGCATCCTCCCCGGTGCAGCAGGTCATCCTCGTCCAGGCCATCAACGACGCGGACGAGACTGCTGACTTGCTCAAGGCCGCCGCGGGCGCCGGTGACCTCGTCGCCGGGGTTATCGGCTGGGCCGATCTTGCCGACCCCAACTTCTCGCAGCAGCTGGACACGCTCTCGTCCGCTGGCCCGCTTGCCGGGGTGCGGCATCAGGCGCTGGCCGAGCCCCAGCCGGGGAACTGGCTCGGCTCCCCGCTGATCCAGCCTGGCCTGGCGGAGCTGGCTCGGGCTGGCCTGCCGTTCGACTTGATGATCCGGCCGGAGCACTTCGCCGCGGCCGCCGCGGCCGCGCGCAGCCATCCGTCACTGCAACTGGTCCTCGATCACCTCGGCAAGCCGGATATCGCCGCCGGCGAACTCCGGTCCTGGGCGGCCGGGCTGGCGCGCCTGGCGGCCGAGCCGAACATCAGCTGCAAGCTCTCGGGGGTGCAGACGATCGCTCGGTCCGGCTGGACGTACCAGGACCTTGAGCCGTTCCTCGAGGTTGCACTGACCGCGTTCGGTCCGGACCGGATGATGTTCGGCTCGGACTGGCCGGTGTGCACGCAAGCCGCCTCCTACGGGCAGGTCCTCGCAGTGGCGGCTGCTGCCTGCGCCGTGCTTTCCCCGGCCGAGCAGGCAGCCGTACTAGGCGGCACCGCCCGCCGGATCTACCGGCTCCCTCGCGGGCATTGCCCAGGCATCCGCTCTTCCTTATCATACATATAATGAACATCTTTTTATGGGAGCTGTCATGACTGACATGCTGAGCCCGGAGGACGAGCGCGAGATCCGTTCCTCCCTGCGCGCGGTGATCTCGAAGTTCTCCGACGAGTACTGGATGCGTCATGACATGGATCACGAGTTCCCGTGGGACTTCTATCGCGCCATGGCCGCGGCCGGCTGGATCGGAATCTGCATTCCGGAGAAGTACGGCGGCGGCGGCGCCGGGGTGCAGGAAGCAGCACTGCTGCTCGAGGAAGTCACCGGCGGCGGCGGCGCGCTGAACGCCGGCACGACCGTCCAGGTGGCACTGTTCGGCCTGGAGCCCGTGGTGAAGTACGGGACCGATGAGCAGCGGGAGCGGTTTCTGCGGCCGGCCGCCGAGGGCAATCTGCAGGTGAGTTTCGGGATAACAGAGCCCGACGCGGGCACCGACACCACCAGCATCACCACCTGGGCCGAGAAGGTGCCGGGCGGCTACCGCGTGCACGGGCGCAAGGTGTTCATCTCGCGCGCCGAGCAGGCGGAACGACTGCTGCTGATCACGCGGACTGCCGCCAGGGACGCCGGAGCGAAGCCAACCGAGGGAATGACGCTGTTCTTGGCGAAGATGGATCCCGACCACATTAAGGTCCAGCCGATTCCCAAGCTCGGCCGCAACGCGATCTCGACGAACATGCTGTTCATCGATGATCTGTTCATCCCCGACGAGGACCGCATCGGGGAGGAGGGCAAGGGCTTCACCTACTTGCTCGCCGGCCTCAATGCCGAGCGGATCATCGTCGCCGGCGGCTGCCTCGGCATGGGCCGGGCCGCACTGAGCAAGGCCGTGGAATACGTCAAGCAGCGCAACGTCTTCGGCCGGCCAGTCGGGATGAATCAGGGGGTGCAGTTCCCGCTGGCTGAGTCGCTCGCGAAGCTGGACGCGGCCGAGCTGCTCATCCGCAAGGCGGCCTGGCTCTATGACAACGGGAAGCCGTGCGCGAAAGAAGCAAACGAAGCCAAGCTGCTGGCATCGACGTGGGCATTCGAGGCAGCCGACCGGGCCATGCAATTCCACGGCGGATATGGCTATACCAGCGAATACCACGTGGAACGCTACTGGCGAGAGTCACGCGTGCAGCGGATTGCGCCGATCTCCAACGAGCTCGTACTCGCTTATCTGGGCGAGAAAGTGCTGGGCTTGCCGCGCTCGTACTGACGCTATTGCCGGGCCCGCGATCCGGCCGGATCCGCGATGCGCTGACCGCCGCTGTAGCGGCCTGATGACGGCATCAGATCGGCACCGGCCGGCCGGCAATCAGGCTCGCCGGGAGTCGCGCCGCGGCGGGATCGGCCGATTTCCTGGTTATCATTGCACTGTGTCCCTGAGAACCGAGAAGGTCGCGGAGTCAGTCGCGCGACAGATCCTGCAGGATATCCAGCGAAACAAGCTGGAACCCGGATCGACGCTGCCGCCGGAAACCGCCATGATCGAACGGTTCGGCGTCGGCCGCGGCTCGCTCCGCGAGGCGCTGCGGATCTTGGAAATCAACGGCCTCGTCACCCTGAAGCCTGGCCCTGGCGGCGGGCCGGTCGTAGCCGCGCAGAACCCGGCCAGCTTCGGCCAGCTCATGACCTTGCACCTGCAGGCACTGGGCGCGACCTACCGTCAGTTGCTGGAAGCCCGGGTCGAATACGAAGCGCTGCTGGCGCGCCGGGCGGCCGAGCAGGAAGACGACGAGGCCGGCCGCATCGTCCGCGCCGCTCTGGACACCGGCCCGGAGGGCCTGGACAACAGCAGCTACGCGGCGTCGACGGGCGGCTTTCACCAGGCTGTCGGCACTGCGGCAGGCAACCCCGTCCTCGCGCTCGTCAGCGACGCCATCTACGCCATCTGGACGGTCCGCGTCACTAGCGTGCTCTACCCGCCAGACCAACGCGCCGAAGTCATCCGCCAGCACGAGACCATCGCCCGGGCAATCGAGCGGCACGACGCCAAACGCGCGGAAAAACTCATGCGCGACCACATGGAGCTCTACCGCCAATACTGCGAGGAGCGCTATCCGGCGCGGATGGACGACCTCGTCGACTGGACTTAACCGCCAGAACGAACGGCGATTGACTGAACTTCGAAGTAAGCTTCGAGCCCCTCCAGGCCCATCTCCCGCCCGATTCCTGATTGCTTAAATCCGCCAAATGGAGATCCCCAGGCTTGGGGCGCTCCGTTAATGCTGACCATCCCGGTCCTGATCCGCCGCGCTACGGCCAAAGCCTCATCCGGGTCACCCCAGACCGAGCCGGACAACCCGTACGGGGAGTCGTTCGCCAGCCGGATAGCGTCCGCCGAGTCGGTAAAGGGAATGACCGCGATCACCGGGCCGAAGACCTCCTCCCGCGCGATGCGCATGTCATTGGTGACGCCCGCGACCAGAGTGGGGCTGACGAACCAGCCGTCTAGTCCCGCCGGCCTGCCGCCCCCGGTCACGACCTGTCCGCCTTCCTCCTGCCCGAGGCGGACGTAGGACTCAACCCGGTCGCGCTGGGCCTCGCTGACCATCGGGCCCAGGTCGGTCGCGGGATCCATCGGGTCGCCGACCCGCAGCGCGCTTAGTGCCGCGGCCAGCGCCGCCACGACCTGCTCATAGAGCCGCTGGTGGACCAGCACCCGGGACTGGGAGATACAGAGCTGGCCGTTGACGGCCATCGCCATCGGAACCAGGGCGGCCACGGTCGCGGCGACGTCGGCGTCCGGCAGGACGATCGCGGCCGACTTGCCACCCAGCTCGAGCGTGACCCGAGCGATCCGGTCAGCGCACGCCTTTGCGATGTGCTTGCCAGCCGCCGTGCTTCCGGTAAAGGCGACCTTATCTACCTGCGGATGGCCGGCCAGAGCCATCCCGGCCTCACGGCCGCCGGGCACGACGTTCAGGACGCCAGCGGGAAGGCCGACCTCGGCCAGCGCATCAGCGAGCTCG